>Ga0302188_10003882_pt1 | contig 10211 bp, 8 predicted proteins | sample II_Bog_E2_1_FD_198783 | JGI IMG/M metagenome (GOLD analysis project Ga0302188, IMG submission 198783) | Peat permafrost microbial communities from Stordalen Mire near Abisko, Sweden - II_Bog_E2_1 | ecosystem: Environmental > Terrestrial > Soil > Wetlands > Peat | place: Sweden: Abisko, Stordalen... | reverse complement strand
TTCTGAGATTCCCCAGAGAATCAGTTGACAGAAAGACCCAGAAGAAACTATCCCAGAAGGCAGATTTTAGGCATTGTCATTTTTTATCCATGAAATTCACCGTAACCAAGCAGGCACTTCTTGATGGCCTGCAGCGCATCCAGAACATCGTCTCCAACAGGGTCACCCTGCCGGTTCTTTCCAATGTCCTTTTGGAAACCACGGAGACAGGCATCCAACTGACCGCCACCGACATGGAAGCGAGTGTTCGCACGGAGACCCCGGCAACAGTCGAGCGGGCCGGATCAACCACGATTCCAGCACGACGCCTCCTCTCCATCATCCGTGAACTTCCCGCCGAGGAAATCCAGATTGAAACAGATACCCGCAACATCACCTCGATCAAAAGCGGCCCCAGCTTTTTCAAGGTTTACGGTCTGTCCAAGGATGAATATCCGGCCTTCCCCTCTCTTGAGGAAAAACGTGGCTTCTCCATGAAGCAGTCCGAACTCAGGGAGGGTTTGCGCAAAACCTCCTATGCAATCTCTCTGGATGAGACGCGCTACGTGCTCAACGGCATTCTCTTTTCCTTCCGTGACGGGCGTCTCACCCTCGTCGCCACTGATGGACGCCGACTTGCCCTCTGCGATGCGGAGCTTGGGGAGATCAAATATCCCGCCGGACACGAGCGTGACTTTATCGTACCGACCAAGGCTATCGCCGAGCTTCAGCGTCTGCTTGTCGATGACAAGGAAGTTCGCCTCCATGTGGGGGACAATCTGGTAGCATTTGACCTGGGGACAACGGTGCTCGCCACAAAACTGGTGGATGGTACCTATCCAAACTATCGTCAGGTGATTCCAGGCGAGGCCAAGGAACGCGTTACGATCGAACGCGAAATCCTCCATCATTCAGTCCGTCGAGTCTCCCTTCTCAGCAGCGACAAGAGCGGCTCCGTCCGACTGAACTTCACGAAGAACAATCTCGATATCACGTCCAACACCCCCGAGGTCGGGGAAGCCAAGGAATCCTTGGCGGTTGCCTATAAGGGACGTGATCTCTCCATCGCCTTTAACCCAGAATTCCTGATCGATCCCCTGAAAAATCTCCCGGATGACACGATTGCCTTGGAACTCATCGATGAGATGAGCCCCGGCGTCATCAAAATCAATTCGGCACAGCGCTTTCTCTACGTGCTCATGCCGATGCGAGTCTCGGTCTAAACGGATACCACCCCTTTACCCGATCGCATGACGAAGGCTGCACCAAGCAACGGCGTTCGATTGGGTTTGATGTTCTTCAGCCTGATCGTTGTCCTCTCTTTTCTGCTGACCGGATGCGAGACACCGATTGTGACACAGAGTGCCCAGGATCGGCAGGCCATCTCGGCGGCAATCTCTGGCGAAGTTCCTGGCAACTATTTCATCGGATACCGCCTCTACAAGGTGGACTACAAGATGTGGGGATGGCTTAAAAAGCCCGGAGAGCCGTGGAAAAATGCGCAGATGGTCATGTTCAACGAACAGAAGATGCTTGCTCCCGATAGGGCCAGAAATGCCATCGGATCTGATAACAACACGATCTACAAACTCTCGGGTTATTTCTCCGGTGAAAAGGTTTATGAACCCGCCAGTGATACGGTCTATCCAGAATTCGTGCTGACGGGTGCCTCCGTGATTTCGACGAATCCTCCCCTGATCTTTCCGGATCGTCGCTGGCTCGATCCGACCATACGACTGATTGCTCCTCCTCTGTATTAAGGAACGGCTTGTGTTGACTTTGCGCGTTCGAGCAGGGAGGTCGTCGATTTTCCTGGAACCAGAGAGAGCAGCCTGATTTCCGTGCCGACATCCTGCAACGCCTCTCTTTCCTCAGGATCAAGCGTCTCGAGCGTGTAGTCCCCACCCTTGGCGTAGATGGCGGGCCTTAGTTGACGGATCACATCTGTCACCCTCTTTCCCTCAAAGACGGTGACATGGTCGACACAGCGGAGTCCGGCCAGCACCTCGGCACGATCCAATGCGCTGTTGAGGGGGCGTTCCGGCCCTTTGAGTGCACGGACGGATTGATCGCTATTGACCGCCACAATCAGGACGTCACCCAACTCGCGGGCCTGCTGCAGATAACGAACGTGACCTGTATGGAGTAGATCGAAGCAGCCATTGGTCAGCACGAGATTTTTCCCTTCGGCAGCGTAGCGGGCACCCAGGGCAGAAAGCCCATCACGAGTCACAAGTTGTTCCATGTCCATGACGATCAGAAATCGGCAAACAGGTTGAAAGAAGATTCTCCTATTTTCAGCACTACCAAAGCCATTTAAGCTGCACTCACTATGTCTCACGATCACGGCTTGCATGCTGCGCACTCCCATTCGGATGCAGAGGGAGGCGGTGAAGAATGGCTTTTGCTGGCTTGGCTATCGGGAGCCTGCCTGCTCTTCACCATTCTAGGACTCCTGAGCGATTATCTTCATTCCCCCGAATGGGTGAGCTTGATCCTCTATTCTTCGGCTTATCTCTCCGGTGGATGGGATGCAGCAAGCGACGCTTGGGCACGGATACGCAAAGGAGAACTGGATATTCACTTTTTGATGTTGGCTGTGGCCTTCGGAGCGGCGTTGATAGGCGCCTGGCGCGAAGGTGCTCTCTTGCTCTTTCTCTTTTCAGCATCGGGAGCTATGGAGCACTTCGCGATGGGTCGGACAAAAAAGGCCATCGATGCCCTTTTCCAAGGCGCTCCCAAGACAGCGCGTGTGTTATTAGATGGACGTGAAAAGCAACTCCCCGTTGAGGAGCTTTCTCTTGGCATGGTCGTCCTGGTAACAACCGGAGAACAGATCCCAGCCGATATCGAAGTGATCAGGGGAAAAAGCGCCTGCGATGAATCCAACCTCACGGGGGAGGCAATTCCCGTGGCGAAAGTGGTTGGTGACACAGCCCTCTCAGGCACCATCAATCTCTGGGGTGTCCTTGAAGGACGTGTCCTTCGACCCGCCAGCGAAAGTTCGCTTCAAAAAATTATCCGTCTTATTCAGGACGCCCAGAATATGAAGGCTCCTTCGCAGCGCTTCACCGACCGGTTCGGAACTCGCTACACTTGGAGCATCCTCTCAATCTGCCTCACAATGTTCCTTGTCTGGTGGCTGATCCTCAAACTTTCACCCTTTGAGAGCACGGATGGCTCCCCGAGTGCCTTCTATAGGACCATGACCCTTCTAGTGGTAGCCTCTCCATGCGCCCTGGTTCTTTCGGTTCCCTCAGCCATCCTCTCGGCCATCGCCAGTGGAGCTCGGCGTGGCATTCTTTTTCGTGGAGGGGCTGCCATTGAAACCCTTGCCGACGTACGCGTCGTCGCCCTTGATAAAACGGGCACGCTGACCTCAGGAAACCTCGCGTTGTCACATCTTGAGATTCTTGAGGGAAGCGAGGAGCGTTTTCGTTCTATCTCACACTCCCTGGCCCGACTTTCCGAACACCCCCTTTCACGTGCTATCCGAAAACTTGCACGCACTTGGGGGAACAAGGCCATGGAAACGGAGAATTTTCAAACCATCCTTGGCAAAGGTGTGAAGGCTACAATCGCCGGGGAGACATTTGTCATGGGCAGCAGAAAGCTTGCGATGGGGCTCCCACGATTTAACTCGCGGGAACTCCCTGAATCAAATGGTTCCTCGACAAGTGCCGGCGCCGTTGTCTGGGTGGCCGGCGATGATCTCCTGGGATTCATGGTTTTCAGCGATGAAATACGGAACGAATCCCTCTCGACCCTGCGCGAATTGCACCGCCAAAACGTGCGCACAGTGATGCTTACCGGTGATCATGAGGGGGCGGCGAAGGCGATCACAGAAAAAGTTGGGATTGGAGAAACACTCTACGAACTCTCACCGGAGAAGAAGGTCGAGGCCATTGAGAGACTCAAGGAGAACGGTAGCATCCGGGTGGCCATGATTGGAGATGGGGTGAATGATGCCCCATGCATCGCAGCGGCGGATGTAGGCGTGGCGATGGGTGTCCGCGGCTCAGATGCAGCCTTGGAGCAGGCTGAAGTCGTTCTAATGAATGATCGTTTGGAAAACTTTCTGCTGGCAAGAATGCTCAGCGTTCACTCGAAGAGCATCATCCTCCAAAACATCGTTATTTCTCTTGGAACAGTGTTGATTATGGTGACCACTGCGTTCCTGATTCCGATTCCTCTGACTCTCGGTGTGGCGGCGCATGAAGGCAGCACCTTTATTGTCGTCCTAAACAGCCTGCGCCTTCTGGCTATCAGACTACCTGAGAATATCAGTTCGCGGGGGCAAAAGAACCGTTAGGCAACTGACGGTAGAGATTCCTGTCTGTTGGGTAAGATGGGACATAGCTGCCGTCGGCTTGCTGCACATAACGGATCTTGGCGGGAACGAATGATCCATCCGAAGTGCGAACATAGAGGGTGGAATTCGCCGACTGCTGGGCTGATGATTGGGCGCCTGCTTTCGGGATGAAGGCCGTGATTGCTTGGGAACCAACACTACCTGCTCCGGCTGATATCGCTCCGGCAGCAACGGGATTGACTCCATGCATGAGAGCCCCGGTGCCCGCACCAATCCCTGCTGCTGTCACAGCCTGAATGGCTGCTGCTCCCACGGGGGTCACGACTGAGCGAGGCTGTCCATTGGGACCGATTTCAGTCGTGCAGCCACTGGCAAAAAAGGCGGGAATCGCAACGAGCAGAATGATTCTGGAGTCAATTTTCATGATTACCAATTACAGGCGATTTTTTTCAAAATCAATTCCGTTTGTGAGGCTCGATTCAAAAAAATACTCCGCAAAAGTACCGAGTCGCACCTATAATAAAACTCATTTCTGACTTCCAACCTGATGCAGGGAGGGACCCGTATTCTCCTTCGCCCACGGAAGTTTGGAATCAGGCCACTTGGCAGACTCCAGAGGCCCCCAATAGATGAAGTTGACTCCAAGTTCAGCAGCTTCTCGCTGCCAACCGGCTTCTCCATTCATCATGTCGTTCAGTTTGGCCAATCGGGGCTGATAATCGAGGCCATGACTCCAAAGATGCCCCTCATAGCCGCAGACCACAGGATGCCCGAGCACAATCACCGGATGATTGTACTCCGGGGCACACGCGATGACGGCTTCGGGAGGGATATCCTTCAGAATCCAAGCAGTTTCATTCAGGGCATCTCGCTTGATAAGTTCATAACCATTCCTTCCGTCGAGCCCCGCCTTCAATGTCACCGCTCCAGAACCGAAAAGTAAAAGGAGAGTGACTACCCTCACTGCAAAGGGGAATCCCACGATCAGCTCACTCCAGAAGTATGGTATCATGACGATCCAGGACCAGAGCATCAGTTTGGTATTGTCCCACTCCCAAGGAGCAAAACGTATGAACATGCAGCTCATAAAAACAAAGGCTGCAGGCCAGACAAAGGCGCGGGCTTCACGACTCCCACCCCTACGAAACAGGAGGATCGTCAGGAGCACTCCCAGAGGAAGTGAAATTCCAAAAGTCCTAAACCAAAACATCACAGTTCCATCACTCATCCATCCCGGTTTCCAACCAAGTGAATGGATTGCCGAAGGGCCTCCTGCTCCGCTTGTCACGAGCCAACCGAAAAAGGCCATCAAGGGCCAAGACATGAGGGCCAGTTTTGCAAAGCGAACCCGTCCTTCGGGAACGGCCAAGGCTACCCCTACCATGGCCACGCCAAGATAGAGAGCCGCATGGATGCTGAAAAGCGGTGTTGCGGCAAGCAGGAGAGCCTGGATCGGAAGTGGGAGAATGAACCGCCTTTCCTTTCCAAAATTCTCATCGCGCCAGGCACACAGCAGCAGCAATCCAGCGGGCAGGACGAAGAGAAAGCCGCGTTGCGTCACGAAGAGTGTCAGAAAAAGATTCTTCCACTCGCATACCTCGTCAGGGTTCCCTCCTTGCAAGAGGACACCCACTGCCAGTCCACCGCTAAAAAGGAGTGCCGCCAGAGCAATCCCTCTTCCCCAACGCCAGAGGGCATATCCCGTAAGGGCGGCGCCTCCCAAGGCGCACCAGAGCAATCCCTGAACCACAGGCACCCCGACAACAAGAAGGAGTGAGTTAAACAAATCGCTGCCTGGTGGATAGCGCAAGGGATCACCAGCCAGAATCGGACTGGCAGGCCACCAATGGGGCGTTGCCTCCATCCATTGAATGAATGCAAGGTGGAGCGAAAGATCTCCGAGATTGTTTGGCGAAAGGATTTTCCAAGAATCGCCATCGGCATAAATAAGCCAGAAAAAGACGCGGGCCGAGGCACAGGCAAAGACGCCGATCATCACCCAATCCCAGAACGATGGAGGCCTCACTCCTTCCTGTGAGTCCGCAGGCATCTCCAGCCATGCCAGGACTGCCGCACAGAATCCGAGCGCCAAAGCAGCGATGGCAATTCCTCCATGATACCCCTCCAGTCCCTTTCCAAAATAGGCCAGGGGAATTGCCGTCGCAACGGAAACTGCAACTCCGGAAAGAATCGCAACAACGCCTTTCATTTGTTCATCACACGTTCTGCCGTGCCGTGTGCCGGATTCGAAAACCAATCATGGAAGGTGCTCTCCTTGAACCAGACGGTACATTCATCCATCGAATCACGAAGGTGAAAGCGGCGGCGGAGGTAGGGTTCCTTGATCAGGTCCTCAACAGATTTCTGCTGTGACGAAAGTGCCACAATGAAATCCCCTTCAAGTGTGCTGGGAATTTTATCGTAATACCCGATTCTCCCAAAATCTCCCAAAATCCAGGGGAGCGGATAATAGCTATCCAGAATGATCTCGCCGCCCATCGCGTATTTACGAGGATCTGAATGGGCAAGCGATAAAACAGGCTCGGTCAAGAAAGAGATTTCCGGCATCGTCTGGACATAGACATAGGGTTCCATCGGATCAGAGAAGTGTCGAAAGTTCAACCGCATGGTGCTAATCAGGGAAGCACCCAAAAGAAGGCAGGAAAGCACCACCACAGGCCAGCGCAGCCGGACACTCCCCCACCCCTCCTGCAAGGCACATCCGAAAAGAATCCAAAAAGGCCAGATGATTGAGAGAAGACACCAGGGAGTCTTGTAAGGAACAATCGAATAGACGAGCAGCGCTCCCAATCCGTAGATCGCCAGATAGCGCATCATCGCCGAGCCCGGTAGATTCACCGGACCGGATAACCGAAAGGCATAAAGGAGACCGAGGAGAGCCGGCCATTCGTAACGGACCATCAGGGCAAGCCAGTAATAGTTTAGCGGGCCGATCTGACACTCTGATTTGATATGCCCTCCGTCTCCTGTTCCCGTATGGAACCACTTTGCATAAGCCACGAAGAAATCGGGTACTCCAGACCAATTAAGAAATGTCCCTGAATAGAAAAAAACGAGGGCAAAGAGAGCAAGGGCGCCAGCGCATGCCAGATCGCGCTGCGACCAAGATCTCCTATGCCATGGCATCGGAGGAAGCGAAGGGACGATGCGCTGCCAGATACCCAATGTAAGGGCAGCGAGCAGGAAGCAGACGACATGAATCACCGCCGTTTCCTTAAGGAGAAACATGAGCGATATACCCGCCACTGTGGCGAACAAATCCCGCCGCCCCCCTTCCTTCCAGAGCCCGAGGATTCCCCACGTCGTAATGAGAAGAGCCAGAAGAAGCCAGGATTCATGGATGGCATACCGGCCATAAAAGACCGCGGCTGGAGAGAGCGCGATTGCCAGAGCTCCCAGCCGTGCTGCTTGAGTGCCGAAATAACGGTCAAATCTCAGAGATATCCAGACAGAGGCAATACTTGCAGCCACCGCAGGAAGCCGAAGTGCCCAGAGATTTCGCCCAAGCAATGAGAGCGAGGCGAAGAGCACATAAAAGTAGAATGGCCCGTGGTAGTTTTCCGGGTCGTAGCGGTAGAAACCGTTGGCACGCATTTGATCGACAAACCAGCCGTTGATCCCCTCGTCAAAATGAGCAGGCTTGATGTCCAGCACCCAGATCCGCAGGAGAGCAGCAATAAGAAGAATTCCCCCTTCCACGAAAAGGGCAGGGACCAGCACGTGTCTCAATCTGGAGGAATTAGGCAACTTCACCCCTGCGGAAATATCGTTCATCAGGCGTCGAATCCAGCCGAGGCACTTAAGGAATCGCTGATTAAATCGCATTGATGCCGTTGCGGTAAGAATGGGCCGCAGGCTGTGTTATCTCCGTAACCCTTTGGGCTGTGAGTATTTGGATGTTTTCCGGCGTTGCTTGCTGGGGCAAGACCGCAGGGGTATTGCCTCTGCGCTTCGCGCCTTGGAAAACATCCAAATACTCTCCAGCGGCCATCATGGGATTTCATCAGCGGTTCCTAGCACCTCGGCTGCCGTTTTGAAATGCATCTTGGCCACCTTGGGCAGAATATCGGCGCCATACTCGGCGATTAAGGTCGAGGCAGCGGACTTGACCTTGGGAGAAACCCCCTTGGCAAGTGTCACTCCGAGTTCTTTCCCGCTCTTGTCCAGCCAGTCGATGAATCCTTCACGGGCCAGAATCGAGGCGGCTGCAACGGCGTAATCGCTCTCGGCTTTGGTACGCTGATCGAGTTGGATTTTTTTGCCGTTTTCCAGGAGAGCCTTTTGAAGGACCCGGGAATCCGCAAATTTATCGGAGAGAGCACGGGGACATTCCGGAACCCGTGCGCAGAGATTCTCAATCACACGGGCATGGCCCCAGGCGAGCAATCGATTGAGATTCCCGATGGAACGATACAGCTGATTGTATTTCTCAGGCTTGATCACGATGATCTCGGAAGGAGCTCCCGATTTACGGATCACGGCTGCAAGATCGCGGATTTTTTTGTCACTACTGATGGCCTTGCTGTCCTGAATACCTGAGTCACGAAGATGGCGGGCAAGATCTCCGTCGAGATAAACTCCGGCAATGACAAGAGGCCCGAAGAGATCCCCCTTACCACTCTCATCAATGCCAAAATGCGGTTCGAACTGCTCCGGAGAATGCACTTCTTCATAGCCGAGCCGAGCCTCTCCTAAAATCTCCGGTTCGAGCACGAAGGTGATAAAATCCTCCAACCCTTTGCCTTGAAGAACAGCTTTGGGACCTTTTTCATAAACGGCGATATTCAGCTTTTCTTGGCGGGCCGCATAGAGCATGTAGGGCTTTTCCTCAAAGCTGAATCCCCGATCCTTTAGGATTACACGGAGTTTTTCTGCCTGATCGGGAGAGAGCGGAACAGTCTGGGAGTGGAGAGGTGGCACGGGCGGGCTTGCTGTTTTAAGGAAGATGCCTTACGAGCCTTGTATGAACAAGGAGAAGAGAGTCGGATTAGCACGCTCCGCATTGTTGAATTGGCATGCGTCCCATGGGAGGCATGATCTGCTATGGCGCCGGTTTACGGATCCCTACGCGGTGTTGGTTTCCGAGTTCATGCTGCAGCAGACCACGGTGGCAACGGTGACGCCGCGTTTTGCCGAGTGGATGCAAACCTTTCCAACCGTTGCCGATCTTGCATCAGCAACAGAAGAAGAAGTTCTTACTGCCTGGCAGGGACTGGGATATTATTCCCGCGCACGGAGACTTCATGCAGCAGCCAAAACTATCACGGAATGCCATGATGCCATTATCCCCTCAGAGAGCGAGTCCCTGCTGGCACTGCCCGGAATAGGAGATTACACGGCGGCAGCCGTCTTGGCTTTTGCTTACGATCTCCATGCGCTTGTCCTCGATACCAATATTATCCGCGTTCTCTCGCGCTGGGCGAACCTTGACACCCCCATTGACATCGGAAAGGGAAAGAAATTGCTGATGAAAATCGCAGAGTCCTTCTACCCACGGACGGGATGCCGTGCCACTGCCTCCGCCCTCATGGATCTCGGGGCAACCATCTGCACTTCAGGGATACCGCAATGCTCTCTCTGCCCCCTTCAACAAACCTGCCTGGCAGACAAACCGGAACATCTTCCCCGAAAGGCGCCTCGCGTCGTCACGCTGAAACAGAGCGAACTTCGGGTCTGTTTTTATCAACAGGAGCGTCTCTATCTGGAACTCTCTCAGGGTCCCCGCTGGCGCGGACTCTGGATTCTTCCTGAACTTGGAAAAGCCCATGCCAAAGGCTACCGAAGCACCCCCTTGGCCGAGGTCACCTACCCAATCACCCGCTATCGCATCACCATGAAGATATTTGAAACCCTCGATAAGCCACCGACTCATCTCCGTGGATTCTCGATCGACGAGTTG
>Ga0302188_10003874_pt1 | contig 10217 bp, 7 predicted proteins | sample II_Bog_E2_1_FD_198783 | JGI IMG/M metagenome (GOLD analysis project Ga0302188, IMG submission 198783) | Peat permafrost microbial communities from Stordalen Mire near Abisko, Sweden - II_Bog_E2_1 | ecosystem: Environmental > Terrestrial > Soil > Wetlands > Peat | place: Sweden: Abisko, Stordalen... | reverse complement strand
TATCTTTGATTTGTGATATAGTATTTAGCGCATAAACCATCGAATAGGTAATGAACTAAGAAATCAAAAGCCTGAATATCTTCCAAATTACTGTGAAAAGAATTGAGAAAGGGAGTCCATATATCAGCAATTAAAAAATATTACCACATCTAATATCTTTAAAATAATCATGAGTTTGAAAGATATAGATTTTCTTGAACAAAAAGGCCGCGATAATAGTGATAAAAACAAACATGGCTTTCCAAACGTACTAATATTTCTAAATAACCTTTTTTAAAAAATAGAAAATGAATCTCTCATAAGAATTCATATTCATAGAAGTATTACCTTTTTGGATGAATTAGTCATTTGTTATTATTTTTGCTTTGACTGGAGATGGTCTGATGTAATTTGTGACATTTGATTTAAATATTATAAGCTGAAATTTAATTAAATTTCTTACCAGGAAATTGTGGGTGCAAAACTCAAAGGCTAGAACTACTTCAAAAATTAATAAAAATTAAAAATTTGATTTTTTACATTCCTCAAAATTTAATGAACTTCAAATAACGAAATTTTAAACTTTTTTAATTTTGTCAGCTGTATTTATATTATCAATTATATTTATAACAATGAATATTTAGTAATATCAAATTAAAGGAATTAACGTGATCTCTTATGATGTATTGATTTTGGATGCTATCTTTTAAATGAATTATGAAGCAGCCCATTATTTCAATGATTTTTACTTATAAAGAAATATTTAACATATTTCTAAACTAAAGCTCTCAAATGCAATATCTTTATTAATGTTTATTAGTGGAATATTATCCAATGATATTCACTCATTTTTTATCCAGCAATTAAGAACTAACATCTTTTTATTAACCGTATTCTTTCAATCAAAAGTTAAAAATAATTTAATTTCAATACTGATCTGTTTAGGTATAGTGAACAAATGATCAAAGCGGGATGATTGCTCTTACTTTTTATTGATATTATTTGATGATAGCGTCGTATGAAGATGCAAAAGATTGGTCTTAACTTTTGTAACGAGCCACTATAAAATGAAATATTTGAATAGAATCTTTGGCGTACAGTCCTAACTATTCTTTAATTTTCTATTTTCTATGTTATCCAATTTATACGTAACTCTCTAATCTTACTCAATATCGCTTTATAAAATGACCCGCTGATCCTCTTAATTTAAAGTTTACAATCGTTGAATGGACAGTCTCTATATTTTATCTTCATAATCTAAAGAATTACTGGTTAAAATATCCTTAATGACTTCAAGCACTTTGCCTTTGTTGATTTTACGACTAGCAATCATTTCCTTGTCTGGGCGTACTCCAAGAAGACTCTTTTGATATTACTAGCGAAAAGCATGCTTTTGCTTGATAATATCTCCATCCTCGCGAAACTTAATATCCGCTGATTGCTTAACCTCTTCCTCGGTAAATTTAACATATATCTTTTGATTGATTGATTAAATTAGTTCCTTAATTTCTGGATCAGCCATCACAAATTTTTAGTTTTACTCAGGCTTCACGCCTCTAGGCATCAGCTCCTTGACTACAAGGTCAGCAATTTTTACTAAAACAGGATAAAACTCAAATCGGATGGTTTAAAGAATGAGGAGAGTTTCTTATTTTGATGGAAGCTTTGTTTGCTTGCGAAAGTTCTCTAGTAATCTCCATCCTCCTAAGGCTAGTAAACTGAGAGCTCCAACTCCAATGGCTTTTGCGAAATTCATCCAAATGATTTAATAATATATGAATTAATCTTAAATTATCGAGAAGGAAGTTTTGATATCTAAAATGAAGGTATATTATGAATCATCATATTTTTGTATTTAATCCTTTATTATTGTATGCTCTTCTTTTAACATTTTTTTAATAGATATATTTTTTATTTGCTCAATGATTTGTTTCTCAATTGAATTATCAATGAGGGATAAGAAAAAATAAGACTTAAAGGAAAAATATTTAAACCCACATTAATGCATAAAATGTAAATTATCAGCTTACAAATTAGTTGTTAGATAATTTTAGTCTTTAATCTATTTGTTTCCCAAATCGTTTCTTTAGCTTGTTTGAGCCTATTTAAATTTGTTCTAATCAATCCATATACTAAGGCTGATCAAAAAAAGAAAATCATCCTTTGTATTTTTGTATATAAATCGAATTTATCTTTCCTATGGGAATGGTTAATTAAAATTGTGCTCATGGAGCTATTAAAATTTACTTTCAGAATAAATTAGAGGTTTCCATTAATTCTTTTTGTTGGGATATTAAATACTAAAAGTATATTTTACCGCCCCATCCAACGAAACAATCAAATATGATAAGTATATTTTCCACAATTCATTCAAATTAGCCTTATTTCATTAGTTATAATGATAGCGTATTTAATGGACTTTGTCTTAATTTTTGGATAGCTATTCAGGGATTTTATACTTTATACCCATTATCAAAATGATTTTTTGAAGATGTGATCATTGATGAAGTACGTGAAAGGATGAGTTTGTCCATTTTCTCTTTCTTTTAAACCTTTTGCTAGCATAAATTGATTTTCCTCATCTTGTATAAAATAATAATAATACAAAAGAATTTATACATTCTAATGATGAAAAATTGCAAAGAGTAAATGATAAATTAAGTTATTAAGCAATTTAATAGTTATAAAATCACAATCTCGAATCACATTTCATCAAATATTCCCACCAAATAAAATACAATTAAATTACAAGGTTCTATACTCGTACCCTTTTTGGGGATTATATTATAAATACAATGCTATAAGATAGATATACAGGAACTCTCAAAGAGGGATAATAAACATTTGCCAACCTTTCATTTTTATTATTTAATTAAAAACTTTAATTTTCAACAAGAATTAATTATATTATAATACTTCAATATATCAAAAACAAATGGCATTAAGCCAAACAAATCCTGAGTGGCACATCAAGCTTCAAAATTCTTAAAAATCAACCAGTCTAATTTTATTTTCTAAAAAAATCAGATCAGTTGATTTAAAATGCTTAAAAAATTATAATTGGAGTCATTTACTAGAAATAAATATGCCCTATAATCAAATTTAATCTGAAGGACTCTTAGAGATTCGATTGATGAACTGTTCTCTAAAACTAAAGAAGATTAATCTATCTTCAAATAAAATTGATAATTCTGGCTTAAAGTTATTCACTTAAATAGCTTGGCCTTAATTAATATAATTGATTATTAGTAAAATAAGTTTTATTTAGATAGTAATCCCATTAAAAGCGTTGATTGGAATGTATAAAATATACACAATCTTAAATATTTAAGTTTATCAATTTGCGAATTGCACAAATTTCCTGAAGGAATTTCTAATCTTAGAAATTTATAGAAGTTAAGTCTTAGCTGTAATATCCTCGAAACAATACCTGAATAACTTGAGAAAAATTAAAAATTATTATAATTGGATCTAGGTAGTAATAAACTGAAATAATAATGTATTCCGATTATTATTAAATTAAGAAACAGAAAATGCCGAGTTTCAGTCGATTGATTATGATAAATTATTTTAATTATATTGAATAATGCTGTTTGTACATTTAAATATTATTATTATTTATTTGTATCCCACGAAATGAGTTCCTATTTACATTGCAAGGTTTTATATTCATACCCTTTTTGGGATTATATCAAAAACACAATGTTATAAGATAGATATAAAGGAACTTTCAAAGAGGGATAAATTACACTTCTAGCCCAAGATAATTTTAATTTTTTATTGCTGTAAGTTTTATTGATCAAGAGTTAAATTATTATAAATTCCAACCATTACAAGATAAGATCAAAATGAACTTTCAAATTTGCTGCTATGATTGCTCGTCAAACTCATAACTGAGCTCTTTTGTCTGCTTACATTTCTTTTGCGGACTCCCAGTTTTTGCTATTAGTTTGTTCTTTAATTTAGCTATCTGCATCGCTGTTTTTATTGATCCCTTTCTTTTCATAGGTACGTTAGGAAATGTTATATTGTCTGCTTCAAAATTTTTACTTTTATGGTACAGCAGTTGGATCCAAAATTATTCAAAAGCTGTTTCACTAAATGGAAAAGAACCTAACAAAAAACAAAAACAATCCCTAGGGATCAGCTCATGTATAATGTGTTGCTTTCCAGTATTGTTCAGCATCGTTATGACATCATTAGTTATTCCCTTGGGCTTCGTCCCCGATCTTTTATATGGATATTTTCATGCGGTAAATTGAGATTCCAAATGTTATCAAAAAATGCAATGTTGATTCGTACAACCTGCCTGATTTACGCAAATATGGTGTTAAAGAAGCAAAGGACGAGAATTAATATTGCAACCAAACATAGATTGAACATAAAAATCTTTCCGAAATTATTGACCTAATCTGAATAAATAATCATTTATTGCCATTGAATATTTTCTTAAAAATAAAACTCCTCATGATTTTAAAATTCTTAAAATTATCCTCTGACGTTTTTACATTCCCACAAAATGAGTTCCTATTTACATTGCAAGGTTCTATACTCATACTCCTGTTTGGGGATTATATCAATAATACTATGTTATAAGATCGATATAAAGGAGCTCTCTTGAGGGATAAATGAATTGAGATAACTATAATAATTAAAAACATGACTAAAACTATTTATATCCACAAGTTAATTCGATTATAAATACTATTAGGACAATGATGATCAAGCAGACAAAAAAACTAATCCTATTTTTGCTCCTCTGCGTTTTTGTTGCATCCTATGAAAGTTATCAAAATATTACAGATGCCCAACTCGTAAAAATACGAAATATTATTGATGCTGGCTAAACTATTTATTTACCACTGGTTGCCGAAAAAGATTATATCTCGCTTGTTAATTTTCTGAGAACCACCCTTATATCTAATCTAGCAATGGATTTTGAAGTAACTGTCTTTGCCCCTGTTTATGGAAATCTGAATGTCGTATTTTCAGCTGACTCAATAAATAATGCATGGTATAAAAATTTGAAGAAGAAGGACAGCAATTATTCATACATCTTATGGCCAAGGGGAGGTTACTCTACAAGTAACCAAATTAGTAAATTTAATGATGACCCAAAAAAAATTGAATTCAGTTCAACAACAAATCCAGCCACTATAAATAAGATGTTTGCACTTATTGATACGGCTATTGCGACAAAAGGAGAAAATATGACTTAAAATGTTAATTATATTCGATAAAAGATGGGAACCAATTGGGAAGTAATGATTACGAATATATCAAATATTTACGCTTATGTGGGATATATAAAATATTCTCCTGCTGGAGCGTATGCAAGCATCGGTAATTTTGGGTACTTTAACTGGCAGTACATCTTCAGGGAAACGGCGTGATTTGTATGTCTTAGATTAGATTCCATTTATTTATTCACACTATCAATTATATTTTCATTTTGTATTTGATATGTATTGATATTATTATAGTACCACCAAATGAGTTCCTATTTATATTGCAATGCCGCATAATAGCAATTTTCGAGGGATTATATCAAAACTTCAATGCTATAAGATAGATACAAATACTATGAGTTCATTATTTTATATTTTGTTTAACTTAGGTTTAATTTGATTAATATTTGGCGAGACTTGAAGGAAGGCATGTCATCAAATAATTTAGATGAAAAAGTATTGTTGCAATACATCTGTGGAACCCTTAGTAATTGGGGAATAAATTATATAAGCAAATAAACTCTCAAAAAAGCCAAAGAGAATGATTCACAATCCATTAAACCTCTTATCCGGCTCCTTTTCGATTTAATCATTTTGCATAACTTTAACTATCAGTATACCTGTGACGAGCTATAGATAAATTTCTAATAAGAATAGGAAGAAGCAATTCAAATAATTTTGGCACATCTCTATTAAATTTAAAGTCCATTTCTATTAGAGATTTAATCAAATTAGTAGGGATAAACAAAAATAGGAATGGATTTGACATCAAGTAGATATCTACTTCTTGCTTGCGGATGGATGATGGCAATTAGTAATTTTTTTAATCAAACCATCGATGTAATTAAAAAGAAGTATAATCAAATCTATGCTGCAAAACCTTTGAATTTAGCTCTCTACTAGAAGAAGTTTATGAACGCAACTAAATTAATTAATTTCCATGAATAGTCTCCCAAAATAGAAAGAGTAGCTTATCTAGCTAAAATATTTAAATCGCGAAAATATACGGTTTAATGTTTAATGCAAAAGCGTAACAAAATTCTCAGCAAAGTAAGGAGTGAGCTCAAAGCAAGAAATAGCAAAATAAGCATATAGGATATATTAGGAACTAATACACCTTAATAGCTAGAACAACAATAAAATTAATTGAGGGATAAGATTATTTTTTAAAGAGATAACATCAGTTATCGTAAATATTGGTGGATATGGCTGGATGTAAGCGCTTTTTTATTTGTAGATAAAAATTATACCTTTGGAGTATAAATAACTGGCTCAAAGCTTCGAGCAGTTCTAAAAATTAGAATATTCTTCAGATAAAGTAAAGACTCATGTATAAATTGACCTCAATTATTTGCAAAAGTCATTCGTTCTTAACATAGATACTTTTAAACTTGCAGCAAATACCAAACTCAGATGGAGTCCATAACTGCCAAAATATAGAATATGAATTTGAAAAGTAAAAAGAAGTTCAAATAAATCGACCAGGATATTCTGTATTAAATTAGAAAAATTCAATAATGTAATGCTGATAAATAATATTGCTTTCCTTCGTTTATCGGGATGCAATTAAAGAAATATATGAATATTGAATCAAAAGTAGTTGTTCCTAACGTAAAATCTACAAAAAAAGGAAAAGACAAGCTCCAAATTAAACTATGCGAGCAAATTAAAAGTTTTATTCAACAAATCGAAGATATCGCTATCATATGAAATGATATGTGCCAAGTATTCATATCATAAACTTAAAAATATTTTGAAGAAGACTATTTTTATCACATCATCATATATTAAATCAATCATATGTTTTTATCTCCCTCATCTCATTATAGTATGAATATCGGTATTATTAAATTAGGGTATTTGATGCTGAGCTCTTATTAATACATTTTGCAGTAGTTTTCCGTAAAATTCATTTTTTCCTTTATAATCATCAAAGTTATGCTTGATCTTTAGTCAGCCAAAGAATAGTTGCATCATATGCCTATATATCAGGTCGTGTTTAATGAAACCTAAAAATATGGAGAAATTAAAATGAATAAGATGATGATCTGTCCAAAGAGAGTGTATCACATCAAAAAATACATCTATCACTACGTAGGCTAAGAAGCCATATTTGTGGATTTAATAGCGGATGCCGAAGACAGAGTTGCTTAGTTAAAGATATGGGGCGGTTGTTGGGAAGGTGCAATGGTGAGCATCGCTATTCTCTCCAAAAGGCATGCCCTTCATAAGTCAGATATAGTCAATATTTTGTCGTTTTATCCATCCTTGGATGACATTCTCGAGATCTATGAGGAACCTCAATCAATCTCTCCGAAACTTTGATGTACATGCATTATGTATTGGTTAGCTGTAATTAATAATTATCTGACTTCAATAAGATTATCTATCATCCATTGTTTAGAAAGGATAGTTGAACGAGCCAATTGTCAAGACGCTAGTTTTTTCTAATGTTGTAGTTCAACTGTTTCGATATGAGCCTCTTCGAATCGGAGTTTGGGGAATTATTTGACTGTTGCAATTATTGAAGGTTTGTAGAGACTATTTGGCTATATTTTTTCTGAGCTATTCTGCTCCTTGGACCAAATTTGTCAAATTAGATGCTGGATTAACACCTTTGTATCTTCTAAAATAAGAATATAAATAATGTAATATAGTTTATAATTTAATGTGTTTATCTAAATTTCTGCTTTAAATGTACAAATATAGATTCTGAAGTAAATATAACTCAAGTACTAATGAATTTATACTAATATCTAATGGAAAGATTCAATTTGTTGAAGTCATACTACTTTTGAATGGCTCTTATACACTTTTTATCCTTCGTGGACCCATAGGCCTTGTTTTTTTATTTAATGACTCAGTTCTAGTTATCCTTATTATATTAAGAATATCATCAGGAACTTCATCATTCTCATCACTCTCGTTAACATCGTTTAATTTTTTGTTTGACTGCATTGGTGTAATGCAAGGACTAGGGCCAATGCAAAATTCGTGATCTTATCCCTCCTTGATAAAGTTATTATTTGATCGAATACATCTATTTTACACAATATTTACTCTTAAATAACTTGGGGTTGAGGTTAATTCTATTTTTGTAAGTTCATCTTTCTCCTTCTGATAACCACCATAGTTACCACCACGATTGCAATTACTAAATATAAAGATCCGTACTAAGTACCCCCGCACCGATCGATATTCCCAATATGAGGGGCATTTTTGAGGCAGAGGTGGAGGGATCAGTCTGAGGAGAAATGGAAGAAGACGGTGGCGATACAGTATTCTGACTCTGACTCGTATTCTGAGTGATTGTAATGGTCGCAGATATTACATGAGCCCCGTCTATTCCTTGGGCAGTTAACTGCTGATAAATTGAATCTTTTGCCGCATTGGCATCTGTTAACATGTTTGCATCAATTTGTATGTTCATCACAATCGATCCAACGGCGAGTGATGCCAATCGAAAGGCATTTTTACACGAGGAATTGGCCACTGCTAAACTTTTTTACACTATTTGGCAAAATGAATTTAAGATTCTATTAATACTTTTGACTGATTTGGACAGTTGGCTATCATTGGAGTCATAACTACTGAAAATGCTGCTGTTAGAGCTGCCTGCACCAAGGACGATCTGAACAAGGAGGAAGGAGCTAGAAATGCATGCACTGCCTGAAATACTGTATCCATTAATACAAGTCGAACAGTAATCGAAGTTGTAGGCACAGGTGAGGCATGGACTACTGCAGGATAAAACATTCCCAGTGTTCGATTTGTCAAGACGATTCAGCAAGTAGTAGCCGTCGGCTGCCTGATTGCAATAAGTCGAGGAAGAGCAATCATTGCAGTTGCTCGGACAAGACAAGCAGACTCCAGAGTTGAGATAGTATCCCTTAATGCACAGTGTACAAACTCTGTTGGAATCACAGGCTTGACAATTGGTAAGCGAGCAGTTAAAGCAGGAAGATTTAATTAAATAGTAACCGAAGGGGCATTGTGAGAAGGTGCCCTTAGAAGCGGCAAGTACACAGGTGGACCCACTCAGTGCATAACCCTGAAAACATTTGTTACACTTCAAGTTAGAGCCAATGGTTGCGCAGGGATAACCAAGATTTGAATAGCAAGTGCTATTTATCAAAGTAGAGCCCAACTGACATAGCGAGCAGTTCGTAGCAGAGGTACAAGTTTGGCACCTGCTAGAGCAGGCTAAGCAGGAGCCTTGCTCATCACTATAGCGGTTTGGCCCACAGTCAAGACATGTGCTGAGATTGGTTGAATCACAAATGGGGCAGGAGTTTATGCAGGCCGTACAGTTAAATGTGCCGATGAGTTGAACAAAACCTAGAATACATTGAGATGAGTCACAGTTTCCTGGACCATTAGTATCGCATTGGAGGCAGTTATCCGCACAAGGCTGACAGGAACTCCACGAAGCATTGTATATTTCAACTGAGTATTTGGGATAGCATCGAACTGAGTAATTGAGATTGGTGGGAAGACAAAAGATGGCAGAAGGATCATAACAAGCAACACAGTTCCCAGCAACGAGAGTATAACCGTCATAGCAACTTTTGCAGGTTTGTGTTCCCGAAAGGCAAGTCAAGCATGCTTAAACGCTGCACTTCGTAGGTATTCCTCCAGCCAAATAATACCCATCGCGCGTTGTGATGCAAGTTGCCTTATTTTGTCCCCCATAAACACAGACTAAACATCCTGGGTCACAAGGTATGAACGAACCGTTAATGATGAGTGAGGTGATTCCCCCTCCAACCTCCAAGCAGTTACCATCGCTCTGTTGACTTAGGCTATCACAGACAGTGCAATAAGAACCATTTCCTGAGTACCCCAGTTGACATGTCTGACAGTACTATGTTACTGGGTCGTATATCTGGCAGTTAATTATTAATTATGAGTTGTAATGATGAAGTAAGAAATTAAGAAGGGAATATTGGTATTATAAAGTAAGTAGGGATGAAGGGGAGTGAACAGGAGGTGAGGGTGGGGGGTATTGAG
>Ga0302188_10003873_pt1 | contig 10219 bp, 5 predicted proteins | sample II_Bog_E2_1_FD_198783 | JGI IMG/M metagenome (GOLD analysis project Ga0302188, IMG submission 198783) | Peat permafrost microbial communities from Stordalen Mire near Abisko, Sweden - II_Bog_E2_1 | ecosystem: Environmental > Terrestrial > Soil > Wetlands > Peat | place: Sweden: Abisko, Stordalen... | reverse complement strand
TCTAGTCGGCCTGGCCTAAGCACAGCCTCGTCAATAAGATCCTTTCGATTGGTCATTCCAATAACAATAATATTATTAAGTGCCTCCACTCCATCGAGATTTGTCAACAGTTGGTTCACAACTGCGTCTTTTGCATCTATATAAAAATAAATATACTGGTGCCTGACCCATCTGATCCTCTTGTTCTGCAGACAGCATCTATTTCATCGAAAACAATCACATGAATAGGACTTTAATCTCCATATTTTTTCTAGTCTTCTCGAGCAGGAGCAAATAACTTGCGAATATTTTATTCAGATTATCCCACGTATTTACTAAAAACTTCAGGCCCATTAACGATTTGAAGGGTTTTAGCGCTTAGAGATTTAGCCAATTGCCTGGCAATTAAAGTTTTACCTGTTCCAGGCGGACCAAAGAGTAAAATACCTTTTACGTGTTTAATTCCAAATTTTTATATGATTGAATGTGGAAGTCTTCTTGAAGCAAAAGCCCGTCTAAAAAGATTGGTCAATTCCAAATCCAAACCTCCAATTCCTAATTATTCCATCGAAAAGTTGGCAGTGAAAACATTCTTTTTAGCATTCTTGGTAGATTTCAGTCGAATTTGCTGCTCTCCATTGGCAAAGGTTTCAATCGTAGTTTCTTGACCTAAATAAGAGGCCCCTTAATTGTTTCCAAACATTCTATCAATAGTTACAATAAAAGGCGTTTTCATAAAGTTTAGAACAAACACTTGATCTACAGCCAGATAGTACCCATTATAATCCTTCTTGAACTGTTTCATAAGCTCCATATCATCCACCTCTGTTCTCTCCTTAGGAGGAAGAAGCATTTCAATTTTAATCTGAAGCGAAGTAGCAGGCTTATCACTTGGTTTAGGCTCATAAGCGCTAATTATAGCTTCGTCAATAAGACTGAGCACAAGAAATTATCGAAATTTTTTGTTCAGCCCTATTTTCCCTCTTGGAATGGTTTCCGAGAAGGCAATGGGCAGAACATAACCCTTCAGGGTAATGAATCTCTTTTGTTGCGGTATTTTCCCAAAAGGACTCAAATAAACTTTATTGCTGTAAGTCATTTCCTCAGAGGTGACAGCAATGGGCGAAACCAGATCAGTAATTTTTTCTGACATTTTAATATATCAAATCATTAAAAATCATATTGAGAAAGTAATTTAATGGTCAGTTAATTTATCAGAGAAGGATCATATAAGAATCAGTAAATCCATTTTTTTTAGCGTTTTTATCGGTTGAAGCTAATTTGTTCGCGCAATACGCTTCCCAATAGTGACCCTTATCTTCTATGCTTTTGATTGATTGACTGTTCAAATTATATATTTTCTTACTTGATTTTTGGAGTATTGTCTATGTTAGCTATCTTTGTTGTAAGTTAATGAGATTTGTTGGTATATTATTCAGACTATGGATAATTACGGTAGTATTTTTAAAAATACAAAGGAATCTCATTATCCTTTCTGAAAGATTCTTTCTCTTTTCTTCTACTTTTGTTTCCAACATCTTAGCGATAATTTTGTAAATTGGACAACTCATTTTTAAGTAATTTTTCAGGATCATTAAGCCTTAAAATTCGACCATGCACAGGAAAATCTCTTTTTTGATTTATGTCTTTTTTGTATCTATCCTTTTCTTTAGTTTTTGATCGCTCGGCAAGATTACTTTATGTTCTTAGTCTTAGCTGATACAATTCTTATTTTTTGATTTCACCAGCTGTGGGTACTTTATTTTTGCAGACGAAAGTATTATTGCTATTAATTTGTTATTGGGAATAAAGGAGGTGACTGCTGATAAATGATGGATTTATATATTGTTTGTTCGGCCGGCCATCTTTGTATGGACTATGAAAAACAGTTGCTGTTTCACGCTTATTCGTCTCCTCATTGATATAAATACCTCGCCTGGAAGGACTTTTTTCGAGTTGGTAGGATTATTGTCCTCTGCTGACACTTCTGTTCATTTTAATAATAATATTTATTACCAAGTTTATTAAATGCAAATCAAAACTGTCCTTATCTTCCTTAAGCTGCACAACCATCGCATGGTCTTTTAATGCTCTTTCATTCATCAAAGGCCCCAATTTTTCTTTTTTTAATATTTTCATCTCATTGATTGATAAACTTCTCTTTGGTACAAATTCTTCTGTTTCGAAAATATTTTAGCCAATATATTTTTCTCAAGTGTTTTACATAAATAAAAATTAAATTTTAGTTTGAGCGGTGGTTTAAGTCTTCCCATATGAAAATCTCAGTATATTTATCAAAAATTATTGTATCAATGATGTAGCTTGAAATGTCTTTTCCTATGCTTTGTCAATTACATATAATTACATATATTGATACATGTTGAAGTAAGCATGCCAACACTATTTTTGTAAAAATTGCCTGCAAAATTATAGTTTAATGAAAGAAAGGAAGTGATTTTAATTAATGAAAAGGAGAATAGCAGTAACCGTGTGACTATTTTTGTGATTAGAATGTTTCTATTGAGATTTTTAAATTTATTTGTTTGAAGTCGACTACTTCTTTTGTCAATGGTCAACCTACTTATAAATCTAATCTCTATTATTGCGGATGAATTATATTAATATCATATTAAAATGAAGAAGAGGAATTCCCATCAAATATCCTAGAAGACTCAACGGCCTTTTGAATAATTTTCTACAATTATTAAACTCGCAAAGAAAACCAGCAGTGTCCCCACTGAAAAATTGCATAGGTTTTCCCCGACATATTCTTTACCAAGAGCCTGTGTTACAGAAGGGCATTTGCAACAAGAATAATTTGAAGATGCGATATTTGAAAAGAAGGCATAATTAAAAAAAAATATTTCAGATGCAAAAACCTAAATAAAATTATTAGATTAAAAAGAGAAAAACATTTCCAAAGAGCTTATTTATGCAACTGATCTATACGTTTCTCTGAAAAATAAATAAGCATTGCGGATTACTAAAATATAAAAGATAAACAATAGGATAAAAGAATTAAAAAATGACATAAAAAACAGAAACAACGAAGAAAAAGAACACTTACTTTAATAATTACGGATGCATGAAAAGATTAATATAGAACTTGAAAAAAAGATCAAAAAAATAAAATAAGAAAAAAACAAAATTAAGTAGCCCATGAAATTAGCATAAACAGAATAACAATCAGCTTAGCAAATCTAGTTGGAATAGTATAAATAACTTGTTTAGTGGAAGATTAGGTATTTAAATGAAGAGTTGGATAAAAAAAATGCCGAGTAACAAAATTAAAAACACAACCCTTCAGGCTTATCATTTCCACTATTGCCATAAAACGAACTGAAAGTTTCTCTATGTAAAGATATAATTGATCGAATCGCATAACAACTTAAGTAACTCGATGCCGCCAATGACGAAATCAAAGAAAAGATTAACGTTCTAAAAACAAATTTATCTATTGATTAAGCAAACTTAAAAAAAATATCCGAGGACAGAGCTTTATTAAAATTAATGACTTGATCTTCAAACTCTGAATCAAATATTATAAATACTCTTTTTGCAATTAAATTAAAAATTAAAATATTTTTTTTATTTAATTTTTTCCGGATACTAATAATCAAGCAAATAAAAGTAGGATGAAATATTCATTCATTGGACATTTAGATACCAAAGAGGAGATATTATCTTCATAGCTTTACTTCTTTCTGCTCATTATTTAATTGTTGAACTGCCAGTTATGTTTATCAAATGAAATTGAGACGACTGAATAAAAGAGTGTAAAATTAACTACTTGTTTCATGGTTGGAAATACCAGCGTAACTTTTTATCATCAATGAAGAGATGTAATATCATGAAAGACTTTTAATCTGCCGATCAATCTACATAATTAAAGGATCATTCGGAGTGTAGTTTGCTTCGCGAATTAGAGCCTCGCGCTGTCGCAGAAGCCTACCGCGATCATCACATCCAATATCTTCGTTCCAATCATCTTAATTTTGATGATATCGCTGTTGTTGTTGTTGTTGCTGTTGCTGTTGTTGGTGAAGCTGCCTCTCATAGGTCAGTTGCTGTTATAAATGCTTGCAATTAGCAATCAATCCGTCCTTCTCTCTTCGCATTTAGTACCCAGCTTCCTCTTTTTCCTTCAATAAAGTCCTTAGCGATATTACTTCATCTTTCATCTTGCCGTAATATAATTTGTATTATTCTTTTACTTAATTAGCCTTTTCTAACTCACGGCCTAGTTACTGACACTGCATAACTTTGGCATTCAGCTCACTTCGAAGAATATTAAGTGGAGATTTTTCATCCTCTTTCTTCGCCTCTTCTAACTCAACCCTTAGACGAGCATTTTCTGCTCTAAGTTTAGCCAAATCAATCTATACTGCTGATTTTTATTTTATTACTGCTGTTTTCTCCTCTTTATGTCTACGTCGTAAAGCTTCTGCTTCTTGATCTTTTAATAAACACTATCTTGAGACTTCAGATATCTTGGTCTGCAGCTATTGCTCAACGAGAAGTATCTTCTGTTCCCTTTTTCCGAGTTAAGCCAATTTTGCTCTAAGTTTACCCTCTAAAAGCACAAGATTAGCCTCTATTTTTTTAAACTGTTTTTCCTTTTCGAGATCACTATTTCTCTGCTGCTGGGAGAGATTAGTCCAGAATTCAATCTCCTTTTGTTTGAGTGTGAGCCTAGTCTTCGCTTCTTCTGCCTTCTTCCAAGTTTACAGTTCCCATACTACTTTCCGCTATAACTAATTTAAACCTGCATTTTACATTCCTTGTTTTTGTTCCTCACGTTGAGAAGGCAGTGCTTTCTCACTAGATTCCTCAAGCAACTCACGAACATTAAATCCGCGTTGCTAAAGCTGCTACACTGGTCCTAAGTCCTATAAATATGCAATAACTCGTAGACTGCCTACCACTTTCACTGGCTTACCTTCCTAATTAAGTTGATCAATAGGCAGAAAAGCGTCCAAAACTCTCGCATAACTTTCTGAAGTCCGACGGAGAGGCATATCAATGATCTTTTATAAATCAAGACAGGCACATCCTAACATTTAATCTTTCCGCAAACGATCACAGTGCCAAAGTTCGATGTTCAGCTTCTATGAAAGTTTATCTCCCATGTCAGCAGTTGTTGCTTAGAAGTATCCACTTAAAAAACAATCTTTTAGAGTCACCTCTGCTCGGGCATTGGGTATTGCGATCGATGGTGATCGAAAAAGAGATAAACCAAGGGCGGGATTCGCTGCATAACGTAACGAGAGTTGAGCAGTGAAATCATGGTCTTTTAGAGCTCTCAAGTCCAAAGAAATTCTCATTTGATGTTTGGGATTATCGCTCTTCATGTTTAAATTATAAACGTAAACAAATGGACTCAATTATAAAGGTAACAGCTAAATACTTATTTTTGAAACACCTATGATTATAAGATGAAAATCCTTGAATAAGAATTCAATAGAATTAATAAAAAAACATCTGCTTACTTCATTTTCGTTTAATGAACTGAAAATAATTTACACGCATAGAATTTGTGACAACTTCACTAAGAATGACTGAAAATAGTTTTTATTTGAAAACTTTAATTTTTTTAATTTTATTATACCCATTCTCTGCATGTTGTTTATCCTGAAATTCTTAAATCTTAGATTTAGGCTGTTTAGTGTCTTTCTAAACTTTTAAAGCTCTACAAGTTTAGATGAATGATCCTATTTAAAGATGTTTTTGAATTTTATTCATTAAAAAAAAATTTAAGATCATGGAAAATTCATTAAGTTTAAAAAATTTTGCGATAAATGGATAAAATCAGTATTTCATCAGAATGACCGAATTTTTGTATATTTTTTTGATGAATATACATCCACTTACACTAAATATCAGACAAGCATCTTAATAATATTTTTTTGGTCTAAGAATTATCATATCAAGGTCCTATTATATTAATGATTATTTTAAATAAGAAATATTGATATATAGTTGAAGGAATTAGCAGCTACTAAAATTTATACAGATATCATGAGCCAAGACAACTTTTGAAAATGACTATCCATGCCTAAATTTAATTTGGATCAATCTATTTATTTCATGATTTAGAAACAGTTAAAATCAGATTTAGTTTTATTCCGCACTCATTCAGTCTTTAACAAACGAATTTCTATAAAAAATAAGTTAGTAATGCTTCAGAAGTCATGTTCCTGCAAAAAATTAGCTCAATGACTTGATCATATTGTTCCCTCTTTAAATATTAACAACCGCGATTATTTATTATAATTATTTTTTGTTAATCTTCTGAAAGATGAACTCCTTTTACTCTCTCTATAGCTGGCCTCTCCCTTTTCCCGAAAGTTTGTATGCACTCTGCCAGCAACCTGAACTTCAAAATCAATTTATATCATCTCCACTTTCCAATATCTAATATCAGCAATCAACTTAACAAAAATGTTAAATTTTTAAGCCCATTTTACTTCAGACCTGTCCAACTGCTGAGGCCTTGCCTGAAAATAAAAGAAAAAGTTCAAAAAAGACTTAGGGCCAGCTGCCACACCGCTAAAATGCAAAAAAGAAAGATGAAAATTTTGGCTGGAGAAACCAGAACAAAGACAGAAATGTGATATCTAGTATCTTAAAAAGCTATGTCCATTTGATTCTTTAGAAGAGAGGAATGGTGAAACTCATTGAAGATGTAGCTAAAAAGTTAGAAATCAAAAATGCCGTTTCAAGCTTTTATGAGTTCATGACCGAAAAGTTCAAAAATAAAAAATCGTACGTGGGAATTCAATTTATGCAAAAAGTTCTGACTTCTGCTCCTTCCACCACCCCTATGACTTACATTCTTAGTGTTACGCTCAGCCATTACCTGAAAGAAGATTATCCCCTAACCATTATACAGGATCTTAAATTGAAGAGAAAAAATAGACTCAGTTTGAAGAAATAGGCCAGACTTATCTCAGCCAAACTCTTTAAAGAATGATTTTATCAATCTTTATTCATATTCTCAACTATTACTTGTCTATATTCATCAACTATTGAAATATATTTCAAATAGCAATTTAGCATGCGCTATCTTTTCGATTAAAGATATCAAAAGATTTGCATTTCGCATAGGAAATCTCAGGCGACTAAATGACTGAAAGTTATGCATTTTTTTGAAAAACAGTTGAAAAGTGAATATATTTAGCTTTACACTTAAAATTAAATGGATATCTTTGTTTTTGATATGCAAGCTGAAGGAATCAATAAAAACAATCTATTTAGTGACAATTATAAAAAATAGATCATAATTATCTTTTATACTTCAAGTTAGTCATTGTCTTATTTTAATTCCGAATTAAATATTTTTTAATTTTATTGAAGGGGTTCTCCTTTAAATATTCCTTTAAATAGGACAATATAATAACTTCATTAAAATGCGCTGCTTGGATGATTATCAATGGCTTAAACGCGATTTTTATTATTGGCGATTCAGTGCGTTATTATGTAATGAAGGATATATTTACTTGTAAAAATCATTTTATCTTTAGTTAAAATACAAAATAAATATAATTATAAATTACCGTCAAACTAATGCAAAGTAGCTTAACAATTTTTAATTATTTTTAATGTTCTTTTTAGTAGACTGTTTCAAATTTACCTATTTTATATTTTGTGGGATTGTGCAGAACCATAAATTTAATTTCAAGCTTAACATCATTAAAATTACTACTTGCATTCGTAGGAATAAATAATTCAAAATATATAACTGAAATCTTTAGCTTGCCTTCTATTTTTGTTCATACATAGGCTATATTAATCGGCAAACTATTTGTGTGATCTAAAATACGATTTAGCCTGATGAAATAGGAGAATAAAATTGATATTTCATAAATTCTCTTTTAGCGATGGCAGAATTAAATTTGAAGACCAATCAAATAGACGATGATAACTCAGGACTGTATAAAAGGCCAAAGCACATCATGCTCAAAGAATACGATGATAACAGTGACTAAATTCCTTTTTATGGCAAATGCCTTAATAGTTGGGGAACATGCTGTGGATGTCTAAGGACATGGATGCCTTGTATTTGCTGCTGCTTTGTCGACTATCCCTATCAAATTGTTCCTCAAAGTTTTCAAGGCATTTATCAAAAATTTGGTAGATATGTAAAAACAGTGAAGCCAGGTCTGCATTACATTAACCCTTGCACTTAAACTCTGCAGCAAATCAGCATAAAAATGAACGTATTGGACCTCGCAAGGCAAGTAACCCATTTTCGATCCAGAACGTAATCACAAAGGACAACGTTTCAATTAGTATCGATGCTGCAGTTTATTACCGAGTGAACAATGCTCGATATGCTCATTACCGGATAACAAACTTTAATGTGGCAATAGCAGAGGTAACTTATGCAATTCTTAAAAATACGTGTGGGCAGTTCATTTTACAGGACATTCTTGAAAAACGACAATAACTTGCAGATGATATTGAAAAACAAGTTGATCAGTATATTTAGGAGTGGGGAGTTGATGTAAGATTGAAGCTATTTAGATTGAGGAAATTTTCATTAAGGATATTCAGATGAGCAAAGAACTGCAGGATTCGTTGTCAAGTGCTGCCAAAGAAAGGCGATTTGCTTAGAGTAAGATCATTTCAGCAAGGGCAGATGTCTAATCGGCTAAATTAATGAGATTGGCTGCTGATGAACTTAGCAGCAAGTCAGCCATGCAAATCCGATACTTATAGACCTTAAAGATAGTCGGTCGAAGCAACACAAAAGTTATCTTTATTCCCGATATCAAAAACAATAAGGAGAGAATCAATCATTTGATTACCCAAGGACTTATTAGCTGATCTTCATCATTAATCATATGATTTCCAAGTTCATAGACTGCTATATACTATCACTCTAAAGTTTTGTTATTTCCACAATAAAAAAGAGTACCGTTTTTGCCACCCATTAAAAATCTTGTCCCAGAAGAACCTGAATCGCAACTATACAAAAGATTATCCTTTTCAAAATTGATCTCAGCAATTTGACAATAGTCTGATAGGTCAAAGAACTTGGCATCACTCCCTCCCACTGCAATAACATTGGTGCGATTGTATTTGCAAAACTGAGCGCAAAATATAGATCCATTGGTTTCCTAATTTACTAAACAAATACCTCCTAATATTGATTCCACTTAAATGTATGAACCAGTTTCTTCTATCTCCAGTCCCACAGCTGCAATTGGTCTTTTACACGGTTAGCTCCGATTAAAACATAATTGTCGCGAATATCGAGCGAATCTCCAGCTATCTTGGCTCCGTATATTGATGACACAACGCTTTCAGTCCTCATATCCCAGATATTGACCTGAATGGCATAAGTATTACATTTTGATCCCATCCCCCGCTGACCAAAATATTTGGTTCATCTTTTTTGAATTTAACTGAGAAGAGTCTATTATTATGTCCTTGTTTGTGCCGCATGACGGAAGCCAATTTACTCTTTATCTTCTTCGTTTATTCATCATATATTCTAATCACATTATCCTTTCCAGCCGTGCAAAAACAATCTCCGCTGGGAGTATAATCCATCGCCAGAACATAATTATCCTCCTCGTAGGTATGAAATAATTATTTGCCTGTCTTCGCTGCGTACTGGTAAATATTTCCATTCGTATTTGCCACGAGTAAAATAGCAGTTGTGCTAAGATTTAGCTCATTGATGGGTCTCCATTTTAGAGTGTTGACTGGTGCAACTTACTTGGGACTTGTATTAATTTCGCAGATCTTATTATCAGTTCCCAAATTGAAGATTCTTACGCAGCCATCACTGTATCCACATGCTGCCATTGTATCTTCTGGGCTGAATTGAGTGACCATAAGTTCAGCTTTTTCGTGAATGACTGCCTTCATCAAAATTTTATTTTTTAAGGGAACTCTCTCGACTATTCTACATCAATAAATGAGTACTGATGGTTTCCTTTGGGATTTTTTATTTTCATTAATAAATTGCTAATCAAAAACTCCAATTAGCATTATCATCAATGGCGTAGGTTTGAATAATTTAAGTTTCATTAAAAAGAAATTATGTTAAACTTTAGCATATAATGACTAATACAGTTTCTTTGACATTTTGAAATGAATAATAATGGAAGTTATCTTTTCTTAAATCGCAATTGTTAATTCAAATTCAGCCATTAAGAAATGCAATTAGACCCGATAATTGCTAAAAATACTGAACCATTACTCGAACGTTAAAAAATGTTATTGATAG
>Ga0302188_10003870_pt1 | contig 10222 bp, 6 predicted proteins | sample II_Bog_E2_1_FD_198783 | JGI IMG/M metagenome (GOLD analysis project Ga0302188, IMG submission 198783) | Peat permafrost microbial communities from Stordalen Mire near Abisko, Sweden - II_Bog_E2_1 | ecosystem: Environmental > Terrestrial > Soil > Wetlands > Peat | place: Sweden: Abisko, Stordalen... | reverse complement strand
ATAACTCGAAGAATATCAATAATTATAAAATTAGGAAAATTCAAAAATTCAAGAAAGTCTTCTTAAATAAGCTGAACAGTCTCTAATTTAGATCCTTAAAAAATATAATGTGAAATAAACAAATGAATGTTTGAAGTAAATTTTTAAAGAGGATTTTTAAAACGTCAAAAAAAATGTTCGGTTTATTGCTAGAGATCATTTTTTGAAATAGATTTAAAATTGCCTTTAATATCAAAAATATAAAAAGTCAATTAATCCGAAAGATTAAAATCATTTCATAAAAATGTAGGCTGCGAAATCAGTGAGTTTAATCCTATAAAAATTTGTAGCTGATGTAGATGAATGTCTTAAGTTAATCTTAGAAAATAATATTGAATAAGTGAAAAATGAGGTCAAGACATAAAAGCTTGCTCAATTTATTCAATAGCTAAAGGATTCTAAATAATATCAGAGATATCTGAAAACAATTTCAACCGATGAAAACACATAAATAAAGTCAAAAATTAAAAATATCCTTGTTAACAAAAGAGTTAATTAAACTTTACATGAACAAATTATATCATAAATTATTGGTGGAAAATTTACTACTGTAAAAAAATTGGTTAAACCTGAATTATATTATTGTATCATGGGTGAACTTCTTTAATAAAACGATGTCTTGGCATTCTTGAAACAAAATGAAGAAAGATTTATTGGAGCTTTACCTTATTTTTACTTTTTTGTCAATTCAATCACTCATTTAGAAGAGATAATTTATCAAATTATTTCTCCTGTTGAACATCCCATTTCGAAGACTAATAAGAATTTATGGCTCGTGGTATATTTCAGCAAATAGCAATTAGATAAACTGAAAATGATATAAGCAGAGATTCATTAACTGAAATATCTTTACCAAATCTTAAAAAGTGAGTAGTGTAATCTCCTATCTCAATTATTATAATAAATTTTACAGATTATCTTGATAAATCAAGAAAAATAAATGTCAGTCTATAAAAAATAACATCTTGAATCATTAAATATGGATATTTAATAAATTAATCAAAAACTAAAATAATTTGCAAAATAAAAAGAGCGTGTAACCTTAAACAAACATAATTAAATCATAAAACTAAATGATAATAGAAATATGATATTCAAGAAATTAAATATAAAAAGCTTAGATTAATTAGCAATAAACTATACAAAACAGCTTGCCATAAAAAGCTGCAGATGGGAAGATCTAACAATGGCTTTATAAAGATAAAAACACCAAATTTCCAAGCTTTTCTCTTCAAATGATATAATTAAATATCTAAAAGAAAAGAAGACAGAGTTAGTATATGAAAAATATTTAATTTTTTATACTTTTCATAAATAAGTAATATAATCTTTAAAGGTTCCAATCTCTTTTTAGGGGTATATTACCAGCATCATGTTAAGTGAGGTCATTAAAAAAAGCTATATTTATGAATGTCTCGCAAAGACACTAAAAAAATAGGAAAATTAATTATTTGCTGAGCTAATATATAAAGATTAAGTCTTGCCTATTCAAAATGATAACTCAGAGGTGAAAAAACCTGACAAAATATAAGTCCATAAGAGCATTTTCATTCCTTTAAAATTTAGAAAAAAAATATTCAAAATAAACATTTCAAAAAATGTATCATGCTAATCTTTAAAAATAATTATTGTTAATAAATTGAAAGAGGAAAACACTATTATCAAAAAAGAGGACATTGCTTTCTATGCTATCTTTGGAGAAGAAACTAATTTAGTCTAAATAAATGATTAAATCGAGCATTTGTAAATGTAGCATAATGGGACATTAAAATTGATTCGAATTAAACAAAGAATATCATTAAATGTTTTTTATTAAATTGAATCATTTCAATTTATTCTATAAGAAGATAAAACCATTGATGATATTAAAAGATAAATATATGAAAATACTAAAATTCCTTTAAAATCACAAAGTTTGCTTTATGCATTTGGTGATAAAGAGTAAGAAGTGTTTTGTCAAACATTGGAATAAATTAACCCAAATTCTAATAACCTTACTTTTACACTGATCAGCAAAATGAACTTATAGCATTATGGGTTCCATGAAAATTATAATTTAACTTTCTAAGATTATACTTAATTTTTCATCGAAAAGGATAGTGATATGAAAAATATGATAGATTCATGTACCCTGAAAAAAGATGAGTAAAAGCCGTTTTTTAATCAATTAATCCGTTTCTTATACTCTGCAATTAAGAGAAGATTTTCTTTAACACATATAACTAAAAAAGTTCAGGAAAAGTTAGTGGACAAAAATTCTCAATAGATTTGGTCAGGAAATGACTTCAGTTAGCATTTTTTAATTTACTATATTTTGTATAACTCTGACTAAAAACTGAGAATAGAGTTGATGAATATTCTCAAAATCAGAATTCCTTTACCTTTGTATTTTAAGACTTTTAAAAATATAAATGATATCAAAGAAGAATGGATGATAAATGAAAATATTTTGTGGTTAATACACTCTGGATTATGCATTACTTCTATGGGACTGCATACTTAAAATGTTGAAAAAGAAAAAGGAAAAACATTTTTAAATAATCTGATATTCTTTAGCAACTTTCAGTAGTCAGAATTAAAACATCCTATTAGTCACGGGTGCCCTGAAATTTTATTAAAAGCTTTAGGAAATATAGTGCCAGTAAACATTATTGATGTTCCCTCCCCAAGTCCAGATAATATAGTGGATAAAATTTTGGAGGTTACTAACATTCTGCTGATTCATTCATGGAAAGGAAAAATAGAATCTTAAAAAATAATTGAATAAATAAAACAAAAATATAATATTACTTATGTAATTTGTTTTTTACGTGATTGCAAAAATAAATAAGAAACCATCGAAAAAGTTAAGAAAGCTAAGTTTGATGAAGATCCTTTTGTTGAGCTTCATAACTTAAAAGAAAATTCTATGAATAAAAAATAATTACCTTTTCTTAAAATTTTAAAAGAAAAAATTTGGGATATTAGTAACAAAGTCATGAAAAATGAATAAATATCAAAGAATATCTCTAGACTATTTTAAAATACATTATTTTAAGATTTTGAGTTACTATTATTAAAACTTAAATTACGATTTTTTTAAATGAAAGTTGTTATAAATAATTATGAGAAAATCAAAGATCTTAAAAAAGAAAGAAACTCACAAAATTCAATCAAATAACTTTAGACAGTAAAATAATAAACTATTAACAGGAAAATTGCTCCTGAACTAGAATAAATATTGCTATTTTTATCTTAACATAAAGATTCTTTCTAAATATTGATGCTGAGATTTAGAGAAATGCTGAGAGAGATTAAAAATTAGGAATAAAGAAAATATTATGTTATTAAACAATACAAAGTCAAAATAAACATGCTTCCCAAAGATAAAAAGTAATAATTTTAAAAGCTTGTCTCGCAAGCTATCAAATAAATAGAAGCCTTGCCTAAAATGATAAAAGTATCTAAAAAATGTACTTCAGCATAAATGATTGAAGAATTGTCACATATCTTTGATTATTTTGAGAATGACATAAAATCAATGTTTTTTACTATATAATTGGTGTGGAGATAAATTCAGTATTTAACAACATTAGACCCGAATATTAAGCTTGGAGAGACCTACCTTATTGATTTTCTCATTGATGCGAAGAGAAAAGAAATAGCTAATAGTCAACCCTTTGAGCTATTGGATGGAGATTTATTGTAAATGCCAAAGAATATTGTTCAAAAAGTATTTGAAGGAATTAAAGATAAAGTGGCTGTAATAACTATTTTAGGTCCTCAAAGCTCTGGCAAATCCACTCTTCTTAATTTTTTATTTGGATGTGATTTTGGTACAAGTGAAGGTCGATGCACAAAAGGGGTTTATGGTACCTATTTTAAATTTTCAAACAGTTTTCTTCCGAACTGTGATGGAGTATTTCTCATTGATACAGAAGGTCTATTTGCTACCCTAAATAAAAAAGATACAACTAGAAGAAAAGACTTTGATTCAAAATTAGTATTATTTTGCCTTGCTGTTTCAGATTTTGTTATCATTAATACCAAAGGAAATTTAGATAATCAATCAGCTCAAATTTTAAAATCAAGCATGGATAGATTTTAAGCTCTTACACAATAAAATATTGACTGGCCATAAATATTTTTAATTTTAAACCAGAATAATTCAGCCAATATTATGGCCAGTGAAGCTGATATTAATAAATTGAGATAATTCTTTAGTTGCCAAAATTCATATTCACTGAATCAGGCTTACAATTTAACTGAACTTACTAAGAAAGATATAATAATACTTCCAGAATAATAAAATTTAGTTAAAAAATAACCAAGGGAATAATTTTTAACTTTAACTAATCAGTTACAAAATTCTCTTTTTGATAAAATTGAATCTAAAACAATGAGACCCATTGGCGCTGTCATTGATCTTATGGAAAGAGTTTGGAGTACAATTGAGGCGTATCCTGAACTGGGAAAAACTATATCCAAGAAACTTCAGGATTTATAAAACAGAATTAATGAATGGAGAATCAATAAGATTGAATTTTTAGCAAGCGAAAAAGATAAAATATTTGAAGATTTTAAACAAAACAACATCAATTAAAAAAAGTGCCAACAAATATTCTTTGACACGATTTAAAATTTGGATAAGGAATTTCAAAATAGTTTCCTCTCTGAAAAATAGCTAAATTCTATGGCTGAGGATGAAAGAATTAAAATAGAACTTGAAAAAACAAAATCTCAACTCACTTTTTAAGCAATTAAATATTAACTAAATTCTCAGATAAAGGATTTATAGAAAGATAGATTAGCTTAGAGATGTAAACTAGAAGGAAGTTAATATGAAAAATAAGCAATTAGAAAAGTAAAACAATTGCAGAGAGAATAAAAAAGGGAACTATCAAACTAGGAAAAGGAAAAATACTTTGATCAAGCCTTTAATAAATCCTTATAAAAAATACAGCTAATTTCCTCTCCAAATGAACAATTATAAAAAAGTTTCTAAAGAATTATTGAGTTTTATGCAAATGCTGCAAATACAACAAGTATCAATAAAAACAAAAAAGATATTAATACAAAAAATGTCGGACTTCCAAAAGCTGAATGGAAATGCTAAATAAATCTGATATATTTAGAATTTTCAAATAAAATTAAAAACAATATTTTTAAACAGTTAGGGAATTAGAGTAATAAATATATTGAATTCAGAAGAAATCCACCAACAAAGGTTCTTGATGAATCTGCAAAAACAGATGCCAAACTTTAATATTTTAGTATGAGAAATTATTTCTAGAAAAAGAAAGTGAGTATTTATTTTGAAATAGATGAATATTCTTTAATGCATAGCTTAAAAATGGATTTATTAAGAAATTAAGTGGCAGGAACCTTTACAAAACAAAATAAATTTGAAAAACCAATCAATTATATTTTTAAAACAATAAATTCATTTTTTTCTGGATATGGATTTCAGTTGGATAATTTGAAAAATTTCTAGGAATATTTTAATTATTATTTTTATTGGACGTTTTTTAAAATATTTCGTACAGAGCCAGAGTTGAGGATAAAAATATTATCAGATTATGAAATTAATATTGAAAAAAATAAAAATGGGAAATTAAAGAAAAGGAAAAGAAATAAAAAAAATAAAACTCCGAAATTGATCAATCAATAGATAAAAAAGACCTCACAATCTGTCAGTAGATATTTACCACCTCCTGCTTATTCTTACTCTTTGTTTCCCAATCCAGGACTTTCATATCAGTAATAAGATATTAATCACTCTTATTCAGATGACTAACCTGAAGTTGAGGAGGATAATAAATATGAATAATAATAATAAAAATATAATTGTTAAGAATAATCAGAAATTAAGGAATTTATTAATATTTATATGTTTCAAGATAAGTTTCAGAATGACAAGTATAGTTTAAGCAATCGTTCCACTTGGACATTCATATCCAAGTGTCTCAAATAAATTATTTTATGGGAAAATATTCAAGATAAGATAAAAAGAACAAATGAACATGATGTCATCAAAAGAAATTTTAATTAAGAAATAAATCGCAGTTTAAATGCTGACCTTTAGCCTTTGGGGCTCAATATTTCATGCTTTGACTATTATGAATATATTTGCCATCAAAAATAATTTAAATTTAATTTTAAAAGAGCAGGACCAGTCAAAATATATGAAAAATAAAGCGATTTTTTCCAAAATTTGCAAAAAATAAAAAAATTTGATTATAATAAAATTCGCTTTTCTCTGAAAAAAAATAGCTTCAAGTCGTCTTATCTTGTGCAAATTGGATCTTACTATTAATAAATTTTTGAAGTTTTACCACAATATACAAATACGAAGTAACTGCAAAAATATATTTCAAATGAAAGTAGCATAGTTTACTCTAACCTCGAAAGTGATAATATGAAACAATTTGTATACAATGAGCTAATCTGCAAAAAGGCATTTTTAAAACTTTTTACCAATATTGATAAAATTATCAATAAATCTCCAGACTATCTAAATCTTAGTACAATTACAAATATTTATATTGATGTGAATAAAGAAATAATAGAGTTCAATAATGATCTAAATCAAGTTAGCCACAAATTAACATTGTTATTTACTGGATACATTCATCTTTATGCTATCTATTTAACTTGGAAGAAAAATTCAGAGAGGGGTTTGAAAGAAGCAAATAAACCTTATTTCAATATGTTATAAACCAGAGTAGATAAATTGAATTTATTTATCTTAGAAACGTCTAATAATGACAACATCAAATCATAAGGATAATCAGACAGATTTTTAAATTAAGTCCTTTAGCATTTAAAAAGTATTATCCAAGATCATAAATAAAAAATTAACAAGAATGAAGCTCAAAAATTTAAGCAATAATATCCTCGACCCAAAATTCAGGCAAAAATTGATCAATAATACTTTTCTCTTTTATCAAAGCCTGAAGATTGGATTAACTATTTAACTGATCCTGCAAAAGTGATCGAATAAAAATATGAATCTCTAACGAATTATTCAATTTCTTGTCTGGAATTTTAATATTAAAAATGTGAAAAGGTTACTTAATTATTCAAATAATTCAAATAAATGTTTAAATTACTGCTGTAAAAACTAAAGATAATGAACTTAAATCAGGACACTATGCACACTGATATTTTTAGTATTATTAAAAAAACTCAAAGAGAAAGTTCTGTAACAGACTCTGGAACATTATAAATAATCAATACTTTAGTAATGATTTTTTTGCTTGATCTCCTTGTTGGTGATTAAAAAAATATATATATCGAAAGTGATTTTAATTTGGAAATAAAATAAGGATATAATATCAAAATCATAAGATAACCTACTCCAATTTTTCAGTCCTTAGTTAACAAGTTGCTAAAGCAGAAAATGTCAATCACTCGCCTTTTTACCTTTGTAGAAATGGTTGAGAAAAAACTTCAATAAAAAGAATTTGTGAATGGAGTATAAGTGCCAAAATTTTAAACAAGTTTTAAAAAGTTAATGATTGCAACCCCAGAAGACGAAGAAAAGTATAGATCTTTAGTAGTTATCAAAATATGTCAATAATTATGCCCAGGCTGTCAAAGGATATGCGGAGTTGAGTAAGCTCATACTAATAAACATGAATGTAGATATGGTCATCAAATGAGAGCTCTCGGAGGAGTCAAACTTAATAATCAATAAGCTTCTGTAATAAGATGCGAGGATGTTCCCCTCATGAGCCCAATTTAATTTAATGGGAGAAAAATGACTTGGAAATAATTTAAATAATAATGGGAAAACAGAGCTTAAGGATCCTGGAAGTTTGATGATCTGAAAACTGACCCCAACAAATAACTTTTTATGAGAGCTTGGGATATTACAGGAGAATTAATTTGCAAAAAATATTAAATGAAATTTGTGAAATCAAATGCGGTAGAACTACAAAAACAGATGTTTTCAATGTAACCCATTCACTTTATTTTTGCCTTAGATGACTCTGGATCAATGAGTGGAAATGGATGGAATGATTTAATGGGAGCCTTTAAAGCAGCAATTCATAATTTACGAAAAATGGAAGATTCATAATCGTTATTTAGGATTTCAATCTTAGTTTTTAATTCAAATTGCAGATTATTTCAATAAAATGCTACTCCAAATAGTGTTAACTTAAATATTGATTTTCAAAGTGGAGGGACAGAATTTGCTTATGCTTTTGACATGGCATATCAATTAATGATAAAATATGTCGTCAATTAAAGGATAAAATTTGTCTTTATGACAGATGGGGGAGACTAGTATCCATCGAAGCAAGTAAATCAAATCAAATAATTGAAAGATCAATATCCAAATAAAATATAATATAATGGTATCGAATTTCACTCCAGTAGTCAAACCATGAAGCTAATAAGCCATGAACTCGAAGGAAAAAATACAATTTCCTATAATATGGCCCAACTGACATCTGCTTACATTGAAATAATTAACAGAAAATGATTAAATTCAATTTATATCATCTATAATTTTAAAATATTATCAATAAAAGTTGTAAATAATTGTATATACTATCTAATTATATCTTAATTACAAATCAATAAATATGCAATCAATTAAATATAAGAATGAGAGACTTTAAAAATAAACTTCAGGAAATTTAAGTCACGCTTTAAGATATTTTCTACAATTAATGAGTAGAGACAATAGTCTTTTCTTTCTTATAACAGAATAGAAACATTTTTTACAATATATTTATACTTTTAGATATATTTATAATCTTTTCACTGCATATTGCTTCATATTAACAGTTATTATTTACAATTTACATTTTTATTTAATTATTTAACTAGACCTTTCTTCAAGTTTTTTTATCGCAGCATTTTTTAAAGAAATTTTAGATTGTCAAAGTATTTTATATTCAACAAACTAATTTATAGGATTTCGTTAGTATTATATTGAAGCAAACATTTTTTAATATAGATCAGTTAAAAAAATTTATGCTTTTGCCATTTATAAAAATAAAAATAAAGTAATCAGTTTCGAGAAATGATAATATAGGTTAAGCTAATGAGATATATTAATTTTAAATAGTACTAAATTACAATAATCTTAAAATATAATTTACCATGAGCATAATTTAGACTAATTTTACTAAAGAAAATTCGTCAAATAAGGGGGAAGTTTAATTGTCCATAATTATTACATGAAACGCGTCTTCAAGCCCATCTGCGAGACAACCTCATCCATCATTGCTCCCACTCCCACCAGACGGAAAGGTAGAAAATAGGAGTCAACAAAACAATCCTTCCAAAACAGTCGCTACTCATCGCGTTCCCTCTCTCCGCCTCCTAATTAAAAAGACTAATGTTCTGTTTCTGCATACAAATGTGGGTGTCATTACTCCACTGACTCAATCCACTCTTTCAAGAATCATGTCCTCGATGTGCACAGAGGAGAGTTTCTCCAAGGAAGCACTCATTTTCTTTCAGGAATGACCAAAGTAGTACTGCCTTACCTCCAAAATAAACACCAATCATCTTCGAGTAAGAATAAGTCAACCATAAAAGACTCTGAATGGAAAACAAGACTCAAGGAATAGCCTCATTAAATATGGTGGAACGGGTTTGTGCTGATAAAGAACAGGCTTTTCAACAGAGAGGGGTTTTATTGTGGGCATTGTCGAACGCCTTTTGCAAGAACTATAGACTTCATCAATCACTGTCTCCTTGAATGTGGCTAGCTTTAGAATGAGACTTCCTCGCATTTCGTTTATGATGAGACGCACTGGAAAATCAAAGTGAAAGAAAATCAATTCACACTTAAAACAAAACCAAAGCCAATTATCGAAGAACCCAAATCTTACAAATAACCCTAACAATCTAAATCAGACCAAATTACAAAAGCTCCAAACTTCTAAGATTTCAATCGATAAATTATAAATTTTACTGTCAGTTATTTCTCAACTTCTCAAGAAACTCCAAAATTTAAATTAAGGGCGATTTTTATTCATATAAATGGAAATATTATTTATGACAATCGATCAACATAAAATTCTAGCATAAAAAGTAAATTCTTTAAATGCTTTACCTGTGGTAGCACTTTTCCAATTAAATTTGATTTTTACAAACACCTTTATGTCAGTGGGGAGAAGCAAGATGTACGCTCTAATCTTCTTGTTTTTAATAGGGAAATACTTTATCAAACAAATCAAGA
>Ga0302188_10003859_pt1 | contig 10235 bp, 14 predicted proteins | sample II_Bog_E2_1_FD_198783 | JGI IMG/M metagenome (GOLD analysis project Ga0302188, IMG submission 198783) | Peat permafrost microbial communities from Stordalen Mire near Abisko, Sweden - II_Bog_E2_1 | ecosystem: Environmental > Terrestrial > Soil > Wetlands > Peat | place: Sweden: Abisko... | reverse complement strand
CGCATTATCAACAGTGATAATTACTTGAAAATATGGGCATTGTTATAACTCCCCTCTCGAGAGGGGGTGCGGAGGGCCCGTGATGTGGCGGGGGTGTGTTCGCGAACATATCCGTCAACACACCCCTCCACCCCTCTCAAGAGGGGAATCGCGCAGGCCGGGCTTTAAAATCTGCCCTTTTCTCTGTTTTTTAATCGCTAAACAGGTTCTTTTATGAATAATTTATAACGTTCGGCAGCATCCCGCAATTTTTGGTTCGGGCCTTGCGGATTCATTAACGCGTTAAAAAATATCTCCTGGTCTTTTTCAGAGGCTAAAATGGTGTTATGTTCACGGATAATGGTATTGGCTTTTTCCTGTACGGCGTTGATGATAAAATCGGTCAATGTTCTAAATCCGCCCAAACTGGCCGCATATTCAAAAAATTCCTTCTGTGCTTTCGGAATTTTAGCATCGAACCGGGCTTTTTCTGAAAGTGTTAATTGCTTTTCCATAATCCGCTATTTTCTTAGACAAAGATACGGAAATAATACGTACAAAATAAGAGGAAATAATTTATCTGCTGTGTGCGTAGTTTCGCAACTACACCCTTGCGCGACATTGCGGCGCAAACGCCGAAAAAGCTGTTTCTACAGGCGGATGAGCTAAGGTAAAAGCACCAAAGAAGTTCTCGTTTAATCGAATTGTTAATCTGCAATAACAAAATGCAAATCATCAGTTTTAATCATTTTCCAGCCGGGATTTAGGATCAATTTCCATCCTTTCCCTTCAATTGTCTGGCCGGCATTTTTTATTCCCTCATCAACCGGTAAGGTAATTTCGCGCCAGTCTTTCATTAATACGCCATTTTCCGACACCGTCAATTGCCCCCATACATCCTTTATTTGTGCGGTTGGATAAACCGTGCCATATTCACCCAGGTCGAACAGATTATTGGGATTAAAATTGATATTCATTTTAATGAGTTTTATGCGCAGCACAGGTTGTTTGGTAAACCGGGCAACATAGCCGCTGATCAATTTTTGATGTTCGGCTTCTTTTCGTTTTTCAGTGCCGATAATGGCTTTGCCATTGTACTGATCAGCGCGCCTGGCGACTTCCTTATCCGATAGCTTTTCGGCGAACCTGATATGATAATTCGTAGTAATCAACCGGGGAAAGCTTGAATTGGAATCAACTTTTAAAGTCCATTTGGGATTTTTTTCGTAAAGCAGATACCCGTAAACAGGCCCGGTGATGTAGGGGAACGAACGTATGAGCGATTCGTGGTCCGCAGCATGTGCCATAACATCAAATAAATGTTGTTTAATGCTGTCCTTTGCCCGGCCAAGGATGACACCGGTATACTCGGCAAGACCTTCATTCATTTCCAGCAGCCGTTCGTTATTGAATGATTGCGGGAACAGTTCGCGTCTTTTCTCGCGGAACAGTAAAGCGCTTGTTAAATCAGCCTGCCGCTGTTGCACCGGTTTGCTTAATGCAGCTTTGAGGGCCTGCAGTTCGAGTAAAAAATAAATGCGGCCATCCATTGTGCTCAAATGATCTGCGGTCGGGCTATGCGCCGGCAAGCCGAGTTGCTCCTGCACCCGGTGAAATGATTCGTGGATCACCAGGTTTAACCGCTCATCATGGTTTTGCGGTAAAGGCCATAAAATAACCGACCACAACCTGCCTTCCCAGTTTATAGCAGTATTGGCTACCATCACCTCTTTTGGTAAAATTCCTTTATAAATTTCGCCGTCAGGCTTCAATATCCTGCCACTATCCGGCATATTTGCCCATACCCTGCGGGTATTAACATCAACAAACAGCATTGGGCCGTACAGTTTTACAGGCCATATGGTTTGTTTGGAACTTGCCGTTGCGGCTTCATGAAAATAAGAGGCTGCCAATTGTGCGGTGGAATCGGGACTTTGTGCGCAAACCCTGATTATTTGCAATATGCCCGATACTAAAACAGGGATGGTAAGTTTTTTTAAGTTCATCGTTGCAGGATTATATTTTTAATTAATCAGCTATTTGTTTCGGACGCCTTTAGCTGTATCCGCCTTTTCTTTTAATTCTTTATTCAATGTTTTAAAAAACAAGTCTAACGCAAGTATAATCCCGGTAAATGAATGGGTTAGTCAATTTTATATCAACGGCAGTAAAAATTATATCAATGGTTGTTACGCTCAAATGCCGGTTCGTTTGTCCTGAAAAAGCGACCGTTCGTATAAAAAATACAGCTTTAAGATCCATTTAGTTAAATTGCATTTATGCGTAAATTCCTGCTGCATTTTCTTTTCTGGGTGATTTTTTTCCTGATGTGGAACAGGATCATGTATTTCTATATCAGTAACGACCTCAACCGGATTTATTTTTCGGTATTGGATGTGAGCATGATCATGCTTGCTTTTTATATCATCTATCTATACATCATGCCTTATTATTTTAAGCAGAAAAATATCTGGGTGCTGCTATTGTCATCGCTGATTTTAATCGGATTACTATCCGGACTTTTCTCGTGGATGATGTGGATATTTCTGCAGCACAACCTGGTGCCCATTCATTTTGAAGTGTTGTGGAACTATCGGGACCTTCAGTTCAATCGTTTTTTTATTGCGCTGGTGGGTATTCTGGGCGGCTGCTTCGTTAAACTGGCCATAGACAGGCTGGAGGCTGGAAAAAGAATAGAAGTTATGGAAAAAGAAAAGTCGGTGGCGGAGTTAAACTATCTGAAAGCGCAGCTCAACCCCCACTTTTTATTTAACTCATTAAACAGTTTGTACGCGCAAATGGAGATTGGATCAGCGGACGCAAAAGGAACATTATCGTCTCTGGCCGACATGCTGCGCTACCAGCTGTACGAATGCAATTCAGATTTTATTCCGGTGGAAAAAGAACTGGCCTATCTGAAAAACTACTTTAATCTTCAAAGGATCCGCAGGGACAATTGTAAAACAGAACTGGCACTGGATGAAACGCAAAACAACTTTCTGATTGCCCCATTATTGCTGATCCCTTTTATGGAGAATGCATTTAAATATGTTTCTGACGGTGATGAAACGGGTAACTTTATAAAAGCAAACATCAGTTTTAAAGCGAATAAATTAATTTTCAATTGCATCAATACGATTGATGAGACCGGGTTGAGCCTGTTGCCGGCTAATGATAAGGGAATCGGGTTGATGAATGTTCAAAAACGCCTGGAGTTGATTTATAAAAACAGGTACTGCCTGCAGGCTGGCATTGTAAATAAACAATATGAAGTTATTTTAACGATAGATTTGAAATGACATTGAATTGCCTGATAGTTGATGATGAACCCCTGGCCAGGCAACAAATAGAAGCCTATATACGCCGGGTACCCTTTTTAGCGTTGGCGGGGCTAGCGCGTAACCCGGTTGCAGCCAAAGGGATTTTAGATACGGTACCCGTCGACCTGATCTTCCTGGACATAAAAATGCCAGGGATGAACGGGGTTGACTTCGTAAGGCACAGTAGCATTTTTCAGCAAATCATTTTTATTACTGCATTTCCTGAATTCGCCATCGAAGGCTTTGAACTGGACGTTACCGATTATTTAATGAAGCCGGTAGCCTTCGAACGGTTTTTGAAAGCCGTGGAAAAGGCATATATAAAGGTAAAAGGATCTGAAACGATAAAGGCTATTGAGCATCATCCGGATTTCATCTACGTAAAACACCACCAGCGGTTCGAAAAAATATTTATTGATGATATCTTTTTTATCGAATCCATGCTCAACTATATTCATATTATTACGGCAAACGGCAAGTCCACCATATATTCAAGTCTCAGGCAAATAGAAAACAGTCTTCCGGGAAATAAATTTCTGAAAATCCACAAATCTTATCTTGTTGCTAAAAATGCTATTACCGCTGTTGAGAAAAATAATTTAATTGCCGGCGGGTATAAATTACCCATAAGCCGGTCTCATCGAAGTTCGGTTATTAATACTTTAATAGCTATGAATTTAAGTATGAGGTGAGCAGCCCGCTGTTCGTAGTTTAAGAAATCAGGCTGCCCCGGCGTCTGTAGTTTCCAAAACTACGGACGATTGTCCGGGTTAGTCCTCAAATAGCTTTACATTTATCCTCCCTGAAATATGGAAAATATTGACTACCAACGAATTGCATGGATGCTGTCAAAAAAGCTGATTTTCATATGCTTTGATTATCAGGAACTTAGATAAATTTAAGAATTTGTTGCAATATGAAACATGCTGATAATGAGCGTGTTTCAGGACGTTCCGGGTGTTCCGCGTGAAAAAGTGGTACGCTCCGCTGTCCGTAGTTGTTTCAGCAGGAGCTCACGAAGATAAACCAGACTGATATGGCCGGCACGGGATAAAGGAAAGGCATGCGCGTTGCATGCCTTTCCTGTTGGAATTTTTGGTCAGGATAATATCAATGCTGTTCAATATTAAAAAGCCTCGGGCTTACCTTTAAAAAATATAATTTACACCAACCTGGTATGATTTAATAACCGCAGAATAATAAAGGGCATTAATAACTGAGGATGAAAGCCAGTATGTTCCATAAATCTCCAATTTATTATTGAGCATTACCCCCGCTTTTAAGGGATAGGATGGCCATGTTTTTTCAAAAGGCGGAAATTTTTTTTGCGTTGTAGAGGTTTGATCAAAGTAATTAGCAACATAACTATAATTATTATAAAACGAAAAATTACAGGATAGGCCAGCATCAATAAATGCTTTAAAATCTTTTCGTGAGTAAAAGTTATAGATAACCTGCGGTATCACCGAAATATTAAGTTGTTTAACATCTAAACTACTGCTTGTGATTACCAGGTTTGGTGATACGTAATTATTAAAATTATAGGTATTATTAGTCACCGTTGCTTCCGCCCTGAAGGTAATTCTATTGGTTTTTTTATTGATGATAAAATCTGCCCCGGCTGATAAAACAGGAAAGATGCTGGTTCTATTTGTTCCGCTGGGATATGGGCCGTAAGCGCCGCCAAAAGTTAATGTATTGGATTTTACGCCGGCGCCGGCAAAAAAACGGATCGCGGAGACTTTTTCCTGTTTAAACAGTACGTTCTCCCCGCCATTTATTTGATAAATAAATGCTTTTATATCCTCTTCAGCATAGTTGGCCCTTTGTGCCTGCTCAATTAATTTCGTGTCACCAGGTCTGTAAGTTAAAGCAAGTACCGTCAATTGTTTTCTAAAGGCATTTACTACTACTATGGTGGCGTCATTTAAATACGAAAAGAGATCCAGTTCTTTTATACGATCATCCTTATTATCTTCAATGTAAAAATGGATCTTAACGTTGTCTGCTAAAGAATAAAGTGAAACATTTTTTCCACGGGTAACCACTTTTAAAAAAACGGTGTCTATGTGATAGCTGGAATCAATAATAGCTGTAAGGCTGCCGGCATCATTGTTTCCTTTACTGATGCGTAAATTATTAAACGTTTTATAATATTCAAGATTTGTGATGGCTACCGCTTTTGTATTCTTAACGGTAAGATTTTGAACGGCATGATCAGTCAGGCTACGTTTAAAACTAAAAGACATTGGGTTGTTTCTCCACTCCCGGTAATTAATATAACCTTTTAAAGTGTCGTTTTTTAAATCAACTGCGTACCCGGGCAAATAATTATTTTGGGCAAATGAGAATAAAGGTGTTGAAAGTGTTAAAAATAAAATTATCCATCTGAATGGTTTTTCCATGTGATTAAAATTTAGAGTGCAAGTGTAGTTATTTTTTATCGGGCTTTTTGGCCGGACAGGTAAAAACGGGCACTATCCTTCTATTTATAAAGATTATAAAAAAGATACCCTGTTAACCGGTAGCACGCATAAACCACAACAGGCGCGGCAAGCACATCAATGGTGTAATGGATATGCTGTAACAGCAATAAACAAGCAACGGCAAAGGCGGCAATAAGGGCTATTATTTTATCCGAACGTTTTTCAAGGCATAAAAATATCATAACCATAGTGGCCGTGTGCCCCGAAAAGAAGAGGTCTTTGGTAATAACGGCGTTGTGGTAAAAAGCGCTGTTGATCGGGTCGGCCAAAAGGATCATGCCCTGCGGCGGATCGAGCGCAACCAGGCTGAGGGTAACGAAACGCACGATATAAATAAATATAAACGTCCAGCAAAAGGTGATATAAATGGAAGGATTTTTGATTGCCCTGATCAGAATTAATATAGCCATCCCCCAGATCAATGCAAAAATAAACACGGATACATCATGCGGGGGGATGCGTGCCAGCAGCCAGTCGTTTAACACCGCCCCTTTCCTTTTTTGAATGTGGGCGAAAAAGATCGGTATGGTATATACGATGCCAAGCACAATGACTGTGCCGGTGATCATTTGATAGCGTTGGTGACGCGAATTCCAGGTAGCCTTCCAGTTTTCTTTTATTGATGGTGATGGCATATTTCGGCGCGGTGTTATTTCATGTAGCCTTAAATCTACTGCCCGAAGTTACTAAAATGGTCGACTATTGGCCCTGACTTATGTTTCCAATTTTCGCTGTTAAAGCCTTTGCGTAACTAAAGTTACATTAATTTCAGTTCATTGAGCACTTCCCTGTCCGTTAATACCGTTATTTTCATCCACACTTCTTTGTCCGGATTGCCGGCTTTGTTCACAGGTACAGCGGTTACTTTGTCAATAAAATCCATTCCTTTAACAATTTCGCCAAATACAGTATAGTTCTGGTCTAAAAATGGCGTGCCACCAATAGTGCGGTAGGTTTCACGCTGCGCTTTTGTGAAATGCCAATGGAGTTTTTTCTCAATGTCATCCAATTGTTCGTTCGTATAGGTTTTACCGTCAACCAGGTAAATTTGGGTAGTAAATGATGCTTTGGTTGGATTATCATCGCGGCCCATGGCCAGCGCCCCGCGTTTATGGAACAAGGCTTCATTAAATTCGGGCGGTATCCAATTTTGTTCGGGTTTTAATCTTTTTGATTTGTCGTATAGCGAATCCGGGTCGCCGCCCTGGATCACGAAACCTTTCAGGATGCGGTTAAAGGTAGTAGCATCAAAATAATGCGCTTTTACCAGTTTGATAAAGTTGTCGCGGTGTACCGGGGTTTCGTTGTAAAGCTTAACGATGCAATAGCCCTGCGCCGTTTCAATTTTTACATACGTGTTTTTTTGTTGTGCGATGGCGGGGATCAGCAAACAGCAAAGTATGCAGGCCATCACTGGCTTTAAAATTCTCATCATAAATTAAAGATAGGTATAAGCATTGGAATCGCAGGAAAAGTTCACCTTTTGTCATCCCCGCCTAATGTTTTTAACAACATGGAATGTTCGTTCCAATAAGTGCTTATGTTTGCGGAACGATTATTCCAAATATAAAAAATTAATCATTCAAGACATGAAAAAATTAGCAAATAAAGTAGCAGTAATAACAGGAGCATCCAAAGGGATCGGCGCAGGTATTGCCAAAAGCCTGGCAGCCGCAGGAGCATCGGTGGTAGTAAACTACGCCTCGGCAAAAGCCGGTGCGGATAAAGTGGTGGCCGAAATCGTCGCCAATGGCGGTAAAGCCATTGCCGTGCAGGGCAATGTTTCCAAAGCGGAAGATGTAACCCGTCTTTTTGCCGAAACCACCAAAGCCTTCGGCGCGGTGGATATCCTGGTAAATAACGCCGGCGTGTACAAGTTTGGCGCGATAGAACAGATCAGCGAAGAAGATTTTCACCATCAGTTTGACACCAACGTATTAGGTTTATTGCTGGCCACGCAAGGTGCGCTAAAAACCTTTAACGCTGATGGCGGCAGCATCATCAACATTGGTTCGGTGGTGAGCAGCATTGCGCCGGTGGGTAGTAGCATTTATACGGCTACCAAAGGCGCAGTTGATGCCATTACCCAGGTATTGTCAAAAGAGTTGGGCACAAGAAAGATCAGGGTAAACTCCATTAATCCCGGTATGGTTGAAACAGAGGGTACACATGCTGCAGGTTTTATCGGCAGCGATTTCGAGGCAGAAACCGTACGCACAGCGCCGCTGGGCCGGATCGGCCAGCCCGAGGACATCGCGCTGGTGGCCGTATTCCTGGCTTCCGAAGAATCACGCTGGTTAACCGGCGAAACTTTACTGGCCAGTGGCGGGGTAAGGTAATTTATTAGAACCAGGAGTCAGGGACTAAGGCAAAAGTAGTCGAAGTATTGGGCGAATTTGGTGGCATTATAGATGCTGCAGGGCTGTTATTAATCTCTTGATTCCTGGCTCCTGATTCTTGACTCTTATTTAAATTGAATAGCTTTGCTTTATTACAGGCAAGGCTATTCCGTGTTATGGCAAGAACAAAAGATTTTGATGAAAATGAAGTGCTGGGCAAAGCCATAGCGATTTTTTGGCATAAAGGTTATAACGGCACCTCCATGCAGGACCTGGTGGACGGACTGGGTATCAGCCGTTCGAGCCTTTATGATACTTATGGCGACAAGCATACCCTGTTTATCAAAGCATTGGAAAGCTATCAAAACGAAGGTTCGGCTAAAGTTAGTGCGATCATCAACGGTCACGGGCCGGCTAAAGAAATCATCAAAAAACTGCTGGATCTGATCACCGGGGAACTCCTCGTCGACCAGGAGCATAAGGGTTGTTTTATGGTAAATGCCGAGGTGGAAGTGGCCCCCCACGACAGAGAAGTTAACCAAATGGTTTGCACTAACGACCAGCAGGTGGAAGACGCTTTTTACCAGGTGATCAAAAAGGGACAGGAGCGTGGCGAAGTCAATAATCGCCAGGACGCAAGGGCGCTGGCCCGCTTTATCTTCAATACGGTAAAAGGGATCCGTGTAACGGCCAAATCAACTACTGACAGGGCCGTCTTTGACGATATCATCGGGCTGACGTTAACGATGCTGGATTAAACAGGCTGTCCGTATTTTTCCCGCTGCCCCTTACCCTTTGGAAGCCTTGTCCATAGAATGCCAGGATCTGACACCATTTTTCCGGAATTTGCTCACTTTTCTGTCTGCAAAAACATACATATTTATCTTGTTTATGGTTGTACAATACGTAGAAACGTTGTGGCATCATTTTTATCCTTATGTCAGCACAACTTAAAAAACACCTGTTATGAAAACCACAACAACTAAAAACACCACCTCGCTAAAAGCAGTTGAAAAAGAACTAAAAGCAATTTTAGAACAAGACATCAGGAAATTAAGTGCACCGCAATATATCAACCATAAATACGCCGCTTTTTTACAACTGATCGCTGCTTAACAAACCCATATAATTGCGCTGGCGTACTACGTTATAATAAATAGCTTTGCGCAGTTTGTTGTTTTTGATTTTCCAGCAACACAAAAGCTTTGCAAACCTGCAAATGAGCATATCTGGTCATCATTTTTTTATTGAATACCATTGGAAAATTTAAAACCCGCCCCAATTGCGCTTGGCGCCGGTGAAGGGCAAAATGTTTCTGTAGTTGGCGACACCTACCGCATCCTGGCTTCCGGCAAGCAAACGGGCGGGGCTTTTGCCACCATTGATATGCTGGTACCTCCGGGCGGCGGTCCGGGACCGCATTCGCATCCGGATTTCCAGGAGACGTTTTATGTGATCGATGGCGAAGTGGAAGTGAAATCGGAAGCGGGCGTTTATATTGCCAAAAAAGGGTCCTATGTAGTGATACCAAAAGGCGGCATTGTTCATTGCTTTAAAAACAAATCTGATACCCTGGCACACCTGCTATGTACCGTAGTGCCCGCTGGCCTCGAGGAAATGTTTATTGCCATCGGTATCCCTGTTGAGCCGGGTACATTTTTACCGCCACCACCGATGGACCCCGAAAGCATCCGCAAGTTGATAAAAGTTGCTGAACACTATGGGCAAAAAGTGTATCCGCCTGATTTTTTAGGATAGGGTCACCTTTTAAACAGGTACCTTCAATCCAATCAGAAAAAAAACTTACCTGGCTTTTTTTTGCATATTCTTCCAGCTTTGTCACAAAGATGCTTTTAATCCCTCAAACGTGCATTTTAAAAAAGCCGTAGAAATCTGTACGGGCTGACGGGTAGTAGCCCTTGATTGGGACTCACGCTGTTCTGCTAAAATAAATTTCCCACTTCAAAAACGGCGCTTGTTTATAAAAAAATACCCTTCTTCGCCAGGTTGTTTTAAAATGCCATTCGCTTTGCTATTTTTACAGCGCGTTTGCTTTTATCTTGTCCAAACAGAAACCCTATGATAATTATAAAAAATTACCCCGAGTTTGA
>Ga0302188_10003850_pt1 | contig 10251 bp, 11 predicted proteins | sample II_Bog_E2_1_FD_198783 | JGI IMG/M metagenome (GOLD analysis project Ga0302188, IMG submission 198783) | Peat permafrost microbial communities from Stordalen Mire near Abisko, Sweden - II_Bog_E2_1 | ecosystem: Environmental > Terrestrial > Soil > Wetlands > Peat | place: Sweden: Abisko... | reverse complement strand
ATGGCCTTCCATACGATAACTTTTCAGTTTAAAATGGGATAATAATGTACAACTCTCGAAGATGGCCCCTAATGATAGATCCACAGGGTCAATGCAATCAATGGCTGAAAAAACAATAGTCTATCAGAAAATTAAAAGTAATCAAGAGCACAGACGATAATTTTATCCGTAACTTATAGAACTGCATCCAATTCGGTACCCCAGTGCTAATATAAAACCTAGGCACAGAGATAACTGCAGCTTTAACGCCAGTTCTGCTTAAGCAAACCTATAAAAAAGGAGCAACCACATACCTCAAAATGGGTTAAAATGCCCTCATCTATTCACAAGATTTCTATTTATACATGACGACCAAGCTGAGAAATCCTCATTATCTGCCAGAAGTGTGCACGCAGGTTGTCATGATCAACTTCATGATTACGGGAGAAGGATTGACTGATCAGCTATTAGCCTTACTCGTTACCAAGGAAAGGCCCGATCTTTAGAAGGAAAAGGAAATGCTAGTTGTGGAATCAGCAGAGAATCAACGTACCCTAAAGGAAATTGAAGATCAAATTCTCGATATTCTCAGTAATTCTTAAAATATTTTGGCGGATTAAACAGCCATCAACGTCCTCTCAGCCTCCAAATCTAAGGCAATATAAATTAACGAAAAACAAAAACTTGCAGAATAGACCTAAATTCTTATTGATAAAGCTCGGCATTCGTATTATTAAATGGCAAGTGAGGGAAATCTACTTTTTTTTGCAGTTAGTGATTTGGCTAATATTGACTCTATGTATCAGTATTCACTGAGTTACTTCACAGATCTGTTCAAAATGGGCATTGAGAATAGTGAGAGAAGCGAAGTTGTTGAGATTCGACTGACAAATCTCAAGCAGTACTTTAGACTGAGTTTGTTCCGGAACATTAGTCGCAGTCTCTTTCAAAAAGATAGACTTCTTTTTGCAGTTCTGATAGCTCTTCGGTTGCACAGTCCTAAAAGTGATGCTCTTAGGTTTTTGCTATTCACGACCACTTCAGCCAGTAAATATAATCTTGAAAAACCTAAGGATAAGTGGATCACTGAAAGTATGTGGAAAAGTATCTGCAAACTTGCTGAAATATCACCCTTTTAAGAGTTGTTAGGTGACTTCAACTCAAAGGAGAAGGGCTTGTTTTAAGCCATCGTTTCAGCTAGCAATCCTTTCTCCAAACCTCTTTCGAAAAAATATGAACATCTGTCATTTGTTAGTAAACTAATGCTTTATAAATGTCTTCGGCCTTAAAAAATAATTGAAGGATTCACCATCTTTGTTGAAGAGTACTTAGGGATTTAATTTGTGAGATCCCTTCCTTTCGACTTGAATAAGATATATCCTGACTCATCACCCCAAACTCCTTTCTTGTTCATACTTTCACCAGGAGCAGATCCCTTCATTTCCGTCAGCAACTTCAGTAAGGTTAAAGAAACTAGTCTCGAAAGCGTTAGTTTAGGGCAAGGGCAGGGGGCAATAGCTGAAAAACTGATCAGGGTGAATATGGAATCTGGTGGCTGGGTAGTCCTGCAGAACTGCCACCTTTCCATCTCATGGATGCCCAATCTATAAAAAATAGTCTAGTAAATGTAAAATCCAGATGCTACTATCCATTAAGATTTTAGACTATGGCTCACTTCCTACCCGAGTGATACTTTTCCCCAATCGGTGCTGCAGAAATCGTTAAAGATGACGAACTAGCCTGCCAAAGGATTGAAGAATAATCTTTTAGTTTCATTCCTCAGCGACCCTGTCAGCAATTAATAATTTTTCGAAAGTTCTCTGCACCCCCGACCTTTCAAAAAGTTAATTTACAGTCTTTGCTTTTTTCATGCCCTCATCCAAGAAAGAAGAAAATATGGACCTTTGGGTTGGAACATCTCTTATGAATTTACTGAAAGCGATCTTCGAATCAGCTGTCGGCAGTTGAAGATCTATATCGACAATATGTCAGAAGATAACTTACCATTCGACGCTCTTAGGTATCTCATCGCAGAGTGCAACTACGGGGGCAGAGTCACTGATCAAAATGACCGCCGACTGCTAATTTCTATCTTGGATAGTTTTTATAATCAGAATGTGGTATAAAATAATCAGTTTTCTTTCGGTAATTCGGATGAATACATACTGCCAAAATAACTATAGCAGCATCAATAATTTCTAACCTATATTGACCATCTGCCCAATTCTGGGTCTCCTGAATTGGTTGGGTTGCATCCGAACGCTAACATCACAAAGGATATCAACGAAAGCAATACTTTACTATAAACATTGCAAATCTGCTGGTTTCAGAGCGATACATCGGTTTAAGGCAAGTCACAAGAAGAAGAAGTAATTTCCATCATCCAGTTAATCCTTAATTAAACATCCTTCCCTCCTGAATTTAATTAGGATCTTGTAATGAGGAAGTATCCAATTAAGTATGATGAGTCAATGAATACCGTTCTAAATCAAGAGTTGGGGCGTTATAATCGTCTTTTGCAGCAAATAAAAGTTACCTCTCAGGAGCTATTAGCAGCTATCAGAGGAGAAGTAGTCATGACTTCTACCCTTGAGCGTATGTACAAAGCACTCTACGATGGGAAGGTTCCATAAATCTGGCTTGTGAAATCATACCCAACCCTCAAGTCCCTTGCTAACTACATGAGTGATTTGCAAAAAAGATGCAAATTCTTTAAGGATTGGGTGGATGGAGGCATTCCCATATCTTTTTGGCTAAGTGGTTTCTTCTTTACTCAATCTTTTCTGACAGGCATTTTACAAAACTATTCGAGAAAATAAAAAATACCTGTTGATGAGCTAGCATTTTAGTTTCTCTTCAAGACCAACTAAATTACAAATGCCAAGTCAGGGGCTAACATATACGGACTCTTTATTGAGGGTGCAAGTTGGGACAACAAACTCGAGTGTTTAAAGTAAGCCGAGGAGAGGGAACTTTTCTCAAATTGTCCCAGCATCTATTTCAAACCTTAAAAATTGAGCAGTATGAGCAAATCGAATACATACGAAACCCCTTTATACAAAACGCAGCTAAGACATGGAGTTCTAAGCACAACCGGTCACTCAACTAACTTCGTAATGCTAATAAAAACTCCTACTCTTGAATAGCCATCTCACTGGATCAGGCGCGGCGTGGCTTTTCTGACCCAAATCATTTGATGAATTAATTGAACTAATATCGCTATATATGTTGATTTAACCTTTCAATTGCTTAATAATGATTATTATTCATCAATCATATTATGATTAAAATAAGAATCATAAATCCATAATGAGTGTCTGAAGATCCTATAACGTTCGAGATTATATGTGCTCGTACTCTGCTTTCCGAGTTTTTATGAATTCACGATTATATTCAGTGCTTCCTTTAAATTGTTTGCACATGGTCGCTTCAAAGTACTTTGGTTTGCACATTTCCACATTTCCGCTTTTTTTCTCAGAAAATTCACTCCCATAGTTGCTCTTCAGCACCATTGATGTGCTTCCAAATTTCGGAAAAGAGTTTTTTTGTAAAAAGATAGGTGTTTGAATCACTGATTTTCCTTAAAAATCAGCCTTGTAGACGGAGGTAGCTGAAAAAGGGACATGGGTGACTGCCGATTTGTGAGAAGGTTTCATGGAGGGTACGTTATTCCTGCCTCCCCAATTCAAAAAATCATTTTTATTCATGGTTTTTAAGAATCTAGGCACATCCAAATCTTCAGGATGAGTCTCAAATCTTTTTTTCAATTTTCTTTTTTCAGGATGGAGCGGGTACTTGAATTCTCTCTGATACATAGTCTTGCCATCAAATTTTAGGTCAGGGTGGTCTTATTGCAGAAAGTTATTCGTTTTGATACAGTCCACACTCATATTGTGAATGGTTCCACTTTGGTTTGGATACTTGAGCTGCTTTTGTTCGTAATCCTTCCTATAGATTGTGGAGCCAGTTTGACAAGGAATCTTCAGGCGGAGGTCCTTCGGTCGACCTTTGGAGTCGGTACATACTGCATGAAAATGTTGATACGTTTGTTCTGAAAATATTCTGCATTGGTAGCAATCAAATATTTCATGTATTGTTTGTAACTTTACTACGAGCTGCTTTCTACTTGATTGATTCTTTCTGAAGCCGCACTCTGTAACAACTTTAGGCTTGACCTATTACTCTTGTGAGCCGCGGTACCCCTTTTTTTTATATTGATGTTTTACTTATCCATTAGAAGAATTATAAATGGAAGTTTTCTGCCTTTCAACTCCAAAAAACATTCTTTTTATTTTTAGCCTTTTTTATATTTGCTACATCTTTGAATGCGGGTTGAGGTGCTTGATCTGTGGATGCGAACTTGGTTGTGTTATAATCCTATAAAATATGCTATGTAATCTCTTGATAAAGTTTATCAGAAAGCAATATAACTTATAGCATAATGATGCGGATTGTGGAGTTCAACGTCCTAATTATCGGCCGCTCCGGCAGTGGTAAGAGCGCAACCACCAAGCTGCTTACGTGCAATCCTGCCATCAGAGTGGCCAATAGTTTGAAAGAAGTCACCACAGAGGTGAACTACTATGAGGGAACTGCCTTTGAAGTCGCTGGAGAGGAGGTTCGCTTCCGTATCATGGATATCCCCGGATTGGATAAGATCAATAATCGAGCTTATATTCGCGAGAAGATCCTGGAAAAATTAGAAAAGAATGGCATTGCACTGCACGCCATTATTTACGTGGGAAGTCTCACCGAACGTGATACAATAGACCAGAACAAACTCTTTAGTTTTCTTGAACAGCTGCCTTGGAATACTGAACAGAAGAAGTCCGCTCTCATACCTGTGCTCACCAAATACGATAACCTTGTTATTGATTCTCAAGAGTAAGATGTGAACTCCACAAAACGCTAATTTCAAGATATTTTCTAGAAGCTTGGCTACGGGGCAGCGTGGAGTAAGAGGACGTACTGGATTAACGAGACACGCAGTCTTTAATTTAAAATAAAATGCTACGAGGAGATTCGTTAAAAATACGAAAAGCAGATAGAGAGACTGATAAGCATGATCAAGCGGAATAAGCATCTCCTCACTGCCAAAGCCATCCGCGATGTCATTCAACAGGAAGATACGTTTGTGCTGAAAAGACTCTTCGCTAAACTGGAGAGCAGCAGCGTCCCCTTCAATTGGCAGCAAAAATCACATTTTATCAAATTAAAAGTGCAGGTTGAGCCACATACTTTCTAGGAAAGCATTACTGCTTTCTCAGCTTCTTCTATTGGATTGTTTATTACTAAAGTCTGCCATCAATAAATTTCAGGCAGTTTTTCGCTGATTTTATTGAGTGTGCCAATTGCCATGACACTGATGAAGTTGGCTGCTGAATCTATGGTCTTACAAGAGAAACAGATTGGACAAAAGGTGAGTGGAGAAACGATAATGCGTTCATACTAGCACATCTGCGCCTAGATCAACAGTGAGGTGGAGCGAGAGTGGAAGCGTCTCAATGATAGCCTTGAATTTCAAGCGTGCGGGCATTACCTCTGTTGCAGAGTAGCTCTCTACAAATTTAAATTTTTCGATTTAAATGAATTGACTCTACGGTATTAGGGGCTGCCTTTCGAGCGAAACAAGACAGAGGGGTATCTTAATTTCCGATTAGCCATTCCTAAATTTAAGGAAGATGTAGCATGGACCCCCGAGATTGATGTTCAATACGATATACGGAAGTTTCACGAGGAGGACATCTTGAAAAATATAGAGCAGTTGAGAAAGTAGTTTTGTTCAAAAATCTGATTGAATATTTGCTATTCCTTACCAATCATTTGTCATGAGGGACCTGTCCTTGTATTTATAAGCATGGAAAACTTCAAGGTCATGTCCATTGTTTTGTTTATTAAGTCAAAAGCGAAAATGGCCATGCAAGGGCTCATGCCAAGAATAATAGTATGCAAAAAGAGAGTGAATCAGACCCGAAAGATGTAGAATCATGAGCTCAATAAGAATTAAAATGTTCATCATGCTTGTTGAATATATAATTATAATAGAGTATTGATGACTATCTATAATTATAATGACCAATACAGAACGCAGTAATCTTCGAAACAAATTTGTATTTGGTTGATGGATAATTGATCATTATTATAAATAGATGTAGAAATATAAGATAGTCAAGACCATAGGTGATGGCTCCTTTGGAGTCGTTTTTAAAGCCATTGCACCCAACAACGACGTTGTGGCCATCAAAAAGATGAAAAGCAAGTACAAGACCTGGGAAGATTGCAATGGACTGCGAGAGATCAAGAGTCTTAAAAAATTCGATCACCCCAATATCATCAAGCTGCATGAAGTCATCCTTGCAAACTCAGACCTCTACCTAGTATTCGACTACCTCGATTGCAATCTATACGAGGTCTATACCCGCGCACTGGAAAGCAACCGATCACTCACTTAGAACGAAATTAAAGGTATATTTTTCAAGATAGCTACTGCTCTCGCGTATCTCCATAAGAATGGTTATTTTCATCGCGACCTGAAACCCGAAAATATCCTCTGCCACAATAACGAAGTCAAATTGTGTGACTTTGGATTGGCCAGATAAATACGATCGCGACCTCCCTTCACTGAGTATGTTTCAACTCGATGGTATCGGGCGCCGGAGCTATTGCTGCATGGCAGTTACAATTCACCAGTTGATATATTCGCCCTTGCGTCTATCATTGTCGAACTCTACCTTAAAGCACCACTTTTCCCTGGACAAACCGAAGTGGAAACTATGAATAAAATTGTAGATATACTTGGAACACCAACTCGCAACGAGTGGCCTGAGGGTTATAAGATGGCCTCAACTATCAGTATTTTCCCTTTCACGTAGATTACAATTTTCCCTAGGAAAAGAAGAAGGAGCTATCTGACATAATCCCCAACGCCAGTCCATAGGCTATCGAGTTACTGTAATCTATGTTTGCTTATTCCTCAAGAAAGCGGCCTTCAGCTAGTGAGTATCTTTCTTTTAATAAAGAATCTTAAAGCATCCATATTTCGAAAGTATACATTCAGGCGAGTAAAAGCCAATTGAGTTTAAAAACGAGACAAAGTTTTCTTTTTATGAAAAGAACATAATCGAAATACCGGTAAACTTGCCAATGGAGAATAACAAGGAGATGGATATGCGAAAAAGTCAGATCAAATTCGGTACTTCCTTTGGTTCTTCTTTTCGACCTTCAAAAGAGGAAAAAACGGAGAGAGAAAAGAAGTTTGATCTTGACTTTATCGCCGAAGTGAAAGAGGTCAAGTAAGACAAAAGCAGTAGTAAAAAATATCGCAAGGAAGAACCTGAGCATGATGAAATTGCCAAAAAATTTGATTAGATGGAGGAAATTCTCATGGAACTACAACAAAAGAAGGACAAGGACAAAGAAAAAGAGGAACGTCGCAGAGAAGTCGACATCTTTCTGCCTGACACCAAACCAGAATTCATTAGTAGCAAAACTGATCATCAGGAGACTGATTTCAAAATGCCTGTGTTCACTTTCGGAGGCATTGGAGCCAGTTCTTTCAGCACATTGGGATCAATAAAAAATGTGAAGAGCCCTCTCTTTCTGAAGGTGAAGCCTGGAGAGAGCAAGTGATTGTTCTTTAGTCTTAAATCACTTCATGGTAAGGCTCATAGTTATTAAAATCACTTGAGCCGGTTGCTCTTGATCGTCAATGCCTTAAGGCTTTCCTAATCCATTAGATAGGCTTTGTAGTCGAGCATCACCTTCTTGAAAGTCTCAAAGTCAGTGAAGCTCTCCAGCATGTCGAGGATCTGTTCATCGATTTGATCTGTTCGCTGCTGCAGGAGAACTATGAATCGTGGCATGTCGAAATGAGCTACTCGTTCTGCTAAGCTCTATGTGTTGTGGAAGGTACTTTCGCTACGAATTTCTCGATTTCTTGCTGATAGAGGGTGAAGACGGGCATATACTCTTTTTTGTTCTCCTCCGTGTCCTGGAAGATAGTGCAGTGCTTGCGGAGGAAGTGGGTTTGGACCTGTTCGAAGGCGGGATCAAAGATAATTTCTTGGAGGGCACCAACGACCTCATCAAAGTAAATATCTTAAGGCGAGGATGAGTGATCTGCATGCATTAAAATTTACCTTAAACCAGTATCTCGTCCTGGTCATGGTTACCAAAGTCTTAGTCATTATCCATGAATCGAAGATTTGTGTTCAATTATAATTCAAATAGTTTAGGGTATTGTGAATTTCAAACGAATCAATATTTGATTATGCGTCGCCTTTTTATGCAATTATGATTGGCCATGACTGTAGTTTATTGTATTCAAGTTATAGAAATAATGTTCAAACAGGAAAAACTGAAGCCTCTCAATCATAAAAAAATTGTCAATAGCAATGATCCCATTCTCAAATCCCCCCTCTTGATGGGGAATCAAAAAGCTGAACTTAAAAAATCACCAGCTAGTCCTTCTAAACCCACCACGAAAAAACCATCCTCTGAAGAAGGCGTAAAGCCTATGAAGCTGCAGCGAAGTTCGACACGTTCGACAAAAATCGTCTAGCAATACGATTGCGATGATTTTGATTTGGAGTTATAAGACAACGGATATTTCTAAACTCAACTATAAAAAAACATAAAGACTGAGATTTTAAGTAAGACTGGCAAACCGCAGGCTAAGGCTCAGATTGTGCTGCCAAAATTGTAAGGTGATTCGAAAGCCCGCAATATGAAGGATTTGTAGAAGGAGATGGACTAAGAAATGTCCAAGATGATGAACTGCGACGACGGCAACTCTTATGAGTGAGCAAGGTTGATAATGTGATGTTATGTAATTCAGACCTATTATGATATGATAAACTGGCAATAAATGTTCAATGAAATGCTATTAGATATGTTGTCTCAATCATAGTAGTCCTCCATGTCGACTTTCTCTTCCTCTTCGTTCTCCTCAGATTTAATGAAACGTAGGAAGTGAGCTGGTCGATGTGATTCGTGGTAGAAGTCCTTGGGAGTACCTGGTACGATGGTGTATTTGAGAGTGCTGACAATTCCTAGTCCGATGAAATTGTAGTTCCAGATTACGTTGTCTGGCACCATAAAGAATCCTAAAAATCTTTAAGAGAGCAGTAGTTGCATCTTTTCATAATAGGCTGCGGTAAAAGCAGATGGAGAAGGATTTGGATTAGTCTTTAAGAACTCATAGCCATTTAAGTTGAGGCGATATGCTGTGAGTGAGAGACTACCTGGAGTGAATGCCACGTTCAGTATCATGGTTTTATCCACTGCCCAGCTGTGATTCTCGTTGAGGAATTTGGTTTGCATAAGGGCTTATGGAAGTGTGAGTTGATTTTTTTCTTCGGAGGAAGTGTGAATCCACCCAAAGAGTTAGTAACCTTTAAGAAACTGCGATTCAGGCAATTGATAAGGCAGCGTAATTCCATCTCTGCTTCCCACTTGCGGTACCATCACAATGCATCTAATTTATCGGATGGACCCTTCCAAAGTCACACCATAAAGATACCCAAATATTTGAATTTTCAGGTCAGAAATGCAGACAAACTTCTTTAATAGATTTTTGGGCAAAATGTAAGTAAACCCTTGATCTTTGATGTCTTAAGAATTTGTCCAAACATTATTGGTTCGCATAAGCATATTGGTGGCTGAAAGGGCACGTAATCTCCAGTCAGTGTGGGATTTAAACTGAGCCTGTTCGTAGTTAGTCGTAGTGGTCGTGGTAATACGCTGATTTTGATCATTTGTGGTTTGTACAGTTACTGTTGCTCCTTCTTGGGCTTTTGCCTCTACGTTTTTAACCTGTTCATTTTGAACGTTCGGTGGTGGCAATTCCATGCCAAGAATGATGTCTCTGATCTACAATTGAGTGAGACTGGCCACATTGACGTTATTCTTCTTGGCATAATCGTTGATGACTAAGTTCTTCAATTCCACTTCCACTTTAATCCACTCCTAATCAGTAAGGGTCGGCCAAATATGATTAGGTTTGGTGATAATGGTTTTATTTGGTTTCATGATAGTACGAGTTTTATCGACACTAACGTGCAGAGCACGCATTACCAGCATGAGACGCGAAAAAGCAGTAAAACTAGACACTGATTTCAGCCACTAATCATAGAGATTGTAGAGCACCATCTGTGGTTCTGTAGCCTTCAAGATAAGCTCTGCAAATTTCTCTATTTTAAGTGAGGACTGGAAGGGCAGTTGCAAGTCACTTCCTTTGATCACAATGTTCGGGAAATCCAATAGATGCACTTA
>Ga0302188_10003849_pt1 | contig 10255 bp, 11 predicted proteins | sample II_Bog_E2_1_FD_198783 | JGI IMG/M metagenome (GOLD analysis project Ga0302188, IMG submission 198783) | Peat permafrost microbial communities from Stordalen Mire near Abisko, Sweden - II_Bog_E2_1 | ecosystem: Environmental > Terrestrial > Soil > Wetlands > Peat | place: Sweden: Abisko... | reverse complement strand
TAGCGAAGCGGCCGCAATCGTGGAGGAAGCGATTGAAATTGGTGCAGGGGCGGTCTGGATGCAGTTACGCATCATCGACCTTAAGTCAGCCGACCGTGCCATCGATGCCGGACTTGTCGCCGTGGTCGACAAGTGCATCAAGATGGAGCATGGCCGATTTGGCGGGGCCCTTCACTTTGCCGGAATGAACACGGAAGTCATCTCGGCACAGCGCCGAAAGACGCGCACCTGACTTCAGTGGCGTAGGACGTCGGGTTAATAGATATCGACTTTGACCCGGGATGGGAGGGAGGCCCGAAACTCCGTCAGCTCACGTCGCAGTCGCACGGCTGCGGCTTCGGACGGGGCGTAAAAGACCACGTTCGCGTATGCCGCCGACGTTGCGGGAGGGATGGTCCATGTCGCAACGGGGATGAAGGACTCAGGGAGAGCGGTCAGACCGTGAAACCACATGGGATAAATGATCGCAAGATCAGGTTGGAACCGATCGAGGATAGGCTTGATATTTCCCGTGGTAAACGATTGGGTCACGTTTAGCTTGCGAACGTCGTCGCTTGCCAAACCGACAAGATCAAGCAGATGGATTTGGCTGAAGTAGGAAACCGCCCCGATGTCATTTGCTGCCAAGCGCCCTTTAGGGTAGTAGCGTTCGACGAAGCGCGCCATTTGGAACTGCTGCAGATAGATATCTCGGGTCGCCTTTGGGGTTTCGAAGAAGCCTAGCAGGGCCCGATCACAAAGTGCGAGCCCTAATGCAAGTTGAGTCAATACGATCATCCCATTCCGAACCCAGCGATGATGAATCTTGGGGCCAAATTCAATCAAGAATGAAAGGAGGAAGAAGGTGCTGACGAGCCCGACATCCAAGCGATAGGTCCAAAGGAAGGGTCCGATGATAAACAGCCCTGCGATGGCGATGCCGGAGGCAAGCACCCAATTCGTTTTCGACTCGATCGCGGGGGTCCGAACGGCGCCATTCGCGATCAATTCTCGAATAGCCATGAACAGGACCACCGCAAGAGAAACACAGAGATAGGCTTCATAGCGGTGTAATTGGCCAATCCTCGCCAAGCCGATGTGCAGAATGGTAGCGACAACGAGAGTCCAAAGCCAAATCAGCAATGCGGACGGCCGCCGATCGGGGCCTTGCAACAGGAGCGCCAGTCCAGAAACTATGGTGAGCAACAGCAAGTCCCATAGTGTCTTTGCCATGTACATATAGATAAAGCCGTTCGTAAAAGCACTTCGAATAAATGACAAGGGTCCTGAGTGAGGAAGGTTGCCCTTCAGAACAATCGAATTGGGGATCATCGGCATCCCTACGAAATGGGAATACACCCCGAATCCACCGATCGCGACCACGGGTCCTATGATCATCGCGAGAGCAAGGCGCCAATCGCGTCGGAAGAGGCATATTGCGACGGGCACGACCACCAAGAAGATGCTCTCGTAACGGCATAGGCACATCAGCGACGTGAGCAACACTGCGGCCCGATTGTCCTTAGAGACGCACTCACGCCCCATCGTATCGAGTAGCCAAAACCCAAAGAGAAGATCAAGGAGAATCTGCAAGCAGTTCTCCATTCCCAACAGGGGCAGGCTATGAAGAGGCCCGATTAGAAAGACGGCGAACGCTCCAAGGCAAGCGAGGGCGCCGCCGAATCCAGCACGACAAAACCGATAGTAGACCAGAAGGGTCGTAGCGACACAGGAAACTACGGCAAAGATGAGGGGCCAAAAGACCGATTCGGCGCCAGTAAAGAACGGAATTGCCAAGAGAAGCGTCCACAACGGCGAGGAAGAGGCGGAAGCAAAGGCATACCGGGTTACCCCCCAAACGCCGTGTATTGCAAGGTTCTTGGAGATAGCTAGATGAATATAGGGATCATCCAGCGCGTAGGTAAATCTCCCTTCCGTTTGAGTCAGACAAAGGCGCCAAATGAACGCGTAAGATGCGGTCACCAGAGCTAGTAAGACGATCACTGAAAGTAGTGAAAAGGTGCCGGACCTGCCTACGCGTAAACCGTCGGAATCCTGCAACCTAGTCATGGGCTCTCAAAGGACGACCCAGGACCCTGGGACGGTTCAACTTGCTGCACCTACCTCTTCAACCAACTAGACTAAATCTATCTGCACTTCGGTTGGAGCGCCTGTGTAGATTCCTAGGCGGCGCTTTTTCCTCCTTCTTCGATACCCTTTCTTAAACGTGTCCTGGTCAAAGTTCACGCACAGCACCCGATCGGGCAGGCTGTAGACGATCTTTCGCATGACTTCGAGTTCTCTTGCAATCGGCGGCGGCACGATGATCGATGTATCTTGCCCGACGAGGATGAAATAACGTCGCTTATCTCGATAGTGGCAAAACACTGCCTCAACTTGGAGCCAATCCAGCCGTTGATGTCTTCCTGGCCAAGAGGCGCTGATCCCTGTCGTCTCAACAGAAAGGTAACCGCAGACGTCTTTCAGATCATAAAAGTGAGGAAGACCCGTTTGAACAAATACTTGGAGGATCATGAAAAGTACCATGAATCCCAGAGGTGTCTCGTGGGTAGATGGCACGAGGATGGATCGAACGACCCCGAGCAACGCTAAACCGATAAGTACAAAGGGTACGGCCAAAAGCCCAATTTTGGCCATGGCAGTAAAAAAATCGGCATAGTCGAACAGCCAAAGTGAAGTGAAATCCTCTTTTGGCGGCACATTCAGCGTCCTAAGCCGCTTTGCGTTCAGAGCTTTTGGGGCCTTGCAGGCCATCACTTGGTGAAAGCACTCAACATCGATCTCTGGCAACTTAAAAGTATCGTTGCCGTCTGAGAGTACTGCGAGTTTTCCAGAACTTCGGTACGCCTTGATTGCAGTGTATTCCAATCGGAATTTCTCGCGGTTCCAATAGTCGAAGCTTGCAATGTCGTGTTCGGACGCTACGACCCGTTCAAATCGCCATCCCATACAGCCTCGAATCAATCCCACGAGCGCCAGGGCAACAGCAAATATCAACAACCCTGGCGAGTGCACCGCGACTGGCGCGGATCGCCAAGCCACGATCGGCAAAGCAGCGAGAACTCCCAGACAGACCGTGCCCATGAATCGAATCCGCCGACTCTGTGGAAAGGTTCGCTGCATCTAACTTGATTCTACTTGCCAAATAGTCCTGAATCAGGCGTCCTTCATGGAAACCCAATAGCGACCTACCCATCAGAATGCCAGTCCCTGAGGTCTGCGGTTTCTCAAAACCTCTTTCGATTCGCAGATCCTTATCTGCACCTAAAATAGCGTGAAGAAACGCCATCTTAAAACCGTTATCTAGTTGGAACAGAGCCAACCATGCCAGTCGAAGACAGTGACGATAGTTTAATGAATAAGGCTGCAACTGGGGACCCGGTTGCATTCGACGGGATTGTACGCCGACATCAACATCAACTCCAGCGGTTTGCCACCCGCATGCTGGGAGGTGACTCTGCCCGAGGAGCGGATGTCGCAGTCGGCGCCTTCCTTCGACTCTGGGAGAAAAGAACCACTTTTCATGCTCACGGTCAAACAGGTGCGTGGCTGCTCAAGACGGCATACCATCTCTGTCTTGACATTCTTGCCTGCGACCGATCCAAAGTTGATCTCGATACCGAGTGGCCATCGCCCGAGCGCATCGATTCATGCGTCGAAAAAAGCGCCCTGGCACAAGCCATTCGTGACGCGGTTATGGAACTCCCAATGTCCCATCGAGCCGTGATCGTCCTCTCCGTTTACGAAGGTCTGTCGTATGAGGAAATCAGTCAAGCCCTCGACGTATCCCCTGGAACGGTAGGCAGCCGGAAGAATCATGCATTGACTGTTCTTCGAAGACGACTCTCCGCTTGGGATGATTCACCACTACGACAATGACGAACCTAGACAATTTCGAACATTTCAGCGAGTTGGTTTCTGCTTGGAAAGTGGAGACCACCGATATAACGGGCCGTGTCGCCGCGTCAGTCGGCGTATCGGCGCCTCCTCAATCCGAGGCAAGCGAACTGCTCGCCGAATTACGATCTTTAAGGGCCGAAATGAACGAATTCCGCCGGGCGAACGCTGAACTTCGCGATGAACTGACGCGGCTTCGTATCGACATCGCTAGCCCAACTGGTGTTCGGATTTCGCCATTTGCACCTACCGACGATGTGGTCCGCCTCTGGTGAGCCACCGATTTAGCGAGGAAAGGAACCATGAAACTACTCCATCTATTTGACGAAGCATCCGCACGCAAGGCATCCGACATCCACTTGGCAACCGGCGAGAGACCACGCATACGAGTGGATGGAGCACTCGTAGCTTTGGAAGAGCCTGCCCTGGATCGTGATACGATGTCGGAGATCCTCCGTTCGTTTCTCTCTGCCGACGCGATCATCCGACTAGAGAAGGGTCATGCAGTCGAGAAATCGGTGGCCCATAATGGCCTGACATTCACCGCGATTGCCTTTCGGGCAGGCGATGACAATGCGGTGGTGACTTTTCGCATCCTGGTAAAGGCAGTACCGAGTCTCGCTCAAATCGGTGACGGGGCTCTTTCGTTCTGGCAGAAGGTCATCGACTTGCCACGAGGTCTCGTCCTCGTCTGCGGCCCGGTTGCAAGCGGGAAATGGACCACTGTCTGCTCACTCATCGAGGAGATCAACGCTACAAAGCCGGCACGCCTGTTTGTCATTGAACGGCATCCAAGCTACCAGTTTGAGAGCAAGACGGGACTCGTCACACAGCTTCATGTTGGAGAGGATTGCGGGTGCTTTGCGACCGCATTGCAGACAATTCATCAAGCAGACTTGGATGTAGTTGCCTTGGACGACTTGCCAACGGCCGAAACTCTTCGTCAAGCTCTCATCTTAGCCGAAACGGGCCACCTCGTTATCGCGAATCTCCACGCCGAGACGGTACAGGGCGCCCTTCAGAAACTGATCGATGCGGCCGGGTCGGAAGCGGCAGCCCTGAGGCGGGCTCTTGCTCGGTGCTTGGCTGCAGTAACGGTCCAGCGACTTATCAGCCGAACCGATCGCCCCGGCAGAGTCGCTGCTTATGAGTGGATCGTTTCGACGCCAAACGTGCAGCAGGCGATCTTGGCCGGAAGTCTGGATCGGCTTGGAGAGTTGCAGAAGACCGAGCCAGAATCGCGATCCATCCACCAAGCCCTCGATGATCTGGTTCAGTCAGGACTTGCATCGAACACCGATGTCGAACTCCATCGCGCTTCAATACGATAGGGTACTTCGCCCTTTGCGATGAAGAAGTCGTCAGTCGGCGTAGAAAACTGGTATATCCTGTTCGGACGCGCCGATTAAGTTGAACGGCGCACTTTCGGAGTTCTTTGCTTTAATTCCGTATCGGCAGACTTATCAATCGCAATGATGACTAGAAAAGAACAACGGGTCTCGCTTGGACGCTTGGGAGAGCGCCTCATTCGAGATGGGCTGCTTGGCGATGACCAGTTGCGTCAAGCCCTTGAGCGCCAGCAGCAGTTTGGCGGCTCCCTTGGCGACATTCTCGTTTCCATGGGTTTCCTGGCATCTTCCGACATCAAGCCCTATCTGGAGCAAGGTACGGGCTTTCCGTTTGTCGATATATCGGAGGAAGAAATCGATCGTGATTTGGTGGCATCTGTCCCCAAAGACACGGTCGTCGCCCGTATGGCGCTCCCTTTTCGAGAAGTAAGCGGTCGAATTCTGGTTGCGATGGCCGACCCTCTCGACATCGCCACCATCGACGAGTATCGGGCCACATTCAATAAGCCCATCGAGCCATGTTTGGCACTCAGCGCGGACCTCAACGAGGCGATTCGCCGCTCGTTTGACGACCGTGAAAAGGTTCGAAACCTGATCCACGAAATTGGCTTTTCCACGGAAGCAGATAACGAGCCAATCGAAGATCTAATTGACCAAGGCAACGAAGCTCCCATCGTGAAATTGGTGAACAGCCTGGTTGGAGGAGCGATTGCTTCGGGCGCCAGCGACATTCACTTGGAACCACAAGAAGGCTGCATCCGAGTTCGCTACCGTATTGACGGACTGATGTACGAACAGATGACGCTACCCAACAACCACCTTCCCGCGTGCATCTCCCGTTTGAAGATCATGAGCGGGCTGGATATTGCAGAACGCCGCCGCCCTCAAGACGGTCGCTTTAGCACGCGAGACGACAGTGGCCGAGAATACGATATTCGAATGAGCTTGATGCCGACCGTATACGGGGAAAAGGCCTGTATGCGATTGTTGGAAAAGGCGAACTCACTAGCCAGCTTGGAAAAAATCGGCTTTTTCCCCGAGCAAAAGGCGATGTTTCAGCGGTTCATCAAGCGCCCACATGGACTGATTCTGGTTACCGGTCCGACGGGATCCGGAAAATCCACGACGTTGTATGCCGGTCTCCAGGCGATTAACGATGCCACTAAGAACATCAACACCATTGAGGATCCAGTTGAATATCGGCTTTCGGGCGTCAACCAGATGCAAGTCAATACGAAAATTGGCGTCACCTTCTCTGCCGGCCTCCGAACCCTTGTCCGACAGGACCCAGACGTCATTCTCGTGGGTGAAATTCGTGACAAAGACACGGCTGAAACCGCTATTCAGGCCGCCCTTACCGGTCACTTGGTTCTTAGTACTCTACACACCAATGATGCTCCCGGGGCAGTCGTTCGTCTTCAAAATATGGGTGTCGAGCCATTCTTGATCAGTTCGGCGATTGTTGGCGTCGTTGGCCAAAGATTGGTGAGAAATCTCTGCCCGTTCTGCCGTCAAGAATATCAGCCGACTGTTGACATGGCACTCGCGGCGGGCTTACCGTTGATCAACGGCCGACCGCCAACGGTCGCAAGACCAGTCGGTTGCAAGCGATGCGGCGGTCGGGGTATGAAGGGACGCAGCGCGGTTATGGAGATTCTGCCTATCACGGACAAGATTCGCGATATGGTGTTGCAAGGTTGTACCGGACAGGAAATCACGGGCCAAGCCATCGACGAAGGGATGAAGACGATGAAAGATTGTGCAATCATGAAGGCTCTTGATTTGCAGATCTCGATTGAAGAAATACTCCGCGTTTTTGCACAAGAGGAATAACGAATATGCCGAAGTACAAATACGTAGCTAGGGATCGGGCTGGTAAGTCGTCGACTGGCCAATTACAAGCAAACGACGAAGCCGATCTACGCAATCTATTGCGGTCAAACGGGTTGTTCCTGACACAGGTAAGGGGGTCTTCCGGCCCAGATTCTACAACGGGAGCGGGATCGCCGGGGCTATTCGTTCGCGGGCCAACGCTGCAGGACTTGGTTATTGCAACCCGTCAATTGGCGACTATGATGCGCGCAGGCATGCCAATGATGGAGACGCTCAACTTGGTTTCATCCCAGATGACCAAGCCGGGCCTTAAAGGTGCTTTCAAAGACCTTGAAAAGGCAGTCTCGGGTGGTGAAGCGCTATCGGTGGCAATGAGTCGCTACCCGAAAGTATTCAGCAAGTTGGTGGTCGCTTTCGTCGAATCTGGAGAAGCGACGGGAAACTTGGCAGAGACGCTCGAGGCGGCCGCAGTTCAACTGGATCGAGAAGACAATCTTAGACGCAAGGTAAAAGCAGCGACAACCTATCCGAAGATTGTCGTTGCCGCCTGCTTTGGCACGGTTGCGGTTATGATCGTCGTCGTGGTTCCCGTGTTCTCTCAGGTCTATCGTCAGCTAGGTTCGGGACTGCCTGGCCCAACGTTGCTTCTCATTGCGGTCAGCGACTTTGTCATCAAATACGGGTGGCTCGTCGTCCTGGTGATCGTTGCCATAGCCTATGCCTATAAGAGATATGGCGAAACTGAGGCTGGCAGCAAAAACCTGGACATCCTCTCGCTTAAGCTCCCCGTTCTAGGGCTGGTTTTTCGAAAAATCGCGATTGCCAGGTTCGTACAGACTTTGAGCGCAGCGCTCAAAAGCGGCGTTCCTGTTCTTCATGCACTCCAAATATCCGGAAACATGGCCGGCAACGACGTCATTCGTGACGCCGTTGTTGAGGCAACCGAACGAATTCGGGAGGGTTCCCCCATCGCTCAGGAACTTGAAAAGACAGGCGAGTTCCCGATGATGGTAACTCGCATGCTTTCCGCCGGAGAGTCGAGTGGAAGCTTGGACACGATGCTTGACGAAGTCAATCGCTTCTATGATCGTGACGTTGAGTACAGCGTCGATAAGCTAACGCGCATGATTGAGCCATTAATGACGATGCTTGTAGGTGGGATCGTGCTTCTGATCCTCTTGGCTCTCTATATGCCCGTCTTCAACTTGGGTAAAGCCCTTACCCATAGTTAGGAATTTAGCCACTTTGGCAACGAACAAGTTGTCAGGGTGGCAATTCCCCTCTTGGTGATGCTCCTTCCACCTTTTTCCTACCTTCTTGCTCTTAAGCGAACCTAAACGCACTTTTCCGCATCAACTTGTCGCCTGATTCACTTGCGGTGTCGCGCAAATGCGTGACCCTAAAGTTGCGACTATCTTCATAACGCTATATATATGAAAATTGACATCGTGATGAAATCAAATCTAACTCGCCAAAACAGAAAGGGCTTCACGCTCATCGAACTCCTCGTCGTCGTATTGATCCTTGGCATCCTGACTGCCATCGCTCTTCCGTCCTACCTCAGCTCGGTTCAGACTTCGCGACAAGGCGCAGCGAACACCAACGCTCGAGCCCTCGCAACTGCGGTACAGGCTCACGCCATCGCTTCCGGCTCCTACGACACGACTCTCGCTGACTTCGCAACCGACATGGGCGGCAATATCCCCAACAACCCTTGCACGGCGAGTACAACCGGTTATACGATCACGAACCCAACGACCACGACTGCGACGGTTGCCGCTGGCACCGGTTCGAACTGCGGTACTTGGACGCCGACAACTTTCTCGCTGACTCTCTAAGAATTCAAATCGAATCACGGATGATTCCTTGACGTGGGTGCTTCGAGCAACAGGATTTGCTCGAAGCACTTTTTTGTCACCTCGCCTCATGAACCCAGGGGTTCTACTGACGACAGGCTCGTTGGGCTCCGCAGACTAGCTTGCTTCGGGTCGACAATAGGTTCCACCCCTAGGATGGAGAGTGGACCACCGATTGGCAATGCGCGCGATTCTCAGCGTGAAGGGGGTCGCCTGCGAAATGCCGGAGCAGTGCAACCGGTTAAATTTATAGTGTAACTTGCTTTCTTTACCGCATTTCCGACTGACTCTTGAAAAGAGCCTTAGGTCTTCACAATTGGGAAAGTATATTATCGGTTATGTACCGTGGTCGGGCACATGTCAAGCGTTACGGCTTCACACTTGTCGAGCTCCTCGCCGTCGTCTTAATTTTGGGAGTACTTACCTCGATCGCTTTACCTGCCTATATCAGTTCTGTCTCCACCGCGCGTCAGGGGACTGCCAACGCAAATGCCCGGGCTCTCGCCGTTGTTGTCCAATCTCGGGCGGTTGAGACCGGATCTTATGATACGACGGTGGCAGATTACGCTGCAGATATGGGTGGAGCAGTTCCAACAAATCCCTGTACTGGGAATTCATCCGGCTATTTAATTGTTGCGAGTTTAGCCAGCGCAACGGTGACTGCGTCGAACGGCAGTAGCTGTGGAACTTGGACCCCGATAACCTATTCAGTAAGTCTTTAGGTTTTCCGTTCTTCAACCTATTTAGGCTCGAAAAGTAGCAAGAACAGTCCAATAATGCGAATCTCGACTCGCTTAGAGACGCTTCGAGATTCGCATAATAAATCAACTGCTTATTCCTGATCGCCGATCCGGTAATTACGGAATGACCCAAGAGCCAGTTGCCTGTTAGATTCGTCAGGTATCTCCAGATTCAGTTTGATATGGCAATCGGACAAGTGATTCTTGTTGAATTTTATTGTCACCCAAAATCGGGACATGTAATCTATCACGTTATGCCGTATGATTTGTACTGTGATGAAACTTAACCATAATCGCCAAAACAGAAAGGGCTTCACGCTCATCGAACTCCTCGTCGTCGTATTGATCCTAGGCATCCTGACTGCCATCGCTCTTCCGTCCTACCTCAGCTCGGTTCAGACTTCGCGACAAGGCGCAGCGAACACCAACGCTCGAGCCCTCGCAACTGCGGTACAGGCTCACGCCATCGCTTCCGGCTCCTACGACACGACTCTCGCTGACTTCGCAACCGACATGGGCGGCAACATCCCCAACAACCCTTGCACGGCGAGTACAACCGGTTATACGATCACGAACCCAA
>Ga0302188_10003839_pt1 | contig 10276 bp, 10 predicted proteins | sample II_Bog_E2_1_FD_198783 | JGI IMG/M metagenome (GOLD analysis project Ga0302188, IMG submission 198783) | Peat permafrost microbial communities from Stordalen Mire near Abisko, Sweden - II_Bog_E2_1 | ecosystem: Environmental > Terrestrial > Soil > Wetlands > Peat | place: Sweden: Abisko... | reverse complement strand
GCATACTCCAAGATCTCTTGCCACTCATCAGCCATCATGATCTGTTGTGCTGCAAACGCTGCGGCGGCAACAGTATCAGTAGGCGCAATCACAGTTTGTGTAAGTGGATGCTGTGTTTGATAACGCATATAACAATTGTACGTGTTGTCAGGCGTCGAAGCTAGATAAATTAGATTGTTATTCCTAGTCCAATACATCGGCAACCCAGGAATGTTCAACAAAACTTCAATCGAATCAGGACTACGAAACTTCAAATCATAGCCAGCATTAGTCGTAAGATTTGAGGACGATGGCACTGAGTAAGGGTTATTGAAAATAAAAAACGAATTGACCTTGCTCACATCCAGCGGTTCTTCAGAAGTCTGCAAAAAGAAACTTGCTGCATAGTTATTCTGATATGCTACCAAACTCACAATCGGACCAGTGTCCTCTAACAGAGGATGCTTATAATCCGTCGTTAGTTCCAGCACCGCCTTTCTGATAGCTTCCATCATCGCAGTAGTGGCAATGGATCGGTTCATCAGAAGTCCAGTAACTCCCGCGGCACAATCACTAGCAAGAAAACTCATGCAGACTCCTAGAACACGTAGATTGTAGCATTTGCTGTTGGGTCAGATGGTAAAAGTGTAATGTTGTTTTCATCCGGTGCTACAGGTTGACAGTGTGTAAGTTGTTTGTCAGAACTTACAATATGACAACCTATTGGCTGCCGCAGCAGTCCGTGGTTGATAACCAGATTACCAGAGCTGGGCCATGTATTAGCATTGCCAGTGCTGCCAGTAGCGCCAATTCGAATAAGAACACCAGAGCCATTTCCTTTTTGAAATTCATTATACTGTCCTGTCGAGTCCTTTGAAGTTGGAGTTCCCATGTCTACATTACCAGTAAGAACTTGATGCACAGATTGTAGCACTTGTCTGTGCTGCTCTGGTAATGTGTGTGCAAACGTGTTAGGGTCTTTTGGTAACATTACACTGGCCTCTGTTTTGGATCGAATGAGCCAAACATTGCAAACTTAGTGAAGCGAATCTGAGCTGTTCCTGCATCTGCGATTGAAGTAACCGCATAACTAAGTTGCGGTGAGTGCACTGTGAAAGAGCCTGTTTGTGAGGTTAATTGTACCTCAACAGGTATTCCTTCAAGAGTGTTAAACTGTGCTGGCGTCAATGTTAGCGAGTTGAAATATGCACCGCTAATATAAAAACTGATTACAACATTTTCAGAAACTTTGGCGAACAATGCAATATACAAACCGTCTATCGTAATATCACGGCCAAAACAAATCTCCTCTTGTACAAAAGTAACAGACGCAGGCTGTACAACTATCGAATTATTATTCGGTACACCTTCAGTAAGAGCTATGAAAGACGGTACCGATAATGTCCCATACAGTAATCCCTGACGCGCTAGCACAGTACTTGCTTGACTAGGTACTGATGTAACGGCAAACGTGTTTAAGGAAGCGAAAACGCCCAATATAGCATTGATGACTATATAATTAGTATACTCATTAAAAGGCACTCTCTGGAGCATCCAAGAATCATTTGATGGATTATAGGTAAACATAGTTGTTTGTGTAGTCCTATAACTACCTGAATAGACACCAACAATAAAACTAAGCAGCGGAAAAGAATCACCACCCAGTGTAACACTAGTTGCAACAGAAGTGGAGATTCCATTCACATCCAATGAACTCAAGAGCAGAGCTTTAATTCTAGCACCGATAGATGCGATAGTATTTGAGATTTGATAAATATCAGTATTACCTACATAAACACCCGTCTGGTCATACTGAGAAAGAAGTGCTGTAACCTGCGCTCCTTCTCCTTCATCGCCGAGTCCAATGTGACTAAAGTTAAACGGTGAAGCTGCATTTCCTGTGGCAGTTGCGTAGCTCACACCTTGAGAACGAATGATAAAAGCTGTAGCATTGGTTACAATAAGTCCGGTGAGATAATCCCCAATATCTGTAAGTTGAGCAAAGCCAGCTCCTGTGACATTTCCATCAAGTCCAAGCGGCGCCCAAGTATCTAAATTATTCGCAGCACTCCAAGCAAAGATCATGTCAACAGAAGCTATAACTGTTCCCGGTGCTGGAATAAGACCAAGACCGATAAGTGAGCCAGCAAACTTCCTTAGTACCCGAACACCTTGCAATGTTGTCGAAGTAGCAAACGCTCCAGGACCACCGTATTTGATAATCGCAGGTCCGATGTTACCAATATAGAGTGTCCCACCTACAGAAGCAATAGATGCCTTGTTTGGGAGTATGGTGGAAAGCACAGTGCCGCTACCTGTTCCATCATCGCCACCAGTTAAATGTGTGAGTGCTCGACAAGAAAAGTAATAATATGAAGCGTCAGAACCAGTGATTGCAGAAAGATCTTGAACTGTAATACTATTACCAATTACACCCGCTGTTATGGCAGTAAGAGTCAGAGAACTTGCACTGATATTGACTGTCGCAGTCACATTCTGATCTTGCGGATAGGTGGACAATCCGTTTATATCTGCCGCCATCGCATCAAGAATAATCACAGGACTTGAGGTTAGCGTATTTAGCGGCACTGGTCTTAATAAAGCGTAAGCATTTGTTTGAAAACCTACAACAGTAGAACCAGACACGTTTGTAGTATTCAAACTACCAAAACCATCTGAAGCCAAACCAGAGTCTATTATCTGCACTCCTGTAATTGAACCACCAGCTCCTACGGCTGTTATTAGAACTTTTGCAGTTCCTTGTTTGACAGCTACAGGAGGATTTGAAATAAATTCTAGTACATTAAGCCTAGCCGCCTTGACCTGACTTGCCGTAGCTGCTGTATAACATTCATCAAGATAATACACTTGACCAACAGAGTAGTTAACTCCTCCTACGTTTGGATAAGAAGAAGAGGTAGCAGTAGCTACTGCGATTTCTGCAAGTGTTCCTGTTATTGAAGTGTAAGCCCAACCTGCAGTATATTGAAAGACTCCATCACTATCATATGCGAGTACACCAATTATTGCGCCTGAACCTGGAAGTGTTGGAGTTACTGGAGTAGCTCCATTACTTTGTACTGTATATGTGCTATTACCTCCCGGACCCGCAATCTGTAGAACTACATCACTAGGTTGTGAAAATGCGAGAGTTGCTGTACCTAGTGAGTATCCCCAGCCAGCTGTAGAAATCACATTAGATGTGATCGCTGCATGATTACCAGTACTATCATTAGCTGCTACGTAAGTAGCAGTATAAGAATCTGGAACGATTGAAACCGTAAGAATCGCACCTGTAAGAGGATTTACAGTTTCTATGACAACTTGTGCCGTGATATTTGCAGGATCGGTTCCTTGTACCACCCAATACTTATCACCTACTACATAATTAGTTCCACCATTACCCAAAGAAATAGTGACCGTACTAAGAATGCCATTTAAGTAAAAATAAGCTCCCACATCTATACCCCCATAACCCACGGAAGTGACGGCTGAGATAGTAAGCGTCGCTCCAGCTCCAAGTCCTCCGCCGCCAGCAATCGTCTGTAAATCGACTGTCACAGAGGCCGCAATAGCAGGTGTGGCGCTGTTATAAAGAGTGTAGTTAAGCGTATCATTCCAATACGTCGAAGGATATGACGGACTCCACGCGGTCATGTAAAATGAGTACTCAACCCCAGAAGGAGTCGCCGGTGGCCCTACTGTCGCCGCAATCGCTGTAGCGATATAGCCTAGTGCATAGTTTAGGGTACCGTATTTCGTGCTGTAGAAATTTCCAAATCCAATTAGCAAGACACCCGCTGTACCACCCCAAAGCGGTGGTGTATCGGCAGGAGCCATCGTAACTGCTACCAACTTTCCATCAATTACCAAAAACCCATCGCAATTTGTAAAGCACCTTGGATCAATATAAGCCGGCGGCGCAGACGTATCCACGCCGCCGAAGGGAGCTTCTTTTCCACCGTAGGTAATTTCAAGCCCGATATTACCATTCGATAGTTCTGTTGTCTTGATAGCGCCCATTGCTTACTCCTACTTAGTTGCCAAGAACAAGTCAACTTCTCCAGTGAAAGTACCACTAAACGTAAGCGGTCCAGAGAGCCAACCCATTTCGTAGAATGTTACCTGCGTGTCTACTCCAGACGAGGTAAAGGTAAAAGCTCTACCTGCTACGTCTGTAATGATGAACGTCTGTCCGGCAGCCGTCATACCAGTCCACGAACCGCCTTTGACTTTCACATTCGCTGCGCCGAAAGGAGTAGTTCCGCCAGTTGTGATCTTCCAGATACGCCCTGAGAAATCGTTCGCCATCTCGGTACTCCTTTCTTAGTTGAAGTTGTAGTGACAATGGAACACGACACCGTAGAAGATAGCAGAGCCGCCGGCTGGAGTAGTCAGGTTAAGATTTAACAAAATCTCCGCATCTGCTGACGTAATCATCGCAGGAGTTGTAACCGGCACGTTTGTTACATAAGGTTGCGCTTGTACTGCGGTTGGAAGACCATTAGCTCCAAGAGCAATCAAGTTTGTAACCGCCGGTGCGGTATTATTTACAAACACTGTCTTCGTCAATCCAACAGTGGCAGTTGTAAGAGGCGCACCAGTGACAGTATAGATGACATCCATGCTATCAATCTGCATACCCTTCGGAACCGGTCCACGTTGCATATTTCCAAGCGTTGCCAAGTTAGCAGCAAGAATCGGCGGAATCCCTGGCAGTAGAGCCAGTGGACCGCTGGTATTTGCTACAGTCGTAGGCCCAGCAACTCCTGCGGCTGTACCAAACTGCTCCTGGTCATACGAAGACGCATACACACCAGTACGTAGCCAAGGCTCGACATTCGAGAACAACGTAGCAGCAAGTGAAGCTGCTAGTGTCTGATTAGCAAGTCCAGCACCCTGCGTCGCGTTCACAACATGTGCTGACGTGTCAATAAAATCATCGAAACCTAGAAAAAACTGAAGGTCTGGATAGGACGTGTTTCCTTCAAACCTTCCTTCAGAAATACTCATAACATCTCCTTTTCCAGCGCCTTCGCGCTCTTAAACTAGGAAATCCTCTACTTCTTCGGCAAAGTCTGGATTACGAAGTTTTTCTACCGGAGCAAATTCTTCTTTTCCATCGGTGAGTACCTGTGCTATCTTAATGTCCCTCTCACCAAGCAATCCCGGAGTACCGTTAGAATCTTGGCACTTCGAACAAAGAAGAAGTCCACGTTCCCATTTCATTAGTGCGATCTTAGTTTTACTATCACACCGATCACAGTAATGCCACGGACCTGCAAGATGTGTGTGGCGTAATCCGGTCTGTGCAAAGAAGCTCACTTTGAATCCTCAGAGTAGGTAGGGGGGCGGGAGCAGGATCGCGCCCCCCATCTACTATCACAACGATATTCTGTTGTGAATCTTTTACGGCCCCTGTGTGCCCCATACTCCCTGCCACCGCGGGCACCAAGCAGCAACACGCATACGAGTCTTCTGCTTGATAGCATCAGTGTCGAAGTCATCGTCAAAATCCGTTGTAGGAGCTTCACGATTGATCACTTGCAGGGCGTGGTCTGCTTTTTCTGCAACCAAGAACCAAGCAGACGGCGAATTAAGCCAAGGAACTTCGAGATTCTTGTAATCTTCAGGCAACAGAGAATTGATCGTGTTATCCCCTGTGTAAGGCTTGCCCGGAGAACCGAGAATCTCCCGAACCAAGAACCGAAGCTCAGGAGGAGTAATGAGACTTGCCCACTTGAGCCGAATCGGGAAGCCCATGTTATCTACCATGCGACCAGCATGATTGGTAGCAAGCTGTAGACCAGCTACTGAAAAATCCACATCTACAGGAGGTCGGTTAGGATAGGTTCCCGGCGCAGAGATAACGCCAGCCAATCCTGGACCAATCGCTGTAGCCTGTGCGCCACCGAGCAGAGCATGAGTATTGTAGAAGAGAGGATTGCCGTCGAATGTGGTAACCGAGGACGTGAATCCCTGATTAAACACATTCCATGCAATCATCTCTTTGGTAAACGCTGCAGATCGTGCCAGCAACGTCGGACCTTTCTTCCCGACAAGGCCATACTTGTCATCGTCATACAGTTCCTTGGAAGTCCTGATACCAAGGGAGTATGTCTGAGGCTCGACTCTCTTAGAAGCACCTTGCTTCATTTCCGTATAAGAAGTCGAGGTATTCTCAGGCTTCTCAAGCAGAACCGAGATGCCTGCCATCTCAAGCTCTTGCTCGTACTCAGAGTCAGAATCTACCTCGTGAAACACCTTGGGATAGTCTGACGCTTTCAACTGATTGTCAAGGCAATCGAAGTAAATCTTCTTAAGCCCCGGCTGCATCAGTTGTGCGAATTTTGCTCTTACTTGAGGCATAGAAATCTCCTTCGATTAAGCTACTTGAATCGCTGCGGTTAGGAAGACAAAGTTGACAAGAGAGTTGAGTCCCGGTCCCATCGGAAGACCAACGACCTGCACGACAGCAGAACCGCCAGTCTTGCCACCGTCAACATACCAGTAGCCATTGGCATCCTTGGTCATACCAAGAATAGCACCAACAGTAGCCTGTGTGGTAGTCCAGTTAGCGGTCACAGTGCCAGTGGAGTTGTCATACAGAGCCTGGAAGATGTTATCCTGATTCGGCTCCATATACAAAGTACGTCCGTCAGTAACCGGCGTACCAAGTGCGATATTCACACCCAGAGGCTGATTGACCACACTACCCCAGGTTTGAATTGCTATGTTTCCGGTAACTCCACCAAACGGCGCTACAGGAGCACCAAGACCTGCGCTGCCAAGGTTAGCACCAAAGGATTCCGAAACTCCTAGAATCCCAGCCGCCACTGTCGTACCATCCCAAGCTTGTACGAATCCTGCGCCGTTCAACTGCACAGGAGTTCCTGACAAGAAAGTTTGTCCCGCTGCTTCGGGTTGAGAGCTGGTATACGGCGTAGTACCCGCCTTCTCCAGCACTTGTAGAATCGGCAGATGTGTAGTAAGATTTGCCGCTGCCATATGCTCTCCTCATTTGCTGTTAGGACGATGCCTGCTACACCGTAGGGTTAAAGTTAAGCTGCTGGATCGTAGAATGAACCTACTTCTGGATTCATAGGAACTTCCTGAAGATCGAAAGTTCCTGAAACCCTCGCCGCCGGCGGTCTACGATTATTTCCAAGTTGACGTTGTGAGAGCTCTAATCCTGCACGACGTTTGCCGTAGAGAATACGCTTGTGAACACGCAAAGCAATAACATCCACATAGCAATAGTGCTTGTCCGAATCGAACACCAGAGGAAGTTTGAAATTAGGATGTACGTGCTCTGCTATCAGAAACTCGTACCCTTCCGCCATGAGCTGTCCAATCCTTCTTTGATCCTTCGAGGCCCATACAACCTCGTACTCAGGATCTTTCAACTTGATATTCATATAATCAGGCACTTCGTGCTCGACTGTAGGGATATAAGTTGAAGCCTTGTACGCATCCTGCTCAGTCATAGTAGCCCAATTCGGCTCCTTTGGCTGCGCTGCTTCGATGCGCTCTTGTTTTCCTTTGGCGAGAACACGCTTGATAGCTTCTTCAAGCGCCGCCGCAGAAACAGGAGAACCATTCAATGCTGCCGCTACGTCTTTGTGATTGATCTCAGGCATAACCGATTCCTTCCTTATCTAAAATTTCAGCGTAAGCCTTCGGCGTAAACCCAAGATGCTTCGCAGCACGTCTGACGTTTTCGTCTGCCTCCAACGTAGCGAGACGATTCTTGTTATCATCTGCTACAGCAGTGCTACCAGCAGAACCTGAACTTGTACCACGACCGCCTTCTGAACTGGCGAAACGACTCTTGAGTTTACCTTCCACAAGTTCTGGTGTATGCTTACCCAAAATCGTGTGATAGCAGTTCTCGACATTCTGCGCGTTGTTTTTAAACGCCACTGGCTGATTCTCAAGAAGCGCATCGACTTCTTTCTTGATGTCACCAGAGTAATAAGGATACTTCTCAGCATCCTCGAAAACTTCACGCTTGATCCGATCCGCACGAAGCAGCAACACTTCGTTTGTGACCGGCTGACTAGCAAGAGCAACGGCTTCTCTAGTCTTACCTTCGAGCATGAGCGCCTCGATACGTTCTTCAAGCTCGGACTGAGACTCAGTAGAAGTCTTCGCCGCTGCTGCACGAGTAGTTGCTGCATCCTTGGCTGTCTGCGTTTCCACAAACTTGTTAATCCCCTCTAGTGACTTGAGAATCTCAGTCACCTTCGGAGTGAGATCAGCCGCCGCGTTAGCGCCAGCTTCGATCTTAGTAGTCAACTCATCAGGAAGAGCGAACTCCTCAACTCCATCATCCTTAACCTTTTTCTGCCATGAAAACAGTGCCATTAGACTTCGCCTCCTTCTTGTGAGCGCTTCATTTTCAATGTTTGAACTTCTTGATGGTTCAGTTGCTCTTCGAGAGCTCTCAATCTTTGTGGCAACTCAAGAAGTATCTCAGTCACTCTTAGCTGTGTACTAACTCTGGCTGAGATCGCTTTCACAGTATCAGCGCTTTCCTTAGTCGTATCATACCTCGCCCAAGAAAGAGCCTCCTCTTTAAGACTGTTCAACAACCCCATCACCGGCTGGAACTCCTCCTTGAGCCATAGCTCCTGAAGAGCCACTCGGTATGGAATTAGATCCTCGATTTTGTTGATTTCCATTTCCTGCTCCTGCTTGCGGCTGCATCTGCTGCACCGCGGCTTCGATAATCTTTGACACGTCAGGTAGCAACGCGTCTGGATTATCACGGTTAAAGTTACGCGCCAAGGTCATAGCTGATACTCTTGTCGCAAGAAGCATTTCCAAGTAATACTGTTTCAAATCTGGTGAAATGCCCGGAGAATTGATCGCTTGAATAATCTGTGCTTGACTCTGATAGTAACGATCAAACCTATCTGAAATAAGAATGTCGTTTTGCTTTTCGAGTTCTTTATTAGCAGACGCCGAGGCTGGACGAAGACGCAGACCTAGTGTACCATCGCGGTAGAGATCAAGCGCCTTCTTCAGCTTCTCAGCATCGCTACCATATTTCTTGAGCTTTTCTCCAATGCCAAAATTTGAGTACATTGTGAGAAACTTACAACCTAACTTCACATGAGCAGAACGCATATCTCCAGTACGAAGATTGTTCCTGTTATTCTGCTGCGCCATGACCATAGAAGTACCAGCGGCGCTGTAGATGCCGCGCTTCTGGTTTACAATCCCACCACCCGTACCACCAGAAGCCGGATCAACACCAGTACGCTCCTTGGCTATTGCCATGTGGAACTGATCTGGACCATCGCTATAACCCATGTCAGCGCCGGCTTTGATATGTTCGATCTCATCCTTACGACCCGGCAACACAACACCAGGAAACACATCTAGCATAGAACCAAGCTTCGATTCAGGATCAGCGCGCCACACACCCAGCATCGCCATGTTACGATTATTTGTACGCCAGTTGTTATTGTTTGACAATTCCTTCTGAATCATGTGAATCATCTCAGCAAAACCTGTGCCAAGATAAGATTCATCATCGTAGGCTAATTTCATGTCCTGATATGGAAGCATGTTCTTAGGATAGTTATTAAAAGCTATCCACAGAATCTTCTCTGTACGTTTGTGATACTTTGCCTGGAAAGAATACTCCTTGCCGCTGAGATAGTATGTGAAGAACACTGTGTAGATGTACCACCGTGCTGCACCAGTGTCTACACCAGAAGAATCAATCGAAAACTGCTCATTGATCTCCCTTTCCATCTCTGTTTCTTGAACAGCGTCAGGACTACTAAGCAACTTCTCAATGTCTGACTGTTTGTAGTAAGGACTCTTTGCTTTAAGATCCTGCACCGCCCACATATCGAGTGGATCAATATGTCCAAAGAGCTTCATATTCTCAAGCTTTGGCACTGAAGGATCAAAAATAAATCTGTTAAGCGGCAATAACTCAGGATGAGGACCGTCACGCTTAGTAATGATGCGATCTTCTGAAACCACTGGACCATCCTCTGCCGAGGTTCCACCAGATTTATATTCACGCACTACCTGTGTCTCGTACTCATAAGGTGTGTAAATGATTCCTGTGCCGTACTTGATTGCACTGTGAAAGGCGCTCTGTTCTACTCTGTATAAGTCAAGCTCATCTGGCGCATAGGCCATGTCCATCAAGAAGTTTTGAACAACCTGCTTCAGCTCTTCTCCATCTTTCTTCGGCAATCCTCCACTCATTGTCGCCGCCCAGAGTGGATCATACATATAGATTCCACCCATAATGCGAGCAAGAAGCTCATCT
>Ga0302188_10003832_pt1 | contig 10290 bp, 7 predicted proteins | sample II_Bog_E2_1_FD_198783 | JGI IMG/M metagenome (GOLD analysis project Ga0302188, IMG submission 198783) | Peat permafrost microbial communities from Stordalen Mire near Abisko, Sweden - II_Bog_E2_1 | ecosystem: Environmental > Terrestrial > Soil > Wetlands > Peat | place: Sweden: Abisko, Stordalen... | reverse complement strand
ATCAAACGGCGCAAAACTAAACGATATTAACATTCAATTGGCTGTGATTAACCAATTAGAAACCTATGTTAATTCTTCGGACAACAACGAGAGCAACATACCTTCTACCTTAGGGATATCCGATCAGGGCTTAATTGCACTTTTGCAAAAGCTTTCCGATCTCCAATTGCAAAAAACACAGCTACTCGCTACGCTTCCGGAAAAAAACCCCGCGTTTGAACCGATAAACAAACAAATTTCCCAGGTAAAGTCCGGTATTAAAGAAAGCATAAAAAACATCAAATCTTCCTTATTAACAACAAGAGACGGATTAAAAGCCGTTAAAACCAGCTTCAAATCCTCTATCCATGATATTCCCACCCAGGAACGGCAGCTGGGTGGCTTAAAACGACAGCAAAGCATAAAAGAGAACCTTTATACCTATTTATTGCAGCAGCGTGAAGAAATATCCTTAAGCTATGCATCGCCGCTTTCTGATGCCCGTTTAGTCGATTTGGCTTATGCATTGCCCCCCAAATCATCAAAAAAATTAATACCTTTTGTGGTAGCGCTTTTCTTAGGCCTGGTGTTTCCGGCGGGGTTAATCTACGGCAGGGAAAAGATAAAAAACAGTGTTAATAACACCAGGGAAATCGAGGCAGAAACTATGGTGCCAATTATAGCAGAGATCAATTATTTAAAGTTGCCTTCTGCAATTGTTACCGAAAATCCAAAAAATAACGCCCGGTTTATTTTGACGGAACAGTTCCGGAATTTACGCACCCAACTTAATTTTATCAGCCCGGCCGGAAAGACAAGCACCGTAACCCTGATCACTTCCAGTGTTTCTGGCGAGGGTAAAAGTTTTATCAGTAATAATCTGGCGATTTCATTAGCTAAATTAGGCAAAAAAGTTGCCCTTTTAGAAATCGATGTTTATAGATCAAAGGCAATTGCGCTATTTGGGTTACAGGAAAACAAAGGATTAGCGGACTATTTAGCAGGAAAAGCTACCTTGAATGAAATCATTCAATATTACCAACCGGATCCTAATCTGGCCATTATTGGAAGTGGTGAATTTGTCGATGATTTTTCGGAATTGTTGAACAATGAAACTTTCGAAAAGTTGCTGAACGAATTGAAAGAAGGTTATGACCATATTTTAATAGACAGCCCACCCCTCAATGTGATAACTGAAGGCCTTATTATAGGAAATTTATGCGACAATACTTTATACGTTGTGCGCGAGGGGTACACCCCAAAAACACTGTTACCGTTTATAGAAAAACTCCATACAGATCAGCAAATACCTGATATGCACATTGTATTTAACGGGGTTGAAACGGTACGCAGCGGTTATAAAGCATATTATCCGAACAACAAAGTTAAATAGCAAGGACGCTGCTCCTGTTAAAAGGTATAAATACCGCAGACCATCAATTCATACAGCCATTTGGGTGTATGATGATTATAATTAAGTAAAAAACAACGATAAACATTGATTAGTGATAAAGCAAGCGGTAATACAGTTTAAATCTTTATTTGATAAAAATAAAGCCCGATCAGGCAAAGTAAACATGAATATTACCATTTCCTTTCTCCTGAGGGCAATAAGTATAATCGTTTCTTTTCTAACAATTTCCTTTTCGCTTAAGCTTTTGTCGAGCAACAAGTACGGTATTTGGCTGGCTATTTCTTCAACCGTAAGCTGGATAAGCATATTAGACATCGGCCTGGCAAACGGACTCAGAAATAAGATTGCTGAATACCTTGCGGTAAAAGATTATAATAGTGCAAAAGTTGCTGTATCATCAACCTACGCCATCCTGTTTATGATCATTATTCCGATAATGACAGTGTTTTGTTTTTTAATAAAATTTGCCAATTGGAACTCGATATTTAACACAAAACTTGACGAAAACGAGCTGCTTTATACGGTTATGACAGTTTTCATAGGGCTGTCGCTGCAGTTTTTGTTGAAGCCGATTTCCTCGATACTTCAGGGCGACCAAATGATATATAAGTCCAATCAAATTCAATTGATCTGTAATTTTGTTCCGCTTATACCCATTATTTTTTTGAGTCAGTATTTAAGGGGCTCCATCCTGGCGTTGGCATTTGTTCAAACCATCCTCCCGGTTTTTGTTTTGATCATTTACACCATCATATTGTTCAGGGTACGATATTCCTTTATTAGTCCTTCCGTCAAATTAGTCAGCATGAAAAAGAGCAAATCGTTATTCGGGCTCAGTTTTGCATTTTTCATAGTTCAAATTGCAGGTATATTTCTCTACTCCACAACAGAATTAATTATAACAAGGGAGTTTGGTGGGTCGGATGTAACGCTCTACAACTTGTTGTTCAAATATTTCTCCACTGCAGGGATGGTCCTTAGCATTATCCTGGCTACATACTGGAGTGCCTTTACCAATGCGTTTTCATTAAACGACTTTGTTTGGATTAAAAAAAGCATCTCAAAGTTAACCAGGATCGCCCTGATGTTGCTGGCGGTTATCGTGTTGCAATTGGTGTTGGTGATACCCGTATTCAAAATATGGGTGGGCGATAAAGTACACGTTCCTTTTATTTTGAGCTCGGTAATGGCGATATACTTTAGCATAAGCTTGTTTACTTCGGTATATACTATTGTTTTGAACGGCACCGGCAAGGTAAAGATGCAATCTATAGTTTCAATAATTACCGCTGTACTACATGTGCCGGTCGTCCTTTTTTTTATCCGGTATTTACATCTTGGCTTAAACTCACTGGTGTATGCCGGCACAATCTGGACAGTAATACAGGTAATTGTTTGGAAAAATGAAATTGCTTCGATCTTAAAAATAGAACAGAAGGTCGCCGAAGCAAAACTTGTAACTCCCAATTAAAACGAAAAATATAAATTAAAAAAGTGTATGTATTATTTTATCACGCTTCTTTTTATATTGCTCTCAGCAAAGGGGACCTTCATTTTCTTTGCAAATATTTTTTGGCTGATCATAGACCTTGTATTTATATGGGTTGGTCTGGAAAAAAACCGTTTCGACAAAAAAGACGTTAAATTGTTTTTCAACTTTTTTTTTCTTTATGCCGGTTTTTGCACGTTCAGGTGGCTATTTTTAATTGATCTGCCCGCCCGGTTTTGGATCAGCGACATGGTGTTTTTCTTTAAATTTATATTTACAAGTTTCCTTTACTGCGCCGTATTAAAAGATAAGGCGCTTTATTACCTCACCAGGGTTATTATCCATTTGGCAATAATTTCAATTCCCTTCTATTTCTTACAACTGGTAGCGGGAGATGTAATTTTGGCTATTGGAAAGTTTATCAACTTACCCCCGAGGTTAACTTACCAGGAATATGTAAACTTCATCATCTTCACTTATGTACCGGGGCATGCTATTCGTAATTCGGGATTTTCGTGGGAACCCGGTGCATATGGCTTCTTTTTGAATACGTGCCTCGTGTTGTATTTTTTAACTAACAAGTTCACTTTCGATAAAAAAGCAGCATTGTTGGTGCTGGCCATTATAACTACTTTATCAACTACTTCATATGCCGGGCTGCTGGTGGTTTTACTGCTATATTTTCGTGCTAATCGCGTATCCTACGTTAAATTATTGGTGCTTTTGGTGCCCGTACTTTTGGTAGTTATTGTACAAATCCCGTTTTTGTTCACAAAAGTTTCGCTCATCTATACTGGCGATGTGGAGGACATGAAAAACATACAGTTCCTCAGCAAGTACTATATCGAAAGGGGCGAACAGATGCCGCTCAACCGTTTTGGGAGTATGCTGTATGTTTATCAGCTATTTGGCAATAATATATTTTTTGGGGTGAGTAATATGTACAATCAAAGTTATCCCATATTACAAAATATAAATATTTCAAACGGCATCAGTGATTTTTGCGCAAAGTTTGGAATCATCGGTTTGGGTTTTCTTTTTCAGCGCAGTTACCTGCTGTTTAAGAAGTTCACTAACAGCACGGAATTGAGCATTTATTGTATGCTGGTAATCCTGGTGCTCGGCTTTGGCGAATGTATATTTATACTTTCTTTAACCCTGTGTTTTTTCTTTTTGTACTATTATTACCCTCAACAAGAAGGGAAATTTGCGCTCGCTACTAACGATGAACCCGACAGGAAGGCCGCAATTAATATGGCTTAGGCCAACCCGGGTTAGTTTTTATTTTGATGAATGTTGTTTAATATTAAAATAGCAATAATATAACCAGATGAAAGTGCTTTGGTTTTCACCCTTTCCGGGTTTAAGTGACGTATATCTAAACCATAACTATAAAGGCGGGGGCTGGATACGTTCGCTCGAAAAAAACATTCAGGATAAAGTAGATCTTTCGGTAGCCTTTTATTACAATGAAACTATTGAGCCATTTAAAATCGGCAACACCAACTATTTCCCTATAAAAAGATTTAAAAACGGCCGGCTATCAAAAACCAAACGGCGGCTGGTGAATGGCATTGAGCCGCTGGCAGATGTTAAATTGTTTTTAAAAGTAATTGAAAACGTAAAACCCGACATCATCCATATCCATGGAGCGGAGAACCACTTTGGCCTGGTGCAAAAGTATATTGACGTCCCAACGGTTGTGTCTATCCAGGGCACCATAACAGTTTACCGGCATAAATATTTTTCGACGATTTCATATGCCGATGTACTCAAACACTCAAAGATTAAAAGCTTCCTTTTTTTGTCAACTTTTGTAAATGTATATAAACGTTTTGCAAAAATGGCCCGCAGAGAACAGGATATATATCATGTGACCAAACACTTTATTGGCCGTACCGCCTGGGATAGAAGGGTAACCAGCGTTTTAGCACATTCAGCTAACTACTATCATAACGACGAGATCCTGAGAGATGTTTTTTATCAAAAGAAGTGGACGAGCAAGCCGATTAATAAATTGATACTGTTTACGACCAACGGCCCCGACATTTATAAAGGAATAGAAACATTGCTGGAATGCGCCAATTTGCTGGATACCAACAATATTAAGTTTGAATGGAAGGTTGCCGGCCTTAAAAAAGGTGCAGAATTAGTACACATTGCTGCCAAAAGCGTAGGAAAACCTATATCTGCCAATATTACTTTTTTAGGTACGTTGGATGTGGAAGCGTTAGCAGAGGGGTTATTGAACGCACATGTGTATGTTGCCACTTCGCATATTGAAAACAGCCCGAATAGTTTATGCGAAGCGCAAATTTTAGGATTACCCTGTATTGCAACCAACGCAGGTGGAACAAGCAGTTTGCTGCAGGATGAAGTGGATGGTGTTTTAATACAGGATGGGGATCCATTTAGTATGGCCGGCGCTATTATGGAATTGCAAAACAATTATGAAAAAGCGATTTTATTTGGTGAGCGTTCGCGAAAACGCGCCTTGTTGCGACATGACCCTCAAATAATAACAAACGACTTGTTGACTATTTATAAAACTGTTTTAGAAAATGAATCAGCAAATTAAATTATCCGGAAATTTAAAAATCAAGCCATGCCAAAACCCAAATTAAAAATTGCTGCTTTAGCATGCTCTTACAACCGGATGGCTAAAACCACTTCTTTTTTAAAAAGTGTATCAGGTCAGTCAATATCGGACAGTTATACGATAAAGATGTATTTATTGGACGATAATTCCCCGGACGGAACTGCTGATTATGTTGAAACGAACTTCCCTGAAGTAACAGTAATACGGGGAACAGGATCCTTATTCTGGGCCGGTGGAATGCGCACCCTTTGGGAAGAAGTAATAAAAAAGGACGATTATGATTTCTTTTTATTATTGAACGATGATGTGATCCTGTTTGATGATGCGCTGCCCCGTCTGCTATCGGCGTACAGCTTGGCTGAAAAAGAGGGAAACATTTTATTGGGGACGGTAAAGGATCCTGATAAAGACAAAGTTACTTACGGCGGCCTGAAAATGAAAAATAGCTTTACTGGTTTTGGCGTCAAACAGGAGCCGGACGCGACTAAATTAAAACCCTGCGAACTGGGTAATGCCAATATAATGCTGGTTGATAAATTTACAGTAAGTAAAATCGGCATTTTGTCCGCATCTTACACCCATGGATTAGCCGATTTCGATTATACGCTTGCCGCAACAAAAAATGGCTTGCATGTTTGGATAGCGCCCGGTTATTACGGCTATTGCAAAAACGACCATGGCGTGAGTTGGCTTTCGCAAAAAACACCTTTAAAAAAGAGAATAGACTATTTGTATAGTCCCAAAGGGCTTGCCTATAAAGAGTATATGGTTTACATAAGGAAAAACTTTCCCTTGATGGCACCGAATGCAATAATAAAACTATGGTTAAAAACGCTTTTCCCATTTATATACACCTTAATGAAATCTGGTAAATAATGTTCCAGGGATTTCGCGAACAAAATATCCGGTACGGTAACCTAAATAATAAAAAACAATAACTGCCTTTCTTTCCCATTCCAACACAAGGCGTTCCATTTTAAAAACAATATGAAAAAGGCCCTTTTATCAGCATTTTACTGTGAACCAGGCAAGGGATCGGAAGAAGGTAATGGTTGGAACTGGGCCATTGGTTTGGTAAACGAAGGTTTCGAAGTACATTGTTTAACCAGGGATGTCAATAGCAAAAGCATCCAAACAGAAGTGCTGCCTGACAACCTGCACTTTCATTACATTTTTATGCCCTTTGGCACGGAATCGTTATTTTACCTTAACGAGGCATCTATTTATTTATATTACATGATCTGGCAGTGGATGGCCTATAAAAAAGGTAAATATCTACATAAGACTATTGCGTTTGATGTTGCGCACCATGTAACGTGGGGTAGCCTGCAAATGGGATCGTTTTTATACAAACTAAATATTCCCCTGATTTTTGGCCCGGCAGGAGGCGGCCAGGTAGCCCCGGAAAATTTTAAAAAATATTTTTCAGGATACTGGGCATCTGAAATAAAACGATCCTCAGTTAGCAAATATTTGATTAAATATAATCCGGCATGTCGGAAAATGGTAAAAAGCGCCAGTGTGGTTTTAGCGTCAAATACCGATACCCTGGACATGGCAAAGGCCATTGGCAGCAAGCATTGCCATCTTTCATTTGATACAGCCTTACCAGTTAGTTTCTTTCCGGACGTATTCAGAGAAAAAATACCCGCAGACGGTAAATTACGACTGCTTTGGGTAGGCCGTTTTATGCCACGCAAGGGAATCTTGCTGGAGATAGAGGTAATGAATCTATTAAAATCGTATAAAGGAATCACTTTAACCATCGTTGGATATGGGGAGATGGAAGAGGATATAAAAACGAAAATAATAGAATACGGGTTGGAAGAAACTGTTCAAATGACCGGAAAAGTACCTTTTGATACAGTTCGATCATATTACGACTCCCACGATGTCTTTTTCTTTACTTCATTAAGGGATTCCTGCCCTGCGCAGCTGATGGAAGCTATGGCATTTGGCATGCCGGTAATAACGGTCAACCTGCATGGCCAGGCACTATTGGTAAACGACGAAACAGGTATACGTTGCACGGTCATTTCGCCGGAATTAACCATAACCGAGCTAAGGGACGCTGTTTTACAGCTTTACAATAATCCCGCAAAAGTTACAGAAATGAGTAATCAGGCTGTAAAATTTGCCAGAAAACAAACATGGCCCGAAAGAATAAACAATATTGTAAAACAATATTATCCCCATTAAAAAAACTAATAGAACAAAAAGTGCGTATAAAAACCAAATCTCTGTTATTTCAAGATTTTGTATTTTATATTTTTAGTTAATTAGCCGTATTTAGTGGCCTTGTTATAAAATAATTGTATTTTTATATATATAAAAAATAAAGGATAATCCGGGCTTTTAATTGCAGATTGATAATATTTTTCAACTAATTTAAGAATAGTAAAAAACCTGGCTATAAAACGATATTTAAACATTCCGATAGATCTAAATTTTTCATTATAAAAAAGAGGTTTTGATTTTCATAATAGATAACATTGACAACAGAACATCGACCACTTTTTAGCGGATCAACGGCCGCAAGTGCTATCACAGAATTAAATTATAATGAAATACCCCCTTTAATCCATTTTTAATAAAAAAAGTCGAACAGGTTGCTGAATGCATAATACTCAATTGAAGGTTCTCATCTTACATAACGATCTGCGTGTTTACTGGAAACATCGCCTAATATTTTTACATGAATTTTTAAGGTCTCATCGTATTGATTTTTATGCGATTGAAATATTCGGCAAAGGTTCACCGTATGACTTTGAGGACCCGGACAACAAAGAGCCGTGGAAGGATTGCCTTTTTCCACATCATAGCTACAATGAACTTTCGAAGTCCAAAATTAAAAAAAAAGTATTTGCAAAATTATCTGAGATCAATCCGGATGTTGTGATTGCAGGGTCGATCGTTTTTTTTTCCGGAGCCTTAGGATTAAGGTGGGCCAAAATCAACAGCAAACAATTTATAATGTTTGATGATGCCAAGCCTTCCAATGTAAAAAGAAATGCTTTTGTACAGGGCATAAAAGACTTGATAACCAGCCAGATAGATGCACTTTGGCTCCCTTCTGATGATTATGACAAAGAATACTCGTTGCTCTACAAAAAACGAAATTTCTTTTTTTTCTATGGATATAACTGCATCGACAATAAGGTTTTTAATATCAGGCAGCGGAAAAGCAATAGCAACGGAAAAATAGTTTGCGTCGCCAGGTTGGTGCCCATTAAAAACATTAAAAACCTATTGCGGGCCTGGAAATTTATTGAAGAAAACAATAGTTCTTGTGAACTAATAATAATCGGCGACGGGCCGTTATATAACGAACTGAATGATTTCGCAAAAACGATGGGCTTACAAAGAATGAAGCTATTAGGTTCGGTTCCCAATGAACAATTGCCGCTTTATTTATACGATGCCGATGCGTTTGTACTCCCCAGTTGGTCTGAAAGCTGGGGATTAGTGGTTAATGAGGCGATGGCAGCGGGCTTGCCAGTGTTATTAAGCAACAAAATTAATGCAGCAAATACGCTTTTAAAGGAGGGTGTTAATGGATATAGTTTCAGCCCCTATGATATAGTACAATTGCAACAAAAGCTTACTGACTTTATCAATTTGCCAGATACTTCAAAAAAGGCTATGTCGGACAACTCATTGCAAATAATCAATCAAATGGATTATGACAACATGGGCCGTGAATTATTGATTGCACTTGGCAAATTAAAACAGAAGCCAGGTTTGCGGCCCTCCTGGCTGCCTTTTATCCTTATAAATTTCTGGCATGGCAGGTACAATACTGATGGCTGGAATAGCATCTAACATTTTTAGATGCTACAAAATCTTAAACCATATGTGCGTTAAATATGATATCCTGCAAATACAACTGTTATTTTAACATTATTTATCGATTGGTTGTGTAAATCTTTAATAATCACTATAATAATATATATTAAATGAAACTATAAACCTCAAAATACGTAACAATGCCTGTACCGGCACAAACAGGATAAGTGTTACGCCGACTTTTTTGACAGTTTAGAAATTTCAGATGAAAGCACATTACAGGTTACAGGACATGATAGTATTCTCACTATTTTTTTTACTTTTTACTTGCAAAAAAAGCGAAACGGCAGACTTCCCGGTCAAAACAGCACAGGTATCCGGATCAAATACAGTACTTACAACAACAACTACTACTGTTGCCACTACGCCTGTTTCATCTGTACCACTGGTTTTAAACGGGATATCGAACAGGATAATTACAGGTTTGGATATTAGCGGCAATACCGCCAATTGTATCACCCTTACCAACTGTAGTAATATAAGTATTCAAAGCTGCACATTACATAGTTCAAAAGGCTATGGTGTCTATCTTTATAACTGCAAAAACATTACTGTTACCAATTGCTTTATATACAGTGTTGCTACCGGGGTTTGCGCAGTGGGCGGCCAAACCATCGTGGTTAGCAGTAATCAATTTCAAAATATCCTCGGGCCAAAGCCGCGGGGGCAAATGGTTCAGTTCAATAAGGTGACCGGAGCCGGCAACCTGATAACGTCTAATAAATGCGAAAACATTGCAGGATTAAGTAATCCTGAAGATGTAATAAGCATATACCAATCAAGTGGAACCGCAGCAAGTCCTATTCTAATTACCAGCAACTGGATCAGGGGTGGCGGACCAAGCACTACCGGTGGTGGAATAATGCTTGGGGATGCCGGCGGCGCATACATAACGGCAGAAAGCAACATACTTGTTAATCCCGGGCAGTACGGAATTGCCATATCCAGCGGCACTAACATCAA
>Ga0302188_10003828_pt1 | contig 10296 bp, 21 predicted proteins | sample II_Bog_E2_1_FD_198783 | JGI IMG/M metagenome (GOLD analysis project Ga0302188, IMG submission 198783) | Peat permafrost microbial communities from Stordalen Mire near Abisko, Sweden - II_Bog_E2_1 | ecosystem: Environmental > Terrestrial > Soil > Wetlands > Peat | place: Sweden: Abisko... | reverse complement strand
CTATGCAGTAGAAATGCATTAAGCGACCTTGAGCCATTATAACAGCAATTTATAAGATAGTTGTTATGATCCGTGTAAATCGGAGACGGTGCGTTTAAAAAGTAACCAAATAATCATCATGAATATAACACGAGTTTCACAGTACAGTGGAATAGAGAGGACAATAGATCTTCCTATTACACAAGAACAAATCGCAGCCTATGAAAAAGGTGCTCATCTTCAAGACGCTTTCAGTAATTTGCCACAAGATTTAAGAGAGTTCTACCTTACAGGTATTATAGATGAAGAATGGCAAGAGTTATTTCCACCTGTTCAGGAGGAAGAAGGACAATTTCACATTCATCATGCAACTGGTCCTTTAAAGTTTACTGAAACCAAAAGTCAACCACGTAAGTATGTAGGTTTTGTTAATGCAACATCATTAGATGAAGCATTTAAGAAATCACAGAATCTGGATGAAGAATGGAATCCAGGAGTACGTAGTACATCAGTAGGAGATGTTATCCAAGACGATGACAAATTCTATCTTGTAAAAGGAATAGGATTTGAGGAGCTAAAAGACTAATCATGCCAGCTTACAAATCATCAATACCATTCTGTTTGGACAAGGTCTTTAACGGTGGTGAAATATTAAAGATGGTAATACAACACTCGGCTCAACCTTTTATAGCAAAGGTTGAGCTTTAAAAACTAAACATACGAAAAATATTCTTGTAGCCTTGCTTAATTGCAGGTATAGTTCTACAAAATGGGTTTCCATTTATAAAGCAGTATCAACACTATTTAGGTTATTAACATAATGTGTACACGTTCATGTAAAAGTAAGTAGCAAGCGTATGTTTATTCTAAAGAAATCAAATAATCAACATAAAAACCAAATAATCATGAAAACAACAATTATTTTATTCATCAGCTTAATCGCATTAAGCTTTCAATCCTGTTATTCAGGAACATATGTGGCTTCAACCTCTGACTCTATAACTTATAAAGTCTATAGAGGAAAATGGTTAAACTCACCAATAAATGCAAAAGCTGGAGATGTTACTCCTGTCTATATCCCCTTAGACATAGATACTGTATTTAAACAAGGCGACGAGCTCCACATTAATAGTGAAGGTTTTTATTATCCACCATCTATTTATACAATAATTATAGAGGATTATAGGAAAACTCTTAAATTACCTAAAGAGCAGTAAGAACATTTGAAGTGCGAAATCAAATCAACAGCTGGAGTTTAGTAGCAATACTAAACTCCTTAATTTAAACATTATGAAACTAAACAAAATTGAATGGATAGCTTTATTGTTATTCATCTTATTCATCTTATTATTAAACAGTTAAGTTATGATATTAACAGCAATATACTTTATAGGTTATGTTATAGCCTACAAATTAGTTAAGCGGATTTTTATAAAATCTATAAGTACAGAGTGGACTTGGGATGATATACTATTAACTTTAATAATAGCTTTATCTTCTTGGATATTTGTATTAGGATATTTAGTTCGTTTACTATTCAAATATTTAGCAAGTAAATTACCAGGAAATCCACCAAAGTGGTTATAAAACAACAAACTTAAAACCAAAATCATGAGAATAATCAGACTTTACACACCAAAATTTCAAGCTTTAATTGACACGTATGTCAATCAAGGACTTGATGCATTACACACAAGTATTGAGGGCGTCGAAGAAATCAAAGAGGAAATTAACGAACCACTTGTCAAACACAGTGTAATAACTATTCTTGAAGCCTTCTGGTTTCATGGTGGTGACTTACCTGAATGGTTAGGTTTACCTGAAGCTTTACAAACACCAGAGTTCGTAACTTACAATCTCGATGAAGACGAGATTGGTCAACCTTTAATTCCATCAATATTACCTGATAACTTTATCATTCAGCCTTTAACAATCAGTAAATTACAATACCTAAAAAATTGGATTGATGATGAAGTTCCAGTAGTTGAACCTATTGGAACATTTGACGGTAGTGATGCTTTACCTTCTGATAACTATAATTATCCTGGTAACAGTGAGCAACATTTTTAAAATGCAAATTACAACAGTTTTAGGTAGAGTGATGACAGGGAAATGGTCACCAAATATTATGAATATTTATACTTTAATCATACTTCCAAGAGAAACTTTAAGAGTTTATCAAGGAGACCTTAAAGAACAAGAATTCAAAGATTTAAAGACACAAGCTGCTTTCATCACTCTACTTCAAAACGAACAGCAACTCCCTTCAATTAAATCGGTCATTAAACCATTTACAATCACAAATTATCAAAACAAAGTATGATCTATCTTTTATTAATCGTAGCACTTGTTTATACTTGTATTCTATGTCTAAAAGCATGGATTTATTATAATGGCTACGATAACCATTAAAAACAAAGTCAATGGAAATATTTTATTACATTCTAGGTACATTAGCTGTACTTATAGTAGGAACAGGTTTAACTATTCGATATTTAATTAAAAAACTTATAGAAGATGACGACTTACCCTGATCCACAAACATTCAAAGAATGTCTATTAATCTTTTTACTTTTTTTAGTAATAGGAATCATAATAGCAATTCTAAGTTAAAAGAATAGTATAGTGAGGAACCAAGATTACTATATGTAAAACCTTAAGGATGGTCACATGTGGGTACTTGAGATGGATGGCTGGTGGTAGCTTATGAGTATTACCTTAATCCTCATAAGCAGTAATTATATTATTCTTAAAGTTAAATTGCACATTCGTCCAACTGGCTAGGATAGGAGATTTTGGTTCTCTTGATTGTGGTTCAAATCCATAATGTGTAACCAACCGTTTGTTAACTAAGTTAGAAAGAATAGTGGGAACTATCTTAGTTACTGATTCTATAACGAATTGTAACCTTAATACAAATGTTACGATCACTAAATATTTAATTATAAATGAGTCACAGGATAGCATATAGCGACACGGCTTAATTATACTCAACAGAGTAATAAAGGTAGCATTTATAATTAACTAATGAAGAGTAAAGGTCAAGTTACGGTAGAGAGTTTACTCCTCTTTATTAGCCTATAACGAATTGTAGCGTTACAGGAAGATTAATAAATGATTTTAGAACGTAAAACACGTCAAACAAAATATTTAATTAAACTTTCAAACATTACAATCACTATTATAGTTTATTTCTTTTATTATCTTTTCATTCAATTAGGAGTTAGTAGCAATACTAACTCCTTACTTTAAGAGCCATCAGCTAAGAGCCATCAGCTAAGAGCCATCAGCTAAGAGCCATCAGCTAAATGTAAAACTAAATAACATGAAAAAACCACTAATTAATCAAAGCGTTTTTCTATTTGTTTTATGGCCAATTAATGAACAGTTCGAGGGCTTACAACTTCCTCAAAAGAAGATGAGTAGAGCAGAACCAACATATAGTACTGAAATTAAACGCAACACAATACAAATTGATAACGTGGTTTATAACCAAATAATCTATAAATTAACACAATTAGTTAGAGATAAAGATCAAATAAGATGGAAGCTTTATAATTATAAAGCTACTTCAAATGGACTTACATTTTGTTCTTATGATTTAACGTGTGATAAGTTATGGATGGTTACAGATTACACATGGCAATTTGTAGTAGATTCAAAACCGTTAGGTATTGCATTAATAAAAGGAAGAGAGTGGCAATAAAATCAAGTAACATGAAAAACAAAGTGCCTACAACTAAATGTTGGGCCAAAACCACATTGTACTACTGTACAATTAAACCATTAGTTTAAGCTGGCTACTCAGTCAGAGAACACCTGTAACGACGTCGAAAGGAGGTTTGCATTCGAATTGCATATGGTTTACTTTAAATCTTTATACTAGTTTCACCTTTTAATAAGGAGGGCAAGTCATGTAGTGTTGGTCAAGCTGGTTAAGACGTCACATTTTCAATGTGAAGATCATGGGTTCAAGTCCCATACACTATACTTACATTTAAACCAAATAGTCATGAACACAGAAATAGCAGATGCATTAGAGATCAAGACAGAAGGTAAACGAGGTATTGTAATTCTATACAAAGCGTATCATCATAATGAAACCATCAAAGAATTATGCAGATCAAAAGAGTTACCATTTATGATAGCTTTAGACATCTATGCTGGAACACCAAATCCTGCATCACAATTACTTACATGGTCAAGTGAAGAAGAGAAAGAACAGGTATTAAAACAACATGCACTAGATATCAAAGATCATAAATGGCTAGACAACTTATTTGAGTGCATATAAGATACGAGTCGGGCTTATCTCCGACTAGGCTTGCTTAGTCTAAATGTAGGGTTGATAACCTAAAGCTGACCTTCCGGGCCAAAAGGATAACCGGGGTTTCCAGTAAAATGGTGGGGTAAACAGTAGCAGAATCCCATAGGCTCCTAACTTTTATTAGGACAGCGTTATTCGTACTAGCAAGGCTACGTACGTAGTTGGAGCTTTAAAAAATTTATACATATAAGAAATTACTAACACCTCCACGTTACATTTACTACTTAAAAGGTATCAAAGATTAAAAAATATAATTACTCGTCAATAATTGAAGTAAGCAGTAGATCAGGAAGGATTTATTCAACAGTTATTTAGAACGAGTAATTATATTAAAATATAACTCAAAGAAAGCTATTTAAGTAATGGCGGTTGTTCAGAGAACAGAACCTATACAAATAAAAGCTATGTATACGTCTAGCTGTATAGTACTTAAATAAGAGCTTTGAGTTTGAAAATTTAAACAGAGTGCAAAACCGCTTCGAATTATATAGAGATATGTTACCATGACTGTAGTTTACTACGCCGGGTTTTCGTCATGAGCTCTGTTTTTAAAATATAACTACAATACCTAATAATCCGAATGTGAGATAGAATCTAGGGTCTCAGTGTAGTTAGTTCAATAAGTAGTATCTTGGAGTGCTATAAATGAACAACCTTGTATCCAAGTATGAGGTGTGTGATAGATCTTTATAAGATTTCACGATGTAGTAATACATTGAAAGAACCCACTAAGACAAAGCTTGAGAGTGTCCAAGCATCAACAGGTGAGTAAACTATTCCTGTTAAAAAATTATGATTCATAGTGTATTAGTCTTAGTAATAAGCTATAACAGAGTGCTTCATAATATTAAAAAATGAGAGTTTATCGTTGTAATAGCTAGGCCGCTGAGACCTAGCTTCTCTCATTTACATTAAGTGTGTGCCATTCTACAGTAGGAAAAGAGGTTGCAAACTCTCACCTTTATAATCATTTGTAAAAATGTAGAACTGGGCCTTGTACTCAAAAGACAAATGAAGCAATCAGGAGCTAACAATGGGGACTTTTATATTACCTTGAGCAAGTAATATGTTTATACCAAATCCTGAAGAAACTATAGTAGCTCATTTATCATTAATAAGGTGATAGATTGTATACTTAGGTATTTAAATGTCTTTAAAGGACAGCAATTAAACTAACATCTCACGCTAAAGTCTGAGATAATGATAAATCTATTAATCTCAAAAACACTACAATGTTATGGATTGGACTAACAGCACAACTCTTGCCTATTATAGCTATCATAGTGGTGGCTATTGGAATGAGTAGAAGAAGGGTACGTAACAATGCGTAACTTTCCACAAGAGACACTTTAGGTGTATAGGCTCAGATCCTTATCTCTTGTCTAACTGTAATAAAACAAAAAGCCAGGGAGTTTGTCTATGCATATTCTTCCAATTACAGTTTAATACAAAATACACAATGGCAAGTAATAAGAAAGATGAAACAAAAGTACAAGGTACAACTCATCGTGACATGACAACAGACGAATTAAAAACAGAATATGCAAATAAGAAACAAAAAGAAAAAAAGAAATTCAGACCGGTAAATCACAATAAAAGTCATCAAGGAGCTGACTAATAGCACTAATACGTACTATCAGGAGTTACACAGGTCGCATCTGTAACGTATTCACTGTTTCTCATGATCGGTAGTTAGAACCCTAGATTCTAACTGTTATTTGGTTTGGAGTGAGGGTGATGCCTCACTCCTTAATGATATTGAGACTGTAAATCGTTCTTTATTAAATAAAAAATCAATGATAATCAATAGTTAATTAACTCTTAGATAGACTCTCTTATAGTCTCGGTCTTCAAGGAGTTTCAAATCAAGTAACCAAACAAAACAATTATAAATCATGACAGAAAACCAAAACGACGAAGCTCTTAAAGTAGGAGATATAGTCAAAGCATCCTTTGTTGGAGAAATAATAAGAGGTGTTCTTACTGAGTTAACTGAAACCTCAGCAGCAATTCAATATTTTAATAAAGATGGCGATAGATGTATACTATACACTAAATACCTCGAAGGTATTGAACTAGTTGAAAGAAGTAAACAAAACCTACTTCTTATTACTACAGGTAATAAAATTGATTACGATATTGCAAGGTATGCTTCACAAAAGTTAAATACAGGTGTAACAGTAATGCGTATTGATAATTGGAATTCTTTTATTAAACAATTGGAGACTATCGATGCATATAAAAATGTAATCATTATAGACGAAAACCTTGAAGAACGTCTAATAAGTGGTCTTAATTAACAATATACTCGTGCCAGTGAAATAACAGGAATCTAACTGGGTCAAGGCAGATGGATTTGGTTGGAAACAATCACACGAGTTCTTTATCTTTAAAATTTAAAACCCAAATAATAATGAAAACAGATACACCAGAAGTTGATCAAGCAATAGTTATACTATTAGCCACATCACCAAACTTACCTCAATCACTTGAGACATTTATTAACACTTTCCCTGAAGAACATCGTGAGCAGTTAGCTCTTGATTATGGTGCAGCAATTGAACAATTTACAACTATACCAATGCAACAGCTTCAAATCACACAGGATTTAGGGGCTTACAATCAAAGTGAAATGATAAAAACAGCTGATCCACATGAACTTCAACTTTTAAAGTGTCCTACATGTGGAGGTGTACATTTTAGACATGCTGGATATATGATCGCACTTCTACCATTTGTAGAGAAACAAGAAGCTAAAGCCGGTGGAAGTCAAGTACCAGTTTACGTTTGTGTTAAGGATCGTACATCATTTATTCACTGGGATAGTAAAATTCAAATTGTATCGGATTTCATTGATCTTGAAGCCTGGGAGAAGTTTGAAAAGGAAGCCTCTAAAGCTGTTGGGCCGGGTCAAATAGGTGGTTATGGAAACTGTTAATTAACTCAATGCTTACTACTTAAAAGGTGAGACTGTTAGATTACTCTTAATTTAGTAGTTTTACCTTTTAATAAGTAAGGTTAAAAATAAAAGAAGATGAAACCAATAACAAAAGTTGAAGTAGGTCAAGAAATTCCTGGAGAAGTACTCAATGCTTGGGCAGATTTAAAACTCTCAAAACACATAACGTATAGTGTTGATAGTGTACATTCAAGCGTTTTTTATATTGTTGATGTAACAAGTCATTCAACATATGTAGCGCTTAAAGGTTTTGTAAATTTTTACAATAGCTTCTATGGTTTAAATGTAACTGAAGAATTAGACTTTAGAAATACCAAACTACAAGTTACACCAGAAGAAAGTGTTTTGGTACAGAAGAAACTATTTGAGTTAGGCTATGGTTGGAATACAGTTAAAGTAGAGACAGTTAATCCTGAAGCACCTTATTTATTTATAAACAGTGACAGACTCGTTGGTTGGTCTAATACTCCAAGTTACTTCAGTTATCACAGTAATAAACTTATTACAGTTAATGATATTTTAGGTAAACAAATCATACCTAGAGGAGTTGGCATAGTCGAACATTTAACTGATCAAGCTAAAAAGATAACTTATGGTGAGCCAGGTTTTAATACTTATAGAGGAACTATTGACCCATGTAATGAGTTTGTAATGGTTGATTGGCAGTCTAGTTTCCCTAATAACTTCAAAGTTTACTCACCTAATTATGATATAAGTCTTCAGATTCTAGCTAAAATGAAAGAATTAGGAGGTGAGTATTGGAAACATGCTACTTTTAATAACAAAAATGAAGTATGGTGGGCTTTAGAAGGTGGACATATTATTTATACAACAATTAAAGCAACATTTCTTAAGTGGAACATACCTGAAATACAATACACAGAATTAAATTTAAAAACAAATAAAAAACATGAGCACATTATCGTACAAAGAAAGACTCCAACAATCACAGGAGGCCAAAGAATCCCTGGAACTCCAATATCAGGTGGAGGATGCAGAGCTACAGTTACAAGCAGACATCTTAGCTTCAGAGCGATCAGTTGTTAGTTTAAGACAAATGGTGGAAAATGAAAAGTCTGCTACTCCTTTTAGTGCAAAGGACATTGTAAACGCCATAAATAAACTTGAAGAAGCTGAAGCAGGTGTAAAGATTTTGCTTAGCTTACAAAAGCAACTTTTCCCTAAAGAGTAAATTTAAAAGTTAGACTATAGTCTTCACTCAAGAGTACTTTAAGCTCTCTGATCTCTAACATGTATCTAAAACAAGTAACGCCACGATATCAAGTATGGCAATCACAACAACCAACAAGAGATAAATCCTTTATTGCAGACATTGATCTTGCAGATCATTGCCATGACTTTTGGTATAAGTGTTATGATGTTTTAGCATTCAAGACTTACGACTTTAGACAAAAATCATTTGTTCATAGTATTCTTGAATTTTATGATGATTGGAGCTATATAACATGGAAGCAATATGATAACATAATGTGGCTTCGTCCTCATAAGAATGTAAGAGACAATAACAAACTCTACATAAGAGAATCGATGAGTTTGCTTCATAAGAGAGGTAATCATGTGTTGTGTAACTTCTTACACAACACATTTAATGATCACGTACTTCCAGTTTTAGATAATGACTCCTTAATATACAGTTATCCAACTGATAGAGAACTCGAAAGAATGTGGGAAGACTTAACTGTGGATTTATATCCTGATCTTGATCCTGATCTTTATAATGGCATGAGAAACATGCTTCACCTTTAATTAAAACTAATCATGATAACAAGAGAACAATACAGAGAACACTTTGGTGAAGATAGAGGTAAAGATTATTATCTAGATCGCTATGTCAATAGTGAAACTAGTTTCACTATTGAAGAAGTACAATCGTTTTTAACTAAACGTAGTTATGAAATCCAAATGAAAGAACGTAGACATACTAAACATGTTCAACAAGGTGATTACCACAGTCAAAAAATACCTAATGTATTAATAAAAGTAATTTTAGCTGTACCAAAAGGCACTTCATTACCAGATATTCTACAAGAAGGAGAAGATAGTTTAGATTTACAAACTGTGTTCAAAAGAGAATTTAAAAAAGCACTATTAACCTTATAGCTTTTAATCCAAAACACTAAATGAAAGTACACATTAACTCAATGGATGGACAACATCAGTATTCTGATGGAGTACCTATAACTGATTGGCATTCTAAGAAGTGTGCTTGGATAATTCGTCCTGAATTTGAGGATCAAGAAATTAATTTTTGGGGTAAAGATAATGATTATCCAGGTGCATACACTTTAAAAGAGTTTGAAGATTCTCATCCTAATTGGGATAAGCTACCTAGTATCAGTGTTACTTGGTACTGGAATACTAAAGAAGCTTGTATTAAAGCTTTTGGTCAACCTAGTAGTTTTTTAAAACGGGATGACCGTCATATCCTTGATTACTGGGACATTCAACACTACCCTTACATACATCATAAGAGTTGGGGATATATTGAATGTGTTGAAGATGAAGCAGTAGAACGATTTGGTAAATATTGTAGCTTCAATCAGTACGCTGATAGGGTAAGAGTTACCTATAACGACAAAGTAATACACGACGGAATCTTAACTTAAAAACAATGAAATTTCACTATTGTAGTACATGTCAGAGACAAGGTCTAAGGCATTGTGCACATCCTCAAGAATGTGGTGGAATGAGAGAAGTAATAGATGAAGATATGGAGGATGATTTAGTTTACTTCTTGAGTAATGCTAAACACCCTGAAATCTTCCTAAATAACCTATTACATTTACCGGAGTTATCGAACGAAACCAAAAATAAACTTAAACAACATTACTTTAACTTTATACAATGAGCAAATCAAGTAGACGTAAGAAAGCAGAACGTAAGTTAGCATCTAAGATGGGTAACTATAACGCAATGAATGGTAAACCTGGTATACCAGCAGGTGCTTTTATTAAACCAGGCAGTAAACAAATTCCTTGTTGAGCCATCAGCTAAAACACTAATGGAAAGA
>Ga0302188_10003823_pt1 | contig 10300 bp, 10 predicted proteins | sample II_Bog_E2_1_FD_198783 | JGI IMG/M metagenome (GOLD analysis project Ga0302188, IMG submission 198783) | Peat permafrost microbial communities from Stordalen Mire near Abisko, Sweden - II_Bog_E2_1 | ecosystem: Environmental > Terrestrial > Soil > Wetlands > Peat | place: Sweden: Abisko... | reverse complement strand
CGCGACAGATCGCCGCATACGCACCTTGCCCACTTCCATGTCTCCATCGTTGCAATGCGACGAACGCATGTCGAGGGTGGGAACACAAGACGCTTACGCGTAACCTTCAACTACACTTGGTTGATGAACCACCAACTCAACTCGGCAGGCGTCAACAACCCGCTCTTCCAGTACGTGCCACAGGCGGGCACGGTCAGCTACGGCGCGGCCAATGTGGACAATGGCCTGACGACGGAGACCGCAAGCTCGGGCAGCGCCACCATGACCTACGACGGCAACTACAACCTGACCTTCGACGGTTACAACACGCTCAGCTACGACGTCGAGAACCGGATGGTTCAGGCAGTGAACGCGCCGTCGGGCGCGAGCGCTTATCTCTACGATCCGCTGGGCCAACGCAAACAGAAAGTGGTGGGTGTCAATACGGCCGCGCCAGTGGCGACCGACTTCGTGCTGGCCGGGGGTGAGGAGATCGGCGACTACTACGAAGCCTCGGCGACCTGGCGGCTCACGGTGCGCGGCGCGGGCGGTCTGCCGCTGGTCACGGTCGTGCCGGCTGCAGGCGGCGGCAGCGAAGAGATGGTCTACGTACACCACGACGTGAAGGGCTCGACGGTGGCGCTGACGGTGCCGGGCGGAACCGGACCTGCCGAGACGTATACCTACTCGGACTATGGCGCGCCCCAGAGCGGCTCGTGGCTGGCCTATCAGTACGCCGGCTACCGCTATGACAGCGAGACCGGACTCTATTACATGCCGGCGCGCTACTATTCGCCGACGCTGGGCCGGTTCTTGCAGGCCGATCCCTCCGGGTTCGGTGGCGGATTAAATCTTTACGCCTACGCGGGAAATGATCCGGTCAATCTGACGGATTCGACAGGGCAGTCGCCAGACGGTGGAGGGTTTACAGTTACGCTTTCTTTATCAGTCGCTAACCCGTTTATGGGACTTTTCGGCGTTCCGCAGGTCGCCGTTTCGGCGACGGCTTGTAGTGGCTGTTTCGCACAGCTGAAGTACAGGCATGTCCCCGGAACCTCTAAGAATCATTCATTTTGGTGGGTGGGGGACAGAAATGGAACCCACTGGGTGATCGCTGCATATCCGACCCAATTTGACTCTGGCTTCTTGGATGCTCACGTTACACAAGGCGATAGTGGTTTTAACCCTAAAGACAACAGTGGTGATGCTACGTCGCAGGGCGGTGCTTTTTCTGGACAGATTTGCGATCAGGTGGACCGTCTCATCTCGGCCGCAGACAGGTTCATTAGTTCGTACAATGACTCGATTGAGTACAACGGCCTGAACGGGCCGAACAGCAATGGCTTTGCGCGCTGGGTTGGTGCTAAAGGGGGATTCAACCCACCAAGTCCGCCACTTGCACAAGCTTGGGATGTAAAGCTGGGAATAGCAGAGAAATAGGGGGGACTATGAGTTGTAGGCGATTGAATACTGTGCGCCTTATGTTGTCGCTGTTCTTGTTTCTTGGGTACAGCATGTTTTTTGCGCGTAACAGCTGCCACGCGCAGATGACGAGCGAGCGCCATGCAGCGTTCGCCCTGCTTGAGCACTACGAAACTGTTCTCTATGCAAGGGCAGATTTCCTGTCCAACTCTGATGAATTTGGCGGAATGGACAAGGACAGCGCAGACACTCTCCGCTTACCCTTTCAAGAGATCCTGGAAGGGCTTAAGCATTCGGGAACCTACAACTCAATGGAACTGATGAGGAATAGCGATGCCGTCCTTCTCGGTGCAAGGGAGTTTCGTCCGCCGGCCGGACTTGGCGCTGTTCATTCGAAGCGGTGTTATATTGTCATTCTGAGAGGCAATAACAAACAAGATATTCATAAGTACTTTCGACGGGCTGCTACTGAGTCTCTAGACGGCTTGCAGGTATGGAAATGGTCGGCACAACTTGGAGAGTTTGGCGAGGACGACGCATCACAACCAAGCACGTTCTATGCTGTTCAGATTAAGCGCTCATATCTGTTGATCGCGAATAACCGTGACGACCTTCGGGACGTCATGCGTGGATTGACATCTACAGAAAATCATGAGGCAATCTTAGCCGACATTCCCGATTGGGATATCCTCAGCGTGCATGAGGTCTGGGGCTACCGGCATATACGACGCACTGGGATTTTCAATGAAGAAGTCGCGGGTCTCTCATTCGTGACGCCGAGCATAGAAGTGCTTAGTTTCTTCGTAGATTTCAAGAAAAAGAGCAGTGTTGTCCGTATTCTCGGCTCCGACATGAATCGGGACACGGTGCCAAAAATAAATCCCGCTGCGGAACCTCCGACCTTTAAATGGCTTGCCCCAGGGATTTGGGAAGCGAAGATTCCTTTCTCTGAGAATCAAGCTAAGTATTCGCCGCTGCTTTTGATTCTTGTGCGCCTCGGATTCGGCATTCATGTGTGATAGCTCTTTTGAGGGAAGATGATCAGACCGGCCTCTATTACATGCCCGCGCGCTCCTACTCTCCGGCGCTGGGCCGGTTCTTGCAGAGCGACCCAGTCGGCTTCCGCGGCGGAGCGAACCTCTACGCCTACGCGGGAAACGATCCGGTCAATTTAGTGGATCCGACGGGACTGACGCCGGATGGTGGAGGGTATACGATTACGCTGTCTGAAACAATCCCTACCTTCTTTATGGGAGTTCTCGGCATTCCGTCGATCACCGCGAGTGTGACGGCCTATGTGCCGGGGATCGTAGTGGCGGCGGACGCCCCTGGGCCACTTACTGTGAATACATTCAATACCTACCGCGAGGTCACATACCGTGCTCACTCTGTCAACAAGGACGGCTCTCTTGGCTCCGTTGTTAATGGAGAAATCAACCTGCGAGAAACGGTACTCAAGGCGTCCCCCGGTTCGCGCCCGACAACGTGTACGCCGTCTTGTGAAGGGAGCTTCCCATATTTTGAGGACCAGCAAGGTGCCGGAAAAGGGCAGTTTCTTGATGTCAAGCGGGTGTGGACATTCAACAGACGCCCGGTTGCCGTTTGGGATCCAGAACAAAAGCGCCCCGCGTCAGCTGAAATCCTTCATGAAGAGTATGGCAATGATCCGAAAAGGTATTTCCAGATGACTTATGAACATCAATGAAAAGGAGAACAATCGCAATGCGCAAAACGTTTCTTTCACGATCGGTACTTGTCACCGTGCTATTTCTCACCGTGACGGCCACTTGTCGGGCAAACTGGATTTGTTGCGAGGGCGATGAATGGTTGAAATGGGATGCACAGTCGCGTGGTGTTTACGTCCGCGCATATACAATGGGCTATGTCCATGGCTATACCAGCGGCTGCGCCAATGGCCTAGTAGCGTCCACACCTGAAATGAACGGATCTTATACAATGGAGGCCTCAAAGCGGTGTTCGGAAAGAGCGACGATCACGAGTCGAGATTCGTCCCATTTCGCCGACCGGATCACGGAGTTTTATCAAAAGTATCCGGAACAGAGATTCTTGAGAATATCAGATATTCTCTTAGGTCTGTATGCGGGGAAAACGCTTGAAGAAATACATAACAGCTTTCCGAAGAAATAGAACTCTCAACCGGGTGCAGACCAAGACCCCGCAGGGCGAGGCGGCGGGAACGGTCACCTATGGCTTCGACTATTCCGGCCGGATGCTGCAGGCTTTGGATGGCTCCAGTTCGACGCCCTACCAAATCGGCTACGACATGTGCCTCGCCAAAATTCCATCCGCGCGATAATGGGGTATCATGCTGCAATCGAAGGCAGTTCTGGAAGGGGGTTTGGACACAGGGTGGGGATATTTGTTGACCAGGGATTTTCACAAAGACATTGCAAGTGGGCGGCGGAAGGTTGGCGGGCAAGGCTTTCCCGTGGTTTTTCCTCGACTCCGGCGAGCGAAGTTTGCAACTTCAATTCAGGCGGCAAGATCATAGCGATGGTGCAGACCGCCGAGCCTTGGAATGGATACGACTCCGCTCTCCGCATCGGGACTCTTCTCGATTTCACGACCGGCAGGAGTTCCCTTCGCCAGAGCAAGATGAGTTCGATCCTCGTGACCTGTCAACCGAAGGATGTTTATGTCGCCGGGTATGGCGAGGCACCTTTGACACCGTATCCGACTACATAACTGGAAGTCTGAGCGGTTGTTCGCTTTGGAAGCCGATCCGTGAACGTTTGCTGAGCAGGGCGTGTTCATTTCTCGCCTGCAAAATCACCTGTCAAATGTCCGCCCTCTGCGTATTTCCGCGTGGTTTGGCAGTCTCCAGCGGCCTGTAAGTTGTTGAAAGTACATTTAATAGGGGCTATGGCATGGAGGAGGTCATAGTATTCAAGCCAGTTGCTCAGCAGAAGTTGCCGGTAATCCGCGATTCAGCTGTAGCACGTGTCCCCCCGCGCGTCTTCGAAGAGCCGGCAGATTAGTTGTCCGATTCGCATCGGATTCTGCCTCGGCCCCAAAACCTGCCATTGAACGATATCAATAGCAGCGAGGCACATTGAACTCTTAATCTTCTTTACGGTCGGATAGAGAACGGCCTGCTTGAGTCTTTATATCGCGTGCGAAAAAGATATTTGCTGACTTCACTCTGATTCCAAGCAGAGCTTTCTATTTCTTTTTCTCCTGCTCACTCATGAATCTTTCGGCGAGAATTGGGACAAGGCAGCTTTGCATGAACTCCGTAAAAGCTACTTGATCCGACTTACCTGCCTCTATGACAATTGTCATTAGTTTCTCGCCGGTCTCCTCTGTTGTACGTCGACTTATAGGCCTTTCTTTATTGTTGATGCTTATACTGGATTTCTTCTTTGGTCTGAGCATTTGATCTCCCTGGTTAGATTGATTTTGAAATTCTTGTCTCGACTTGGCGCACGAGATCAGTTAGGGTCTATACGATGGCGCTGATCCCATCCGCCGAGCCAATTCGCTTTTCGCAGGAGACGGCTTGCATTAGATGCGGTTGCTGCGCCGCCAACCAACTGCAGCCTACGAGAGAACATATCTTTCATCTGCAAGGAACAGCCAGAAGAGACGAGAGTTCAGACGACACTTTGTGAAAGGCTAAGATTTCGGGTGGGCTTACGGGCCCCTCCATTTAGGTGCAAAAAGTAGGGTCATGCAGAGTGGAGGGATTGCATCCTTGAGCGGGAACTCGTATCGACTAGGCAAAGGGGGGCTCAGCTTTGGTGCGCAAAAGGTAAAACGTCGCCTAAGGTTCTGCTCGAACGCTGGAATGCGGAGAAGAACTTTACGTGGATATGCGGGTTGAGAAGACTGAACAAAGACTACAAATCTTTGCCCAGCCTTCTCTATATCCTTGATATGGATTAGCTTCTATACACTTCGGTTAATCGGATCTAAAGTGGTGAAGGGTTTTACAGCCCGGTATCTCAAGCGCGAAAAGAGACTGTGCGCCTCAGAACGTTGCGAGCCCCCGCAACCATCCGAATTTGCTATCGATCCCTTTCAGAAGGCCGCTCATTGAGGGCGCTGCCTAGGCGGGTCCCCTGGCTCGCCTCAAAGCTGGAGAAGGCCTTTCCCAACTTCAAACCTGAACAGGTGACTCGGAAGACTTATTCGGTCGGCGTGAAGTTCACGACGACCGGTACCTCTTCCACCCAAGACCTTTGCGAGAGTCATCGCTAAGGCTGATAGCACAGGGGTAGTCTGCAACAGTGACCTGTGGCCGATGGGCAAAATCTCGATGCCGTTCGACTGTACAGCGTGGCATACAGAAGCGGTAACTGGAGACGATGGAAAGCTTTTGCTGAACCTCTACGGACCGGCAACCTACGCGGTTACCTGATCGGCAGCTAAATCGACCACCGCAGGCTTAGTGGATTGTTTCCCAAGGCGGAGCTGGCAAGTACTTTACGAAGCCCGGCCAATCGGAGGTAGCCACCCCATCGGGTCGGTCACGGTCCCATTTGTCGAATTCCGCTCGCTCTTCGGGAGGTAGACCCTCCACGCATTCCAACATTTTGCCGAACCACAGGTTGATGCGCCCATGTCGTATGTCGATCACTTTCTCGTCGTCATATTCTTCTGGCATCCAGCACCTCAATGCCAAATTATACTTCCGCCTGAACTTGAGGAAAAAGCTGGGGTAGGAAGAGGTGTTTGCTATCTACACCCGGACAAATTCCAATAGAAGAGCGGGTTTCGCGTTTCTCAGTTCAATAGAAATGGACTTGTCTCAACCTGTCGGGTTTCTGTCGTGTTCTTTTCCCCAGAGATGCCCAAGAATAGCCTCATGGAGGATTCAATGAAGACTGAGATTCGCTATGGGAAGCGCATTAAGGAAGCCCGGCTCGCGCGGGGCTGGACGCAGGAGCACCTGGCGGAGATCGCGGATATCACGCCTCGTACGGTGGCTCGGATAGAGAAAGAGGAGGTCCGGGGTTCCGAATCGCTCATGGCAATCGCTGCGGCCTTCGAGGTGGAACTGCGCGAACTGGCAACAGTCGTCCGCATCGCGGAGGCAAAGCCATTGCGCTCGCTGCTCATCCGTCAGCCGGAGGACCTGCAGATTGCTTTCAGTCGGGCCAGCCACAGCGGTTTGTACCGCACTTTGCTTCTCCCGATGAGGGATGACTACCAGGAACGTGCTGAGAAGTTGCTGGAGATGATCTTTTGTGACCTGCAATATCTCAGCCCTGACGAATCGGACATCGTTCGATCGTGGGTCGGAGCTGCGAAGGAACCGTTGACGGAGCTGCATGGGATGGGGATGGAGATCCTCACGATCCAGGACAATCGCGAGGGATTCATCGGGGAGCCGGGGCACAAGCAGCTTTTTGAGAGTTGGACGACTGGCTATTACCTTCTGGTGCTGGAACACAGTTGCTTCTCGACCGGAGATTGCATTCATCGCTTCCATGACCAGTGCTCTGTCTCAGTGCAGGCGTTGCACGATTGGCTTCGGCAGGAGCAAGACGGTACGGACGTGAAGATGTACATGTTTGCGAATTCGCTCATGGTATCCCCGGTGGGCAAGAAGGAGCCGACGTATTGCCCGGTGTGTTTTCCGGCGGGTCCAAATGGAGACTGTTTCACAGAGGAATACCTAACGCGCATCACGGGGCTCAGCGCGGAAAAGATTCGGGAATTGATCGCGCAGTTCCGCGCCGTTGGTGAGGTGTTAGCATGAGATTTTCTTGAGCACTCTTTGAGAGTCCATACAATAGGCTGTTGAGGCAAGAATGCAGAACACGATCTTCTTTTCATGGCAAAGCGACCGACCGGCAAAGGAGGGTCGGAGCTTTCTTGAGCAAGCTCTTAAGGACGCGGTTGCGCGGATCGCCCGCGATGTCACGGTCGAAGATGCTGTGAGAGACGGGCTCGAAGTAGATAAGGACACGAAGGGAGTGCCCGGCAGCCCATCCATCATCGAGACGATTTTCAGAAAAATTGATCGCGCGGCGGTATTCGTCCCGGATCTGACGTTTGTTGGCGCGCGGGGGACCGGCGGCCTAACACCCAATCCTAACGTTTTAATCGAGTACGGTTGGGCGCTGAAGTCTCTCACTCGATCCCGGATTGCAGCTGTGATGAACGTTGCGCACGGCGCCCCTCATGGGGCGCTTCCCTTCGACCTCGCGCACATGCGTTTTCCAATCACCTACAATTTGCAAACTAGCACCTCAGCAGAAGAGCGGCGGAGTGAACAGAAGCGGTTGTCGGCTGCTTTTGAAGATGCCATAAGACTCGTCTTGACGAGTCCCGAACATCTTGCTACGCGCTCACCCGAACCCAAGCCCGAGGTGTTTCCGGAGAAACAGCCCGTTGATTCCGGCGGGCGCTTCAGAAAATCCGATGATGCTATCGGAATCACCTGGAGGGAGCTCCCTGCACAGACAATCCCATCGTTAGAAGTTCGGCTACCTGATGGACCCGCTATGTGGCTTCGGTTGCTACCTTCGGTTGATCCCAAGAGGATCTGGTCGGCCACCGAGTTGAGAGACACAGCACGGCATAGCGGAAAGCATCTGCTGATTCCGTTTGTCCGCGATGGCATTGAATATCTACGTGCGGAGGATGGGTTTGGTGTGTTCTCAAAAGAAGGCACGTTTAATTCGATAGTACGATCATGGTCACTAGCCTTTGCTTTCGAAACTGGAGAGATCTGGAGCGTCGATACATTCCATTTTGGTGTTGGTCAAGACAAGCTGTACCTGGAGTCCATTGTGAAGCTCTATGTCGCATCTTCAGCGGACTACGACGAGTATTTGCAACTTCTTGGAATCGAGCAACCCTACCGCTGGATTGCGGGATTGAGCGGAATAAAGAATCGGCGACTCGCGATCGTCCCGCCATCAGGATTCTCCAGTGTGTATGAAGGCCCCGAGTGCCTGAGTGATCCGATCGTCGGAACAGGAACCTACGAACCCGACCAGTCCCCAAGGGAGGCTCTTCGGCCGTTTTTCGATCTGATCTGCCGTAAGTGTGGTCGCACCTACCCGGAATATCCACCCTACGTCTGATTGAGACTCGGCAAGAGGAAGAAGTCCCCTCTGTTCCGATATCGGCAACGCATCACGTCACCCGAGAAACTGGATCTGGCAAATGTCCACTACATCCAACACCTCAGAATCGGATATTGATCGGCTCTTCAAAGGATCTCAGGCTGCAGCCGGGTTTCAATTTCTGTATACCCTTGTGCGCGTCGATGGAATTCAGTGCTGGGACGGCTACAAGGACGAATTTCTTCAGCTTCACAAACTCTTAAATGATTCCACCTTCGCCTGCAGTCTCGGCAATTACCAACAATTGTCGGCGTACCCAGGTCCAATCAAACTATTGCAAAATCTCGTAAATTGCGTGCAAGGCGGCTTGTACGACGTTAGTCCGCTGCGGCCACTCGTCAAAGGAGCCTACCCAAACTTAGTGCGTCCCACGCCTCAGGAGATTGTCAATTTCATCGTTACGAACCTGCGGAATGCGGGCTTTCCGAACTTGGCAGACCTGTTCGCTTCGGCCTACCTCCCACAGTTCTCCGGAGAGACTGCGGAAGAAACGCTTGCCCTCGGCCCGGCCTTTGAGAATCTCCACCGGCTTCTGCGTCAGTTGTTCGACCGATACTATGAGGAGCTGAAAGGACTGCAGAAGGACGTGAAATTCATCCCGTTGCCCGGCAGCCTCGATGTTTTGGAGCTCCTATCCGACGATGCTATGGGCGGCGTGTGCGGCCTTAAGTTCCATTTTTCGCAAGGGTGTTCTGCCTACTTCTTGCGCACTCCCGATCAAATTACAGGGTCGAACATGGAATTTGGCCCTCCGGTGACCTTTCTAATGATGTCAATGGATCCCCCCGGCAATGAGTATCGGGTTGATGGGAAGCGCCTTTACGAACACGATTTCCCGGGTCGATACAACAAGCCATTTGAATGGAAGCCTCTCATTTATCCGGGCGACGCTTCACACTTGATCGAAGAAACCCAACAGCTATCCGCTGACCATGATGTCCAAGGCGTCCTGCTGTACATGCGGCTTACGGGACGCAAATGTATTGAATTCGCGGTGCGCTCCAACATGGAATTGCCTGGAACGTTTACGCACACCGAAAGTGGAGATGTCCTCATCCATAAGTGTCCCAGTGACGAGGATGGAGCACATCTCAATATCCGCGTTTACGACTGTACGATGATCTTGAAATCCGGCACCGTAGAAGAGATTGAAAACGGCCTCACGAGCTTTGCTTGGCTGATGAGCGTTACGTTTTTCCCTTATGGAGCCTCGTATAGCTGGCGCAATAAATATCGACTGACGTTCGATGGGACCGGACTTTTGCTTCCTACTCACGACGATATGACGACGGTGGATCAGCTTCTCAAGAAATTTCCGTATGAAGCTGATGGCTTCGTTCTTGGCCGTGGGATTGATTGGTACAACATGGGGAATTCGGCGACGAACCCATTCACTCGCTTCCTCAGTTACTACGTCGCTTTTGAAAGCGTTGCCGTGGCGATCTTCGATGGAGCAAATTTGGGCGTGGCTCATCCGGAGCGCCTGAATCGAACAGATCGGCGGGCAAAGACGATCGAATGTATTCAGGAAAAGCACGCGGCGAGCTACGATAGCGATCCGATTACTTTTGTGAAGGATTCCTATTTTGAATGCGTGGTCGGATTGAAAGCGAAGGCAAAAGCTATAGCAACGCAAACTTTCGGAGCAAACCATGAGTATGTGCGGCTGCTTTTTGAGAAATCCGAAGCTGATGGGGTCTCGCTATCGGATCTTCGCAGCGAGCTAGCCCACGGTGGCGTCACGCTCCTGGACAAGACGCACGAAGCGTTGATTACTAAGAATCTCTTCACGATGGGCA
>Ga0302188_10003818_pt1 | contig 10306 bp, 6 predicted proteins | sample II_Bog_E2_1_FD_198783 | JGI IMG/M metagenome (GOLD analysis project Ga0302188, IMG submission 198783) | Peat permafrost microbial communities from Stordalen Mire near Abisko, Sweden - II_Bog_E2_1 | ecosystem: Environmental > Terrestrial > Soil > Wetlands > Peat | place: Sweden: Abisko, Stordalen... | reverse complement strand
ATCTATCGCGGAGCTTAATGTCCCGTTTTTTATCACCGCAGTTTTAGTCAGTAAACTGAAACTTGCGCTGTCATTGGTAAATGATACCCGGAAATTATTTATTGAAAGGTTATCGGGTATTTTGTAAAGGACCTGGTTAACCAGGTTGTTTGCCAAGTCAGACAAATCTACTTTTGAATTATTTTCTGTCGTGTCTTTTTTTCGTTTAAAAAGGAAATCAAAGTTTTTAACCTTGTTAATATCGGTTAAGTTCAGGTGGCCATTTTGCAGTTTAACATCAGCAAGTTTAATCTCACCGAACAAGAGTGGCAGTATGCTTACACTTACTTCAAATTGTTTAATGCTTAGCAGGCTATCTCGTTGAGCAGGTACAATAGTAATATTTGTAAAGGCAACGGTGCTTAATCCCGTAAAATGCGCAGAACCAATTTCAAGGTCTAAGTTATAATCGCGCTTTGCTTTTAGTTTAGCTTTTTCAATCCCATGCTGCAGCAAAGCCTCCCGTTTACTATAGGCTATATAACCGGCGATAAGCAGGATGGCGATAAGGGAACCAAGAACAATACCGCCAATGCGGATATATCGGGGCTTAATATTTATATTTTTAAAATAAAGGCGGATGTTATTGAGATCGGGGCGTTGCATCAACAAAAAATTTATCCAAAACTAAACTAAATCTTATGGGATACAAACGTAGGTAGTTGTAAATTGTTTCTTTAGGGGTAAGGGGTATTGGCAAAATTAATGTCGAACAATCGATATTGAATTTTGAATGATAAAGCAAGGAGTCAAGTGGTCCTTTTAAAAGGCAGAATTGTCGTAATCCATAGGGCAGAACCCGTAAGTATAATAGCAATAGGAACCAGATCGGCCAGTGTATTGTGCGAACCAAAGGAATGGATATCCGTGTTGAAAAATCCATGCACAATATTCAAAATATTTATTAAAAGAAACAGCACTGAAAAAAAGCTTAAACCGTTCGTTGCCCAATTGCGTTTGTACCTTTCCGTTTCCGCTAGGCTGAAAAACTTAATGGCTAACAGCAATAAAACTCCAAGAATAATAAACTGAAATAAATAAGCAAACATATTTGAATTTGACGGAATATAATGGCCTCCGGCCCATCCATACCCCGCTGCAATTAACACAATGGCGGCGCTCCTGATTTTGAAAGATGTGTTCATCGCTTTTTTCTCGTTTTAATTATTTAATTAATAGCTACCGGCTGTGATAATGTTAGGATAACTCAAGCCTTCTTCCTGGTATTTAAACCTTATTCCGTAATAATCAGACTGTTTTGCGAGGACTTTGTTACCCGAATATTAATAAATTAAAAAAATATTTGTACGGTATCAAATAACCTACGGATGTTGAATTTATCCTAAACTAAATTTTAGGCTATGCAGACGTTTGGCGTTCAAAATTGATTGACTCTGCGAAATTTGCCGCTAAACTGTCCGGGATATAGTATAATGTGCCTTTTCAAACATCAAATTTGCAAAGCCTTCGGACGCCAGGTTCACAAGTGTTAATTCGACATTTTTTTTAAAATTAATAATTGTGAGAGACAAATTTAACTTCGTATGCGTATATTTGTTTTACTCCAATTATAAACCATTTATTTGAGAAGTAAACAATTTATAATGTTACTAATCATTTAAGTGTTATGTCAGCCGCTACTTCTCAACCACCACAGGCAACTGTGAAATTATGCCCTTGTGGTAAATCTACCTGGGCAGCAGCTATGGGGCGCATCCCGAGAGGGCGATTTATTAAAACTTTCCTTTTTTGGCTTCCGATGAAAAGATACAAGTGTTATAAATGTTACCGGAAAAAGTGGGTGTTTTAAATGCTAATTCTTTTAAATGTTATTTAGTAGCTAATTTGGCTTTCGAATAATATTTATTTTATGTACCGGCGTCATTTTGTAAAACTTTCAGCAACAACCCTTGCGACCCTTTTGTTCAGCAGGCTTACCTATGCCGAAGAAAACAATTCCTTAATAAACATTCCTGATGAAGTATGGGCCCGGGCCGGATCAGAATGGTTCAGGTTAAAGTATTCGGGCGATATGTTTACCTATAATGATATAATACTTAGTTTAAAAACCATCGGTAACGGAACCGGGGTTTATATACAATCGCCGGTAACCGCGCTAACCGGGATCCGGTTGGTTTGGAAATATCAATTCAATCCTTCGGGAAAAGTTTTGGGAGATAGTTGGGAACGCACTTATGGGGATTCTTCATGGAAAACACCGGCGCCGGCAACTAAAAACCCATGGTATGTACTGTTAAATGATGAGAATCACACGGCTTGCTTCGGCGTAAAAACAGGTTGCAACGCAATTTGCTGGTGGGCTGTTAATCCTCAGAGCCTGGAATTAACCATGGATACCCATTCAGGCGGTATTGGGGTGCAATTAGGGCATCGCAAGCTTCATGCCTGCGACATTGTAACTACTTTAAGCGCAACAACTGAGAATCCGTTTGCCACGGCTCAAAGATTTTGCAGGCTTATGTGTGAAAAGCCACGTTTGCCAAAACAACCTGTTTATGGGATAAATGACTGGTATTTCGCCTACGGCAACAATTCGGCTGCGCTTATAAGGGAACATACTAGCTTAATGGCCGGATTGGTGACCGATTCCGGCAATCGGCCATTCTCAGTAATTGATGCTGGCTGGGCGGCTTACTCGCCATATCTTCCGGGCGACGGCGGCTGGGCGGATGATTTTTCAAAGCCCAATGACAAGTTTAAAGATATGCACCAAATTGCCGGAGATATTATTAGTCTTGGTATGCGACCTGGTTTATGGACACGTGCTTTATGCGCCAAATATAACGATAGCCCTAATTTACTTCTTCCGAAAATTAAGGGAAGGGACGATCCTAAACAACCTGTGCTCGATCCTACAATTCCCGAAAACATAGAAAGGGTAAAATATAATATTTCTATTTATAAAAAATGGGGCTATGAGCTTGTAAAACATGATTACAGCACCTATGATATTACAGGCCGCTGGGGTTTTCAAATGACAGATAGTATCACGGCGCCGGGATGGGGTTTTTATGACAAAAGCAAAACAACCGCCGAAGTAATTAATGATTTATACAAAGCCATTCGTGAATCTGCAGGCGATATGTATTTAATTGGCTGTAATACTATGAGCCATTTATCGGCCGGACTATTTGAACTAAACAGGATAGGTGATGATACAAGTGGTAAAGAATGGGCCCGGACCCGCAAAATGGGCATAAACACAATGGGTTTTCGTATACAGCAGCATAATGCGTTTTACGCGGTTGACGGCGATTGTGTTGGTTTAACAAAACAAGTGCCCTGGGAAAAAAACAAACAGTGGATGCAATTGCTTGCGGAAAGCAGCTCGCCTTTGTTTATATCTGCAGAACCAGAAGCATTGGGTGCCGAACAGAAAGACTATATAAAACAATGTTTTGCGAAAGCTGCAAAAATACAGCCAATTGGCGAACCTTTAGACTGGTTAACAACCCCACTGCCATCCAGATGGAAACTAAATGACAGGGAAGTTGATTTTGATTGGGGATAAGCATTTTGGGCGACGTTAGCCCTGGGAAATTTGACTGCCATCACTTTATCAAATTGACTAGAGGAAAAAAACCTTCTCTGGCATACCTCCTTTCCGCTTTTATTGTATTTTGTTGTGTCTCGCCGACATCACGCTTTTTAGTTATAAAGAAATATATTTTCCACTGTATAAACAAACCGTTGCCTACAGGTAAAAATTTGATCCTTAAGATACTCCGATACCAAACAATGATGCCGATCATCTTTCTGTGTGACGACCCTCATGTAATTTGTTTGATTTTTGATAAATCTTTATAAAGAATATCGGTGGCACCGAATTAAATATATTTCTCACAAAAAATATTATCATCATGAAACTACAATTATCAAAAAAACACTTACTGTCGGTCTTTATTGTTTTATTGGTCGCGCTTTTTGCGCGGACTGCAAACGCGCAATCGAAACCCTGGATAGCCCCGGCGGCTGCCCAAGCAATAAAAAACCCTGTTGCAACAACTCCGGCCGGGCTTAAAGAAGCAAAAACCATTTATATCACCAATTGCGCCCCCTGCCATGGTGAAAAAGGGAAAGGTGACGGGCCCGCTGCGGCATCGTTAACGCCAAAACCAGCCGATCATACCTCTGCAGCATTGCATAATGAATCAGACGGGTCACTTTACTGGAAAATTTCGGAAGGCAGGACCCCAATGCCACAATTCAAAAAAATATTGACCGATGCACAACGGTGGGAGCTGGTTAGTTACATACGCAGCCTGAGTAAATCTAAATAGTTACACGGAATATTAATTCCTCACAAACCTTTAAATCAAACTATTATGAAATTAATAGTCACTAAAATACTACTTGGGCTTACTATGCTACTGTTTATCTTAAATGTTCAAACAGGGTATGCCCAGCAAACAACCACCACGCCGCAGCCTACCGCGCAGGACACGTTAATGGACAGGATCACTGCCCTTGAACAACAAGCTTTTCAGCAAAAACGTGGGGAAGATCATTTTATGGTAGTCGGCCTTACCACTTTTGGTTTGGTTACCAACGCAACCACAAATACACTAGCCGGCGCAAGTACTACCACCAGAAGCAGCACATTCGGCAACGGGGATACTTACGAATTTAGCCCGATGCTGCTTTGGAGACATGGCAACAAATTCCTAATGGAATTTGAACCTTCTTTTAATAATGACGGCCTGAGCGTAAACTGGGCTGATATTTCCTACTTTGCCGCACCTGGCCTGATTATAAGGGCTGGTTATATGGTGCTGCCGTTCGGGATATACAACAAGCGGCTGGCTGCCGGCTGGATAGATAAATTGGCGACTGACCCGATCGGTTTAGATATCCCGGTTTCTACAGACTATGGTTTTGAAATAATGGGCGGACTTCCACTTGGTGATATGAAGTGGAGCTATGATGTGGGTGTTTTCAACGGGATGCAATTGCTGCCAGACGGTCAATTGCAGGGAGCCGGGATAACTGATAATAACATCAATAAAACATTTTCAGGCAGGATAGGCCTTCTACCGCTTTCTAATTCGGCGCTTGAATTTGGGTTCTCTGCCTTAACCGGGAAAGTTGGGGACGAAGGTTCAATGTATGCTAATTCAAAGGCAAATATGTACGCGTTCGATGTCAGTTATATACAACCAATAAGGCCGTTTACCGTAAATATTAAGGGGCAGTTTAATATTATGAATGTTGACCGTGCGAATTATGTAAACCCGAATGATTCAACGCAAAGTTATACCTATAATAACCATTCGACTTCCGGGTTTGCTCAAATCTCGGTGAGGCCGGCGTTTGTAGACAATATTTTGAAGAATTTTGAGGTAGCCTACCGCTATGCCAGTTCGATAACCCCGGCAATGTCTGATTGGGGGCAAAATCAGACACAATCGACAATAGGGGTTGCCTACTGGATAAACTGGAGAACCGTATTAAAGCTATCCCACGAAATTATAAATACCAACAGCACTGTAAACCCCGGTATAGTGCCCTATGGCGGTATAACAAACTCCAATTCATGGTATATTCAATTTTCTATTCAATTATAAAACACGGATATGAAAACATTTAATAAGAAACACATAATGGGTATATTGGTAGCCACAGTAGGTGTCCTGTTGTTATTTATATCCGTAAGCGGCTGCTTTGTAAGTGAAAAAGTAGCCGCCAAAAGCGGCGCCCAGTTATGGGCCGAAAATTGCCAGAGATGCCATAATATGCCTTCTCCAGCCACATTCTCGCCTGATCAATGGGAAATTGTAGGCATGCACATGCAGACAAGGGCGCAATTAACCAACCAGGAAAGGGATAAAATAGTTGAATTTTTAAAGCAATAAAGGTTCCTGATTATATCCGGGAAATTCTTCCTCCCACTTCGCAGGGAGTTTTCCCGGATATTTATTGAAAAATAACGATCGTTTTTGGCTTTAATGCACCAAATCATTTTCTGTAAATGTCACTGCGTGCCCCCCGCCTGAATTTTGCGCCTGTATAAAATCATAATATTTGCCCTGCAGTGCCATTAAAGAAAAATGATTACCGTCTTCTGCGATTTTTCCATGTTCCAGCACCAAAATCCTGTCGAGGTTTCGGATGGTCGAAAGCCGGTGGGCTATGACAATTACCGTTTTCCCGATAAACTCTTTGTTTAAAATATCCAGGATTTCAGATTCAGTCATCACATCAAGCGCGGAAGTTGCTTCATCAAGGATCAATATCGGCGTGTTACGTAATAATGCCCTTGCAATACCGATCCGCTGCCGCTGCCCTCCTGAAAGCTTTAGCCCCTTTTCCCCTATTAATGTATCGTACTTGTTGGGTAAAGAAAGAATAAAGTCGTGAAGCCTCGCACGTTTAGCAGCCGACATTACTTCCTCCTCAGAAGAGCCCGGGTCCGCAAACTTTATGTTCTCCATAATAGTTCGGTTGAACATGTCAATATTCTGTGGAACATAGGAAATCCAGTTTTTTAACCCGTCCTGGGAGAAATGCTCTTTTATGCAATATTTATCCACAATAATTTTGCCGGCCGAGGGATCCATGGTCCTTAAAATAAGATTTGCCAAAGTGGTTTTCCCGGAACCAGTAGTACCGCAAATGCCAATTTTTTGACCTGCGGGTATAAACAGGGTTAAATTATTAAATATCGGTTTGGCCGGGCCGTATGAAAATGAAATGTTTTCAATACTGATAGACGCGCTGTTAATCCGCTTTACAAAGTTGGCAGCATCAGGCAAATCGTTCGGGTGTTCAAAAATATCAACGAGTTCACCCGCGTCAGCGATTGCCTTGGTGATTTTTTTCAGCCCTTCATCCATCGACCAGATAGCCATTGAAATTTGAAAAGAGTAACTAAAAAACAGGTACATGGTACCAACTGTTATTTTATGCCGGCTATATAAATAACATAACAGGCCAACCATAAGCGTATCGAAAATCATAACAAGGCTGCCTTTAATTATCCTTACATAACTTGCAAACATTTGGGCTTTGTACTCCGCGTTTTTGTACGCGGTGGTCTTTAAACCAAATCGTTCCAACTCTTCGTTTTTTCGTCCATAATGTTTTATGGTTTGAACGTTCATCATAATATCAGAAATACCACCACTGATCGCAGATTCTTTCTCGGTTGCTAATTGTTCAAGCTCCATTTTCCGACCGAAAAAAACAACAATTACAATAGTAAAAGTAACAATGAAAAGTACGAGTAGTAAACCGAGCCTATAATCGGTCGCCATTGCAACGCAGGTTACGCCGATAGCATAGATAGCCATAATAGAAACCCGAAAAGTAAACTCTTCAAATAATGTTTCGAAAGATAATACATAACGGCGTATCCTTGTGATTAGCTTCCCGGTATCAGAATGGTTAATAAAAAAAAGCGGGGGATGGTTCAAAACGTTACGCACACTGCCGTCAAACAGTACTTTCCACATTTTTGATTCAAAAGAAACAATGGCAAAGTCGGCCCCCCTGAAGAAAACGTTATATAAAAAGGCCGCCAGTCCGAAAAGGAGCATGGCTGTTATCGGGGTCATGGTGTGGGTAATAGTACCGTCGATAATAGATTTTACAATATACGGGCGAAGAATTTCAGTACATGCGAAGGCGGCGGCAAACAGGCTGTATGAAATTATGGCGTAAAATGAATACGGACGGGCAAAGTCTCTGTAATAGGCGAACACCTTTCCGGCTGAGATAGTATTTGCTTTTTTCATAGGAGGTTATAGTAAAAATTTATTCGATAGATTGATTTTACAGAAAACAACTAACGGACAGGACATGTCAATATCCAGCGTTTTTAAATGGAGAGGGAGCCTTAAAGGCTTATGATGCTTTCATGACGCTACAAAAGTAAGCAGGATATTTTAGGAAATTATTAGCCAACCTTTATTTATTGAATTTAAGGTTGCTTTTCACCTAAAGCCTTGATGGTGATTTTCCCCCATTTATATCCCAAATTCCCGTTCAAATCGGTTCCTTCCATAATTAAGGTATAGGTTGATGCTTTATCCGCTATAAAAAAAGAAACCGTAGCTTTTCCATTGGCATCGGTTGTAATATTAGGTTCCCAGTCGATGGTTGAGCGTAAATCCGGCGAATTCCTGGTCGTGTCTTTTATTGCGTATTTAGGTTTGTAAAACTGTTTGGGCCGGGTAATCGGCGAAGGTTTGTATAAATACATGCCAGGTATATTAGATATGTCTGGGCCGCCGCCCGAACGTGTAGTGATTTCAACAAATGCAATGTCTGATTGATCTATAAGCATCGCATATTCTGTTGGTACATATGTGCCGGCATATTTAGCCGAGCTCATAACCTCTATGCCCTTTATATCTTCGGCCGAATGGGATTTAAGGTAGTCCGAGATGTCATCAAAAGCAAAATCAGCGTTCGCAGTTAGTATCTTGTATATTGGTATGCCATCTATTATCAATTTAACCGGTTTGTCCTTAATAAAATACCAAAATTGATCTAAACGGTACGCATGCGGCATCTCTTCAATAAGAAAGGAAAACAATTTCCTGTCTTCAATTACTTTCGGGGGAATAACTGGCCCGGCCCGCTGACCTATTAAAAGAATGCCTTCTCTAAACCCGGGGACCTTTTCCTGTAATAATTGCAGGAATGTTTTTTTACCGGCGGCTTCCAAATCTTTTTCATCTAATACTATATCAGCTTCACCGGGCCCATTTAAGTTTTTTGAACCCTGTACAATTTTTTTTGCAGTTATTTTCACCTCCTTCAATATATGGCCATCTATCGGGAAATCTTTCTGCTGTTTTGCCAGCGTACTGCTTTTGGCATAATTAATCAGAGTGCCGTCGCTGTTTACATACCATGGCGCTGCTAACGGTGTAAATGGTTTTATAAAATCATGCGGCTTTATTTCATCTATATTGATGCGGACATTAAAGCTTTTACCATTTTTGTTCACAGCTTTTAAAACAAATATTGGTGTATCAACCCTTGGGAAACGGTCAAAAATAAATTTGCCTTCTTTATCCGTTATTGTATCCATTAATATAGACGGCGATTTTGAAAACAAAAGGACATGGGTATCCTTTACCGGCTTGTTAAAAACATTGGTTACACCGCCCTTTACCGTAAAGTCTGTCTCCGGCAGGTAAGTAATGGAGGTTGGATAAAATACCTGCTGCCATTCATAACCAACCCATCCCTGTGTAAGCAGCAGGTTATCCAGCGCCTGGCAAGATTCCTTTGTTTTTGAAGAAAGATAATAGCCGGGCCCTTCAATATATCCCTTTAACCCGGATGTGAGCAGCATCCTGCTAATCACATTTTCACCGGCTAAGCTGTCTGTTTTTACAGTGGCATCATCGGTAACTGCTAAAGAAAAATTTCCTGAGACCGGATTTTCGTTTTGATCAGTCACTTTTATATGTAAAGTAACGCTGTCCCGTGATGTATAAATTGTTTTATCAGCAGAAACGGTAATATTCAAATTATCATGATGATCAATAAAAACAAGCCGCTCATTCAATGGCTGGTTTTTGGTGGTCATCACGGTAAAATGAGCGATCCCTGTTGGGAATAAACTTTTAGCTATCTTCCTTCGGATGAAACTGCCGCTATTGAAATTGAATACTGCAGCGTAACAAACGACGCCCCGTGCTTTTCCGACTAAAAAATAGCTTTCGCCCGATTTTACGATGTCGCTAGTGGCGAAAACTGATACTTCGAGGGAATCAACTTCGAATGGGTTTTTGATATTCAAAACCGTTCCGGATGATTTTACTGCCGGTATGAGGTAGTCTTTTTTTATCCCGTTCGGAAAGGTAACTTTCGCGGTATAGGTTTCGCTTTCATTTACGATAAGGTCAAAATCGCCCATACCGTTGTGCAGCGACTGAAATCGGGCCACCTGTTGCTGGTTATGATCGGTTATAATTCCTGAAATCTGAACCCCTTTTCCATCTTCGCCAATGGCTTTAAAGGCGACGTGCGCGGGTAGCCCGGCAACCAGGTTGCCGCCTTCGGGTAAAAACTGCAGGTCGGTATTTTCCGGTCGGTTTAATACGATAGGAATAACCGCCCGTTTATTCTTTTTTTCGCTTTCTGCGATGATAGTAAGACTGTTCGCTTTTTCGGGGATTGCAAAATTTACGGCTATCATTCCGCTCAGATCAGTCTGAAGCTTTTGTCTGTACAAGGTTTTGTTCCCGTTACTTACCTGTAGCGTTAGTGGCTCAACCATGAACAATTTTTT
>Ga0302188_10003810_pt1 | contig 10314 bp, 4 predicted proteins | sample II_Bog_E2_1_FD_198783 | JGI IMG/M metagenome (GOLD analysis project Ga0302188, IMG submission 198783) | Peat permafrost microbial communities from Stordalen Mire near Abisko, Sweden - II_Bog_E2_1 | ecosystem: Environmental > Terrestrial > Soil > Wetlands > Peat | place: Sweden: Abisko, Stordalen... | reverse complement strand
CTCATCCCCTAACCCAACCCCAACCCCAACCCCAACCCCAACCCCAACCCCAACCCCAACCCCAACCCCATAATTTGTTAATAAAATAGATATTGATTTATCTATACAATGATATCAAATCATATGCGAAATGACTATAATAAATGGGTGTTGATTCAAATGAGTTATTGACTTGTTTTATACTGACTGCATCAATCAATAACGTCAATTAAAGCTCAAGGACCATATTTAATGCCTAATAAAGATTACTATTTAATAAGTATTTTTAGTTCTAACAAACAAACTATCAGATTAAAATCATAAAATACGTTTTTAATAGCTAGTCTTTTCGTTATTTTGTGATACAGATGTTTTGTGCACTTTCCAAAATTAGTCAACTAAAGAAGTGTTTTAAATGAGACTCACAGTAAGAGAATAGCTTTACCTTTAACCAAAACTGAACAGTTGATCCCTTCTGTTTTACCTTTGGCGCCGACTGACAATTTAAAGAGCAGCAAGTGTAATAAAGAAGACTATGAGGATAGTGGCTTCGAGATACAGGCTAATCACATCTGCATGTTTCATTTAAATATTATAATGTTCTTAATTTAAATACTAGTGATAGACTATTACGCTTAAAAGGATTGAGTATCTTGAAATCCTTCTCATTACATCTTTCAGACTTTAATCTTGGGAAGATGTGTGTCATAATCAATTAACTCTTTGAGCAATATATAAATTATAATGAATTGTGAATAATACTCATTCAAATGTAAATACTTCTTTCCTTATTTAATATATTGATGGCAATTTGATGAATGAGGATGCTCAGAACTATAAAACTAATACTTAATAATATATATCAAATGATCTTAAAAAAGTAATTATCTCAGTCTTTTTTCAGAAAGAAAAAAACATCACAAGATTACGCGTAAATTCTATAGGAGCAGTACCAATTTGATTGGAGGAAGCAGACTTATATCGGACAGAGCGTGTACATTCTTTCTGAGTAGTCTTTCTAAATAATTAAAGATATCTTAGCCAACAGCATCCGTACCACTTTTACAATACAGTTTGCACAACAACTATCATCAACTCATCAATTGTCCAAGATTAATAAAAGCTAATTTATAGTTCTCATGAGCCTCTATTAAAGAATGGGGTCAGCGAAGAGACTACAGACCAATCACTAAAAATAAGAATAATTAGTGGTAAAATGAATCACATTATCTTTAAATAATTCAAGTGTAATGGTTTTTAATTCGAAAGAAAAGTAATTAAAAAGCAAGGCAAATTTTAAATTTAGCTTTACCCTTACACAGTCGAGTGTTAATTTATCAATAGTTAAATCTTAAACAATTGCCCGCAAATCAAAGACACCAATAATAAAATATCACTAAAAATTCCACAAATGGATAAGCATCGATTTAATTTGTCCCAAACTGAGACCATTCACGATTTAAAATTTAAAATGAAGAAGAAGATGTTGGAAAAACATTGTGGCATTAGCAACTTGCATGTTTTCGCTTATGACAGTTCTCTATTCTAAATAGTTTAAATAAATAGACTCTTTGAATATTTTATACTGAAGGAGGATATAGAATATTGTACCAATGCCAATCAACGCAAATTTTATAAATTAATTGACAATAGAAAAGATGATTAGTTTTTAGTTGAATTCTATCCAGGGAAAATGCTAACGGACTAATCTCCCAAAGATTTGGCTGAAAATAATATCAAGGCATTAGTTGTGGATGGCTATGTGAGCTCAAAATGGGTGTTTCCTTTGCAACCATCTTTTTCAGTGGCAAAAGATTGTTCATATTGCTTATTGAAAAATCAATTGTCCCTTCTCTTCGATTGTTAGCATTGCGGTAACACTCTCATGTTCTGCAGTCGAGTGTGCCACTATCAAAGTTTGCTGGAACACCCTTGCTCATAGGCCAAAGAGTAACTAATTTGTCTTTACGGCGAATAGAGTTGTATAAATATGGGATAATAGAACTAATCAGCAATGGAACTCGCTCAGCAATAAAAACTACTTTAAGCAAATATATCTATGATGCAGAAAAAGCCTTTGTTCTATATTTCAAATGCAAATCACCTTTCCCTGCCAGACTCCCTGAATACAGACGATACAAAGGATATCTTGCAACCACGAGGAGGATTGTGTAATCTTGGTAATACTTGCTATATGAATGCAGCTGTACAAAGTTTAGTTTATACTTCTTTAACTGAGCATTTAATCGGAATGAATATAAATTAAAAAAAGAACAAATTGGTGGCAGCCTATACTTTACTGTTAAAACGTCTACACAAAACAAAAACTACTGAATCCTTACCTTTTCAAATCGTTAGTCAATTTAAATAAAGCATGGACGATTAAATAATGAATTTGTATGGTTATGACCAACACGATGCTCATGAATTCATGACCTTCTTTATAGACAAACTACATAATTAACTTAAGACAAAAAATACTGGAAGAGTCAAGGATTTACCTTCAAGTGATTATAACGATCAAGATGAACAACAGGTGGGGCAGAGATAGTGGCTCCAATTTATTAAAGATGGCCACTCCCCTGTTCTCCGCCTATTCTATGGTCAAATGAAGAGTTAAATCAAGTGTCCATATTGTCAAAATGTTTCTAGGCAATTCAGTACCTTCAACATTCTCTAGTTATCAATTCCGAATTGGATTTAATAAATTCCTATTAACCTGTATTATTAATATTATTAGTTTCGAGAAAAGACCAAGATGATAACTATCAATTTCTCGAAGCCCCTGCTCGATGATCTCTTGATAATAGTGACAGCCAAACTTAAAGTGACTTTGAATCAAAAGAAATTGAGAGTGTTCATCTTGAGCTATGAGAGCACAACAGTCGAATATAATGAATAGACAAAAATTGCAGATGTAGCTCCTTTTATTGGCCCATCCAAAGGCAGCTAAAGACAATTATTTCTAATTGAAACGGTTCCATAAAAAAAGGTGTATATAATGTTCAAATTTCTGAAACCTGATAAAAAACCATTTTCTTTTAAACGTCCAATATTCTTCAGCTAGTCTATTGATAGAATAACTAATGTGATGCTATATCAAGCAGTTGTAGATTACTTGCTCGCCTTTGCCAAACTCTATGATAAATATCCTAAATCTTTTAAAGAGAACCTGAAGACTAACAGTAATAATTATTTCAGATTGCGTTTGCAGTGGACAAGCACATAGGAAAAGGGTGGCAGTTTCATTTATGATGGTAAGGGAAAATTAATCTAAATGAATAGTAATATCTCAGAATAATTGAGTTTTAAAGGAGCTGAGGTATGGATTGAGTTGCAAAGATTTGGCAAAAGTGAGGAAACACCCGACAATAGATTTTACAATTTAATAATTAACAAATTGAGCAAATGTATCATTCACGAAGACAGTCGTGCTGACGCCTTAAATCGAGATGACTTATAGGTTTCATTATAAAAGTGCATTGAAGAGTAATTAAACAGAAAGGAGCTTTTGGGTTCAGGCAATGAGTGGTTCTGTTCTTACTGCAACTAAAAGCGAAGAGCTTACAAAAGCACTCATCTGTATAAGGCCTCCCAATACTTAATAATTCATTTAAAGCGTTTCATGAAGGGGATAAATGGGGTGGACTATTAAAAGAATAACTGCAAAATAAAAACACCTTTAGTTCTAGACTTGTACAATGTTTTAAAAAATCGTGGCCTGCCAGAAAAATACTATACTTGGTTGACTCCTGAACAAACAGAGAACTATGAACTGTCCAATATACAGCCGAATACCAATTAAACATCCAAATATAGACTTAAAAGTATTATATTGCATAGTGGAACTCTATAAAGAGGTCATTACATTGCCTTTATATGCGCCAGTGATAATAGTTGGAGGGAATACAATGACGAGACTGTGAGCAATATTGATATAAACTAAAAATTGAATGTTCCTGAAATTATGTCGAGAGTATATATCCTGATTTATTAACGAATGTAAAAGTGATTTTATAGTACTTATTATCAACAAGCAAATGATTTTCAATATCTTAGAGATAATGACCTGAAACTATTATTTGGAAGACAACAGAATAAAATATATTCTATAGATGTAAAAAATAAAAATATTTAAAAAGAGTGTTTTTAATTGTAGACTTGAAGAAAGGCAAAATACTATTCATTTGATCTTATTTTCATCACTCAATTAATTAAGTCAAGATATTTTTGTTAAATAATTTAGATTTAAATTTTCGGATAATAATGACCAGGTAGATAATTACTCTCACCTTAATATTTATCTTCACTTTAGCGTCAAAAATATAGAAGGAATAGCCCAAGCTTATTTTTGTTCAATAAATATTTGGATATGGAGCGAGATACCCAGATCAGATCTTAGGAATCGGTGAGAAATTTGGTCCATAATATCAGACTGGAAAATTAACAAAGCAAGGCAAAAGTATGCACTATCTCTTGGGTAAAAAGATGTATGAGACATACTGGCAGAAACTTTTTGGAGGTACACATTATTAGTCCAATTACAACCAGTCTAGGTTTAGAGTTGAAAGTACAGATGATGATTGCACCATTTAAAGCGCACAGTCTCACATCTTTGGAATTTTAGAAGCTTTACCTCCTTTACAATTGTCAGTTGATGATTTACCATTTGCCCAGCCACCTTTTCCAGAAGTATAAGCCGTTGAAGGTAATTCACATTTTATTCAGGTGCAGTATATGGTAAACATGGTAATCATGTGCATCCTATACCTATTCACATCATGAAAGAGAACATTTTTGCATATGAGTGGGATTAATCTCCAGATAGTTCATACACTTAAGTCGATTCAAATCAATAAAACGGGCTATAATAAAAATGGAGTGATGCTAAAACTAAAAAAATGTTAAAGGATCCAGCCTATGTATCTGTTTTAAATTAACTCTCCCGCTCTCTTAATAAAACTATCAGTCCATTTAATTTCTCTGAATATTACTACAACTTAGAGTGCATGTATTACAGCAGATTATTAGTATCTACTAATTTCTCAGAATCTTTATAAATAAAGCGAATACTAAACTCATATTATATTCTCAGTTCGTACATTAGGTTTTTCATTGATAAGTAGCAGTTCCGAGTTACGGCCAGCAAATTATTCGAAGAAATCATTTCGAGCATGCATGCAACTATAAATTCCACCAATGCTCCTCAGTGGGTCATGCAGAGTGCTGATCATATGAAGATTGGGATAGTCTTGAGCATTATGGATCTGTGGAATTCTGATTGTATTTATCAATCCTTTGTGGAAAATCAAACAGAAAATGGTCGGTGCGTGACGAATTTTCCGATCTTTGGATCATTGTTAGTATTCGAGTTATATAAACTTGACAATAGTAGTCACATTGTAAAAGCAAACTTTAATGGGAAATACCTCCTTATTCCGTTTTGCCATTATCGGGCGGAGTGTACTTTAGAGCAATTTTAGGCCTGGTTTTAGACGTGGAGGATTAGGAAGATCAAAAATAAAATTGATGAGCCCTATTATTACATTACAGAAACCTCATTAACTATTTTAGGATTCATGATTGCTTGTCTAGTTCATTAGTTGACTAAAAGGGCAATATGAAAAATTCTACCCAATAGAATGATCTAAAGAAATATGATTCAGCATATGTTGTTAATAATCTAAAATGTTTACAGTTGAACTCTTAAATATTTTGAAAGAATAATAAAATAATCATCTTATTTTTTATTTATGCTTGGCAAACAATGAGATATACTTTGCCCTTAATATTGTAAACATGCCACCTCTAATAAAGTTCATTAATAAATAAAAAAGGGCTCCCATCACAATCCACTTTAAGTTAAATTGATAGGAGGATTTATTAATTGAACATGCACCCTCAATATCATTCACCGCCCAGCTCGCATACCACTCTTCAAGCTTTTTCACTTAGCACTCATCCCGGTATCCACAAAAAGGAATTTTTCTATGCTAACCATTATAGTTAAGTTTAAAAATATAAGTGCCATTACGATACCGATATACTTCAATTATTATGATAGAACTGTAAATTGGAAAGGTGTTAATGCAACTTTCAGTATCACTTATATTGAGAAGGAAAGCCTCATGTAGGCAGTTTGGACTCCACATTTCCATCACTGCCAATATTTGCGTAATTGTGAGATCATGAGCACTGTATATCACCCATTGAACGCCCTCGGATGAGTTTATTACATTGTTAATTCTATTGATAACGTCACCAAATAATCCAGTTGAAGAGACTTAAATTTGATGCTTTTTAAAATTGAAGGCTAGGCTCGATTGAACCATATAAAATGATTCAAGGGCACGTTTATATTAAGACGGCTTCAAGATTAGTTCAGGCACTTTTTTCCCCATAAATTTCATGCAAATTAGGCCATCGTAGTAATGATAGAAGTTATTATAGTTAATGGCTGTTTATTTGAGCCCAAGGGATAGGGATAGCTGCCTCATAGCTTAGACATAGGCTGGAGTGTTGAATATCCTTTGAGCTTACTATGACTCATAATTATTCGATAGCCAAATATGTTGGTTCGGACAATTGTTTGAGGAAAAAGTGGATAGGAAGTTTTAGCTTGGTACATCACTTTAACGAAATTCAACGTGAATTGGCATAGAATGATATTTCTTTCCTTTTTTACTGTAGATTGGCCCTAAATATATTAATGATTACCTGGCCTGGCTTAAACTCCCTGATAAGGAGGTGCCGCAAAGGCTAAATCATCGTTAGTGATCTCTTATGAAGGAAATGTTTCTAGCAGACCAAAAAGATGAGATTGCACACTCTCCAAGGTCCTGTTATAATCAGTGCTCTTGACATAAAATTTTGATGTATTGATGATATGTTAGTTTGAAGTGCCTCCAAACAATCGTTGCCAATAAAGATCGTGCATCTTCTTACCCAACAGATAGTGCATACTACGACCTTGGTTGGTTAACTCTCCTTGGGATTTTTAGGTAACCGCATATTGATCATGAATCCCGATAACCTTTTCTGGATATCTTGCGCCATGTCTGAATATCTCTTCAACGAAGACTAGTTGGGGCGATTATCGTTATTTTTGATAGCATATTAGTATTAAGAGCAAGGATATGAGAATTTAAGATGTCATTCCTTTATTAATTTATGAAGGTTGTGTTACTAAAGAAAAATACGTATATTTCGATGTATGATAAGTCATCCTTGTTGTAAATTATCATTTGATATTCGCAAAATAAATTGTAAATTTCTCAATCTTTCTCTTTCAAGATCGAGAGTAAATGATTGATCACAATTAAAAAATAAGTAAGCAAGCAAACTGTTGGAACATTTCTAAAATGCTGTTAAATTAATCATTGTAAAATAAAAAAGTGTAGTCTACGAAAAGATTGACTACGATGAATTATGCTGGGATATATGTAGACACACTCGTTTTAACTAATCATAAAATTTGATTAATAATATACGAATTGATATGAATTATAATCTATGCTATCTTAACAACTCATATATAATATAGCAATCCATTGCCAAAATTTACAATAAATACAAAGTCAGCGTTTTATAAAAATCCTTTTGAGTTGAGCTATCTTCTTGAGCTCAATGGATAATAATAAAAATATCTTTTGTTTTTGTCATTTTACTTTTAATATTTAAATAATCAATCATGGTCTCTTATTTTGCAACAAAAACTGACTGAAATACAAACAAGAAAGACTCAAAATTCCATCTTTATATTTACAAGACCAAAGGAAAAGGTAAAAAATAATTTTACAATTTTAGACAAATGGAAATTACGCTGTTGGCACTGAATCCTCTGCCAATATCGATCAATTCATGAGATCATAACAAAAGAGCAATCTTGATTATTTTATATGACTTTTGTATATCTTTTTTTTTTTTTTGTTGGCAAAAGTAGCCTATATGTGTATTGGATATTCCTAGTTTTGTATAAAATTTAAAAAGATGGTAAAACATTGCTTGGTGAACGTTTTCCTTTTAGCAGTCATCTGTCTCGGCCAGGATTGCCAAAAAGGATCTGTATATGTCTAGTAGAAATGCATAAATTGTTCTTCCTTAGCTCACACAGTCATCTCTTACAATTCCACTAATTTTTGTAATTGTGCTTCAGGCTATCAATGGTCACACAAATAAGTGGCCTGCCTTAAAATATTCAATTTAAGGACCGTTTCCTAGATGAAAAAAAATAATGAACTTGATCAGGAGGAATAAATTGCTAAACCATCCCCGAGACTTCTCACTACTGCTTGCGACACAACTCAGGGGTTCATCTTCAAGAACAACATGTGCGTCAACTGCAGGGATATTCCCTGGTCCAGTGGATTAGCCCAGAGCATCTCTGCATGCTACTGTAAAAGTCCATATATGTGGAATGCGTACTATCAGGTCTGTGGCTGCTATATGGAAAACACCAACAGCCTCTACATCAATGGTTCTTCTTGTAATGTTTGCAACGAAATCCCAAGCGCTACGACAAGTTCACAGTGCATCAGCTGCAATGGAGGAACTTTTGGCTATTCACTCTTTGGATGTGTCAACTGCAGCTCAATCCCCTATGGAACAGGATCCACTACTGGCCCAGTCTTTGGCATGTGCAACTGTCAAACTGGCTATTCTTTCAATATTTGGCTGGGGGCCTGCATTTGCATTCCTGGTCAATATGCCCTCACTTCAGCTACAACATGTCAAGCTTGTTCGTCGTTATCTACAATCTTAATTACGACTTGCATATCATGCGCAAATTCCTTCTTCTTTAGCGGATATGTTTGTCTAGCCTCCTCTTTAGTTGGAAATTATAACACAACTTTTAATGCCTGTCCGACCAACTACGTTCTCACCACGAATCCAATTACAAACTAAACCACGAGATGCGTCTGCTCGAATGCGGTTGGATACTACACCAACGCCAATGTCTGCCTATCATGTGCAAGCAACCCCGTCTTTGGAGTTCCTACAGCTGTATGCACGAGCTGCACCGTGACTGCAGGCTTCTTCATGACAGCTCAATAATGCATTTACTGCCCAAATGCTCCATATTCGACAGCCACGGCTACAGTCAGCGGCTGCCTTTGCCAAGCTAACTACTATTGGAGTGCAATTACAAGCAGCTGCCTATGTGACTGGACCATAGGCTACTACGGCATATCCGGTTCATGCATTTACTGTTACTCTTTGCCAAACACCGTTTCTTCAACTAACTCAGTTGAATGTAACTGTGTTGCTGGCTATGCTTGGAATGGATCACAATGCATTTGCAATCCTTCAAATGGAGCCTTTATCTCTTCTTCTGGACAGTGCATCAACTGTAACACTATCGTTGGGGCTCTTCCAATTGTGGCTTCGGGAAGCAACTGCGCTTGCATTCAAGGACGTACTTGGAATTCAACCCTGCAGCAATGCGTCTGCGACTATAATCAAAACTTTTGGTTGATAAACGGAGTTTGCTATGACTGCGCAGCAATTGCTAATACCAATGGTGCAGCTTCATCATCGGGCTGTCAATGTGGTCAAGGAATGACTTGGATTAACTCTGCAAATAAATGTGACTGTCCTGTAGGATATGTTAATATGGGAACTTACTGTGGTAGTTGCTCAACTATCACCCTACCAACTGGAGCCACAGTGGCAGGATGCCAAGTCTGCAACGTTTCTTAGGGCTTCTTCCTTTCTGGAGGAATTTGTTATGCCTGTTCAAAACAAAAATATACAACTGGAGCGGCTACCTCAACTGGATGTACTTGCACTAACTCTTCTTTTGTGTGGTCAACAACCTTAAATACTTGCACTTGCAGCTTTACGGTAGGACGCATTACATAGATCATTAGTGGAAGTCTTTCCTGTGTAGCTTGCTCTGGTGCTACTTGTTCATGTGGCTACCCTGGAACTGGGACAGTATATAATAATGGTATATGCATAAACTGCGCCTATATCCCCTATTCTACTGGAGTTGCTTACAATGGATTCTGTGTCTGCCTGATTGGTTATGCTTGGTTGACAACTGTTTATCCCTTTCAATGCTATTGCAGCTTTCAATTAGGTTACTACATGAGTTCTGTATGCAGTAGCTGTTCTTCCTTGCCTTTAATAGGATCTATTACCTCTGCAGGATGCCAGCTTTGCAGTTATACCCAAGGATTCCTTTATTTATCAAATGATACTTGCATTCTCTGTTCATCTTTACCAAACACTAATGGTCTTGCCACAATTATTGGTTGTGGGTGCATCACTGGAGTCTGGGATCCTGTTCTCCTCCAATGTAAGAATGAGTCTTGCCCAACAGGATACACTTTT
>Ga0302188_10003800_pt1 | contig 10334 bp, 6 predicted proteins | sample II_Bog_E2_1_FD_198783 | JGI IMG/M metagenome (GOLD analysis project Ga0302188, IMG submission 198783) | Peat permafrost microbial communities from Stordalen Mire near Abisko, Sweden - II_Bog_E2_1 | ecosystem: Environmental > Terrestrial > Soil > Wetlands > Peat | place: Sweden: Abisko, Stordalen... | reverse complement strand
TTATACAAATCTTCACTGACGGAATAATCAGACAGCAATTTCACGTCCAATTCTATATAGGAATTGATAATGTCTTTCAGTAATTCAATTTTATCGTGTTGCTTTTCTTCGAGCACCACTTCCGGGAAGCCGCCAAAGCGGATATACTCTGCATATAAGTCTTTAAATTTGCTATACCCGGTTTTGTTAAAGGGTTGCCAGGCGTTTTTTTCAAAGTTTGGGATACCTTCATCTTTAAAATTTAAAAATTCTTTAAAGCTAAGCGGGTACATTTCAAAAATCCGCTTTCTTCCGGCCAGACTTTCAGAAAATTGATTTTTCATGTAATAGGAACTTGACCCGGTAACTATAAATTTTATATGATAGGTATCATACAAATATTTAATTACGCTTGGCAAGTTCTCAACCAATTGTATTTCATCGAGGGCAATTATTGAAGGTTTTGAAATATCCAGCCCCATGAGTTCCAGTTCGCCCCTGATGTCTTCATAATTAGGGCCATTAAAAAGGATCCTGATCTCAATCCTTTCGCAGTCGAGGTAAAGATAATTGCTGTGCCCGGTTTGCTGCAGGATATACTTTATCGCTGTACTTTTGCCAACCCTGCGCATCCCGGTAATAACTGTAACTTGCTTTTTTTGACTGTGTTCCAGTAGGTCAGCGAAAATATCCCTTTCTTTCATGATGTAAATATAATCAAATAGTATTACTTTGTGATTAAATTTTCATCAAAATGTAATACTAATTGATTTAATTTTCATCAAATAGTTATATTGATGTCAGCAGTTCGAAAAAAATATAGCAAAAGCTACTCAGCTGCCGATTCAATTTCCCCCTTCGGACTATAACCCTTTTACAATCGCTAATGCTCTGTCTACGTGTTCTGTAGGTGAGATTTTGTCGGCTTGTGATGAAAAGACAGCTACAATTTTATCGTCTTTATTGATGACAAAGGTAATTCGGGGGATGAAACCGTGCGTAATCTCTATACCCCGTACATCTTTAAAACCGGGCTTTGAAGCTGACACTGTAAGACCATAGCTTGCTGCAATTTTACCATCGGCGTCAGAAGCTACCGGGAATTTGCCCGCGCAGTAATTCGGATCGGATGAGAATACATTCAACCGCTGTATATCATCTGCAGATACACCTATAATGGTAGCCCCCGCCGTTGTAAATTTATCCTTGAGTTCGGCGAAAGCATGCGCTTCCGCATCACAGCCGCCTGTGTAAGCGGAGGGATAGAAATACACCACAACGGGCCCCTTGGCAAGGGCCGCTTTTAATGAAAAATCAAATTCACTGCCGGCCAGGCTTGCCTTGGCGCTAAATACCGGGGCTGCATCCCCTTTTGTCAAACCCGATTGGGCAAAGCCAGACCGGGTAATAAGGAATGAAATACTGAAAATTAAAAGAGATAGGTAATAATGTTTTTTTATCATGGCGGATTTTTTTGGTAAGTGTTTAATAATGTCAATATCAAATCTACAAAAGTCTTGGAGAAATTAACTAATAAATAAATCAAATTTTGCCCCCGGTTATTTTTTTACAATTCCCTGCCATTGTTTTTACAGCCAGGCTGTAAAGTGCCGGAATTCACTTGTGTAAGCGGGACTTTTTAACCGGGGCTATTTTGAAAGTTTTGTTTGGTAATAACATCCTTAGGTTTGTACCGGTAACGTACGCCAATTGTTCATTTTCGCACACTTTAAATATAATTCCCAGGCGTAAATTATTGTAAAATAACTATTTATACAATTGGCACATCTTTTATAGCTTTGTTGATAACTATTATAATAACTCCGCACCGGTATGATAAAAAGTTACTTCAAAATCGCCTTCCGCAATTTGCGCAATAAAATATCTTTTTCGTTTATCAACATTACCGGGCTCGCTATCGGGATGGCCGGGGCCATACTGATTTTTGCCTGGGTGCAAAATGAATACAGTTATGATACTTTTTATGCAAATGAAAGCTCCCTTTACAAGGTATGGAACCGTTATGTTACGCCCGGTTATATTGGTACCGGTGATGTTACGTCAACGCCATTAGGTAAAGCCTTAAAAGATACATACCCCGATATTAAAAGCGCCACAAGGGTTTACTGGAGTACGGACAGGTTATTTAATTACGGTGATAAGTTTATTAAGGCAAAAGGCAATGATGTTGATAAGGCATTTTTAACCATGTTTACTTTCCCGCTGCTGGAAGGCAATGCCGCGCATGCGCTTGACGAAACAAGCAATATAGTGATAACCCAACATTTGGCAACTCGGTTGTTTGGCAATGCCGACCCTATAAATAAACTGGTTAAAATAAATAATAAGGACCTGTATAAAGTAACCGGCGTACTCAAAGACCTGCCAAACAATACCGAGTTTGATTTTGAATACCTGGTGACGCTGGGCGAACACCTTTATGGAGAAAACGCGTGGAACATGGGTAATTATTATACCTACGTTCAATTACAGCCAAACGCAAACATTAACAAGGTAAATGCGCAAATAAAAAACATAGCCATACAGCACGACCCTAAAACCGGGGAAGTGTTTTTGTACCCTTTAAGCAAAATGCACCTGTACGCCCGGTTTGATAATGGCAAACCCGCAGGCGGCCGTATTGAAATAGTACACCTGCTTTTAGCCATTGCCGGCATCATATTATTAATAGCTTGTATCAATTTCATGAACCTGAGTACCGCTCAAAGCCAAAAAAGGGCTAAAGAAGTTGGCGTACGCAAAGTATTCGGCGCAAGCCGTATCAACCTGGTTAACCAGTTTTTAAGTGAATCAGTTATCATCGCTTTTATAGCAGGAATTATAGCCATTTTGATAGTGACGTTATCGCTTCCGTTATTTAACCAGCTTACCGCGAAAAACCTTACCATAAATTATGACAACCCCTTATTCTGGCTTGGGTTTATTGGTTTTATCGTATTTACAGGTTTACTGGCCGGCAGCTACCCGGCATTTTTATTGTCGGGTTTCAGGCCGGTAAAGGTGCTTAAGGGGAGCAGCCTGTTTGCCGGAGCGGTAAATTGGTTCAACCCGCGTAAATTGCTGGTTGTGTTGCAGTTTTCGGTAGCTATTATACTGGTGGTATCCACTATTGTTATTTACCGGCAGATAAAGTTTGCCCAAAACCGTGATGCAGGTTATAACATCACCAATTTGATAGAAGTACCTGTAGAAGGTGATATATTAAAAAATTACGGGGCTATAAAAAATGATTTGCTGAATAGCGGCGCAGCTACCGCCATGTGTAAAACCGGATACACCGTTACGGTTAACGGTGCCACAACATCGGGCTATAAGTGGGATGGCATGCAAAATGAACAGGAAAATTTAATATTTACCAGGTTTGGTACCGGCGGCCATTTCATCAAAACAATGGGCATGAAACTGATTGAAGGCCGGGATATTGATTTTAATGCCTATCCATCCGACAGCAGCGCCTGCCTAATTAACGCGACCGCCGCTGCCCAAATGCGTATTAAAAACCCAATTGGTAAATTAATTAATGGCTCCATTAAAATTGTTGGGGTTTTTAAAGATTTTATCATCCAGTCGCCTTATGCCAATGTAGACCCGATGATTGTGTTAGGCTCAAAAAACTGGGCATACAATATGGTGATCAGGTTAAATTCGGCGAATGACCTATCCAAAAACCTGCAGGTTGCAGGGCAGGTATTTAAAAAATATAATCCGGCCTATCCTTTTACTTACCAGTTTATAGACAGGGAATACCAGCAGAAATTCAGTGACCAGCAACAAACAGGCACATTGGCTTTTGTATTCGCAGGCTTAACTATATTCATCTCCTGCCTTGGTTTATTCGGCCTGGCATCTTATATGGCCGAAAACCGGTCGAAAGAAATCGGCATCCGCAAAGTGCTGGGGGCAAGTGTTGCCGGGATAGCCCAAATGCTGACTAAGGAGTTTGTTGCCCTGGTAGTGGTTGCCATTGTTATAGCCAGCCCGATAGCCTGGTGGGTAATGAATAAATGGCTGCAGGATTTTACCTACCGCATAAATATTGGCTGGCTAACGTTTGTTATTGCCGGTTTTGCAGCTATCATTATCGCGGTATTAACAGTAAGCGCACAGTCGGTTACGGCCGCAATGGCGAACCCGGTTAAGAGCATTAAGGCGGAGTAGGGTAAGGCGTGGAAGTGTAGGTAAGTAAATGTATGACTTACGGCCAGATAAGCGGCGGGTTAAAATCAATAAACATTTCCACCTTTTTTATACTTTAATGCTTAAGGAATAATCAACTAGTATTGCTTCCTGATTTTATTTTCATCATGAAATATAACTAATTGATTTTATTTTCATCAAATAGTTAATGCTTTCGACTATGAAAAAAATAATAGTATGGCTTTTCCCTATGCTTTGTGTTGGTTGCACCCATCAACCATCGGCACCTGCTGTTCATATCAATCTCGTCAACAATAACCGTTCAATAAGATTTACAGGTTTGGATTATGCCATCATCAGCGAAATAAACCGCGATGCTATACCGGGTATATGGCAAAGCCTGATCGCGGTTTACCGTATGCCTGCGGATACAGACCTTAAAAACTATCAGGCCGCGCAGCCCGGTGTTTATCAATTAATTGATAGCGCGGTTGTGTTTACGCCCGATACCGCGTTTATAAAGGGAAAAGCCTATTTTATGCGGTATTATGAGTTTGGTGAAGGTAAAAGTGTAATGGATTACTTTGAACACCATAAAAAATTAGGCGGTACAAAATATATTGATTTGATTTTTAAGCGGGATAGTGAGTAGCTAGTTGGGATTGGTGAATTCCAGGTTTATTTTTTATTTCCCTGTAACCTAATTGTTTTTCCCATCGTCTTGCCCGTAAAACAAATTAACCATGGGATCACTAACTAAATTTTTATTGGCTGCTGTACTTATGGCAGGTACCGGCTATGCTGTTGCAAAACCTCATTTAACTGTCACAGCGGATACTTCCAAAATTGTCGACCGCAATCTATCGGGTTTCACCAGTATAAAAATCGGCGGCCCTTTTGACGTGTATTTAACCCAAGGCCCGGTAGAATCAGTAAAATTTGAAGCGCCGGGAGATATTCCTTTAGAAAGGATTGTTACTGAAGTAGATGGCCATTTACTAAAAATACACAACCGCCACGATAACTGGAGCCAGGGCTATAATAGCTGGTACAGCGACAAAAGCGTATGGCATAACCATAAAAAAATAGTTGTTTATATAACGGCCAAAGACCTGGATAGAATTAGTATATCAGGCTCGGGCGATGTAATTTTTGACGGAGGGTTTACAACCAATTCATTAAAGTTAAGGGTCCGGGGTTCAGGAAACCTACAGGGAAAAGTAGATGTAAAGAAATTAACAAGCCGGATTTCAGGTTCAGGAAATATGAAATTATCCGGGAGCGCCGAAACATCGGTTGTAAGGGTATTAGGCTCCGGGAATTTCACTGCGGGTAAGCTTGTTACAGTAAGCTCTGCTGCACATGTATCCGGTTCGGGCAAAGCCGAAGTGAATGCAAGCGACAAGGTTAATGCGGCGGTACGCGGATCGGGCGATATACGTTATACAGGTACAGCCAAAATTGTCAATAATTCAAAAAGCGGCAGCGGGGAAATAAGCAGAGTGAGCAGTGAGTAGTGAGCGGTGAGTGACCATTTAAACAACTACTCACTACTCACTACTCACTACTCACCATTCACCATTCACCATTCACCATTCACCATTCACCATTCACCATTCACCAAAAAAAGCATTTTGAAACTACGAAAATAAACACTATATTTGCGCATAAATTAAAAATGGAGGGGGCGATTGTCCCCTCTTTTATTTTATCAATTTAATCCGGACTAAATAATTATCGGAAGCTATCGGGACAGAACGATAATGAATATTGAAAAAAAAGTAAGAGAGCTTGTTGAAGAAAAGATCTCAGCCATGGGCCGTGATGATCTTTTTATTGTGGATATAAAAATGCAATCCAACGGCAATCTTATAGTATTGGTTGATGGGGATAAAGGCATTGGGATTGATGATATTGTGGCAATAAGCAGGCATGTAGGTTTTCGCCTCGAAGAGGAAAATGTTATTGAGACTGCCTATAACCTTGAAGTTTCGTCACCTGGGTTGGATGCACCGCTTAAAGAAATAAGGCAATATTTGAAAAATATTGGACGTAATTTAGCCATTAAAATGGCCGACGGCTCCAAAAGAGAAGGTAAACTTAACGGCATTACAGAAGATGCCATTTTAATTGAAGAAAAAATAAAAGAAAAAGGGAAAAGAGCTGGAATTATTGAAAGCGTTATCCCGATTGAGCAAATAACAGAAACAAAGGTTTTAATATCATTCAAGTAAGAAAATGAGCAATATTAATTTAATTGATTCTTTTCAGGAATTTAAAGATTTCAAGAATATCGACCGCCCTACAATGATGAGCGTACTGGAAGACGTGTTCAGAAGTATGATCAGAAAAAAATTCGGGACCGACGAAAATTGCGACGTAATTGTAAATACGGACAACGGCGACTTAGAGATTTGGCGTACCCGGGTAGTGATGGAGGATGGGTTTAGTGAAGACGATGACCTGGAAATAGAACTTACCGAGGCAAAAAAGCTTGACCCCGATCTTGAAGTTGGCGATGAACACATTGAGCAGATCACACTGGAAAGCTTTGGGCGCCGGGCCATACTGGCTGCGCGCCAAACATTGGTTTCAAAAATTCTGGAACTGGAGAAAGACGAAATATTCAAAAAATATAAAGACCGCGTCGGCGAAATTGTAACCGGCGAGGTTTACCAGGTGTGGAAAAAAGAAACACTCGTACTCGATGACGAAGGCAATGAATTATTGCTGCCAAAATCTGAACAGATACCTGCCGATTATTTTAAAAAGGGCGATAGCGTAAAAGCGGTTGTTTATAAAGTTGATATGCTGAACAGCAATCCGAAGATTATTATATCGCGTACCGCGCCGGAGTTTTTACAGCGCCTGTTTGAAATGGAAGTCCCTGAAATATTTGACGGGTTGATCACCATTAAAAAGATAGTGCGTGAACCGGGCGAAAGGGCAAAAGTCGCTGTTGAATCATATGATGACCGTATTGACCCGGTAGGCGCCTGCGTGGGGATGAAAGGATCGCGCATACATGGAATTGTACGCGAGTTGAAAAATGAAAATATCGACGTAATAAATTTTACGCACAATTTGCAGCTTTATATTCAGCGTGCTTTATCGCCGGCCAAAATAACATCCATTAAATTAGATGACGAGAAAAAAACAGCGGCGGTTTATTTAAAGCCCGACCAGGTTTCTCTTGCGATTGGAAGGGGAGGGCACAATATTAAACTGGCAGGAAAACTTACCGGCTATGAAATAGATGTTTACCGGGAAGCCGATGAGACCGACGAAGATGTGGATATTGAAGAATTTTCAGATGAAATTGATAGCTGGATAATTGATGAATTTAAACGCATTGGCTTGGATACCGCAAAATCAGTACTGGCGCTAACGGTTAACGAATTGGTGAAACGTACAGACCTGGAAGAAGAAACTGTAAAAGAAGTATTATCAATTCTGCAAGCTGAGTTTGAATAATGGGAATAACCAAAATTAAAATCGTATTTTTGCACAAAATACAGAGAAAGAATATTAATAAATGTCAGAAGACAAATCCATAAAATTATTTACAGCGGCAAAAGAGCTTAATATCGGTACGGGCACTATTGTTGACTTTTTAGCGTCAAAGGGTTTTAAGGTAGATAAACATCCTACAACCCGGCTTGATAGTGACATGTATAATGCTCTTTTGAAAGAGTTTGCTGTGGATAAGATTATTAAGGAGGAAGCCAAGCAGATCAGTATCGGAAAGATCAGGAAAGAAGAACCTGTTCAGACTCCCGAAAAACCAGTTGAGCACAGGCGCCAGAGAGATTTTGAGAACGAAGAGATCCTTATAAAAAATATTGGTCATCACTATACTGCGCCGGTAGCTGAAAAACCAAAGCCAGCGGTTCATGAACCGGAAAAGCTTGAAGAACACGGCGAAGTTTTGCGTGGCGTAAAAGTAGTGGGCAAAATTGACCTCAACAATCTTAATGCAAAACCGCCGGTTGTTGAAAAACCCGCTGAAAAAGAAGTAGAAAAAGAGGTAAGTAAACCAGAAGTGGTTTTACCGAAACCGCCGGTTCCCGAGCCGGTTGTGGAAATTCCAAAAGAAATTATAGTTGAAACCCCAAAAGCCGAAGTAAAACCGGAAATTGCTGCGGAAACGCAAAAGCTGGTTGAACCTGTTATCGAGCAAAAAAACGAAGTTGCACCGCCGCCGGAAGAAGTAATTGATGAGGTACCGGAACCTGAAGTAATCAGGGCTAAGGCTGAACGTTTAACTGGTCCTAACGTGGTTGGGAAAATACAGTTACCTGTAAACGCACCAAAACGCAACCCGGTTGCGTCATCTTCAAACACCAATAATTCGGCAGATCATAAACGTAAAAGAAAGCGTAAAGATCACCAGGGACCAGGCCAAAACCAGCACCCTGGCGGCAACCAGCACCCGGGGAACAGTCAGCATCCGGGTGGTCACGCAGCGCAGCAGCAGGCAAATCCTCCGGGACAACAACAACCACATGGTGGTAACCGTCCGGATTTCCGGAACCGGGGAAATAATCCGCAGGCTCCGGGAGGTGGAGGGCATAATACAGGTGGTGGTAACCGCCCTGATTTCCGAAACCGAAATGCTCCGCAAAGCCAGGTACCAAAAGAAGAACCTTCAGAAAAGGATATTCAGGATCAAATAAAAGCGACACTGGCCCGCTTGAGCGGTGCCGGTAAATCGGGTAAATTTGCCCAGCGCGCTAAGTTTCGCCGTCAGAAAAGAGATGACGTGGCTGCATCTGCCGAAGAACTGGCAATGGAGCAGGAGCTGCAGTCTAAAGTTTTAAAAGTAACAGAGTTTGTTACAGCGAATGAATTGGCCTCGATGATGGATGTTTCTGTAACACAGATCATTTCTACTTGTATGAGCCTCGGCATGTTCGTTTCCATTAACCAAAGACTTGATGCTGAAACCTTAAGTATCGTCGCAGATGAATTTGGCTACCAGATAGAATTTGTGAAACCTCAGGATGAAGAGGCCAACCTCGACCAGCCTGATGATCCGGCTGATCTGGTACCCCGTGCGCCTATTGTAACCATAATGGGCCATGTGGACCATGGTAAAACATCATTGCTCGATTTTATCCGTAAAACAAACGTTATCGGAGGCGAGGCCGGCGGTATTACACAGCATATTGGTGCCTACGAAGTAACACTGGAAGATAACCGAAAGATTACCTTTTTAGATACTCCGGGTCACGAGGCATTTACCGCGATGCGTGCAAGGGGTGCCCAGGTAACGGATATAGTAATTATAGTAATAGCTGCCGACGACAGTGTGATGCCGCAAACCCGTGAGGCAATTAACCACGCTCAGGCGGCTGGAGCGCCTATTATATTCGCTTTTAACAAGATGGACAGGCCCGGTGCAAATGCCGACAGGATACGTGAACAGTTATCAGCGATGAATATACTGGTTGAAGAATGGGGAGGTAAATACCAGACACAGGAAATATCAGCAAAAACCGGCCAAAACGTTGAACTGCTTTTGGAAAAAGTATTACTCGAAGCAGAGTTGCTTGAACTAAAGGCGAATCCCAACAAACGGGCTGTTGGTACTGTATTAGAGGCAGCATTAGATAAAGGCCGCGGTATCGTAACCACAATCTTAGTTCAGGCGGGAAGCCTTAAAGTTGGAGACCCTATATTGGCCGGGTGTTATAGCGGACGTGTAAAAGCGTTAACCAATGAACGTGGTCAAAGGGTTGAAACTGCAGGTCCGTCAACGCCGGTGCAGGTACTTGGTATGCAGGGTGCGCCTACTGCCGGGGATAAATTCAATGTGCTCGAGAGTGAAGTTGAGGCCCGTGAAATTGCCAATAAACGTTTGCAACTACAGCGCGAACAGGGTTTACGTACGCAAAAACACATTACACTCGACGAAATTGGCCGCCGTTTGGCAGTAGGTAACTTTAAGGAGCTTAACATTATTGTTAAAGGTGACGTGGACGGTTCAATAGAAGCATTGTCAGACTCTTTGTTAAAGTTATCGACAGAACAGATACAGGTAAATATTATTTCGAAGGCGGTAGGGCAGATATCAGAATCAGACGTGTTGCTTGCTTCTGCTTCTGATGCTATTATCATTGGTTTCCAGGTACGCCCGTCGAGCGGCGCGCGTAAGCTGGCAGAGCATGAACAGATCGACATCAGGCTTTATTCAA
>Ga0302188_10003793_pt1 | contig 10348 bp, 4 predicted proteins | sample II_Bog_E2_1_FD_198783 | JGI IMG/M metagenome (GOLD analysis project Ga0302188, IMG submission 198783) | Peat permafrost microbial communities from Stordalen Mire near Abisko, Sweden - II_Bog_E2_1 | ecosystem: Environmental > Terrestrial > Soil > Wetlands > Peat | place: Sweden: Abisko, Stordalen... | reverse complement strand
CTAGATGGTCTACTGAAAAGGTACGTTAAAAATGTTTCGATTATCTTGGAGCAATTCATCGATACTTATCAGGGCAAGGTCGACCTCAGTTTTTGGAATAAGATAGTTCATTTTAATGAAGGCCATGGATCAGGTGCAACGGATACATACACTGGCTGGCTGACTCACTTCTTCGGATACTAAGGAAAGGTGGAGGAAGTGAGAATTCAAACCATTGATTTGAGCATCGAAATCGACAATAAGATAACGGGAGTTGTGAAGAATGTGCAACTCGTGGGAGGATTCAAGGCCATTTCAAGTGAGGGAAACGTGCATCGGCCTCATCTATCAATGGCCATTCGGGATGCTCCAGCAAGTTAAACTTTGCCTGCAAAACCTTAGTCTCCATTTAACATTCTTCGGAAATTTTTTGGAATAAATCGATAAAATTGGTCATGATTAATCCTATTTATCCCATTAATCTTAAAATTTAATATTTAATATTTCCATCCACTTCATCCATATTTTCTTCATATTGTTCGTTAATTTCCCCTCTCTTCACCATTTGAAGATTAAATGTTATAAATTCATCTGATAGTTTATTTATTACGAATAATATTATAAATTTAATAGGTTCTTCTATCAATTAAATTCTATCAAAGAGGACAAACTTGCCCTGTCAAGGTAAAGCGCATGGGAAACTATAGCCTACCGAGGCAGCACTCACACCTGCTCCATAACAAAGAATTATACATATCGTACGCCGATAATATGTCCATTCTTTCGAATTAATTAGCATTGTTCCAGAATACTCATATATTATTGATGTACTAGTATTAATTAAAATAACCGGCAGCCATATACAAAGCATAATAAATTGGATATATAAAAGACTTTTAGACTGTAGTGGTTTTTGAATCAGCACTTACATTATGCTTTGCCACTGCTCATTCTCGGCCTTCAACATTTCTACTCCGAAAAAGCTTTCTAAATTATTATTAAATAAATATTTATTGTTTGTAAAAATACAGATGATAAAAGACGGGTGTGCATTGGATCTTGAGAAAAGCTATACATATTAAGTTACAAAACAAATAAATAAAGTGAAGTTAACATGCTTAAGTGATGAAGAAAGTTTTAGATCATCAAATTAAGCAAATTCGCAGTTCAAATTTTATCTTTAGAAATTGGGTTTATTTAGGGAAGCTCAAATGTGGACAATCTTTTAGCCTCAACAATAGGCGCAGATTAGCTTGTGATTTTGATTAAGAGTTTTATACGAAATAAAAAATAAACCACTGTCTATAAATATACCTGCTAAATTAATTCCATAATTAAAATTTATGATTGCATTCACTAAGATTGGCAGACTACTCCCAACTGTTTGGCTTTCAGTGTGCTTAGCTTTTTCTAGTGAAAAAGCAAGGTCCAATCTCTCTTAAAATGCACAGAGGGCTATATGGGCCACTGCTCTTATAAAGAAGATTAGTTTTGCTGAGGGATCTGATTTGATCAATAGTCCCTCCTTGAGAGAGCAGATTCTCAATTGTAATCACCCAACGGATTACATAAATCATGAAGGTGAGAAGCAACGCCTTCTCGGCATAAAGACTGAAAACAATGAAGAGCTTATCTTCGATGATAAAATTAGAAAATAAGTATTTGGCATATTTTAGGATGGAATTCCATTATCAGAAACAATATTTATTCATGAGAGAACCACACAAGCAAAAGATCAGTGCAATAAAAAACTTTAGAAAAAAAGATTATAGGAAAAAATTATTTTCTGCCCAAATGTTTTGGTAACTAAGTAAATATTCTTTGCGCAATTATATTTTCATTACCGCCGACTTATTTATGGTGGGTTTGGAATGGGTAAAACAATGGCATTTGCTCTTTTTCATTACTTATCTTCCATGGTCAATACATATGTTTATCAATCATCCACAAGCTAAGCCCTTTAATAGGAATTATAACTTCTCAAAGACAGCTACTTAACACGTAAAATTCCCAAACTGTTTTATTGGAGTGTTAATTTGCAAGATGACTAATAAGCATTAAAAAAGATAATGCTTCATCAAGCGACTGAGTTATCTGAATTGGAAAAATAATAACTTAAATCTATTCATTAATTTGAGCTGTTTACTCGCAAGCTTTATGATAAATATACGACAAAAAATATAGAAGTTAAAGTCTTGATAGATAACATTAATATCCTTGCCACGAGGTTCAAACAATGCACAAACTATTCTGAAGGCTACTAAGCAAAACAAAGATAGTGGTAGCAACAAATATCCAAAGTCTTATCAGGCATAAGTGAATTAAAATTGTAAGATTAGGAGTAGTAAATAAAAGAGGAGATAAGATCTACATTATAATTAAAGCTCCACACGAAATAAAAAAAAAAGTGGAGATCTAATCTGGAGAAGGTGACAATATTAAAGAAATAAGCAGAGATGCTTAGATCCCGCATGAAATCATTTTATATAAACTGCAGAATTCCTATTTACAATAGCTCAATAGATATTTAGAAATAGTTTTTTTAACAGTATGAGTATCAGTAAGAAGGCCACCTGACAATGGACTTGTAACCAGGTCACCGCGTATACCTCTCAATATTTTAAGCCCCATACTTCAATAATTTGAATGAAAAATGGGGATGTAATGACTTTAGCCAATATTTCTGGTTTTAAATAGAAAGTAAGCTCAAAATTAACAAATAATTTACTAAAGACGAAATATAAAAATTTAAAACAATCTTTTACCAGTAGGCTGAAAAGGAAAAATGGCCAGTGTCTGTTCGTTTTCGTAGCATTGCAAATATGCTCAGATAAAATGAAAACAAATGGTTTGGATCTAATATAAAAACACATTTTTCTGAAAGAAATTTTTTAATTACAGCAAAGCAACTTATAACGGAGCTTTATGCCAACTGCAAGAAAGAATATCAATAGCACTTAAAGACATTTTTGAGAGACGATTATTATGAGCAGAAAAATAAACTAAGATTTCTGAACATAATTTATGTATTTGCTGAATTCTAGGATCAGGAGTCTGCAAAAAATTTATAAATATACATCTCTGATCTAAAGTTTATGACAAAATAGATGAGTAGCTATCTAGTCTTTTCCTATACAAATCAAGAACTCTTTACTGTTAAATTTAATGAACTTGATCCAAAGATAATATTCTTTTGGACTCCCAATCAGATTAAAGATATTTTGAATGCAGTACTCTATTAACTGGCAGCCAACAATGAGATTATAAATCAAAATTTAGCAAGGATATTTTTATCTCGACACAAAGGAACTCAGGACAGCTACCTAGAAACTACCCTTATGATTGGTTTAAAACAACCTAACATGTATTTTAGTTTTATTGATTTTGACAAGGTTCGTCGTTTTTTTGAAATTAAATAATCCTCAACTTTTATCGAATTAAATTAGGCTTAACACCAATAAAAGAATGTAATTTATCGTAATTTTAAAAATATTATGGAATTAGCAAGGAGTAATCCAAACTAGTTTATATTGGGATAGCCAATCAGAGTAACATTATTATGATTTAGATGGATAAAAATAAAAAAATAGATGCTTTAACGAGCAAGTACATCAGTTTTATTATATTGAGATATGCTCCTTCGATTTAAAAGACTCCTTTGTATCAAATTTATTCATTTGATATCATTAATACCACTTAAACAAGTATTATCAAAAAGAGAATATAAGATGCTACTAACCTGTTCACCAAATTAAATAAGCACAACAACAAAATTAATTACACAATTAATCATACAATTATTGGCGGTCTTTAGTCCAAAAAATAGGTATCGGGATAAAAATTTACTATCAGCACCGCCTTAGTCGAAAATATTTCAAATTTTCCAGTTCCTCATGATGAACATCGTCAATCAATTTGTCAAGGTTTTCTAACTCAACAGAAGATATATCAATTAGTTAAGGACGTAAACTTGTAAAAGGCGAAGAGAATGAAAGTAAAGTAGCTTTGATTATCACTTATAAATCATTTTATTGTTAGAGACCATTAAGACAATGGTAATTCATATTATTACATTAAAAAATTTATAGAAATTTTTGATGGCTGGCTGTATTTCTCACAGATGCCATCAAGCTGAATTTATTTATCAAAATATTAGATCAAATCATTGATATTATTTATTGTTGTTGATTTACTTCGGTCTTCTCTGAATCATATATTTTTAAGTGCAATCATATTTAAAATATATCGTTAAATCAGATGTCGGATAAATTTGAAAAACAGGAATTAAATAATTATGACTGTTTAACTCACAAAGTAAGAAAAATGTTGTAGAAGCAGTCCTGGATTAACAAAATTAAGAGATAAAATAAAATTTGACATTAATTATTTTTATAAGATGAATTTTTTATAATTAAAGCTTTGATATATTATCTTTCACAATTAAACTTATGATTAGGTTGACTAACATTAACAGACGATTTCCAACTCTATTGTTTCATCAACAATTAGCTTTTTCTGCTGAAAAGGTGAAACCAACTCTCTCTTAAAATGCACAAAGGGCCATATGGGCCACTGCTGTTGTGAGAAAGATTAATTTCGCAAAGATATCCGATGATATTAAAAAATAGTCTTTGAGAGACCAGCTTCTAAATCTTGAGCACCCTGCAAACAGTTTTACCAATTTAGATTTTAGAAGTCAAGTTAAAGCTCTTCGGATACACAATTCAAAATCACTCGTCTTTGATGATGCCATCAAAAAATAAATACTTGGACTCTTCTCAGATGGAGTTGACCTTTCAACAAATGTTTTTTCCCAAGAAAGAATTGCTCAAGGCAAAGATCTCAAAATTTCACTTATTGATACCTCGCATTAAAGAAAATTTGTATTCTGCCCAAATTCATTGGTGACTAAGGAATTTTTTTCATCCATCTTAGCATGCAGATAAAATTCACTGATTTATGGCGGGATTGGAATTAGTAAAACAATCTCATTAGTCCTTTTTAATTACTTATCTTCCCTAATCAATAAATACACTTATTAATTATTCACAAACTAAGTCCTCAAGCAGGAATTCTAATTCCTAAGGGAAAATTATTTAAATCTTAAAGTTCCCAAACTGTTTTACTGGAGTTTAAATTTAGTCGATGACGAGTAGATGCTAAGAAATATAATCCTATTGCAGGCGAGTGAGTTATCAGCGAAATAAAAGGAATAACTGTTAAAGATAGTTTCATTTTAAGAATTTACAGACGAGATTCACCAAAAATATACAAGCAGAGGTATTATCACTTATTCTGTGATAGATCAAATTAATATGCTGGCCTAGAGGTTTAGACGGTGGAACTATTTTTATCGAAAATAAGAATCTAAAAGAAATAATGGAGGTAAAATCTGTAAAAAATAACAGATACGATTAACTAACTCAAGGATAACAACAAAAATTAATTACTAAAGGAACAGATGAAAAAAAGGAGTTACTGGAAATCAACAATTAGTAAGCGCGTTTATTATGGGCATCGAATTACAAACAATATATTGCAATCAGGAAATAAGGATAGATTCTCAAGTTACGCATGAAAAAGTTTTAAAATATTGGTAAAATATGCCTTTACAACAGCCCAATTAATATTTAAAAAGATTTATTTCAACCCCAAAGTTAGACTCCCGAGGAAGAACGAACAATGGACTTATAATAATGTCATGATCCTCTTGTTATAATTTAAATAGATTACTTTAAAAATTTATCCAAGAAATGGGGATGCAATGATTTTAGTCATTATTTTTGGTTTTAAATAGAGAAAAGACTTAAAGTTAATAACAAATTTACTCATCAGCGCTAACTCCCCAAACTAAAACAAATATTTTATGAAGAGGCTAAAGACAAAAAATGGCCAATGTTTGTTCGATTGCTGAGTGTTGCAGATATGCTGATAAAAGATAAAAAGCAATGGTTTGGGCCTGAGATAAATACTAATTTTTCTAAAGATAACTTTAGACTCACAGCTAAAGAACTCATCAAGTAACTTCCTGATGGCATTATATAAGATCACCGAATTAATTCAAGAAGATTTTTAAGAAAATACGGGTGGAGGGAGGAGTGGAAGGAGGAGGGAAGGAAAAGACTAATATTTTTGATCCCCATTTTTGAATTAGCAAAAGTTTATGACCAAGAGTCAATTAAAAATTTATCAATGTAGATTCCTATATTATAAAAAGGATTCTTAAACGATTTACTGACACGATATGTGAGCTCATACTAAATAAATCCGGACTTGTTTACATTCAAATTCAATGAATATAGGCAACCTATAACCTTTCTGTGGACTCCTAAGCAATTTATAGGTGTCATGGCACCGGTACTCATTATTTAAATCACTTATATTTGGGGTATAAATTCAATATTTGCTGCCCGGGGACTTTTCTTGGAAGCATTACTCATCCAGACTTTAAAATAAGGAAAAATCAAATTTCAATTTACAATTTAAACAAAAAATAAAGCAAAAAAATATGAATTCACAACTAAACAAACTCCAACTGTCTTGCCGCTGGACAAAAATAATAAAAACGATATTGTTTCAATTCAAACAGCCTTTAAGGATATTATGAAGTTAGCAAAGATGAATCAAATGAATATATATTTGGTTAGCTCAAAACCGTAGATATTCTTAATTACAAAAGGGATTATCAATAAATTGAGAATTACAACAGTTGGATCGATTTTGTATTCGTTAAATACGATCCTTCAATGAAAAGACTCCTTTTATGATTTTCACATTCAATCTCGTTATTTCTACAGATCAAAAAATAATATAGACAAAAAGAGCAAAGGCGAGGAAAGGATTGAATTAATTAATTAAATTATCGAAATCAGTCGGGTAATTGAACTATCGAATTTATCATACGATCATTGGTGGTGAGAAAACACATACTTCGGAATAATAAAAAAATTGGGTTATTAGGACCACTTCAATATAAGCAGTGAAACTTGTTTCTACACCAAAAGATGCAACTAACAATATTATTTAAGATTTCAATATTTTTAAAGCAGATCTATCAGATTGTGAAAACTAGATAAACAGAACTAAAATTATAAAAGCAATTTCAGCTCAAGAATTAAAAGAACCAGTCAAACTATCCTATAAATGAGGTAATTAACTTGACCAAATCATCAAATCGCCTTAAATAACTCTAATCAGTGAAATCGCAAGCACAAGACTGACTATAGCCATGATTATTCATACATTATATGACAGTGACCGGCAGCTGATATCACGGTTTTATATTTTTAGATGCGATCAGGCTATACAGACTGATGAAAACTCGGAAGAACTAAGATTACTCAAAAGAAGAGATAAGCGCGACAGACTGATGGCTCAAGCTATACAAAGGTGCGAAAGGTAAGTATTTAGCGTTGAGGACTGGCGATTTAACTTTTGTAGAGTTGTGAAAAGTATTGGCTTGATTTGCCAGACTGACGGCTAAGTGACACTGGGGGAAATATAAGGATATAATGCGATAACTAAGCCATAAATTTATATATTTTTGCCCATTTTGGAATATTGGACCTCGACTGTTATTATATAATCTTTATTATTTTAATTGATTGCTAACATCAAAGTCGAATGTTGGCTTAACTATTGTTTTATGTTCACGAGCTGTTGCTGATCTTTGACTCACAAGTAGCCATGCTCCTGGAGATGTTATGAGCTAAAGGAATCCCTTCGAAACGATAATTATAGTGGGCGGAAGCTTATGTCTGTAAATTTTTATATTTTTCCAAGGCTTCCTTGTATTTTCTTTTGTTCATCCAGCTTTGACCAATTAAATTTTGGGCTTTAAACGCTTCTTCAGGATATTTTCCCTTGAGCTTACTCATATTTGATGCCTATTAAAGAACTTTCTCAACTTCTTATGCTTTTTATGCGCTCTTATCATCTCCCTTTTTAAGGAACAGCTTCAAGAGATGGACTAATCCCACCAAATTTTCTGGTTCGCTCTTGATGGATCTATACTATTCCTCAGCTTCTTCGTAGTTTTAATTATTTATATATGCATCTCCTAGAAGAATGATATACTTATTAAGCACGGTTTCGGGAGCCTTCATTTTTTGTAGGTATTTTACTTTTCTTTTATATACTTCTAGAGATTCATTGAAGTAGCCCAACTACTGAAGTATAACAGCCTGACTGTCGTCCTTTTTGATCAAATCTTGAAGATAATCATAATTTCTAAGCAAAATACTTTCCTTGTCATTCAATATATTTTTTGTATTTGATTTTGCTCTATTATGGAAAGCTTCTGTCAAAGGTCCATAAATTAAGACTCCTGATCTGGTTAGTACCTCGATACTGGCAAGTTGGAAAAAGTTATTTATATTGAAGATGACATTTTTTTTCAAAGTTTCATCGTTGCTAATATAAAAACCAAAATCCAGATCTTTCTCTTTTTATCTTTGAGTGAAATTAACTGAAAATAGGAAGGATCGTTCTAGCTATTCCATATCCTTGATGGCATCTCCCTTTTTAGTGTACCCCTTGACGAAGGACGTGAAAATTATAAAATTGTTAAGAGATTCTTTGAGTTTTAACTTTTCGATTTAGCTTGCGCTCAACTGGACCACAATATAGAGCTCATCAGGTTACTTTTACATTTATTTATGCTTCTTCTAAATGGCTTAAAATAAATCTGAGAAGGGAAGTCGCAAATAAGCCAATTTTTTAGGATTCACAGTGACTTTAGGGAAGTTTTGCACCAATTTCCAAAAGAAGCTGTCGTCCATCGCCCACTGTAAAACTTGACCATATAGCTTATCTCCCTTCAAGTCAATATTGTATTCCTTTTAAAATCGAATGATTTTTTGCTGTTGTTCAGGGTATAAGGCATGCGCCAAGTTGATAAAATCTTTTTTGCTTTTGGCTTTAGGATGTTTTGGGGTAATACAAAAGTAATTCAGCATGTACTTATTCAGCATTTTCCTGTCTTCCTCCAGCATAGAAAGCAAAGAGCAGGGAAGTAGTTCAAGATGATCCTACTATTCTGCTTTCTTCAAAACTTCAATAACTTGCTGACATTTCAGCCCATAACCCTTAATCTTTGGAAATTTTTTGCAGAGAAGGTTAGCTCTTTCCTAGTTTTCACAAAAGAGGAATACTTGTGCAACTTTTTTCTAGTTCTATAAATACCGATAGCCGTCATCAGGAAGAGAGGCTGCAGCGATAACTTTGATTAATTATTCGTCTTATATTTCCTCGAGTTCACTCTGCATGCGTTCCAGGGACGTAAAGGAATCAATTTTGAAATTTTGTGAGAACTGATTGCAGTAATTCTGATTTTCAGTGTTCTAGACGTGAGGGTCTATCCAGTAGTAAAAGACTTGCTTGCAATTTTAGAGCCTGACTTAAGTGATTTCTTCAACAAAGAAGTGGTTTTCATCCTCAGGGTTCGGGACTAGATCATGATTATTTCCTGGATTTTGAGGTTATTTGTTTGTTATGCATGACCATGGCACCCCCATACTTATATCTATAAATAATGATATCCATCAGTATCCAAATTACGGATATTGTTTTGGATGGGTTATCAGATTCAATTATTGAATCCTTAAACAAATAATAAAGTCCTTATTTTGAGGGGAAAGATCAGGTTTGGGATTAAATTCACTTAGAGTTCATTGGAAGCAATGGCTTCGATAATGACACCATCCTTTATTTGATCAAATACAACAGGCGAAACTTGACTTTCTAATGATCAATTTTTCGGGTGCAAGGCAGCAAATGTTTCTAAAAAGAATGATTTGAAGGAAAGTCAGTCGCATATTTTAATTAAAAATAATTATCTATATTAGTTCGAAGAAAAGCTATTACAGCCAAAGAAGCACAAGTCAATATTTTCCCAAGATTAATTCCACTTTATCCCCAGTATAAAAACTATATAAGCTTATATAAGTTATTGATCTTAAAGAAAAAAATAAGGGAAGTAATAGTAAGTAAATTTAAGGATTACAACAAAACCACCAGCAATCTTAACTGATAACCAAAAGACTGGATACTCGCATTTATCTTAAACTGCAGAAAAAATTGAACTGCCTCACTCTAAAAGCCAAACCATAAATATCAAAAGAATATTAGCCAACCAAAAATTTAAAATCAGTTTAAAAGTGAAAGAGAAAACACTTCGGTTTATCAGTTGTCCACATAACTTGCTCGACACAATATTATATTGTCTCAACATTAAAAACATAGACAAAACTAATGATAAGGCGACATAAATACAATTTATTATTGGACAAGTGCAGATTGTATATTTGGCTATAAAATATTGGGGTTGGGGTTGGGGTTGGGGTTGGGGTTGGGGTTGGGGTTGGGGTTG
>Ga0302188_10003786_pt1 | contig 10359 bp, 6 predicted proteins | sample II_Bog_E2_1_FD_198783 | JGI IMG/M metagenome (GOLD analysis project Ga0302188, IMG submission 198783) | Peat permafrost microbial communities from Stordalen Mire near Abisko, Sweden - II_Bog_E2_1 | ecosystem: Environmental > Terrestrial > Soil > Wetlands > Peat | place: Sweden: Abisko, Stordalen... | reverse complement strand
CGACAAGTCTGACGGCATGAGTTCTTGTTACTACCGCGATGGAGCATTCAAGCCTACGCACCACAAGCTTCATTAGAACTCGCGGGAAATTGATCCCAAACCACTCGAAGTTGACCTGACCCTTGTTCTGGTTCCTTTGCAAACGGCAGAGTTCCATTGAGGAGGGCCGATCCCAATCACACGATTCCACCTACGCTTCCTGGTCGTACCAGGGTGTCAGGAATGAAGAGCAAGTAAGATGTTTCTTAGACAGCCTGGGAAAGAAATGATCTGTTAATTACGGCGCCGAAACCTAAAAGATGCGTGATAATAAGGTGTCTAGCACCGACTTGTTCGATTCATTGCTGCTCCACGGCTTGCTTTGTCGATGCTTCTTTCAATTGTGCATTGTTGCATTCCAAGTAATGATACCGGTTAAATAAGGGCTGTACCCATCGAGTGGTCTACACCTGAGATAGTACGTGATTTCATAAGTTAGGTTAGAATGATATTGCAGACGCTTAGTGGCGTGAAAGTGTTGAGGAAAATCTAAGAGAGTGACCAATACATTTATAATATATTTACGACTAACTGGCGGTTTACGCTACGCTAGAAATACCTATCTGGAGAGATGTTTTTGTCCACGCACATTCCACGAATCGAGAAATTAAGACGATCAATAGAGGCACTCAAAGAGTTTCTCGACAAACCCGCTACCTCAAAACTCGACAATGCTGGCATTGTTTTTGGATTTGTCGTAGCCTTCGAACATGCTTGGAAGTGCCTCGAAGATCGTGTTTCCGATCTCGGGTATGCCACGAGAAAGATCAAGCCTATTTTAGACACCATTCTTGAAGCAGGCTTGATTCCAAGGAGCGATGAAAAGATCTGGCTCCAAATGCTTGAAGACAAGAATCTGTCGTGGCACGTTTACGACGAATCAAATGCTTGCGCCTTGGCAACTCGAATACGGGACACGCATCTCCAAGCGCTCGAGTCCCTTCATACCCGTCTGCGAGGCCGCTAACTGAAACAAATTCGGGGTGCTGTTCTTTCAAGGCAAAGCTTCGCACCCTCAGAACCCAGCACGACATGGGGACTAATCTTCATTTTGCCGCTTAACTTGTCGACTAGCAGACTTCCAATTTCAAGTCAAATCGCGTAGACTTACTTTATGTTCAAGTCCCTTTTCATTGCAGTGGCAGTTGCTACCTGCGCGCTTGCAACGGCCGATGATACTCAGCAAAAACGGGACGACGGCTCGGTTCTCAAAACTGCAGTTGAAGCGGGGACTTGGGCATATCACACCGCCGGTGAACTCCACCAGAAAAAAGAAGTCATACGTAGGGAAATCACCCGACCTGTCGTAAAGCTAGCCAATCACGAAGCAAAGCGAGTTGAGCACTGGCTGGGGCGTCGCCTTGGGTTTCGCCACTAAAGTGATCGCAGCTTAAATCCCGCTAAACGCGACGTATAACTCGGGCGGCCTTTTCGGGTTCGGGAGCTTGGCGCGAGTTCCCAGGCGTTATCTCATCGAATTGGTTGCATGCTAAGCCAAATCTGTCGGGCGCAGCATCTTGAATTGCCGCTAAGCGCAAAGTGCCTTTTGGAAGATTTTTGTCCGATTTTCATTGGAAACGGAACTTTGACGGCTTCTGAGTCGCCTTGAAGACGGACATGATCAAATCTCTATTATTTGTGACCGCCTTGGCCTCATGTGCAATGGCTTTTGGCTTCGCCCCGCTGCAAAAACAGGATGATAAGTCAGTACACCATGCTGCCATGCACGCTGAGAACTGGGTTAACCACCATACCAGCGCGCCTCATGGGAAAAATGCCGTGCGACGGAAGAAAGCATTTCGTCACAAAGTGAGAAGCGTACACCACGCGGCGATGCATGCCGAACATTGGGTGGACCATCACGTGAGCGCACCGCACAAAACCGGTGGGAACTGAGAAAAGGCTAACGCGTTAACAAATCCTAACTCAGCACGAAAATTGCCGTGATAGGATTGATGCGTGCTTGCCATATTACTTCCCTACCTCGCAAAGTCGCAGCAGGTTGGTCAGGGCTCCGTCGTCGATACTCCGGCATACACCGCACAGCAAGACCATCAAGCAATGATGGACTTGCTAGGTATCGCCTCTTTGCGGCCTGGCAAAAACGGCATGAATGCCCGCGATCCTAACTACGCCAACTATGACGAGGCCAAAGCGAATCCATTTCCAAACCTGCCTTCAGTCCTGGTGATGAAGAACGGGGCGACGGTTACTTCGGCCCGAATGTGGAATCGACGTCGCAAGGAAATTGTTGAGGATTTTGACCGTGAGATCTATGGTCGCGTACCGAGCCGCATGCCGAAGGTCACGTGGGAAGTAGCAAGCACTGCTCATGAAAAGAACGGCGACTACAGCGTCACCACCAAGAAGCTGATTGGGCATGTGGACAATTCGTCTTTTCCGACCATCAAAGTAGATATCCAAGTTTCCCTTTCGACTCCAGCAGATGCAAAGGGTCCCGTTCCCGTCATTATGGAATTTGGCTTTGCCGGGCCAGGACTACCCAGACCGTTTGCGACTCGCCCTGGACCCACCCCGCCCATCCAGTCCGGTCCACCTCTCACTTCTCGATCTCCGCAAGGAAACGGGGGCACCCCTTGGCAACAGCAAGTGCTTGCCAAGGGTTGGGGATACGCATCGATAAACCCGGGAAGTGTTCAAGCCGATAATGGAGGTGGTTTGACAAAGGGAATCATCGGGCTTGTAAACAAAGGACACTTCCGAAAGGTTGATGACTGGGGTGCATTGCGGGCCTGGGCTTGGGGCGCCAGTCGAGCGCTCGACTACTTTGAAAGGGACAAAGCTGTAAACGCCAAGATGGTCGGATTGGAGAGCCACTCGCGATACGGAAAGGCGACCATTGTCGCAATGGCTTACGACACAAGGTTCGCGATTGCCTACGTCAGTTCTTCAGGAGAAGGCGGCGCCAAGCTTCATCGCCGAAATTGGGGCGAGATCGTCGAGAACGTCGCCGGTACCGGTGAGTACCATTGGATGGCAGGGAATTTCCTCAAGTATGCCGGTCCGCTGGGTTGGGGAGATTTGCCGGTTGACTCCCATGAGTTGATTGCCATGTGCGCCCCTCGTCCAGTTTTTATAAGCGGTGGCGCTACCAACGGTGATGGGTGGGTCGATGCCAAGGGTATGTTTATGGCGGCGGCGGCAGCCGGTCCCGTTTACACGCTTCTTGGAAAGAAGGACATGGGCACAAGCGAATTCCCCCCCATGGAAACGTCTCTCATCGACGGCGATATCGCATTTAGACAACACAGCGGAGGGCACACGCCAGGTCCCAATTGGCCAACATTCGTTACGTTTGCGAGTCGGTATTTTGCACCTGCGCATTAGGTCGTATCTCGCAATCACCGTGGCATCCTTCGATTGATTGATCCCATGAGTCGGGGAAACTCAATCGTTAGGGGGCATAGGCGCTTGTGTTCTGTTGACGCCAATAGGACTTTTGTGCCATTTTTCGTTCCGGTGAGCTATTCAGCGTGCCCGTGCATACCGCTGTGCACAGGCGTCCATTACTCTACTTCCGTGTCCAACCATATGCCGCGCCCACTGTGTCAGTCAAGGAGATCGTCTAGTTGCCACTAGTGGATACAGCCTCCGAACAGGAGCCTGCGCTCTTTAAGAACCTTCCCTTGAAGTCGGGAGGTTTCGTGTTGCGCATGTTTGGACCTTTGATACTTGAATCCGGCGATCGTCAGCAAACCAAGTTTCCTACGAAACGATCTGCACTTCTGCTTGCATGCCTTGCCGTGGCAAGAGATCATCGAATTGGAAGAGACGAATTGGCCGAGATGCTGTGGCCGGACGATTACCTTGATCTGACCCGTATTCGTCTCCGCCAAGAACTGCGAAGACTGAGACAGGCTGTCGAGGGATTTGGATGCTGCTTGAGATCTGACCGGCAATGGGTAGAGATCGAGCCCGGCTGCCTTTATACAGATGTACAGGCATTCGATGCGGCCATGGTTTCGGCAACCGTCGCACTCAATACGCATTCGAAAGTGGAATACCTGAATAAGGCAGTATCCCTACTCAATGGGCCATTTCTTTCCGGACATCAGGAGCCTTGGGTTCATGCGACGCGGAGGACCTACAATGAAAAGGCCCGCCGAGCGTGGATGGCGTTGGCAGATGCACATCAGTCCCTTAATGATCATGAGAGGGCACTTGACGCCACGATCAATGCCGTCCGTCACGATCCACTGGACTCAGACGCAAATATGATGCTGATTCGAAGACTCGTTGAGCGTGGTCAAAGGGCCAGGGCACGACAAGCGTTCTTGGAATTTGACGCGATGATGTTTCGTGAACTGGGTTGCCATGCGCCGTCTTCAGTTCGTGCAGCCCTCGGCATAGTAGCCAGTGACCAAGATGAGCCGCAGCGGTTGGCCGAAACCTGCGTTCGAGCCCAGATTTCTCGTCCGCTTCCACTTTTTGGACGGGACGACTTACTCGCTACAATCGAAGCCTCTCTAGCGAGGCCGGGAGCATGTGTCCTCACAGTCGGCATGATCGGAGTCGGGAAGACTCACCTCATACGCGAGGCGGCATGGCGGTTTGCACGCGCCAATGACCTGCCCATTCAATTCGGAGGCACTCCAGAGCGAACCGCAGACGGACTTTTTGTGATCGACTCGCGCGTAGAGCAATCGAGTCTGATCGAATTGATGAATAGGGCAACCCAACTCGGATGGAGAGTGCTCGCCGAATCGCGTAGGCGAATCGACTCCTGCGGGTTTGAGGAGATCCTCGTGAGTCCACTGCCGACGCCTGCGCTAAACGATACGGCCGAAACCGTCTATGCGAATCCATCCGTTCAACTCCTGATTTCTCAAATGGCAGAAGATGGAGCGGCCAAATCCACGTCGACTGAGGCCGTGCATCTTGCCGAACTCGCGCGGCGATTAGACGGCCTGCCCGCCGCACTCCGGTTTTATTCCTCGCGTCTCATGGTTGGGACGCCCGTTCAAATCCTAAATGGTTTGGATGAGAGCCTTCCCGAGTTCGTAAGCAACCCGACGTTCGATGGCGAGTCGGTCTATTCGACCCTATCAAGCGCGGTTTCCGATCTGCCTCCACACGTAGTCGAAGCATTTCTCGCAATGTCGTTGCTTGATGGCGCCTCGCTTGACTTGGCAACGCGCTTGTCGGCCCCATATGACTTCACCGACGTATGGCGTTCGCTGGAACGCCGGTCCTTGGTAACCATTCAGGGCAGCGGGCCGAGCAGGAGGATTAGAGTTCCAGCGCCGTTTGCCGTCGCAGCCAAGAATCTGGTTGAAGAAACCGACCTTAGCCGTATCGTTGATCGAGTTTGGCGAGCATTGGCAGACTGGGCTTTTGAGCTCTCGCGGAGACTGACTGGCCCCCAGCAGGATCTTGCATACCATGCAATTGCCAGCGAGCTTGGGAACATAAGAAGAGGTCTCATCTGGGCAATCGAGAACGAACCACGGTTGGCAGCATATCTTGGAGTGGCATCGTGGAGGACGATTTGCGCCCGGGGAAACCCCTCCGCCGATAGCGACTTGCTGTATCGGGCCGCCGAGCTTGGCGCGTCCCTACTTTCTCCTGAACTGGAAGGCGAACCCTGGACCGGAGCGGGTATTGCCCTCTCAATTGTCGGTCGGCTGGATATTTCCGAGCGAGCCTTTCTCAATGGCGCAAGGATCTACTCCGAAGCAGGAAACCTCAACTTATTAGCTTGGAACAATATGAACTACGCGGTTTACGTGGTTGTTCATTCCGATAAGGACCGAGCTATCCAACTTCTGCAGACCTCTGCCGAGCAGGCCACAAACCCGAATCTGCGCTCACTCGCACTTTCTGATTACGCCACGATGCTTGCATCTTCGGGCGAAGCAGTCGAAGCCGTTCGAGTCGCGGAAGAGGTCTTCGCCCAACGCCTCTTAACTGAGGACAAGACCGCACATGCCCGGGCTTATGTCGACTTGGGCGAACTCTATCACATCACAGGCCGCCCAGAAGCGGCCCGGCCATTGCTTTTGGAGGGGATTAGGAGGCTGCGCGAAGCTGGCATCCAAAACATGTTGCTTGATCAACTGGTCTTTCTTGCCGAAATAAGCATGCAGGAGAGTACGATGAATCCCACACTGACCGAATCTCTTCTGGACGAAGCAAGCGGCATTGCAACAAGGATCGGCGTCAAGAGGCAAGTGCTTGCCCTTGCGCGGGTGCGCATGGCGTATGCTTCCCGATCAGGCGACCGTGGCTCACTGATAAGTGCGATTGAGGAGACTTTTAGGCTCACTCAGGACAGTCAATGTCCCAAAGAACGTGAGAGATCGCTCAGGCTTTTGGCATTGGAACTGAAGAGACTTGGCAAGCATGAGTACGCCAATTCCGTCTTATGCGCTTTGGGCGATGATGCGGAAGGTTTGTGCCATACCGGCTGGAGGTCGTTGCTTTCTACCGACTCGCACACGACGAATTGCGTACTTGCAGTGGTGCTTGCGAAAGAGGCGTTGGCGTAAACACGCTTTAGAGGCTTTGCAAGAGTCCCAAAGGCAGGACTGCGCCGGATGAATCCTCTCCACCCCAAATGGGGACCGCCTAGAAGCTGAGCAATTCATGCCATTATGATTCCAACATGGCTCGCAGGATTCGGATAGCTGTCGTTGGCTTGGGATTTGGACGGTCCTTCGTGCCGATCTATCAGTGCCATCCCAATGTCGAACAGGTGGCTATTTGCGACAGCAACCCTGATTTGGTTCGGGAGATTGGAGATCGTTATTCGGTCGAAGAACGATACACCTCCCTTGACGATGTCTTAGCAAATGACTCGATCGAGGCCGTTCACCTGCTGACTCCCGTTCCATTCCATGCTGAACAGACGCTGTCGATACTGAACGCCGGCAAGCACTGCGCATGCGCGGTACCCATGGCAACCGATTTGGATGATTTACGAAAGATCATTCAGGCACGCAAGAGTGCAGACCGGGTCTATATGATGATGGAAACGGCGGCCTATTCACGCCAGTACTTATTGGTCCAGGATATGCATTCGCGAGGTGAATTTGGCAATTTAACCTTTCTAAGGGGAGCCCACTTTCAAGATCTGGAAGGTGATTACCCTCTTTACTGGCATGCCCAACCACCCATGCACTACATTTGCCACGCAATCGCGCCGATTCTCGCTCTGACTAGGACGCGCGCCACCCGCGTGTGCTGCTTCGGTGCTGGAGAGCTAAGGCCAGACCTTCAGCAGCCGGGTGGAAATACGTTCCCGCTTCAGACCGCGCTGTTTCAATTAGAGGGTTCGAATGCAGTGGCCGAAGTCACGCGTTCTTGGTTCCAGGTTGCTCGCAGTTTCATCGAATCGTTCAGCGTTTATGGCGAACGACGAAGTTTCGAATGGCCATTGCTCGATGACGAGGATCCACTTGTGTTCACGTTGGATGAAGAGCGGCCGAAGCGCAGAAGAAATGGTTCATCCCAACGAATCTCGGTACCCTTCCGACCCGATCTGGTTCCCCCGGAACTGGAGCCCTTTACTCAGGGTGGCCATGGTGGATCGCATCCCCACCTTGTCCATGAATTCATATCCAGCATCGTTGAAGGCCGGCTGTCAGCAATCGATGCCGTGACCGCTGCAAACTGGACCGCTACGGGAATTTGCGCCAACGACTCCTCGATCAAAAACGGAGAACCCGTCTTGATCCCCTCCTTTTGTTAGCTCGAACCTCAGTCCAAGCTTTGCAAGCCAACCGAATCCGCTTGCACCCTCCAAGTTGATCACGCCTCACGCAATCGGATGATCTACCACTAGCTCTGCCTATTAGTAGTTAGTCACGACTTAGCTTAATGCGGTTCTCCTTGGCATCCTAAAGCTAAAAATGAGACGGCGCCGAATCGACGCCATCCCATTTTTCCGATTCACTTAAGTAAGTGTCTAACGGCCTCTTGAGGGATCTCGTTGAGGACCAGGTTGTTTATCCGCAAATTGCTGAAGGGCATCCTTCTTTGCCTTTTGCTGATCGGCGGAGACTTCTCCCCCCATAGCAGAGCAACCCACCGCTACGAACAGCATCAGCAGAGCACAGAACGCAAGCAGCAGTTTCGTCATTCTTACAAGCCCCACATCGGCCAAGTTCCATTGGTGATGATCGGAGGGCCACCTGCACCGTAATATGCCGCATAGATCGGACATAGCTCCTTGGCGCTAAAGCTCAGACCGTATTGAGCGGCGGTCGGAGTGTTCGCAAGGAACTGACCGGCTGGAATTGTCTTAGCATGGCCATCGCAGTAGCTCAGAGGAATCTGTCCGGCGAACGGTACGGTCGTCGCGTCGATCGTGCCAACGTTCTCTCCGCAAGGACCGCTGCCACCCGGAGTATAGAAGTATCCCGACCAGTGCTCTCGCACGGCTAGCGGGTAGTACGTCAAGTTGAGATTGTTCGAGGTCGTCCCATACTCGTATCCGCCAACGACGGAGTATGTTGTCTGCTCCATGATGAGCATCGCGCTTGCTGGCTGAGGAACCGCCGTCGTGGACCCACCTAGGAAGGAGGTTCTACCACCGTAACTAGCGAGTTGCCCGGTACTCAAGTTGATGTTGAGGGCGCCGGTAAGGGCCAGGTTTAGTGCGTAGCCGCCATCCAATTCGCCTTCAGCCCAGCCAGTAGGATCCTTCTGGATGACTGGGTGCATGAATAGACCGTAATTCTTGGTATAGGGATATACCCACTTTTGCCACTCATAGTGGTTATCTCGGAAAGCGTATCCACCGTTGTTTCCATTGGCTCCATTGCAGAACGGAAGCGGGCTCGTACCAGCGGGCTGGACGTTGTATGCGGTGTTGATGGAATCGTTAAGGGTGCACCCGTCTTCACGAGGATACATGTCGTCATAGTCGCCTGCATACATGATGAGGCCGAGTCCTTGCTGCTTCTGGTTGGACACGGAAGTGATTTTCTTGGCGGCAAGTTTAGCCTGGGCAAATACGGGGAAGAGGATGGCTGCGAGAATCGCAATAATGGCGATAACGACAAGTAGCTCGATGAGCGTAAAGGCATTTTTCATAATTTCTCCTGAGGACGGAAGATGGACGCCTGATATTAGGGCGCAATGATAGCGGTGAACCCCTTCGTTCTTAACCACACAATTCTATCATTAATCCGCATTAAGGATACGTGAAGAATTGCCGAATTACTCACCACTATTTATGCCTAGTGAAAGCATCCTTATTCAGTTTTCGAGACATTCGGCAAAAGATCCTGAAATTCACCCAGATAAGGTTCGTATCGCCTCCAACGCTCCACAGAGGTCGTGTAAATCGGCTGCCTTACCTGCCAGAGACTTGGCGTATTTACGTTACGATCGTTCTCCTCATGGCGCAATACCGCTTCGTCCCACTCCAAACCGATCAAGGTTAAAATGCGCCGCAACTGCGTCTGACGATCCGTAACGACATCCTCATAGTTGACTTCAATGAACCTATCCGGAGGAAGGACGGACCGCCAATGCTCCATCAGGCGAAGGTACTGCTGGTAGGCAAAAACGATATTGCCTCTGTCGTATGCGAATTCGACGGGAACCCGATTGGGCGTGGCGTAGATGGAGACGCATGTATCAAGTGGATTCCGCCTCATGTGGATGATGCGAGCGTTTGGCAGCGCCAAGTGGATGGGTCCCAAAAACTCGTAGTTCGCGGGCATTTTGTCCGTTACATGAGGAACTCCAGGCGCGATGGCCTTTAGCTTATCGACATAAAGATGACCCAGCCTTGAAAAATCGGCGTGTTTGAATGTCCTTCCCTTGGAGCCGAATAAGACCGTCCGGTTAGCGGGCCAGAACCGATGCTCGCCGGCCGCGCCGATTTGAGAATGCGACGACAACATTTGTTCGCACAATGTGGTGCCCGACCTCATCATGCCTACGATTACAATCGGAAGGCTGCTCTTATCTCCCTGCGACCGATGCTTCTCGATAAATCCGCTGGAAAACGTTTCGATGATCCAATCGAAGTTGTCGGCATAAGACTTTCGGTCAAAAACATCGTCTCCGAATTTGATGCGGCGTGCAATGCGGTTCGCATCATCAAAGTGGCCCATTGCTTTTCCGTAGTCTTTTAGGCTTTCATACGCCCTTCCGAGGCCATAGTGTAAGAAATTAGCCTCTCGGGGAGGCAGGCCGCCATCCTTAACAAGCAGTTCCATGCGTTCGACCATCGGTCGGTCGTTCTCGGAGACTTTATTGTTGTGCACGTAGGCAAAGTAAGCAAACCCCTGACGCGGCTCAAGTTCTATCGAACGCATCAAGTGCCGATTCGCATCCTCAAAACGA
>Ga0302188_10003781_pt1 | contig 10366 bp, 5 predicted proteins | sample II_Bog_E2_1_FD_198783 | JGI IMG/M metagenome (GOLD analysis project Ga0302188, IMG submission 198783) | Peat permafrost microbial communities from Stordalen Mire near Abisko, Sweden - II_Bog_E2_1 | ecosystem: Environmental > Terrestrial > Soil > Wetlands > Peat | place: Sweden: Abisko, Stordalen... | reverse complement strand
TAAGCCAGCAGATCAGGCCACTGGTATTAACGGCTTTCACCAATCAAACGCTTTGGCGCATCATTTATGAATGCCTGGAAAAACGACAGGCAGATGAGGCCATCAGAAATAAACGCTACGCGGAACGCGAAGAAATTATGCGGTCGCTGAGTAGCCTGGATGGCATGGGAAGGCCGCTGTTCGCCCTTTTTGCAGGATTAGCATTGGCGGAGAACCAGCAGATCCGGCATTGGGACTTTAATGACTTGTTAAATTTTCATATTACAAGAATTGAAGAGAACGTGTGGAAGAGAATAGATAGTTATAAGGACCAGCAGTTTGAGCACAAACAGCTCATTATGGCGAATACCCTGTGCCGTGACCTCGATATCGCAGCGCTCAAAGCGCTGGCAGATGATTTTATAGGAATAAAAAACCTGACCACCGCTGCTTACGCGCTAATGGTAGACATAAAAAGAGAACCGGATGAAAAAACGTTTACGTTCCAGGGGATTACCCCCGATATACTGGGTGAATATTTTATTGTCAAAATATTTAATGAGCTAAGGCTCCAGGAGACGGGCGAATTAGGGAAACACCAAGTAACCATGGATGAGCTGCTGGCATACGCATACCGCAAGAAAAACAAGAACGTGGAAACCGTTTGCCTGCGCATTTTAGAAGACATGAGGGGCCGGACGGATATGGACCACGACCTGTTGATTAATTTATACAGGATATTTCAGGCCTCCGGTGAACATGAAATGGTCAGTATGCTCGGCAGTACCTTTTTCAAGAAATGTGTGATCCGGGCTAACCCCGGCATGAATGGCAGGCCTATATGGGACCCTGAAACAGGTGAGATTGATCCTCATGCCCTCCGTTATTTCAGCATGGGCCTGCTGACTTTCCCCGAGGACAACAACGAATATAAAGAAATACTGCGGGATATCCTGATTGCGGAGGATCTTCTGCAGAGCCCGGTCTCGTTCAAGGGTATGATCAACCTAAACTTTAAGAAATACGATGAGGCCATCGAAGATAATTCCTATAAGATCAGGCTGTTCCCAAATGAGCCTTATAATTATAACAACAGGGGACTGAACTATATCCGCATTGGGGAATTCGATAAGGCCCTTTCTGATTTCCTCCAGGCGATTCTGCTAAGCTCTGTAGTGCCTCCCGATTTTTACAGTAACATGGGTATGGCTTACTATTACCTTGGTTTGCATGAAGAAGCTATTGTGGAAATTGACAAGGCTATCGAACTAAACCCTGATAACGATATTTACTATCAGAACAGAGGGATGATATATGACGAACTGGAGAGTTTCACGGCAGCACTGGACGATGTCGGCCTTGCCATTAAACTACAGCCCGATGAACCGTCGCACTATTATATACGGGCACTCATTTTTGAAAACCTTAATAAGTACGAAGACGCGATCTTCGATTATGACTGCTGTATCATGCTAAACCGGGGAAACCCGGAATATTACTATAAGCGCGGGCGGGCAAAGGCCAGACTGACCAGGTATCAGGAAGCCGTACTGGATTACGAAGAAGCCATTTTGCTGGCGCCCCGCGAAGCAAGCTACTACCTCCGGAGGGCTTTTGCAAAAGAAGGGCTAGATGAATATGATGAGGCAATTGATGATTACAGCGCCGCCATTGAGTTAAGCCCCCAGGAAGGTATCTATTATGAATACAGAGGCGAAACCTTCGGACAAATGGGATTGTATGAACCGGCGATCAGAGATTTTACACAATCCATACAGCTTAGGCCTTATGCGTCTGCCAGTTATCAATACCGCGCCGCAGCGTGGTTTGAATTAAAACAACTCGAAAAAGCGCTGGACGATTGCAGCACTGCTATCGGAATCGACCCGGAGGAGCCGGATTATTATAACGGAAGGGGGATGGTTCGGCTTGAGCGCGCTGATTATGAAGATGCGGTATCTGATTTTGAGACGGCCATCCGTTTAAAGCCGGGAGAAGCCAACTATTATAATAACCTTGGCGTGGCTCTTTTTAAACAAAATAAATATGAAACGGCCCTGTCGAATTACGGCACTGCCATTGGAATTGATCCCTCCAACGGCAAGTTTTACGGCAATGTAGCAGCTGTTTATATCCGTTTAGGCCAATTTGAAGAAGGACTATCCGCCTGCGAAAAAGCAATCGGGCTAACGGGCGGGGACGCGGATGTCTATAGTAATAAAGGAATGGCCCTGATTGGATTGGCCAAATATCCGGAAGCATATGCGGAAATCGCCCACGCACTGTCGATCGAACCGCGTAATCATCTTCTTTACAATAATATCGGTTTGGCCTGCTTTCACCTGGGCCGGCTCGAAGAGTCGCTACTCTATTACGACCAGGCTATTGAAATGTTTGACGGGGAAGCACAGTTTTTTGCTAACAGAGGACTGGCTTATATGACGCTGGGCCGGCTGGAAGAATCGATCAGAGACCTGGACAAGGCTATCTCCATTGGCCCCGGCAATTACATCTTTTATAACAACAGAGCCCTCACGCACTATCATGCAGAAAATTTTGATCAGGCAATCGCGGATTATGACCGATCCCTTGAATTGTTTGACGGAGAAGCTGATTGTTACGCCAACCGGGCATTGGCCTTGTCAGCGAAAGGCAAACACCTTGAATCGGTGGCAGATCTTGACCGGGCTATCGGGCTGAAATCCCGGAATCCCGATTTTTATCATGAAAGAGCTCACGTGTCCGCGCTTTTGGGCGACACGCAGGCTGCGATGAAAGATTATGATAAAGCAATTGAATTAAATCCGGCTTCCCCCGTTTACTATAGTTCGAGGTCTTTTCTTTTTGATCAGTTAGGAAAGTTTGACGACGCCATCAAAGACTGTGAACGTGCGATTGCCCTTAACCCCCTTGAGCCTGATTATTGGGTGGGCCTGGGACATATGAACGAAAAATCCGGTTTGCCGGAGAAAGCCCTACTTGCCTATAGCCATGCTATTGAACTCGACTCCAGCGTCTCCGTAGTGTTTTTTGCAAAAGGAAGGGTTCTTGTTAAATTGGCGCGTTATGAAGAAGCTGTTGAAAATTATGACGGTGCCATTGCGCTGCAACCGGAAGACGGCCTTTCTTACGTAGAACGGGGCGTAGCCTTATCCTATTTAAACAGGCATGAAGAAGCCATCGCTGATTATCAGCGTTCGGTTGAGTTAAAAGGGCCTAATGAAGTTGCCTATAATAACATTGGTTTCTCCATGAACGAATTGACTTTATACCATCAGGCCCTGGAATATCTTGATCAGGCTGTTCTTCTCGACGACACTTATGCAAATGCCTTCAAAAACAGGGCTGTCAGCAAAATAAAACTTGGCTTGAATACAGAAGCACTTGGCGACCTCGACCGTGCCATTGAATTGGACCCTGAATATGCGGCCGGATATAACCGCCGGGGCGAGGTGCTGATCCTCCTGGGCAACACCCAACAGGCCTGTGAAGACTTTAAAATTGCTATGGAAAAAGGAAATGCAGACGGTAAAGCCAATTTTGAAAAATATAGCGCAAAAGGCTAAAAGCGAAGTACCCACGAAAAATTTAAAGGAAAGATAGCAAGGGCGTCAAACGAAAGTTGATACATCAGCATCCCCAAACCGCTCACTATTAACCCATAAGTTTATCCTGTGAAAAAAATATAGAAAAAGGAAACGGCTGGCCTGGAAGCGAAGCTGGCCAGCTTAAATAGCAAAACCCCGGACGTTTCAGTCCTGCTTCAAAAAGCAGTTAAAAACATCTTAAATCTGCATTTAAAGTATCAGGAAGGCGCTATTGAGAAGAAAAGTGAGATGCTGGGAATATATTTTCTAAAAATTTGACGTGTGAAAAAAATAATTTTCGAACTATTCGTCTAAATTCCATTGTCGGTCTTAATTATAGCGCCAGGGCCGATTTTGAACAAAAAAAAGGCGAGGAAAAGCATCAAAAATGACGCTCTGCCTCGCTGGGTGACCTGGGAGAGGATCGAACTCTCGACCCACTGATTAAGAGTCAGTAGAAGACCTCTATCGTTATTTTGTTATTTTCATATTTGCTTATATATCAATGTATTATGAATTATCGCTTTATCCTTATTTATTGATTTTATGTTATTTTTTGCTCATTTGTGTGAGAAATGTGTGAGATAAAAACTTGTATTTTATGCGAAATTTGCTTAAATTAGCACATAATTAAAAATGTGTGTGAGATAAAACTGAAAATTTCTTAAATTTAGGCAAAATGGCTGTAAAAGTAAATTTATATTTGGATGATCGGAAGATCGAGACAGGTGAAAAAGCCCCCGTAAAACTAAGGCTGTACATATCAAGAACTGACATCAGGCATTACCATACGAACAGGTATCTTACTTTTAACCAATTTGAAGAATCATATTTAGCGACAAAACCAAAAAAAGCATTTAAGGAGCTTAAAATAGAATTGGATTCTATCGCAGTTAAAGCAAATACCATCATCACTAAAATGGATGGGGCATTTATTCTTGCTAAATTCGAAAAGGAAATGTTCGGGGCTCACCCAAGTTCTACCGATGCTGTCGCCAATTACCAGGCATATATCGATGAGTTGATACGAAATGGACGAGCTGGCACTGCTGACAGCTACAGGTTAAGCTTAAAGTCTTTGCTGGCCTTTGCGGGAAAAGACAAAAAGCCGGCAACTAACTTGCCATTCGATAGTATCACCGTTGATTTTCTAAATAAGTATGAAAAATGGATGGCAAAAGAAGAAAAATCCAAAACAACTGTTGGTATCTATTTGCGCTCACTTAGAGCCATTTTTAATAAGGCAATAGAAGAAGGCAATATTGTGGCAGACATTTACCCTTTTAAGAAATATAAGATACCCACCGGACAAAACATTAAAAAGGCTTTAGATAAGTTAGAGTTGAAAACCTTATATACAGCGGAGTTGGAGCATGGTAGCCCTAAAGAAAAAGCCAGGGATTTTTGGTTTTTTAGTTACCAGTGTAATGGAATGAACTTCCGGGATATTGCTGAATTGAAATATAAGGACATAAACAGGAAATCATTTTCCTTTTTACGACATAAAACGCTATATACCACTAAGGATAAGCCGAAGCCTATTATTGTACCATTAACGGAATCGATCAAGGCAATTATTGAGCGTTATGGTACTAAGCCAGTTTTACCAGAAAATTATGTTTTTCCAATTTTAGAGAAATCAATGGATGAAACAAAAAAGCTGCGGGTGAACCAAAATTTTATCCGGTTCGTTAATCAACATATTCAAAAATTAGCAAAAGATTTGGAGTTAGATACAGATATTTCTACTTACTATGCACGCCATACCTTTACGACCTCTGCAATTCGCAATGGTGCTAAGATGGAACTAATACAAGAAAGTTTAGGCCATCGCAGTTTGAATACCACACAAAACTATTGGGCTGGTTTTGAAGATGATGTCAAGCAGGAAATTGCTGACAAGCTAATGGATTTCAGTTAAATGAGATTATTAATGTCTGCTCATCGGATAGACTTGGTAGATGTAACGTTGATCGTATAGTTTTTTTCTCAAACCTTTGGTTGCTGGTGGGGCTGCATGGATTTAATCAAGAAACGGCCGGTTGGCTGCGTTAGCTTGGGTTACTTACTGTAAGCGGGTTGTCCTGGCCTGTCGTGGATAGACCCCAATATCGAACGGCAGTGAACACACCACCCCATTTCACCAGTTAAGAAATCTAACAGCGCTTAGCCGGGTAAAATGTCAAGGCCGGGCAAGCCACTGAAAAACAAAGCACAACTGCCCGCTTTTATAGTCGGTCTTTAGAACCTTGAATAAAGGCGTCAAATTTTTTAATGTGTCTTGGTTACATTGATTTCATATGATATATATCTAAAATCCCTGTCTCCCTTGAATTATTTTGTTTAATATGTGAATATGTGCAGTTTAGTCGCATTTACAAAGACCTCCCAGAACCCCACCTATGTAGTTTATTCCGTTCATCAATCCTTAGAATTAAGGGTAGTGTCTCAATTTAAGTTTGCATACTTTTTCCACCTTTTTAATTATCTTCGGTGGACAAAATAAAATATATGGCAGCATTCAACGGTATTCAGGTTTATGAAATATTAGAAAATGGCAATCTACTCAATGGGATTTATACAAATACAGGGCTTTCGAAGATGCATCTCGGAAATAATGATTATTGTATCGATACTGAAATTGCCAGGAAAACAAATGATGGTAAAGGAGTTGAAGGTCATTATGAATGTAAATACATTGAAACAAACATGCAAACAAATACAGTCTCAGCAACGCTTTGCTATTTGGAAATTTCGAAGCATAATGATGTTTATGAATTTAAGTGGAGGGATCAAAGCAAAAACCTTATTTGGACAGGATTAGGTTTAATGGCAGGCACTACGCACATTGCAGTTTCTTATGACTAGGCCTAAAATTTCAAACCGAGACACTACCTTTTAACCTAATCATGTTTGGCTAACATAAAATTATATCTTTGATATTTATGTATTAAGCTCAAAAGAATAGCTGTTTTTTTCACGTTTAATTTAAAAACTTAGATATAGATAAATTTTTATGAGAATTGTTGCCTGCGTATTAGCCATATTAAGTGGTATTTTTGGTTTGGTTGGAGGGACTACAACTGGTTTTTTTGGAGAATTATTAACCTCATTTGGCTTCAATCACGAAATCACAAATTATGGTATCATTGCCTTTTTTATTTCATGGATAATTATTTTGCTGGGTGGATTGTCATTGAGATTTCCGAAACCAAGTGGATGGATGCTTATTTTTTTTTCGATTGCATCTTTTTTTTGTGGTAATATTTTCTCTGCCCCATTTGCGCTGTTAGCCGGAATTTTTGATGTATTTGATAAGAAGCAAACCATAAATAAGAGAAATAAAGAAAATACTTTAAATGAAGTATTAATTTCTAATAATTCATCACTTTTTGATCAATTAGAACAAATCCATGGATTAAAAACTAAAGGTGTTTTAACAGAGGAGATATATGAACAACAAAAAGCCTCGATTCTATTCAAGATTAAGCAAAACAGTGACAATGAATTGCCTAATGTAGAAAATGGGAATCCTTTTGATCAGAAGTTAAAAACCGAGGAGGTAGAGAAAAATAGCCAAAAGAAAAATGTTTTTTTAAGGTATAAAGTTCTGTTTATAGTTGTTGGTATTTTATTGTTCGGCATTGTTACTGTATCATTTTTTTTCAAGCCATCCAGTGGTATAGATGAAAATGCACCCTTAATCGGCATTGATACGGCAACTTTGAAATTAGATACCTCCTTGCACAAAGTTAGTATCAATAATAATCTATATTCTGTTTATTTCTACGAAGACAAGTTTGATAAGAGACTAAAGGAAGCGTTTGCAAATGTGCCATTAGTTACAATTGTAATTACAGAAGATAATAGTAATAATCCTATTTATATTAAAAAAATTGAAATCGACAGTACTAAATATGATTATGGTAATGGTATAAGTTGGTCTTTTATTAAAGCACAAGGTAAATCCTTTTCCGAAAATGGTCGACTTTATTTTAGGATACATACACACTCATTAGCAGGTGTAGGTCATCAGTTTTTCTACTTCGTAGATTTTGATCATCAGTTTAATATTACTCCATTGTTCGATACTGAAGGTTGGTCAGACTACTACTTTAATAAAACCAAAGATGAAATTTTATTAAAAGAGTATGATTGGGAAGAAGATGAAGCTATGGATTCCCCTCATAGGCTAAAATTCGTTAAGTTTGTTTGGAACAACTACACTTTTGTGAGGAAAGAACTTGGCTATACAAAGTTTAAATATGACACGGAGACAGAAGAAACTGCTGAAGCTGTTCTATCTGGCATCCTTAAAAAAGAACCCCAATTTAATAACGTAATTGATACTTCCAATTTAATATATAGATAATTGGTGCCAAAAAAAGTTTGGTGATTACAATACTCTTTTTAGGGTATAGATTTGGGTAGGGCATTGCGATATAATTATTTAGAGGTAATATTAATAAATATTAGTCATAGAACACTATCCCATATTTACCGCTTAAGCAATATTTAAAGAAATGTTTTGAAGCTGTAGAGCTTTCAAAATTAACTGATTTGCAGGTTAACACTAATACATAATTAAAAACTTGTGTTATTTAAATTATGTATTAGATGGCTCCCCCACAGGGACTCAAACCAAGTCCCAAATAGCACTGAATAAGTATTTAAAGTGGTTTTAAAACCCGGCCCATCGAATCACTCAACCCTTTTTACGTTAATTACAATTGCTATACGTAAATATATATACAAGTATGATTTTCAATAAAATGGATATATAAGTTCTAGTTTTTAGTGAAAGTCTTATAATAAAAAAATGACTCTGAATCGCTATCCAAAATTGCAATTAGAAAACGGTCATTATAGTTTTCTTCAAAGATATTTATTGCTTCTTGAAATCTTAAGAATAAATTTTCTACTTCTCCAGGATTACCTTGACAAATCATCAGTCTTCTTTCAGCATTTCCAACTAATAATTTCTCGAAATCATACTTTATTCCCGAATAACTTCTATCCCACTCACATTCTACAATTAAGGGGATTCTTACCAATCTTTTCTCTGAATCTTCCTGATACCATACGATGTCGTAAAGCCATTCTTTTTCAAACTTGTTCCGAAAGCCTCCAATTGCAACATCATAATTCAGTTGTAATCCCAAGTCCCCAATAATTTCCTTCAATCGATTAGTCCAAGTTCGGTTACCAACGTAATTGTTTGCTTCTGCTTCTATTAGAAAACCATCTAATACTTGTATTATCCTTTTCTCAAATTCGTCAAAATTTTCAGTCATACTATAATTATATTATTTGTTAATTGCCCTGAAATTTTTATGATTAGAGTTCAATTCTATTCAAAACGCCATTTACAAAATACAAACTACGTTTCCATCCATAAGACCAAATTTCCACTTTTTGGTCAGAGGTGATAGTACTAGATTTATCAAAAGGTTTCCCCCAAGCTACTTCACACATTTCTACAGTCATTCCAATCTTTACTATTTGTTGGGCTATTATTTCACCATTTTCTCGACCAAATTTATTAATACAATATGATTTGAAATTCTCTTTTTCAATTCTATTTTTATTTAGGATTTTTTGCTTTTCTATATTTTGTTTAGCTAGTAGTTCCGCTTTTTTGATCTGTTTATCTTTTTCTTGCTTGGTATAAACGTCTTTTAAAATAAATGAAAAAACGAAACTCTCCCCTTTTCTGCTACCTTCTTGTGATATGTACCCAATGTCAGTAATGCTTGAATATGGAGTAACTCTTAGATTGGATTCTAAGGTAGAATTCAAATCTACTAATGCTATAGTATTTTTCTCATTTCTAAAAACATAAGTTATTTCGTAATCCTTCTTCGTTTTTTGGTAGTAGTTAATACCATCGGCTTTATTCCCAATTTTAAAATAATCCATTAGCGTCACCTCACATTTCCAATTGCTTAACTTATTTACAATTACATCTTGATTTGTAATCAGGTCTTTTACTGTAAAACTATCATTTATTTTTGTTCTATCATAATCACCATATGATACTGCAACGAAAGTTTTACCATCAAACATTTCCTTTTGTTTTACGAAGTAAGGCACTAAGATGAATTCAATTAGAGGTCCAGAATAATATAATTTTTCTCCCGTTTGTTCTTCTTTTAGAACAAATACATCAGAGTATAAAAAATTATCTGGCACTTGATCTAAGTATATCTTTTTTTGCTTGTCAATATGACCATCAATTACTCCGTTCATTCTATTTCTTAAATTAATTAATGAATCGTGGTGTATAATCCCGACAATTGTGTAGTATTTATTCTCTATATTTTCATTTTTAGTATAAAACTTAAGGCCCCGATAATCAAAAGCCTTATGATTATCGCCATAGCCATACGAAAAAGTTGGTTTATAGTGAAACGTTAATGCGCTATCGCATAAAGTTCCAGAATAATCAATGGGTTTATCCATCTTAACAAAAGATGGTTTGGTAGAAAAAAAGCATTGAGATGGTTCAATAGAAACAACGTTATGATTTTCAATTTCTATATTTTCGGGAAGAAAGATTTTTAATCCGATATATTGCTCCTGTTTTTGGGGAGTATCATAATTGTTTCCCTGTTCATCATTAGTATAAGTACTGTAATTTTTTAAACTATCATAAGGTATTGGTTTTGGCGCCTCAGTTATAATTTTCTTGTCGAAATTTGTTACAGTAATTTGTCCGAAGCTGAACTTAGTAAAGGGGGATAATATTGCGAAAAATAAGGCGATTTTTTTTATCATCGAAAGCTTTGTTAATATTTGGT
>Ga0302188_10003771_pt1 | contig 10383 bp, 8 predicted proteins | sample II_Bog_E2_1_FD_198783 | JGI IMG/M metagenome (GOLD analysis project Ga0302188, IMG submission 198783) | Peat permafrost microbial communities from Stordalen Mire near Abisko, Sweden - II_Bog_E2_1 | ecosystem: Environmental > Terrestrial > Soil > Wetlands > Peat | place: Sweden: Abisko, Stordalen... | reverse complement strand
TCATCCTTCCCCCCACCGTCCTCGGCTTCTACATCCTCGTCCTCCTCGGTCCCCGCACCGTCCCCGGCCGCGCTATCGCTGCCCTCCTCGGCCATCCCCTCGCCTTTTCCTTCGCCGGTCTCGTCGTCGGCTCCTGCCTCTACAGCCTTCCCTTCGCCATCCAGCCCATCGTCGCCGGCTTTTCCTCCGTCGACGGCAGCCTCGTCGACGCCGCACGCCTGCTCGGAGCCCCACCCTTTCGCCTCGTCCGCACCCTCCTCGTCCCTCTCGCCGCGCGGTCGCTCGCCGCGGCCGCCATCCTCACCTTCCTCCACACCGTCGGAGAGTTTGGCGTCGTTCTCATGCTCGGTGGAGACATCCCCGGCTCCACTCGCACCCTCTCCATCCTCCTCTACAACCAGGTAGAAAACTTCGACTACGCCGCCGCCAACCATACAGCCCTGCTCCTGCTCGCCCTCTCCCTCGCCGCACTTACCCTCATCTACGCCCGCCCCCGCATACCTCGCATTTTTGGAACGCGCCATGGTTGATCTCCAGCTCTCAGCCCAGCGAGGCCACTTCCGCCTCCAACTCGCCTGCCGCCTCACCGCCCCCTGGACCGTCGTCTTCGGCCCCTCCGGCTCCGGCAAGACCACCCTCCTCCGCCTCATCGCCGGCCTCGAATCCCCCAACTCCGGCCACATCTCCCTCGACGGACGCACCCTCACCGACCGCGCCGCCTATATCCACATCCCCCCCGGCAGCCGCCACACCGGCCTTGTCGCCCAGCATCCAGCCCTCTTCCCTCACCTCTCCGTCGCCGCCAACGTCGCCTATGGACTCGCCCCTCTGCCCCTTGCCCAGCAAAACAGCCGCGTCGCCACCATGCTCGACCTCGTCGGAGCTTCCCCGCTCGCCTCTCGCTCCCCGCGCGACCTCTCCGGCGGAGAAGCACAGCGCATCGCCCTCGCCCGCGCCCTCGCCCCCCAACCACGCCTCCTCCTCCTCGACGAACCCCTCTCCGCTCTCCACGCCGAGGCCCGCGACCACCTCCTCGACCGCCTCAAATCCTGGCTCGCCGACCAGAAAATGCTCGCCATCCTCGTCACCCACGATGCCGCCGACGCCCTCGCCACCCATGCCGAAGTGGCCATCCTCAACGAAGGCCAACTCTCTGCCCAAGGCCCTGCCAACTCCGTCCTCCACCAGGAACGCACCCGCCTTCAGGCCCGCCTCTCCCCATCCAGCCAGTAAGCCGCCGCGACCACCCAAACAAACCTCTTCTCACCTTAATCTCAGAACCAAAAGCGTTGTCATTCTTGAGCAAAGCGAATGAGCTGCAGTTGCCTTTGCAGTTGCCCTTGCCTCTCTGGTTGTCATTGCCGACGGAAATCTGTGTTTGCCTTTGCAATGTTCCCGTATTCTGGATTTTCAGACAGGGATACAACCAATCTCCACCATCCAAAACACACAACTGAGGCCAACTTGATGCCCGGCCCCTCTGCAAGAATGTACGATGGAGTCCAGTCGGAACCCCGGCTTCCCCACGTCAAGGAGTCCCCAGTGAAACGGCTCAACCTCCAGCTCTTCCTCTTTTTCCTGCTCACCACCTCTTCCATCGTTGCCCAGGATTTCTCCGGAGTTTGGCAAGGCACACTTCAGCCCGGCCCAGATCAGCGCCGCGTCGTCGTCGAAATCTCCCCAAAAGACGGCCTCTGGCATGCCACCGCATGCCACCTCGAGTTCGCTCACGATCCCCTCAAAATCGACTCCCTCGCCGCCAACGGCACAGCCCTCACTCTCACCCTTGAGGGCGGCAAGACCACCTTTCATGGCCAGATCACCGCCGACGGTACTTCTATCGACGGCCTATGGTCCCTCGATAACACCCACCTCCCCCTCACGCTCCATCGCGCCACCCAGCAATCCGCCTGGCATGTACCGTTCCAGTACCAATACCACAACAAAAACGTCACCTACCTCCGTCCATCCTCCGACGAGCCCAAAATCCCGTTCACCCCCAGCCTCGCCCTCGAATACATCGAGCAGGGTGCCAGCGCCTGGACCGACGACTGGCACTGCGTCGCCTGCCATACCAACGGGTCATATATGGTGGTGCGGCCCATGCTCACCTCCCAGATCGGGCCTCCGCAACAGCAAATGCGAGCTTACTTCCTCGCCAGCCTCCGCGAAGAACTCGCCGCTGACCCCGCCGACCTTCGACCCGAGCTCGACTCCACGCAGGCCGTCTACATCGCCGCCGGCCTCGCCATCTGGGACGCCAATGTAACCCACAGCCTCTCAGCGGAAACTGCCCAGGCACTCGACTTCATGTTCCGCCTCCAGCGCGCCGACGGCGACTGGACCATCAGCGACGATAACAACCCGCCCCTTGAGTCCAGCCGCTTCCAACTCGCAACCGTCGCCGCTCGCGCCATCGCCAATGCTCCCGGATGGCTCGCTCAGAAGCACGGCAAGCCCATCGATTCCAAAATCACAATCCTCGAAAACTACCTCCGCGCCGAAGGCAAAATGCAGGGCGACTACGACCGCACAGACCTGCTCTGGGCCGCCTCGGAACTCCCCGGCCTCCTCACTGCCCAACGCAAACAGCAGCTCATCGAAACCGTCGCCCGCCATCAGATGCCCGACGGCGGATGGTCCATCCGCACCTTCGCACAACCCGAAGAGTGGGGCAAAGGCAACCGCGCACAAAAGCTCCGCGCAGAACCCGAGCTCCTCTACCCTCCCAGCGACGGACACATGACAGGCCTCGCCATCATCGCTCTACGCAAATCAGGCATCCCCGCCACTGACCCCGGCATTCAGCGAGGCGTTGCATGGCTGCTCGCCAACCAGCGCTCCTCAGGCCGCTGGTACACTCGTTCGCTCAACCGCGACGGCTGGCAGTTCATCACTTACAGCGGCACACTCTACCCCATCCTCGCCCTTTCCCTCTGCAACGCCCTCCCAACCCAGCACCACACCGTCGGTCACCAAGGCGTTCGCAACCAAGGCGCATCTTGAACTGCGTTGCGAGTTACTGCGCGGATCAAACCTGCCATCGCAATCCCGCTCTCCTCCTGATCGCAGCGAAGCCGCAGATAACTTGCTGCCTTTGTTCATCCAGACTCCCTGTTCATGAGTAATGAAGTCTAAATGGGGACCCGCGTCTCTCTTTCCTCCCGTCCCCCAAAACCGCCGAGTGCCGCATCCATGACACGCGCTTTTCGGGCCATGGGTGGGAGTAACCGCTCCCGCGTCCAATCCTCCCCCCAAAAACCACCATCGAGCGCAGCTCGATCCCCCCTGACCCTGACCCCTGAAAATTTCTTTCCCCAACTTTGCTTCCAATTAAACCCAAAAAGCGCACAACGGACATGTGAGTCAACCCACCATCGAGCGCAGCTCGATAAAGCTGGCAGCTAGAGGCTGTTCTACGCACAATCCTCGGAGATTTCCCCGATGGCACATGCCCCCAACCACCCGGAAAACCCGCATTTGCAAAACTGGCCAAGACACCCACTTTTCGCGCACTTCCCTTTGCATAAACCACACATTCCAAACATGTTAAAAACTCAAAAACAGCACTTTTAAGCCGTCATCTATCTTGCAATCAATAACTTACAACATACAACAGAAAAAACAAGAAACTAACACTTCTTTCTTTTTTGTTTCGCCTTCTGATATAGAAGCATCTTAAAATCAGCAAGATACCTTCTCGTTTCGCTTGCAAAACAGCGCAATAGGCACTTTTGGGGTCCCCACATCGAGCGATGCTCGATCTAGCTGGATGCGAGCGGCTAGAGGATTGTAGCTGCCTCTCCAACCACCACCGGTTCCATCTTCAGCTCGATGCCAAACCGCTCTTGCACCGCCGTCACAATCCGATCCCGCAGCAGCAGAACCTCAGCCGCCGTCGCTCCGCCCAGGTTCACCAGCGCCAGTGTGTGCTTGGACGAAATCCCCACCCGCCCCAGCGCATAGCCCTTCGGGAATCCAGCGTGCTCGATGAGCCAAGCTGCAGGCAGCTTCACAAATCCAATCCCACCTTGATAGTGCGGCGGCTCCGCACCAGGGTAGGCAGCAGCCAGCGCCAGAAACTGCTCGACCCCAATATATGGATTGCGGAAGAAGCTCCCCGCGCTCCGGCAATCTGCGTCTCCCTCCACCAGCAGCATCCCCTTCGCGCGTCGAATCTCCCGAACCTTTGCGGCCACGTCCGCCAGCGTCGCAGACGCCTCACCGGCAAATGCCCGCTGCAAATCGGTATACAGCAGGCAGGGCGCAGCTCCCTGACTCAGCCGGTAATCCACCCGCGTCACCACGTACCTGCCCTTCCGGAAAGTATTGAATAGGCTCACTCGGTACGCAAACCGGCACTCGGCTCTGGATAGCTCCACAAACTCCATCGTCAACAAATCCAGCGCCCTAACCCCGGCAATCGTCTTAGAAACCTCCTGCCCGTACGCGCCAACATTCTGCACCGGCGTCCCGCCAACCGTCCCCGGAATCCCGGCCAGGCACTCGACCCCGCCACAGTTGTCCATCACAGTGCGCTGCACAAACTCGTCCCACTCCTCGCCGGCCGCGGCGCGATAGAGGCGCGTGCCATCCAGGCTGTCCTCCAACGCAACCCCGCGCAGTGCAACCCGAATCACAAGCCCCGGAAAGCCTGCATCGGCCACCAGCAGATTGCTCCCGCCACCCAGCACAAACAGTGCCAACTCGCGTTCCCGCGCCCACCGCACCGCTTCCACCACCTCTGGTTCGCTCCTGGCCTCGGCGAACCAGCGCGCCGCACCACCAATCCCAAAGGTTGTCAGCGGCGCCAGCGAGATTTGCTCGTCAATCTTCATCTTTGCCAGCCTACAACACCCATCCTGAAACCCGGAATTCCTACCCTCAACTCCCAAAATGCCCCGTTCAATCCCAACCGAGATGCACGGCGTCAACTTCCCAGCTAGAATGAAAGCAACAGGCAATACTTCCCTGCCGGAGGCAACAATGTACCCAGAGATTATGGTCATCCCCATGCGCGAAGAACTCTCCCGCGCGGGCATCCAGGAAGCACGAACCGCCGAAGAAGTCGACGCAGCGCTCGCCAAGCCAGGAACCACCCTGCTCGTAGTCAATTCCATCTGCGGCTGCGCCGCGGGGAAATGCGCCCAGGCGTGCGGATGGCCCTCACCCACACCACACTTCCTGACCACAGCGTCACTGTCTTCGCCGGCCAGGACCGCGAAGCAACCGAGCGTGCCCGCAGCTATTTCGCAGGCAACCCTCCCACTTCGCCAGCCGTTGCCATCCTCCGCGACGGCCAGTTGGTCTACCTCATGCAGCGTTTCATCATCGAAACCAGCACCGCCCCGCAGATTGCCGCCGAATTGGCGCGCGCCTTCGAGGAGTTCTGCGCCAAGGCCAACGCCTAAACACAATCCGTTTCTTCCTTCCAAACAGCAAACGGCCTCCGTCTCCGGAGGCCGTTTGCTGTTCATGCTTCGTGAAGGACTCACGCCCCGGGCAGTGAGTTCACCTTGCTGCGAGACCGCGAATATCCGAAGTAGATGACCAACCCAACCAGGAGCCAACCGATCATCACTTCCCAGGTAATCAGGGGAAGCCTCGTCATCAGGTAAAACGCAGAGATAATACCCAGAATCGGCACTGCTGGAACAAAGGGCGTCTTGAATGGACGCTGCATGTCAGGGTGACGCACACGAAGTATCCAAACACCCGCACACACAATCGTGAATGCCAGCAACGTCCCGATATTGACCAGCTTCGAGAGTTGATCGATCGGCAGGAAACCTGGCATGACAGCAACAATCGCTCCAACCACAATCGTCGAAATCCACGGTGTGCGGAACTTCGGATGAATCGCCGCAGCCCACTTGGGCAACAAACCGTCTTTCGACATCGAGAAGAATACGCGCGACTGGCCAAGCAGCATCACCAGCATCACCGTACCCAAACCGAACACTGCCCCGACATTGACCAGCAGTTCTCCCCACCCGATACCGGTCACTTTAATGCCCAGGGCAACCGGGGCAGCAACATTCAATTCCTTGTAGTTCTTCAGGCCGGTCAGAATTGTCGAAACGATGATGTACAGCACCGTGCAGACGGCGAGAGATCCAAGAATGCCGATCGGCATATCCTTCTGGGGATTCTTGGCTTCCTGTGCGGCAGTGGAAACAGCGTCAAACCCGATATAGGCAAAAAACACTGAGGCCGCACCAAGAGCGATGCCGTTCAACCCAAAGTGCCCATGCCCGTCCGACGGTGGAATAAACGGATGCCAGTTGTGCATCGCCAATGAAGGATGCATCAGCAGGAAGTATCCACCAAGCACGATGAAGATACCGACAATCGTTAGCTTCACCACCACAATCGCTGTATTCAGATTTGCGGACTCTTTAATGCCAACCACCAGAACAGTGGTGATGGCAACGACAACCAGGATCGCTACAAGGTTCACCAATCCGGTCGCATGCTGCAGCCCAATATCAGATATCCCAGTCGGCAGGGAAGCCAATGGCATCCATTGATCCTGATAGAACACGAGCTGCGTTCCGGGCGTAGCCGTCAACTGGGGCGGAATATGGATGTGCGCCTGAGCCAGCAGGCTAATGAAATATCCTGACCAGCCCGAGGCAACCGTGGCTGCGCCAAAACCGTACTCCAGCCCGAGATCCCAACCGATGATCCATGCCACCAGTTCTCCCAGCGTGGCATATCCGTAGGTATAAGCAGACCCGGCAATTGGAATAATCGAGGCAAACTCGGCGTAGCACAACCCCGCAAATGCGCAGGTAATGCCCGCCAGAATGAAACTGAGCGAAATCGCCGGTCCTGCCGCAGTTGCAGCGGCCGTTCCCGTCAAAACAAAGATTCCGGCGCCGATGATGGCTCCGATGCCCAACGTAATGAGGTTAAGGGCGCCCAATGAGCGCTTCAGCGTGTTTTCGCCTTCCTCATTCGCTTCCTGGGTCAGCATGGATAGCGGTTTGACACGAAAAAGACTTGCCATATACGAGGGGGTGCCTCCTCATTGGTTTCAATGCGTCTGAGATTGGCCTGCGGCAGGGGACCGAGACCAGAAGAGATAGACCGGGATACCGAGTACTACAAGGATCAAACCCGGCCACGTGTACTGAGGCTTGTATCGCAATAATACGATACAAATCCAACTGGCCATCAGGATATACAACGCTGGAAGAAATGGGTACCCCAGCGCTTTGTAGGGGCGGGGCTCGTTGGGCCGCGTGACGCGCAGCACAAAAAGCCCGGCAATTGTCAGGATGTAGAACAGCAGAACGGCAAAGATGATGTAGTCCAAAAGTTGCCCATAGGAACCGGACACGCAGAGCAGCGCAGCCCAAACCGCCTGCAGAATCAGCCCAGCCACTGGCGTCTTATAACGTGGGTGCAGTTTACCTACGGATTTGAAAAAAAGTCCGTCGCGACTCATCGCGTAGTACACGCGAGCGCCCGCAAGACTCATTCCGTTGGCGCAACCGAAAGTGGAAACAAGAATCGCTCCAGCCATGAGAAACGCCCCACCTACGGGAAATATCTGCTCCAGCGCTGCCGTACCCACCCGGTCTTCCGCCGCAAATTGAATTCCTCGCGCAAATACCGTCTGTCCGTGAGGATCGCCAGCCAGCGGCAGCACCATCATGTAGGCCGCAGATGCCAGGAGATACACTACGATTACAAACCCCGTGCCTATCACCAGAGACAACGGAATATTGCGGCTGGGATTCTTGACCTCGCCCGCCGTAAAGGTGATGTTGTTCCATGCGTCGGCGGAGAAGAGCGACCCCACCTGAACCACGGCGAGGATGATGAGCAGGTTTACAAATACCGTTGGACCACCAACACCCACCTGAACCGGGTGCAGGGACGACCAGCTCGCGTTACGCCAGAAATCTGCGAAGTTAGCCGCGACCGCGGCCGGACTGAGGCCAACGGTAAAGCCAAGAATCACAAGGGCTGCCAACGACAGGCCCTTCGCCGAGGTAAAAACGTTCTGAATGAGCGAGCCGATGCGCATTCCAAAGATGTTTACCGTGGCCAGGAAAAACACCAGCAGAATGCCCACAAGGTTGGCTGTGTTGATGCCAATATCCATATTGCCAAGCACCATGGGGCCAAGCGCCACCGGGGGCACGTGGGCTATATGCCAAAGCCAGTGGGTGCTGGATATGGTCGGGAAGAAAACGCCGAGAAACTTGCCAAAGGCTACGCAAACCGCGGCGATGGTTCCGGTCTGGATAACGAGAAACAGCGTCCAGCCATAGAGAAAGCCCCACATTGGCCCGAGCGACTCACGGAGGTAGACATACTGCCCCCCGGCAGACGGCATCATTGCGGCCAGTTCGCCATAGCTGAGAGCGCCAATCATGGTCATGATGCCCGTGACCACCCAGGCCGCAAGGAAGAGCGCAGGGGAGTTCGTGGCACGGCCTATCTCGGCGTCAACCAGGAATATGCCGGAACCGATCATGGAGCCGACAACGATCGCCGTGGAGCTGAAGAGACCAAGAGAGGGCACCAGCTGCGGGCTGGAGGATGTCGCGGCGGGATTGGTGTGGGATTCGGTCGTCACTTGGAATGTTTTTACCGGAATTCCGCGGAGTTGTCTTCTGATTTCTTTGGCTCGTCAGGATACTGAAGGTTTACTGACTTGAAACGAGTAACGAGGCTGAGACCTGCCCCTCGAATCCACGCAAGGTTGTGTTCTGCAACTGATTCGTAAATATACCCTTAATCCAAGCGTTTAATCCATAGGGAAAACTCTGCTGCGGGATCTTTTTGGCAAAAAATTGCGGCGGCGACGGCAACGGTGTTGGCGCCGGAGGCAATGATCTCCGGAGCGGATGCCAGGGTTATGCCTGCCGCGGCGACCAGAATGGCTGTTGGACCTGCCTGCTCGCGCAAACGGCGAACCCCAGCAATGCCGATGGGGGGACGGTTGGTGTCTTTGGTCGTGGTCGGAAAGACCGGGCCAATAGCCAGGTAGTCGGCCGGTTCGGAAAGGATGCCGGGGCGCAAATTCTCGGAACCGCCAAACGTACCAACGAGACGGCCGGGACCGAGGAGCGCGCGGGCCTCGGATGGGGATACATCGTCGGCGTCGACATGAACGCCATCAAAACCGGCAGCGAGGACGAGGTGCGCCCGGTCGTCGAGGACGAGCCTGACCTGGCCGGCAGGTAATGCCTGGCGGAGAACGGCGCAGTCGGCGAGCAACTCGGCGTCTGAGCCGGGCTTGTTACGGTACTCGAGCAGGGTGATGCCGGCGTCGGCTAGGGAGCGGGCGAGACGGTCAAGCCAGGCAGCACGGCCGATGGAGGGAATCACGGAAGAGTCGAGAATTGGGTAGACTCGCGGCAAGGAAAAGGACATAAGACCAGCTTACTCGCCGCGAGTTCCCTGTTTCCCGCAGGTCAGGACGGCATTTCGTCGGCGGACGGGCCGTAGACGCCGGGTACGGGCCAGTTCTGAAGGCGGAGATCCACACCGAGCTGGGCGCGGTGGTGGATCATGTGATTCAGAACCCAGTTGCGAAAGACACGGTAGCGTGTGTCGCTGATCCAGGTCTTCCCACCGGCACCCATGGACCAGGTTTCATCCCACTTGGCCGGGTCAAAGGTGGCGAGGATGGCCTTTACCTCAGCGGTTTCCTTGTCGAAACGCTCAAGGAGAGCGGCTTTGCTAGCAGGGATGTAGGGCTTGAAGCCCTCCATATTCCACTCCAGGTGATCCTGGGTGAGGGTGTGTTTGGCCCAGTCGCAGGGCGTCTCGGCGGTGTGGCCGACGAGGCGACCGAAGGCCATTGATTTGGGGTGGGCCTTGAAGTTGCCATCGTGCACTTCGGGAATGGCATCGAGGACCTTGCGGGTGAGGGCAACTTCGCGGTCGTATTCGGCGATCAGTTCGGCTTGAAAATCCATGGTTAACCTCCGGAAATTGGTGCCAAATCAGCATACTCCAATCGAGGTGGAAAGGCGAAGAAAAAGGAAAGCCGGTGGGGGGGGCGTCGGTGAACATTAGCCAGTCTTATTGCGCTGCGCCCGATAGAATGGGGGGGAGGTGGGTATTTTTGTGAAAATAACCTCGTATATTATTGATAGTATTGGTTTTGCGAGGTGGTTACCTAGTGCATTTTGATGCGTTTTGTGCACTTTTTGTGTGCATTTTCGCGGAATGAGGGGGTGAGTTCATGTTAGGGAGGTACTGGGTCGTGGATCTGGTCCTTTGGACTGCTACCTTCATTGTGCGCTTTTGGGGTGGAATTGTCGGCAGGGGTGGGGCGGTGATGGTTGGGGTGGATGTGTTGTGTTTTGTAGGGTTTGGCGGGGGCTCGGAAAATTTGGGGGGTTGACAGGAGCAGCA
>Ga0302188_10003767_pt1 | contig 10386 bp, 7 predicted proteins | sample II_Bog_E2_1_FD_198783 | JGI IMG/M metagenome (GOLD analysis project Ga0302188, IMG submission 198783) | Peat permafrost microbial communities from Stordalen Mire near Abisko, Sweden - II_Bog_E2_1 | ecosystem: Environmental > Terrestrial > Soil > Wetlands > Peat | place: Sweden: Abisko, Stordalen... | reverse complement strand
CCCCTAATATACTATTACTGAGTTGAGAATTGATAAGTGGCTATATATTTAAAGATAAATCATGAAGAACGCCGTTTGTCTGCAACAGGACTCAATTTATCAGAATAATCTGCTATATCCAAAATAGAGGCGAGTAGTCTTTCATTGCTGGAAGGCACAGTAGACGGAATGCTTATCGATGACTATTTGGATTCTTCGCTGATTTCCTTCCAACGTTTCGCATAAAAATTCAGTAACAGCAACTAATTTAATCAAAAAGTACATCTTCTTTCTTCATGAACTCGTTTATCGCCGAAGAGGATAACTTCAAGTCTTCAATGCGCTTCAAGACAGCCTTTATTGATTTTTATAGGTCCTTTATCGATTCAGTAAGCTATCCATCGAAGGAAGAGAGGATCTATTTCTACTTGGCTGCTAATTTAGCACGAACCTCTTCGAAAGCTGATTGAACTTGCCGCTTCGATAGGGAACTTTGTTCATTGAGAGTCCGAATATTTTTCTCAACCTCGCTCTTTTTGATTAATAACCCCTCGATAGAGCTCTAAATTTTATCCAAGCCCTTTTCCAGTTCTGTTTTGATGACGGGAGCTGACTTTTTTATTGTTTTTACATCATGATCCTTATGCTTTCCTAAATCGCTAATTTGATACCATGAATTACACACTCAGGACAGATGCATTCGCATTTACAGTCGAAACAGTAATACAAAATTTATTACTCTGGATGATCGGTGCATGATTTTTTTGTAGAAATTCCGCTGGTTAAAGTATTCGGGCTAGTCGGGGCACTTACTTGTGAATTATAAGAGTAATCGCGTATTGGCTGTCTCTCGTATCCCTTTTATTTGGTCTTCTATTATAATAGCTGCTGGCTTGCCCTTGGGACTACTCTTTATGCTCTGTCATAAGGTTGTCTGGTCTCAGCATAGGATCTCCCAACATTTCCTTGAGTAGTCGGAATCAGTCTTTACAACTATTGAATGCTTTCGACATCTAATGCAGTTTTTTCATAGCAAATTTAGCATACGATGCACTTTATTATGATTGGAATACATTTGCTGGTTTTTTTTTCTTCATCTCAAAAGCAAGCCTTTAGGAAGCACAGTCGAGACATAAGTCATGCCCGCAGGCAAGCATGAGAATATCCTCTGGCAGTTTTTTACATTTGGTGCAAGGTTGCGGCTGCTCCATATCCTGATAACGATAATAATAATGAATCAGTTGTATATTTGTAAATCTTTGATATTAATACCACCATCAACTGGAAATAATGAGAAGTTGCAAAGGATTATAAATCAAAAATGTAGTATTTTTCTACTTCTGAAGACCAAACTACTTTTCTTTTTGGCTGGGTTCTTTTGATTCTCAAATATTTATTAGGTTATTCTATGCAAGAGGCCAGTCGCTTAATTTTATGCAATACCTTGATGGAAGGCTTTAATTTTTAACTTCTACTACATATAACCGTTCGGCTGAGTGGAATTTTCTTTTTTTGGAAGTTTCTTGTCGTATTTGTTAGTTATTGGTTTGGGTGGCTTTGGTGGTTTATTTACATCCTTCACGAAGAGTGCTCTAAAATGATCAAGTTCTTGGGATTAAGCTTTGTTTATATTTGAAGCTTTAATTTACATCGGAATCTTTTTGTTAGATTCAAACCTTTTTTTATTGCTGCTCCTCTCATTCATTCTCGATGAGCTTTTGGAAAGATTGGACCGATGTGAAAGTTTGGATTGCGATAATCTACTCTGTATTTGCCGATTTTCTTCATATGATTTATCGAGTTCTCTGCTGGAATATATACTCTTTTGTGAGTTGATCCTGACGTAGATCTTCCTGTTTTGTTTTGTTATTTCCTCGAGTTTAGTCTTGCGAATATTGAAGCATGAGTTAAGATTGCTTTATTTTCTCATAAGCAAAAAATGGTTGTTCATTCCATATGCTGGATGAGAAACACTTCTGGCTTTTTAGTACCTTTTCAGTGATTGCAAAACTGGAATGGTTTACGATATCTTTTTAGTAGATTTCAATTTGAAAGAAGGAGTCCTTTGGATTGTTTATAGTTTGCCTGTCTTCTTGAGTGATTTAAAAGAGGGTCGATTGGAACGAGATTGTGAATTAAGACTTCTATTTCGGGCCTAGGCTAATATTGTCCTGATATTAATGGCATTCATCATTCCCGTTGCGATTATAAATCTGAAAAATCAGTTATAAAATAAAGAAATCAGTAATAAGGCGCCCTAAGAGTGTATCGTTCTTTATATTCCTTAAGTCGTGAATCTATTCCTTCCTTAAAGTATGAGGGTCCAAGTTCTGTCACTGGGGTGTTTTCAATGCCATTGATAGGATTATACCCACAAGTCCCTTTGGTCTGTATATGATGTAGTCTCAGCATATTGTTCATCTTCTTTTAATTTTCACCTCTCTCGAATTATTGGCCATTGTATGTTTGAATATACTCATGATTAATCGGATTTACAGGTATCCCATTGGTCATTCCTGTTTTTTTAAGACCTAAATCGTAGAGTTGCTGCTGATAATTGATATTTGACCTCTCTCTCAGATAAGTTGAAGAGTTAGAATAGTCAAATTTTGATTATAGTTCAAGCATGTGAGATTGCCGATTTTCTTGAACTTGATTTTTCCTTTATCGAATCGTTTCTCTCTCTTCTTTATTATAGTAAGCGTAATCTTTCTTAAAGCGCTACAGTGCTGAGTCAATGTCAAATTACAGTCAACAAAATATTTGTTGTTGATATCCGGTGAACCACTAAGGATGTTTTGCATGTTATCGCTTCTATCTGAATAACCTGATGTCTACTTAAATGCAACAGTCTTTCATCCGTATCCCTCCTCATTTACTCGCATTACGATTTGGTAAATTATCCAAACATTGAAGTACTTCTATTTATTAATTATTCTTCTATTTCACAAAAGATCAATATACTATACTCCCATCGGATAAAGACCGGTTGTAAACAATCAATCGTAATACATCTACAGACCCATTCCATCCTTGATCTCGTAGTCTTCGATAGTTATGTGATCCTTAAAGATGATGTTCGCCTTCTGAAGTCGAATTTTATCAGGACGAGTTCCAATTTGAGCAGAGATTAACTTTTTAAATTGCAAAATTGTGTCGGTTGGACAGCATTTTATTCGTTGACGCTTTCCCATTCGATCGTTAACAACTACTTAAATCATAACAGGAGCATAAGAATTGTGCACCAACTTACCCGTTCTCACGAGATCAAGCACTTGCAGTTGTTTCGTAACGGGAAAATATGCTGGTCGACTTTCTAAAGAGAATTATTGGTACATTTAGGGTAGCCGCAACTTGAACATGTTCTCGTCGTTAAACTGAAGGTTATTTATTTGCATCTTCTGCAGCTGACATGAGTTTTTTAGGGAAGCTCTTCTTATTATTTTGGATCTCTTCTGTATAATTCTACAGCGGATGGTGGTTTGTCCATATGACGACTTTCATGATCTCGAGATCGACTCCTTTCCCTCCTTTCCTTTCGATCCCTTGAATCCGACCTCTCTCTCCTTTATTTTTTCTATTTCTTTTCTTTCCTTTCCCTTTTGTCGCTGTGTCTATCCTCTTCTGGATATTTATCTGTCATTATGCTCTTATTAAACAACAAAATCGAATCAAAATAATTCAATGCAAATAATCAAAAAGAATTCTGTCGTAACAAGAGAAGATACAGGATTTTATCGTCTCTATCGTGGTATTTTTCATAGACCTGTCCTAAAGTATATGCAGGTGTCAACATCTTATGCCCCTTTACAGTACAGAAAGTAATTGATTCCTATGGAGTCTTCTTAAAAATTAAACTATCCATGAATCTACCCACGTTGGTTCCTGGAACAACCACGAATGGCTTATTACACCAATATCCTGCTTATACATACTCCACAACAAGAACGAATTAGTGCCCAGTCAACTTTTTTTACCGACCCACGCGATACTTATTTAGTGTATCCTGACGAAAGAGGTTCCGGTTTTAGATAGAGAAGTTGCGAATCAATTTTTGACTTCCCAAAGCTAAGAGTTCCATCAAGATAGTAGCAAGAGTTATATATTAATTATTAAGAATAAGAATGATCAAATAATATATGTAAAGATAAATATAGTTTGAAGAAGATCATCTATTTATTCCCAACATTATTTATTCAGATATCTTTGACACATTCACGATTGATGATTGAGTCTAGTTTTTGATTTGAGTATCGAATAATCTGACCTAATCTATATTAATATCAGTTATTATTAACTTGGAATACAAAGACTACGAATGTCAAGAAAACTACCATACGTCGAGTAGTCTCGCGAGATTATTACCAAATCTAATGTTAACAACTCAACCGCTAAGAATCTGTGGAGCTTTTCGAAGGAGGAGCGCTTTGCGACACAGAAACCAGTTTGTCCTTATGTTAGCTATCAGACGGATCTTTCTACCATTAATAAGAGAAACACTCAGTTTGGTAGCAGCATTCGAAAAGTGTTTACATAGACCTCGGACGTGCCCAGTTCTTGGAATTACAATCCTCATCGAGAGGAAAATAAAACTCCCTTCACCTTCGGAGAAACTAGAGAGGTAATATAAACCTAATGATAGAAATGTAGAGCAAATTCCTACATTCCAATTTAGGCCAGTAAAGTAAAGTCAATATAATTTAGAATCCTGCCCCTGACAGATACATGTCAAGCCATGAGGACAAAAAGAAAGGGTACTCAATGCGACCGAAAACGGCAAATTGTCGGAACTGTAATTAAGAACTCATCTAGATTTTACAGATGATAAAGAACAAAGACTAGTTCCGAGCCCGTTTTGCTATTCAGTCAACTCATAAAAGGAGGGCAAGGCCACTCTCTCTAAATTTAGAACGGTGACTATGGGTAACGTTGGAATGCAAACTACCAGCGACAGATTTAAGCAACAAAAATGTATCTTTTCGATAATGTAGAATCAGCCCCGAGTTCATGGGTTTACAAGCCGAAAAAATATGGCATAAATAAATATTCGAAAGGAGGCAAGATGGGACAAAACCCCAGACGTTCTTTTATCGACGATGTCTCTAAAAGTGATTTCACTCCAGGTCCAGGCAACTATCGAATGCCTACATAATTTGCTCATTATCGTTAGTCACGATTTTCTGAGGCTTGATTAGCGAATATATTTATTCCCTTTTTAATTGTTTAAAAATCAGTTTTTGATGATATGGGTATTCCGGCAATCAATCGAGTAAATTTAAGTATTTATAATAGATACAGCTGAACTAAATAGTTTGGACAACTGATAAATGATCCTTTAGACAACATATGAAAGAAAAATAGAATCATAATGGTTGGAGGATAATGGATTGGTTTCTATTTGAACTGATTTTAAACATCTTTGAGTAAAGCAATTTATCGTATTGCTTGGTAATTAAATGGTTGGCCACTCGCTGAAATTGTTTTAGGATTTTGCCTTCACTTGACATCAACTTCTGTTCGGGTAGGAACATTTATAAAAAACTGTATATCTCAAAACTGACCTTAAATTGGAGATTAGATTTGGTAGTTTTGCCACGATCAGAGTTTTGAAAAGAAGTTGGTCAACGTGTTAGGCGATACTCTGATCGCTTTTACCAAGTCCTACCTTATAAATATCCACGATATCCTTCAGTTTACGTATCTTTTCCATGGGTGTACTAACTTCGTTTAACGCTTTAATGTCTGAATATGATATAATCTACATCGACTGCCCATTTCTAGCAGCTGATCCATGTATATGATAGTTTCCCCTTTTTATACTCCATTTGTCGTCCATCCGATGGAATCTGTAAGATGGTCGCTGCCCCTCCTTTTTTTTCGAGGACTTTCACTTTATTTCTTAGGGCTATTGTGGTCTCTAGTTTTTTATACTCTGGATATTTCTTCTATTCTGTCAATGAGTTACTTATCTCTAACTCCTGGTAGAAGATTATCTTTCTTTCCCAGCAGAAGATCGCTCAAATATCGAAAGATGATAGACTCAAGCATGGACCTTTCCTCTTCCAGTTCGGCTTTAATTTTTTATAAAAAATATTTAATGAAGGAAGAGAAGGCTTGTCCTATTTTGGTTTAGTTGCAGTAGTTATAAAGTTTTATCGATTACTGCCCTCCATTGAGGAAAGAAGGATGATACAGGATATGCCTGACCTCCGACAAACACACAAAAATATGTAAAAACTTAATGACACTCTGAGCATGACTTTATCTACCCGTAAAGGCATTCTCCTTATGTATGCATTCAGTAATAGGCTGAATTATTATCTCATCAGCTGATGATATTCGATACCGATATTTATCTAACTCCTAACCTGAATACCCTGACAGTTTATTTCGACTAGACTTTGATGTTAGACATAAATCCAACTGGCATTTTTACATCTTACTTATCAGATTCAATTTTAGTACTGATCGTTTTTAGGATTCACGTTGGCCTTTCAACTGGCTTTTTAAATTTCTGATGTTGCAGTATACTTTCAGCAATGAGAATTTGGTATCCTCAAACAGTTTCAAGTTTAACTTTTCCCTTTAATTTAACTCACTGTTCATTTCTGCCAGAATTTTAGCCTCAAAATCGTTATTGTTTTTATCAATAAGATAAATCAGGTATTTTACCTTCATCTACAATGATGCACTGAGATTGTTTCCGTTTTTAACCTATTTGTTACGAGTTATGATCCCCTCAAATATATTCTTGAAATTTTTGTGGTTTGTCGAGCGAAATTCTTCAAGATTGGGAAGTTCAACGAGAACCTGCTTTAACATCTGTTTGTGAGTTTCAGTTCGGTAGACCATCGTGTAGTTCTTGTAATAGTCTGAACTTATTGATTACTCGTATCTTAGCTCCGCCAAAGAGACAAACTGAGTCTATGGATGCGCTCGATATAAAATTTTCAGTTTGGGAGAGATCTCAAAGATTTTAAGGGTTCTGTTGACCAATCTTTAACTAATTTTGGAGAAGAACTAGCTATGAGTATGTATAAGTATGAGTAGTTCATGCAGTTGCACCAAGTTAACGTAGGCGCCATAGATTCTAATCTGTATTTATAGCTAGTTTCTGCAAATCTAGTTCGCTATATACGTATTATATCGATGCTCATTCAAAGTTAGGAGGCTGCAGCATATTTTATCGATAGTGGCATATCTGTTTTACAACTCAGAAGATGTCTTTTATCTCTAAGGCAGACTCTCATAAGTTAATTTAGCAGTAAAGCCCCACTTTGATATCAACTGCTCAACGAAATGTAAAATACGCTATTTTGAGATGCTGGAAAGCGAAGGGTTAGAGGCCACTACAATAAAAGGTTTTAAATAAAAATAACTACAAATCTGCCATATTTTCCTCAGAGCTATTTTGTTGCTGCCAATATTTTTTGAATTATTATCCAAGAGTACAGATCTAAGTGGTATTTTAATAGACTGAGGGCACAGTTATGATTCGTTTAATACTTTTTAAAGATAGAGTTGAATTAACTCCTCCTCACTTTTTATTTCAAGATTGTAGGCCATTTGCTTTTACAGCCCCTCCTATTATCGGCTGGACCAACTTGATAGACTTGATATGCTTGATCTTACGGATTCGTTGTCAGATATCAATATTTTACTCTTATCTCTTTTCGGCCATGGATTTTTCATCAGCTCTCTTAGAGTACCATCTGCAATTTAGGCGAAATAGCTTTAGTGACTTACTCTTGTCATATAGAGGTCCCATGCTTCCAAAATTTTATTTTTTTACTTCTAAGTATAGTTTCCTCTGAAGAGATCAGCGAGAAGAGAATTCATTAGTCTAGTAATATCCTTCGCGAAAGGATCATTGGTTTCGTTATTCTAATAGAATCCATAAATGATTAGATTGGTCAAGACCGATCGGTCTTCCGTGCGATAGAGTATATTTTTTCCGATCTAAATGTTGAGACTAATAGAAATAATGACGTCCTTGATAAAGTTGTAACAATTATCGAACCCCTCCTCCACAAGAAGCTCGCCTTGAGGATAGAACAACTCAATGCAGAGGGAGTAATGTGATCGGATAGATTACTATATTTCTCGTTTGAGCTTGATCTTCTCCTGCTGCTACTTCTCGACCAGCAGGAACTATTTCTTGAGTTCGCGCTGTAGCAGACACAGATCATTCCATCTGTTCCTTTCCTATTCCTTCATATTACAAATTATCTATAATATCTCACACAACTTTCAATCTTAATCATAAATATATCATAAGATCTTGTTGCAGATAATTCGCGAATTGATTAGTTTATAGGGAGAAGGAGGCTCCTTATTTTTGCATTTTATCACTCGGCGCTTACCGCAAGATGGGGAGTGGTAATCTATAAATGAGCGAACGATCTCCAATGTTTACTTTTGCCTTTATAAATCTTCTGACGTCTCAGTAAAAAGACGCTGCTCGAAGACTCTTTTATTTGTTTTTTTTAAATTGCTAACAGGAACGGTAGAAAAAGCATTATTGCTGTTATCGGCTATTTAAGTAAATTGAAACGACTCTATCTTATCATGGTGTAATCGAATCGACTATCTTGATGGCTTTGCAACACAATTTTCATTGGATCTTCTGCCCTTTTTAAAATTTGATGTGGACGGTATCGATTAGTTTGCGTCCGAGACACTATCGCCAAAAATACTCCTTTTCTATCGATTGATTGATGGAAAGCCAACCATAGTAGCAATATTATGAAACAGCTCCGATCTTTGAAAGAAAGTCTTCTTATGAGAAAGCATGGCTGTTAGATTTTTCTTGCCTTTGCGAGAACGTCCATTTTTCAACGGACTTGCATGCTTCGTTTTTATCTTTCTCTTAAATTATTCTATCTACAGTTTTTTTATTACAATTTGTTCTATTTTTTTTAGATGCTAACTGGCATAATTTTACAGATAACTCTACTAGAGACTTCGAGAGTGATCGATATCTGTTTTCAATTGATCTGACACCTCCATTTCCATTTTGAGGGTCATGCATTAATATCGTTTTTAGATATAAAACTTTTAATTGTTGACCACGTGGGCTGGTAGTTAAACTTCAAACTCTTTGCTGAGGTCCTCTTTCATCCATAGTAGACAATAAAAATGGATCTTCTGCGTTTGGATGTGTAAGATGGATTATCGATAATTATGAAGGATTTCGCTGGTGATGATGACATCATTATAGTCACAAACATCGATCCTTAAAGACTAAAGGCTGCTGCTAGTAAAAATAAGGGTGAGGGTGATAAATTTTTGATATTCTTCCATTATTATAACCTCATCCACAATAATTGTCGGATCAAATAATGAAAGAAATTGACCATAAACATGAATTATAATTTAGCAATGTAAAATCGATGGTTTCAGTGAATATATTTCTGCATAAACTGACGGATTCAGTGTTTTATTGATAGAATAAAGAATATATCGGTAGTAAATTATATTTTAGTGAATAAATATTAGTCATTGCTGGATAAATTTTGAAATGTTGTGAATAAAAATATGTCCCTATGAATATGGGTTCTCCTTTTTCTAAAATAATTTAATTTCAGCAATTATTTTATTTAGATCATTACTTGATTTTTGGACTATTTCGAGCAAATGGCCGCCTGTTGCCGACAATTACTTTCATTGTTTATCATAATTGACCTCAAGATCATAATAATGGTTGTTTCTATAGCAAATACTATTGCTGATATAGTCATCTTGAAAATGTTCAAATGTGCTGCAACTGGCGGAATTTGAGAGAGTCATGCAATTTAATCGTATTTTCATCTTCTCCATGGTTTTTACTTTCATCTCAACATAGAATATTTAATCACACTATCGCATTTCTTGTCAAGATTCGACTACTGACAAAGCGGTTGATTATGCGATAGAACTTGCATAAAATATTTCTCTTAGAGAGTATTGAATATTCCTAAGACTATTTTCTTCCTTGCCCAATACTGGTGAGACTCGATTAATATATAAATGATAAATATCATAATTATCAATTGATTCATTTCTTTTATGAATTCAAATGCTATTATATTAGATTTTAGATGATTTCGCCCTCTATGGCTTGAAAATAAAATGAATAGATTGAAAAATAAATAATTCATAATCTAGAATTATTCATGCATCTTCCATTTCGTTTTTTATTTGCCATTTCAAGATTTTGATACCAAATATGTTTATCAGTCTTTTCTTTATTGCTTTCCATCAAAGGTGTGCTTGTTTTGTTTCCATTTTTAATAATTTAATATTGACGATTCAAACTCAACATATTTAAAGTCATCATTTTGCCGTTAATATCTTAAATAAAGCCAAGAGGTCGGCAAATCAATCTAATTTCAAGTTTATAGCTAATAATTAAGATTTCATTTGAAT
>Ga0302188_10003762_pt1 | contig 10398 bp, 5 predicted proteins | sample II_Bog_E2_1_FD_198783 | JGI IMG/M metagenome (GOLD analysis project Ga0302188, IMG submission 198783) | Peat permafrost microbial communities from Stordalen Mire near Abisko, Sweden - II_Bog_E2_1 | ecosystem: Environmental > Terrestrial > Soil > Wetlands > Peat | place: Sweden: Abisko, Stordalen... | reverse complement strand
ATTGGTACTTTATCTTATAGTATTTTACGCTTTTACTATATTTGTTTTTCAGACATAGTATAAGAGAAGCAGAGAAACATAGTAAGGCAATAAGTCATGAAGTAATAGTAGTATTCAGTAGCTTTGCTATTACTGCGTTATAAAAGTAATAAATATTTATTTTGTGATACTAATAGTATAAGTATTATATTAAAATATAATACAGGAAAGTCCATAGCTTATTAAATGTAAACATATAATAAATGTGTGTTAGGTAAAAACTTGGGTATTTAAGGGAAAATAAGTATAAAATTTCTATAGTAATAACTATAGCTAAATGTTTAGTAAGTAATAAATACTATACAGTAAAATAAAATAATGAAATTGCAAGCTCTTTGTTAGGCTTTATTATAGACTAATAACTATTTACAGGAACCGGCTTAAAGGTATCCTAAATAAAAAATTAATAAAAAAAAATAATAAATAATACAAAATTAACAAAATTAAAACTTTTTTTTATAAGAAAATTAATCTAATTTTATTTATATATTAGTAATGGTGTTGAATATAGTTTAGAACTAATTACACCAGTAGGTTGAGTTTGATGATGGCTCTGAATGAACGCTGTCCAAGTGCTTGACACATGCTAATCGAACGTCTAATTTGGTTTAGAGTTTTTATTTTATTTATTTGACTTTTATTTAAATAAAAAAGATAAAATACAATCTATTTCATTAGAAGTGGTGTACAGGTGAGTATATAATATTTTGGCTGCCTTAGAGTAAGGTTAAATGCCTTATGCTTATCATACAAAATAAAGTAGTATGATAAAAAGGAGAGAAATTTCCGCTTTAAGAGGACAATAAATGTTTCGGATAGGTAGTAGTTAAAGTAATGGTTTAACTAGCCAAAAATTCCGTAGTCGAGGCTGAGAGGTCGATCGATCACATTGGGTCTGAAAAAACCCCAATACGTATAGTACAGCAGTGGGGAATATTGGTCAATAGCCTAACGGCTGAACCAGCAACTTGGGGGAATGTATAGCTTCGGCTAGTTATATTGGCTGTTTAAGATATTTTAAATAATTCTTCTGAGATTATTTAAGATGTTTTATTCATTTTGACCTTTTTTAATAGTGCTTTAGGTCAATTAATCTATTCTTAATCCTTATATGGTTATATACACTTTTTCCTAGTAATAGATTAAGGTGTATATGACTAGGGTTAATTAACAATATAATATCGATTTTATCGAATAAAGTTCTAGATATAATACTGATTATGACAATTTTATATCTATATGTCTTGACCAAATTACGTGCCAGCAGTCGCGGTAATACGTAGAAGACTAGTGTTATTCATCTTTAGTAGGTTTAAAGGGTACCTAGACGGTATAATTAGTCTTAAACAGGATACGGTTATACTAGAGTTATATATGAGAAGGGGAGTATTTATGGAGTAGAGTTGAAATTCTTTGATACCATGAGGACTGATAACGGCGAAAGCAACCTTTTATCTAATAACTGACGTTGAGGGACGAAGGCTCGGGTAACGAACAGGATTAGATACCCTAGTAGTCCAAGCAGAGAATGATGAATGCCATAGATTAGATGTTAATTTAGTCTATAAATGAAAGTGTAAGCATTTCACCTCAAGAGTAATGTGGCAACGCAGGAACTGAAATCATTAGACCGTTTCTGAAACCAGTAGTGAAGTATGTTATTTAATTCGTAGGTACGCGAAAAACCTTACCACAACTTGAATATTACCTTTTTATGTTTACGTCTAATAAACGGAGCAATAATAATCTTATCTTTATTTTGTCGTATTTATAAGAGCACTATGCTTTTAGCAATAAGGCACTATAACGGATATTATATTTAAAGATATTACAAGCGTTGCACGGCTGTCTTCAGTTAATGTCGTGAGATATTGGTTAATTCCATTAAATTAACGGAAACCCTTGCTTTATTTATGATTTTATATTCTTTTAGCCTTTGTTTTGGCAAGGGCTACGCCACTGCCACTGCAATAGCTTAATAAGAATTAATAGAAATAAAGCAGTTCACCTTTACATGGGAAAGATAATAGGGACCAAGACAAGTCATCATGGCCTAAATGTTGTGGGCGATAGACGTGCCACATATACCTATACAAAATGATGCAATAATGTGAATTGGAGCTAATCTAATAAAATAGGATATAACAAGGATTGTAGTCTGAAATTCGACTACATGAATAAGGAATTACTAGTAATCGTGAATCACCACGTCACGGTGAATTTAATCTCAGATAGGTACTAACTACTCGTCAGGCGCCGAAAGAAGTGTGTGCAATAAGTTTGGTCTTTCTTATATTTTTATTCTAGATAATTACTTCTAGTTACTTATATTGAAGATCTTCGTATGCGTGACTTTGATTGGTGTTAAGTCGAAATACGGTTCATGTAGGGGAACTTGCATGGGATTAATTAATGTTAACAATATATAATTGTATATATAATTATGTATAGAAAGCTTTCCCCTCTATATACTATAAAAATTATATATATGCCTGTTTAGGTATATTATTCATATGTAATGCTTTGACTATATTTTTTTTTTTACTAAAACAAAGCAAGATATACATATTTATAAATTCTGGTTCGAATCTAGATACAGGCTTTATGCAGCAAAATTATATTTAAACCTTTTATAAGTTATGTAACTTTAAAAAACCAGGAGCATCATACTTACTTCATCTCTATGCCATATTTTATATAAAAAAAAACATGGATAGAGGCTATCACTTCATACGAAGTAAGTGCTTTACTTTTATGCTTCTTCACTTTATGTAGTATAAGCAAAGTAGTATTAGTATCAGCAAAGTAGTATTAGTATAAGCAAAATAGTATTAGTATGAGCATGATGCTCTTGCTTTGATGCTGTGCTCATACTTTGTAAAACAAAGCAAAGCATGAGCACCAAAGTAGATATATACAAGTTAAAGAACTATTATAATAATAAAATTATATTATTATAAGGAAACTTCCATTATTGGTAAGATGGGTTGAGCTGTAAACTCAATAGTATTAGACTTTTAAGAGTTCAAATCTCTTGTTTCCTAATCATTATTTATTTTAATACTTATCTCATACTGATACTTATTTGCTACGCACCAAAGTATCAGCAAGAGTATTATCACTTATTCGCAAGAGCCTTAAAATAATATTATGCTTCGCAAGAGCATCACATGGCAAGGCTTTCTCGACATAAATAGGATACAATTAGCCTTTATAGCTCAATGGTAGAGCGGAATACTGTTAATATTATGATAGATGTTCAATTCATCTTAAGGGCTAGCTAAAGTTAATTAGGCATGTTAGCTTAATGGTAGAGCTTTGTGTTACGGCCACAATGATACAGGTTCAAGTCTTGTACATGTCTTCACTTTAATTATAACTACTATACCCCCTCCTCAAAATCGTTAAAAGTTTTATATTTTTAACTAAAGTAGTTATTTTTTATCTTTGTCATATATTTGTAGTATCTCTTATTTTAAAATACGTTATGAATAATTAGTTGGTTTTTATTTATCTAACTCTTGATTATTTAAGAGAGTTAATAAATAAAGTTAAATAAAGATAATGAGGTCATTTTTATATTAATTATGAAAAGCTTATTCCTTTTGAATGAAACTTTTACCAATGGCTATAGAACTGAAGCTTTAGATATCCTTTCCTTGGTCGCCATTTTATCTGGTATATTAGTTATTATTAGTAAGAATCCTATAGTTTCTGTCTTATTTTTAATAGGTCTATTTTTAAGTATAGCCAGTTATCTTATGATATTGGGTTTAAATTTTATAGGTCTTTCTTACTTATTAGTTTATGTGGGTGCTGTATCTATTTTATTTTTATTTATTTTAATGTTGATTAATGTTAGAATAAGTGAATTATTAAGCAATACAAGTAATAGTATACCTTTAGCTATATTTATTGCTATTTCATTTAATTATCCTGTATATCAAATATTACCTTATAGTATTGCTTCTTTTAATAGTTACACCTTTGATCTTAATAATACCTTAAATGATATGTGATATAATAACTACAGTGATTATTTTTATAAATTCTTTGTTAGCACCAAATCAAATAGTGTTCAGATAGATAATGGTCAAATTTCTTTTGTTACTAGTAAAATATGAGATGGTAACTTAGCAGAAACTAGTCATATTACGAGCATAGGAAACATAATGTACACTAGCTACAGTATATGATTAATCTTAACTTCTATTATATTACTATTAGCTATGGTTGGTGCTATTGTTATAACAATAAAACAAAAAAATTAATAATATATTTGCTTGTATATAAAAAACATACTTATTGCAATGATTTATCTCATAAAGGTATGCTTAATAACAAACCACAACACTTACTCATACAAGGTAAATCTTAAGATTTAAATATATATAAAGGGTCAGTATCCTAATTGGTAAGGATATTTCTTGTCAAGAAATGCTATGCCGGGTCGAAGCCGGTCTGACCCGTTGTATGATAAATAACTTTAATTATATATAATATAATTAAATTCTAAATAAAGGGATTAGCTTAATGGTAGAGCAACCGTTTTACACACGGTAGGTTAGGTGTTCAAGTCACCTATTCCTTAACGATAGTTATTTATAAACATATTATAAATAATTGGTTTTTCAAATTATATACTTATGTTATGTAAAAATAATAATTTATATTATATTTTTATATAAATTATTATGTTAAATTAGATGTAAAGGAATACTAATATTATAAATGACTAATTTGACTAGAAGTAACTTTCAAGCTCATCCCTTTCATTTAGTATCGCCATCTCCATGGCCTTTATATACATGTATTGCTTTATTGACCTTGACAACAAGCGGAGTCTTAACAATGCATGGTTTTAGTAATGCAGATACATTTTTAATGTTAGCTTTCTTATCTCTTATTTCTTCAATGACATTATGATGACGTGACGTCATAAGTGAAGGAACATATTTAGGAAATCATACATTGGCTGTTCAAAGAGGATTAAATATGGGTGTTGCTTTATTTATAGTAAGTGAAGCATTATTCTTTTTAGCTATATTCTGAGCTTTTTTCCATAGTGCTCTATCTCCTACAGTAGAATTAGGAGCTCAATGACCACCTATGGGTATAGAAGCTATTAACCCTTTTGAATTACCTTTACTTAATACTGTAATATTATTATCATCTGGAGTTACTGTTACATATGCTCATCATTCTTTAATACAAGGAAATAGAAGCGGAGCTTTATATGGTTTAGTAGCTACTGTAGTTTTAGCTGTAGTATTTACTGGTTTCCAAGGTGTAGAGTACACTGTTTCTTCTTTTACTATAAGTGATGGTGCTTTTGGATCATGTTTTTACTTTGGTACTGGATTTCATGGACTTCATGTTATGATAGGTACAGCTTTTATTGCGGTGGGTTTGTGACGTGTATTAGCTTATCACTCTACAGAAAACCATCATTTAGGATTGGAATCAAGTATCCTTTACTGACATTTTGTAGATGTGGTATGACTATTTTTATTTATATCAATATACTATTGAGGTTCTTAATTGATTTATTTTATATTGTTTTTATGGAAGGTAAAATAAATGATAATGATATATCAGATAATAGTGACAACGAGGATTATGATAAAACACCTACTAATGAAAAAGATAGAGGGGATGATAGCATTACCCCCAATGAAACTATAAATGATATCACCGACATGAAAAACACCCTTGAGCAAGTAGAACGTGCTATATTAGGTAAACATGTAGATAAAGAGGTTATGAAAGAAATAAAGGAAGAATATGAATCTTATTTTGATGAAGATAGTGGAAATTATACTGAAAAGGAATCCCTTGAGGATATAAAAAGCTATCTTGAAGGTGAACTTAGTATAACACTAAATAAAGCTTCATTGGCTGGTCTTGATAAAGCCTTGGAAGAAGTATCAAAATCTTCTAAGGAAACTTCGCAAGAGGAACCTTTTAATAAAAAAGTTAAATCTAGTGAAACTACAGAAAGTGTATCTGAGACTAGTACATCTAGTGCTAAATCATCTGAAGGGCTTAGCCCTTTAGATTATGTTTTAGAAAAACAGAGTAGGGATCCTTTAGACCCTACAGACGAACTAGAGTAACTTATTATTAGATGTTTTTGTTTTGCATTCTAATAAGATTTTTATTTAACTTCAGACTTATTAATCCCATTATCACCTCTTTATATTTATAATGACAAACAAATAATTTAATTAAAGCATCTTTTTTTTTTATTAAAAATAGACTACTTAAAATATATTAATAGTAAAAAAAATATTTTACTATTAAGAGATCTTGGTTTAATGGCAAAACATGAGACTTTTAATCTTTATAATGTGGGTTCGACCCCCGCAGATCTTAAACTGTGTGCTTATTTACCTAAAAATTTATATTCCCTTAATATGCATATCCCCCTTAGGTATACCCCCTTTTTGTATGCATTATATAAGTAATTGCACTTACTTCATATTAAAATAAATAATTACGGCGAGAGGTTAATGGTAAAATACTAGGTTTACAATCTTTGTCTTGTGGGTTATAATACCACAGGTCTTAGTTAGATACAATTAGCCCTTATAGCTCTTTCTTATTTATTAGTTTATGTGGGTTTTATTAGCCTAATTGTTTATTTACTGGATTTGGATTATAATATCGCTCTTTTAGGTAGACCCATATCTCTTATACAATAGAATTATATATAGTTTCTTATTTTTTATACTTAATAATCTATAATAATAAGAAAGAGCTATTAAATTATATTAACTATGGAGTTAATATAAGTTCACTTATACCTTTCGGTTTAAAATTACTAATATGTATAAGAATAATTATATTTATCTTTAGTTATATATACCCTGAGCCTTTAGTTTTAAGTATGAACAACTCGGACTTTTATAGATTCGTGACTAACGGTGTATTTTCACCGAGTCCTTATCAACCGTCTTCCCCACCCGGTGGTCCTAGTGGAGGGAAAAGTACTTTCCCCTCTGCTACACAAGATAGTGTCAGTGTATTAGAAACCAAAAGATTAAATTTATTAGCTAAAATACAGCAAATAACTTTTACAAGTACAGGGCCTAATAAGAATAAAACCATGAACAGCTCTAAATTAGTTAATTTAGAGTTCACCTGAACTGACCGTGATTATATGAAAAGTCATTTGTAAAAGTTTCATCCTACTTATTCTCGTAATGAATTTGGTGATAGTGATAAGGGATTTACTTGCTATAAAGCATTTAGTGTTAGTAGATTACATTTATTTAAAGATAAAAATGTATAGTATTATATTATATATTAATTCATACCCTTAGAGTATATTAAAAAGAAAAATTATTTTATATAAGTTTAATTATTTATATATAAATATAACGGCCATAGGTTAATGGTAGACTTGTCGCCTTCCAAGCGATTTGTGTCGATTCGAATTCGGCTGGCCGTACACTAAATTCTAATTATAAAGACATATCAATACTAATATATGGAGGATAACCTGTCGTATTTAATTTATAATTAATAATTATAAACTAATAGGAAAATTTGGCATAGGTAAGCCAGGCCCTTTGCTAAAGGGTGTTTATTTTAAACCTGACAGTTCGACCCTGTCATTTTCCGATATTGAATATTAAATTCTAGATAAACTATAAAATTAATAAAGAGCATAGTTTAATGGTAAAATTTGAAGCTTCAAACTTCACTTTCTCAGTTCAAGTCTGAGTGCTCTTGTATAAAGGAAATTAAATAAATATAAAGGTTCTTTAACTTAAATGGTAGAGTGCGTTCTTGATAAGGATGTTGTCTAAGTTCAATTCTTAGAAGAATCACAAGTTTATAGTAATTTAATAAATATTTAAGAGAGTTGGCTGAGTGGTTTAAAGCGATTAGCTTGAAACTAATTAAAACTAATACTTTTCATGGGTTCAAATCCCATACTCTCTGTGGCAATAAGAGTTCACCTATACTGGTTGCAATAACCATTTTATGCTAATATGTAATTTTAGAGGAGTATGCCTCTTTTTAATAAATTTTTCAAAAATATGAACAATAAATGTATATTAAAACCTGATTTTGTTACAGGGTTAAGTGATGCTGAGAGATGTTCCTCAGTTCGTGTCTGAGAGAATAAAAGAACAAAATTTAAAATAAATGTACAGTTAGATTTTAAAATAAAGATGTTGGAAAACGAGACTGAACTACTTTACATGGTTAGATCCTTTTTTAATTGTGGTATTTTATGACATTACAGTAAAGATGGTACTGTTTGGTTTAGAGTACAGGATATTTATTCAATTAAGAATAATATTATACCACACTTTTTAAAATACCCCTTGAGAGGTACTAAATATTTAGATTTCTTATCTTTTAAGGAGGCTTTTCATATAATAGAAAGCAAGGAGCACTTAACGAAAAAGGGTATGGATAAACTTTATAGCTTAAGTAAAGGTATGAATACGGGTAGAGAATACCTCACTGATGTTTATTATAGTCCAAATCATACTAAAGAAAATAACATTAATTATATTCCTATAAGCGGTCACTATATAAACGGGTTTATTACGGGAGACGGATGTTTAAGTTTAAACTTAGGTAAACTTTTTGGTACTATGTATTTATCTATCTCTCAGCATAAGAATAATAGACTTTTGATGGAAAGTATAGCAAAATATTTTGAAAGTCAGTCCAAGTTATATTCAGGTCGTACTAACGATATACAAATTAATATAGGTGGTGTTCAATTATGAGATAATGTGATATTTAGACATTTTGAGAGATATCCTTTATATGGAAATAAAAAGCTTAAATTGTATAAACTACTTTCGATAAGAGAACTAAAAAGAAATAGTAAACATTTAATACAAGTGGGTAAATACAGAAAATGAAAGTCATATTATAAATTACGCATAATAGAAATTTGAGAGAGTTAAACATTCGTTTTTATTATATAAATAATGCAGGTTATAGCCAAATTGGTTACGGCGCATCTTTTGGGTAGATGACTTTCCTTGTTCGAGTCAAGGTAACCTGATAAAGACTATAAAGACAAAATAATCCGAATATTAATTCTATTTATTAGGATATAATAGTAATGTGTATGATATCTAATTCTTCCTTTTTATACAGTAATGTATAGGGAAGTATATAAAGAAACTATTAGGGATACCTTGCCATATATTAAAGAGAGTCCTTATTTAATTTGTGTTTGTAGAGAAAAAATTAACACATGAACTCTTAGAGAAATTCAGTAATAAACGAAGTGAATTGAAATATCTTAGTAACTTCAGGAAAATAAATCAAACGAGATTCTATGATTAGTGTGAATGAAAGTAGAACAGCCTATATAAATATCAGAATATATGTATATCTATGTATATATGTAATACCTATATGTTTTTAATATATTGTTATTATATATATATTTTTATATATTTATATAGTAATAAAAACTAAAATAAACAGATAATATAATAATGTCATACCTTACTTTTATTTTTATAAAAGTGAAAACAATAAAAGTGAAAACAATAAAAGGTAAATTAAATAAAAGCACTTATTATATTACTAGTATTATTGTTACTTGTGTTATATTACTTATAAATATACCGACTGATAAATTAAAAAAGTAAAACGGGCAAAACCTGTTTGAATATAAAGGGGAACCTTCCTCTAAGGCTAAATATGATATATGAGCGATAGCGTATAGTTTAGTGATAGAACGGTCTGAATTAGTAGTTTTATAAGCAGCTCGAGTGAAATATTATATATAATAAGAGCGTACCTTTTGCATAATGGGTCAGCAAGTTAATGTTAGATGCGAGCATGTCTATTGGCTTCTTTTATTTTCTATTAAATAAGAGAATTACCATTGCATGCCCAGATAAACCAATTATGAAATAATGAATTAGTATCTAAAATTAGACCCGAAGCCTGGTGATCTTACTACAGTCAGGGTTATAAAAGCCCGAACGGGTTATCGTTGTAAAGATATCCGAAGAACTGTGGTAAGTTAGTGAAAGACAAAACTGACTAGGATAGCTGGTTTTCTGCGAAACCTATATAAGTAGGTAATTCAAGTTACATCATAGCAGGTACAGAACTGTGATCTCAGGCAACTTATATCTTGTTATTTTATAATAATAGAATAATAGATAATTTTGCATATATCGGGCAATCGTGAAGATTTTATCGGTGAGTATTCGCACTCGGAAGGGCAATGATGAATCTTGAATAATCGGACATAGTACGATAAGGTTGTATGTCTAAAGGGAAACAGCCCAGAACAAGAGTTAAGGTTCCAAAATTATTGTTAAGTGAAATTAAGGAAGTTTCTATCTAATACGACTAGGAAAT
>Ga0302188_10003755_pt1 | contig 10405 bp, 6 predicted proteins | sample II_Bog_E2_1_FD_198783 | JGI IMG/M metagenome (GOLD analysis project Ga0302188, IMG submission 198783) | Peat permafrost microbial communities from Stordalen Mire near Abisko, Sweden - II_Bog_E2_1 | ecosystem: Environmental > Terrestrial > Soil > Wetlands > Peat | place: Sweden: Abisko, Stordalen... | reverse complement strand
TATCAATTCTATACTATTCTATTTAATCTTTAATTTGTGATGGCGTTTTCTGTATTTCTTAAAACTATCTTTCTTGCTCCATACTTTCCGAATCGTTGATTGATTGCTCTTAAAAATATTGGTTCGCGTACGCCTATTCTCTAGACAGGTCCTAAAAGGATTGCTTGAATAAATTTTTGGTGATATGTCGAATATAGTGTATAATTTCTGACTAAATATCTCTTTGCTTGGTCTTTAGTTGCATTGACTTCAATATATTTAAAGCAATTATTATAAATTTTATATCTGTTAGAAAGAAATGGATTAAAGAAAATAAATTAACAATGTAAATGTATTTGCTAAAAAACAATATCATTTATGCTACTTTGTCTTTCAAAAATTATATACTTAAAACAGAGTCATTCAAAAGGATAAAATTCAGATAGATATCAATCAGTTCATTGACTGTCAGTTTCACATATACTGATAGACTCAGAATTCATGAACATGATGGATGGTGAATTTACAGTTCAACCGGTTAAAGTTCGAGTTGAATGAATGATCTAAATTTTTTAAAAAATTTGATGGATTCAAAGTAAAAAACAGCAAAGAATCAACCTTGATCTTGAATTTAAACAGTTTAGATACTTATCGTTTGTTTGAATTTGTCAAAGTGATAAGCTCTTTAATGTTTATAAATATATATATATATACCGTAAGCAATAATAATCAAATTGACTCCAATCAAAAATGAAGTTGTATCAAACATATATCCTCTTTTCTGTGTTTTCAAACTCATTGTTAAAACTTTAATCGTTTAAAATATTTTTTGGAGAGCTTTATGATTTTATTGGGACTGGACATAACTCAATTGTAAGTTACAATGCATAAAAAATGTTTTGGGAAGAAGGATGGCATTTTTAGATTTTATAATAGACCAACAAATTAATTTCGATATTATATAAACTCAAAAAACAAGGCCTTCCAAATAAATATTTCTGATAATCCGAAAGGGGTAAGGCAGGCACTGACGACTGCTGCTTAGATTTGCGAGTTGTCCCCTCTTTTTTTAATGAATATTCAATTGGCAACAACATTTAAATGGCTTTGTCCAATTATAATCCTATTATCAAAATTATCAATCATTGTAATAAGTCTTCAGCAATGCGATCGATTCACTCTCGCCAAATCATCCCAAAGGTCTTTCTCCACCGCATCGTGCACTGTGGTTTTAAAGGTAGTATAGTCATCAGATCTATCCTTTAGATGTTTGTTTGCTGGCTTTTGGGGTGGGGGTGGTTAGAACGTTAGGGGACAAGTTTTAATCCCGCCAACTCAACTCTATAAATTAATAAATAATTTAAATAAAATGAAGAGAACCGAAGCCGCAAGACTATGGACTTCAACAGTGCCTTCCTCTCCTATTTTTGAAGGGGGTGCATAATCCTCATCTTCATGCATATTGCTACCCAAGATTCATGATCAACAATTTTATCTATGCCTCACCAGCACACTACTAAGATTGGCCGGCGAAACAGGTGTTCCCCGTTAAGTTTTAAGTCAAGTGGGCGACTCACTTTTGACTGCTCGCGGACTGAACTTTTAGTCCATGTTGAAAAATGCAAATTAAGCATAAGAAAATGTTGAAAAGAGGCGGGAAAGCTATGACTGGCTGCAAAGAAGTTGCTCCACCCAGTAACAAATTCAGTTTCTTTAAAAAATATAGCAAGAGCTAGGGGCAGCCCGGGAGAAAGAGAGTCAATATTATTGCCTCAAAAAATACATTCGGCAAAAAGAAGAGGAAATTGCACCTGTGGGCATCTCCAGCCCAACTTCTCGCAAAGAAAGGTTCAAGAGGATGGTAAGGGCAAAAGCCAGCAATAGGAACGTGGAAAGCTCAAATTTCTACAAATTTGGAGTGGCATAAATTCTGTAGAACAGCTTCAAGAGCTAAAACTAATGCTATCGTACAATGAACAGTTTTACTCACCTAAAAACAATGTTTGGCCATTCAGCTGATGAGGATTTATAGAGTTACAGCCAGATCTATAATGCTATATACGATCGAACTGAAAACTTTATAATCAGTGCTGGGGAAGAGGGAACAGTGAAAGTGTGGCACAAGAACACAGGAGCGTTGATTAAAAATTTAAAGGGACACACTGATTTCTTAAATAAAATTGATACTTCCAAATGCAACAAATATCTGCTTACAACTGGAGGAGATGGGGTGAGGTTTTTTGATTTGAAGTCGCTGAGACCTTTGGGAGGCTGGAAGGCAGACTCTATAGCTGATATTACTTCGTTTCTGGAGGATGGCAAGAATATATTTGTGTTTGGAGATAAGTGCTAACTGTATCTTTTGACTGAAGATGTGATGCTAGCCAAATCTGGGAGCCAGCTGACATTAGATGACTTCTTTATCTTTTAATTTTCAGAACTAATCGGCAAATAAAATGGTCCTGTTTTGGTCATCACTTTCTCTCCCCAGAGAACACATTTAATTCTAGGGTTATAAAAAGGTCAATTCATCTTGATAAAAGTTAGTGATCTGCTTTAATAGATGAAAATAAATAGAAGAGGAGATTCTATTAACTTGCCTGCTCTCTCAATCAATCAAGCCCATTATGATTAAATAATTGAAGTCAAATGGAGTGAAAACAGCAACATATGGGCCACTGGTAGTAAAGATGGAAGGTGCTGTCTTTGGGAGTATCGAGGTGAACAAGCATACCTGCTACACACCCTCTCAGTCAATAGAGGTCATAAAGGAAGGAAGAAACGCCTGTTTTCATGTACTTATATCTGCTGGAATTGTGTATTTTCCCATTTTGCTGCTGGATTTCAGTAATCGATCGACTAGGAGGATACTTAGAGGGGACAAGGGGAAGTATTGGTCTATAGCATCAAATAACAAAGAGTAACATGCGAATTAAGCCAGGATATCAGTCTAAAATTTGGAGGAATTAAAGCCATGGATGCTCACCCATATTACCCAAACATTCTTCTCATTTGTGAAGCCGAAGGACATATTATTCTGTTTGACCTTTTCCTTACTTGCATTGTGAATGTATTCTAATAAAGAGGGTATCACATCCTTCACCCTCAATTCAGTCTGATCCCCACTGAGTGCCGATTTGCTCAAGATGGGTTGACATTAATTGTGGGAAGCTAATATGGATCAGTCTCACTCTATGGCTATGATGCCAAACCTTTTTACTAGCTATGCCCTTCAGAACAATTTTTAACAACCGATTTTAAAGAATTTGCAATATAGGATAACTCAATGAAGGCCGTTCCTCTCACTCTTGATTTTAGTGGAGACATCAATGACTATCCCAAAGGAGATGTGCTCAACATTCGAGGGCAGCCACATCAGCACATGATCAACATCGATCCCAGCACCCTTCTTTTTTACTTAAATAACTTATCTGCGCTTACCTTACATAATCCGGAAATAATAATCGACATATCTTTTCTAAGAATGATAGATTAGAATCTGCGATAGGTAGCTCTACAAGAACAATCCTACAATAGAACATACGAATAAATTTAAAATAATAGACTCATTATTCTATTTCACGAAAGAGAGAGGCAATATGCCGCCATTACAAGCATAACCAGCCACAAACTTTAACAATTCAAGGGTCCACATAATAGCCTCAATAAAGCTGTAGAGATTGAAGAAGATTAACCATTAGTGGCAAGCCGCAGGAGTGAGCCTGCTCGCACCACCAGAAATTTAAAACGGTTAGCCCAGCGCTAGCGAATCAACTATGCTGATAATTTTTCGTAAAACTAAAATGAAAACAATTAAGATTTGAACTCAGATGAAGAAGAAGTTTTAGAGGAAGATTTGCCTGAATAAATATCAGAATCTTCATCTGATTCATAAAATGTGGTCACTGGCAGAAGGGCTGATCGAAGCAGGAATAGAATCACAAGGAATACGAGACATCACAATAATATCAGCTATCTTGAAGAAGAAATAGACGAACCTTAGAAATTAGTCCATCGCAGACACCGTGATTTGGAAAATTAATTTTTATAGGAGGAAAATCAACCTCACAAACGTGTCAAATTGAGTGAGGAATTGAATTCAGAGCAGGATGAGCCAAAAAAATTCTCGAGGTTGAGGAAGCATGCTCAATAAAGTGAGATGATTGAATAGGGGAACGACTGTTATCGATGTCAGATGGTGAAGTCTACTCAATTTTGTAATAAATGTGAATATACTCAACAATACTGCTTATAATGCTCGGAGTTAAGAGGCCGTCAGGTGAAAGATAAGTACAAATGCGTAATTTGCCTATTTTTGAGTAATCAGGCTGAAGAGTAGTATGAGCATGTGAGCTAAGACCTATATCGCCAAACAACAAGATCATTGGAAAAATTTGTTCCGCAGTTAGAGGATATGGTTCGGTTCTTTTTCCAAGGATACGAGTAATTCTTGGTGCAAAATGTTCAAAAACTTAATAATCAAATTGTTAAAGATAACTCAGCTTTTAGACTGCTCCCTCAAACTTAAAATCCATTCCTTGTTGGTTGTCCACTATGTCAAGTCGTCTCTATAGACTACTACTTTCCTGTAAAATCCGATTTGGCATCTTCATCAAAGAGAACACCTGGAAAAGGAGAGCCTTCGCCTATTTTAATGCTGATTGGATTAAAACCTATTATGGAAATAGAAGAATAAACGAATTAAGATAACACATTTTGGGTGTACTACACCCCAGGCCAATAATTTTTAGTGCTAGAGTCCATCTATGCACAGATAATAGAAAAAGATATCCTGTCCAAGATTCAATTGTTTGACTTGATTCAAGTGAAGGATGAAGAGATGCAGATAGTATAAATTGGACCATTTGAAGATAGATATCCTGAAAGCTATTGGAAAATGATGAAAATTCGCAAAGCCTAGGGAAAAAGACTACGGGGAAATACAAAAGAGATCTAAAGAAGAATGAATATTTGGAAAATTTGTCAAGATATAGACCTTTAAAGATTTCCTTGCAACCTCTAGAGCTCAACTGCTGAGAGACTCATTCGTCACTTATAGAATTGGATTAAAGAGAATTCTCCCTACTGTCTTTTTGTCGATTATGTGGATTTTGACATATATCCCGAGTATAGACGCCAAATTCCAGTTGGAGGGTGTCTTCAGGTTATTTTATAAAGACTAAAAAATAGTTACTATGCTGGAGAATAAAGTTTGGAAAGAGATATCAAGATGCTGCACTAAAATTCTGTTCGTTTCAACGGACCAAATCATGTAGTTACTAAAACTGCAGAATAACTAGTGACAAAACTTCTTACTCTCGTCAAATCGGATGAGCTTTCCCGATAATCGAATAGTCACTCGAAAAGATAGGAAAAATAAAAAGATCACGAAGACAGTACAAGCAAAAAAAAGAAAAACTTGGACGCCGATAGAATTTACAATTCGAGGGAGACTTTTAAATCCATAAAAAATGAGCATCTTCGGAGGAGAAAGTAGGAAAGTTCCGATTATTAATAAAATTAAGACAGTATTTCCGGGCATGCAAGAGTGAGTACACGTGGGACCAGAATAAAGCGTAATTATTAACCAGAAACGAAGCGAGTAACTCGCAGCCGCACCCATCACATTTGATGCTCTTCTGATTTATAGCGACATTATTATAAAATTTCTTTTTAAGATGGATTAAATGATCTACTTTCGATATAATTTATCTTTCATTAGCATGGTTCACATTTCAATAGTGCATGCATTGAATGAAAAGAATAGTAGTATCAATGTGGATGATAGGATAAAGGTAACCATTGTTTCTTATCCAGGAGAATTTTATTAATATTAATTGAGTTAAAACTTTACGTCGAGTATGATATTATACTAATCACACGATGTGGACCAAACACTCTTTTCATAATTTCAAAAGATATATCGACTATTTTCATCCGCATGACACAGTTTTCAAAGGTATATAAAATTTACCTCCAATTGTCCATCATTTTAGGATAGAACAACTCAGAAGGGAATTGAAGGAGTGCGAAAATAAAAAAAGAATAGTTTTGCATACAGGCGACTGTGCGGAGCCCTTTGAGCATGTGGACAATGATATTCTGGAAAAGAAAATCGACTTTTTTAAGGATTTGAAGCATATTATGGAAGACAGCGGCAAACAGACAACCCTTATTGGTAGAATCGCAGGCCAATACGCTAAGCCTCGCAGTGTTGAATTCACAACCCATAACGGTCAGCAAATTCATAACTATAAAGGTGATAACGTAAACAGCCTACACCACCATGATGATCGATAACCGAGTGCTTAAAAACTTAGATAGGGATACTTCAACTCAGTCGTAACACATAACTACATCAGCAATAATATGCAAAATTTATTTATTTCACATGAAGGATTAATTCTACCCTACTAAGCAGCTCTCACTAAAAAGATAGGATAACATAACTATTGCCTTTCAGCACATATGATTTGGATAGGGGAAAGAACGAGGCAAGTGGATGGAGCTCATGTAAACATTTTATAAATTTAGGTGGAGTTTTTCAGGGGAATCAGTAATCCAATTGGAGTGAAAGTCAGTAACAATATTAAGGAAGATTAATTTTTACAGTTAATCAGAACATTAAATCCAAAGAATGAGCAAGGAAAATTGCTCATCATAATAAGAATGGGGGTAAATAACATAAGTTCAAAGCTTCAGCACCTTATTGACTTGAAGCTTAAATACGGCTTATAGTTTTTGTTTATGAGCGATCCCATGCATGCAAATACTTATGAATCAAAGTAGAAAAAAATTAAAACTCGTCATTATGATCATATCCTCTCTTAAGTTAGTATCTTTGCTTCTATTCAGACTGTTTCAAGGAACTCATGACAGCCTATGATCTACCATTTGGTTTATCCTTGGAATCAACTTGCGAATAAGTGACAGAATGCGTGGGAGGTGCTCACCCTTTCCACTAACACGAACTTAAGATATAAAAATATACAAGTAAGTGCGATCCTCGCCTGAATCCCGCCCAAATAAAGAAGCTACTTCATGATGTTAATTTCAAATGATATTGCTCAGGACTGCATTATATTTATAACAACCAATTTCAATACGCATATGCTCAAGATTTAAATCTATTGCTCACTAATTCTCCTTACCATTTTCGTGATCAGTATGATGGGCTCGCTCTCTCACGCAGATATCAACTGCTCTTACTCACTTTTCGCCTATTTTTCATTGCATACACATCGTCAAAACAATTCTCTCAAAGAGATTTTAATCATCCTGATGATAGTAACCATCCTAATCGCGGGTTCAGATGTATGGTCGATATATTTGCTACAGTTCTAAGAAATCAGAGGAGCCATGAAAGCTTTGGGATATGTATGGATTATTCTTGAGATTGTTTTAAAAGTAGTATTTTTTGGGATGCTGATAATGTGGAAAGTCCATAAATCAGAGCTGCCACTGCTTTAAAATTCTAAATACAATGAAAAGGCTGCTTAAATTTGATCAGGCCATCATGATTGCATCAATTTTATATTTGCTAATTTGTCTAATTTAAAATGTTTAAAAACAGTCATGGCTCCCCTCCTATTATCAGGGTCGATATCTCATTGCATTTTTAATGAAGATCTTTGAATGTTCGAGAATATTATATAACTTAAAAATAACACCAAAGAAATTCCAGATGAAGTCAAAGAAAATCCTCAATTTATCATCTTTTCTTAACAAAGCCAAACAGCAATTTTAAATGTATACCAAGGCCACGTTCTGGTTTGCTGGCATGCTCTCCTTAGCAGAAGATATTGAGGGCAGCGACATCCATGACGACTCTACCATCGAACAAAAAATATAAATTATTAAAATAGTTACTCACTGCGTTTCTTCGATAGCTGCCTTTTACGAGCAGGAGATTCCAAATTCAGTCTTTAAGATGCTGAACTTCGCTAACTCTCTCTTCGATTTGGTGGCTCAATGTCCAGATTACAGTCTGGCATTGGCAAAGGCTAATTATCTGAATGTTGTTGCACTTTACGCTCTAAAAACGCGGCAGTATAACTTTGGTTTATAAGTTTTCAATGATCTTTTTGTTGTCTACACGTCCCGTTCGATAGATTGCAACAATGAGTATTTTCTAGCAGCTCTTAGTAACTATCTTTGCTTTTTGCGGAAGTGCAGCAAGAAACTAGCATCTCGGATGCTATAAGTGGAAACTATTCTATCGGAGTTGTTTGTCAAATTTTTAACGAAAGTTATGTTGGAGCAAAGCACCACAGAAGTGATAGCTTCACGAATTACACTACTAACAGCGGTGTTGCGGCAAAACATAACACTGCTAAGTAAGCATTAAAAAGATGTCAATGCCTTAATCGTTCACTTCTACCAATCAACCAAAAAGAAATTGCCTGATAATATGGTTTAGTTTATTTACAAACAGAAAATAGCAGCGATGGTTGCTTTTCGGGTGTCTTACAATCCTGATGAACTCAAATTCTATTCTGGAAGCACGAATCCACGTAGAATAATCAAGAGAGTTGAGGAAGAACCAGAAGCAGGACAAAAATTAAGTAAAATTGAAGCTATGCTTCAACAATCATTGGAAATGTTGACCGAGCAAAAGATAGTTTCGGCTAGATACTCTACTTTGCAACGACAGACTATAACTGAATCGATGAAACCAATCCAATCCCCTGTTGTCTCAAAATTCATACTTCCTGAGCCTAAATCTGAGCCTAAATCTCTACAAACTCTACAGCCTTTACCGCGCAGCTTTACACGCAAGCGTTAGCCACCTCCATCCAAAGTCAACAAAACAGTAGTTACAACAATATCACGTTTCAAAGCAATGACTTTTAAGATCCACTCTATTTTTATAGACGTGAATGAGGATGGAATTCTCGTGAGTGATTATTCAAAGTAAAACAAGCGATATGTGTAGTGGAATACGGTGAGTTTAATAATGTAGAGGATATAGCTGCAGTTCCCATTCTAAGAGTTTTTAAAAATTCCCATGCAAAACTATTATGATTTCGTACGCATCATAGCCTTCTACTTAGTTAAGAGTGATAGCAGGGAAATATTATTTTCTCCTCGTCCTCTCCCTCTCGTAGAAGTAAACTAACTCATACATCTCTTCAAGCAGGAAGGCAAGTATTTAAAGCTCGCTTTGATGAATCCATATGACACAGATAAATTTGTGGGAGTGATTGACTGCTACCTCAGCGAACATGATTAATTTTTCAAATGTTTACATGAAAATGAGTTTCTCGGCTACCTGAATCAAAAAGTTAATCGGAGCAGTGGTAATCAAGAACCAATCAAAGAAGAAAACATCTATCACGTGGATTTTCTAAAACGAAAGAGGGACACAACAGTTACTGAGTTAAACAATCAATTACATACTGAAAGTCTGGAGCATCTTATGGAAGAAAAAGGTTGTTTATATAAATGCTTTTTCTTACTTAAGAATAATCTTCAACTCTACGCAAAGATCACTGATAATATTCACAGCAATACCTTTTAGGATTTTTGTATTCAGGTAAAAATTTAAAATTTTGATACTAACAGCGAGCCTTATGCCTTATAACCAAAATAAAACAGCACTACTAAGAAAATCAGTAAAATAGTTTAAATCCCCGTGTCCAAATTACTTCACTTTTTTCCTAATCAATCGCTTTCATTGAAGGAATATATCCTCCTCTACTCCCGGATGATAATCGATATACTCAATCAATTTTAGACATATGCCGAGGAAATTAATTTAGGTGGGATTAGCTTTTAAGTGCAGCTTCATGCATGCAGAACTTAGATGGTCGAATATGGAAAATACTACACAGCGGTTAGCGCTGAACTTGTTGGGTCTAGAGAACGAGTATGGGCTTTGGTCATTAGATGGTACGATCTAGCTTTTATAAATGAAAAGATTACAATAATGATGAACCCCTATCATGATTTCCTTCAAGGCATTATTAAATCATCATCTGAACAGCAAACTCAAATTCTCAAGAACCTACTTGTAAATGAAAGCGTTAAGGACACATTTAACTGGCTGAAAAGGACGAACAAATTAGACAGCAGAATTAATTTATTTTAGTATTTGCATGAGAACAATTTGATATGATTTTTATCTTTTTTTAGAGTAGATGCGAAATTTTAGCATAAATAACTTTAATTGGCAATAAATTTCGCTGTTTTAAATATGATTTATTTACCAAATAAGTTCATATAATGATTTATTTTCATTCTGCTAATACAAAGGTCAGAATAGTCGAGTTACAGTTGGCTGATGACATATTATGTTGCCTGATGATCCAATGTTCTTTAATTTATTAAAGTAGTTTGAATTCCCCTTTTATATTACAACTTCTGAATTAATGATAACTCATCATAAATTACATAACTTCCTGAAAAAGCAAGAAAATGGCAAAAG
>Ga0302188_10003749_pt1 | contig 10419 bp, 10 predicted proteins | sample II_Bog_E2_1_FD_198783 | JGI IMG/M metagenome (GOLD analysis project Ga0302188, IMG submission 198783) | Peat permafrost microbial communities from Stordalen Mire near Abisko, Sweden - II_Bog_E2_1 | ecosystem: Environmental > Terrestrial > Soil > Wetlands > Peat | place: Sweden: Abisko... | reverse complement strand
ATTAAAAATTCAGGAATCGAGCTGAGCTTTGCGTTGGCAGGAATGCATATTCAGCGTGGAATTGACTTCTTGGAATTGTTACCCCAATCTGATAAACCCCTATGGCAGTATCTGGGCTACAAAATTTTATCGAGAAATAAGTGATAGTGTGCATTATAATGAAATATTAATAGTGAGATAGGTCCAATTTGGTCATAACAGTCAATTTTAACAAACGCCAGTCAATATTAATTTGGATGTCAATCAAAATAATAATTCAATCACATATAAATTGATTCAGACGTTGATATTGCTTCTTGATTTCTTCTCGTATACTTAAAGCAAAGACTGATTCAATGATTTATTTGATTTGCCATGGTAGTTGGGTAGTACTTACAAATTCAGTTTTGGGATCTTAATCTTGGCGTCAGTTTTACTACTGAAAGACGATGCGTTAGCGCTGCTGCCCATAGAATACGAAATACTCCTCTGTTCTAGAGAACTTTGATGAGTATTGTTGATACTAGTCGAAATGTCCTTCAAACACTCTTCGGGTTAGTCTTCACCATGATGGTCTTTCTCAATAAGACAGGCGATGGGTTCAGAGGACCGACACTGATATTATTTTTATTTCTCCCTCTCCTTCTCCTTGATTCTTGATTTAAGATACTAAATGACCTAATTTTTACCAGGTTTTATTGTTGAGCGGCTGCCAATTTGCTCTCGAGATAGCTTATCCTCTCAACAGCTGCGTTCAATTCTTCATTACGATTGCCACCCATTCCTAAAGCGCAAAAGGACGTGTTTTTGGATAGTTGCTGATTTTTGGATCCCAGACTGGCACGTAGCTGAATATTATCACCTTTATAACATTGTAATTACGATTTAAAGACTCGAATATCTACTCCTTAATTGATTTGCCTGACTTCATGAGATTCTACTTCTGCTTGCTGTCGACCACTCGTGTGACTGTCCCTATCTTTCGCTAGTTCGTATCAGGTAATGTCCTGACCTTGTCCAAACGCTACACTTGCGAATTACTCTCACTCAATTTCTTTAAGGCTTCTTTCAACACTTCATGGTATCTCTGGTCTGCTGCCAATTTTTAGATTAAATTTCTGACAGCTGATAGAAGTGCGTCATTGTGTGTCTTCCCATAGCCATTGATTGCTTGGTTGCGATGTTGAAGAGTGGCCTCATAACAGTTATACGATATTTTCTTGATGGACTTGGCAACGTCCAGGTGTAAGTCGCAGCAAACTTCAAACAGCTGCAGGAGTTCCTTCTCCTTGAGGGAGGAGATAGTTAGTTTTAATTTTTATTGGTTCATCTAACGAATATATTAACTAACTTATAATCATACGAATTGCAATCATTCATTATAATAGACGTATATCCAAATTATGATATTCAAAGTTCATCAGATTTTAAAGATCTACTTAAAGTTACTGATAAGAACAGCTTGAGATCGGCCCTGCAGATCCTCTTAGAGACGGCACAGCATTTTGCTGAGCTGGCTTTGACTCAATAGTTCCTCGAGTTGGATGATCGACGACTAATCCAAATATTTGTTGGCGTATCGGCTGTTTTGAGATTTTAGTTGAGGTGCTTCTTCCTTAATTTATGTATTATCCGGCTTGGGAGGCTCAATAACTTCCTAAATCTCCTTCTCAAAGGGGTTTAGTATATTCTAAACCGTAAATTACGCAATGTATCTCTTTTGTTTCTCAAGTATTTCCTCTCTCTTTGCAGTGGTGAAGAAGTCTATATCGCTGGCAACAGCAATCTTTTGTGGTATCAAGGTCTTATTAAGAATCTTTCGCTTGAGTTCAAAGTTAGTCTCCTCCCTGATGTTGTTGAGCAATGTTTCCCACTGTCCTCTATATTCGCGGCTCACCTCCTGACGGTCATTCTTGTTTAAAATCTTTATCATCTCAAGATCAACCAGAAATACAATCTTTCGACAGTAGTCATAGTCATCTTGAGTTATTATTTCCCTCTCGAAGGGCGATAGTTCGAACTACGATAATTCCCTCATTTCTTCGATACCATAACACAAATAAAAGAAGAGCTTCTCCTTGCACTCAAAACGATATCGATTAACTTTAGTATCATATATGGAAGGCCGATACATGCTTTTATACTTCCTGCAATATGTTTCAATTTGCTTTTTAATACGTGTGGACTTTTCACTGAGAGCAAGCATTTGTGCATTTTCTTTGTTCTGCTTACGATCGTCATTTGAAGTCCTCTTGCTGATGAGTTTAGATGGATTTTTATTGCGTCCCTTGAATGACTCCAGACGTTTGAGTTCGATTTATTATCTTTCTCTTTCCTCCTTCTCGACTTGTTACTTGAACATGCGCATGATTTCCTCGTGGTTGATACGTTTTCCTGACCTGTTCTGAACTACTTGCAGTTCCTCTTACTCCTGTGGTTTTTCTTACTTGGGCTAAGCACCCATGGAATTAGCGGACTGCAGGCTTGGTACTGATGGTATTTCTTGCGGTGGAATGTCTTCTTCTACGTTTGGCTCGTTTTCCTTGATTGAGCTGTTCTCTCTAATCATGTTGATATCCTATTCACTCATATGATTGCTCTCTAATAAATAAAGTGTTAAAATCGTGCATTTGTATTAACTGTCACAAATAATCCCTTTGAAGAGCGCCTTTGCACACATAGACTCATTATCACATAAGTAATCTTTCTTTCCACGGGCAAGGGTACCTCGTTTGCCCTATCAGTTTCTCTTGTAAGTATTCGATTCAAAAGCAGTATTGCTCAGATTTATTTGTGCTAAATACGTCATAGATGAGGAGAGGTCACATATAATAGTGTTATTTATATGCTGACCACTTAGTAAGCTACATAAATTATCATGAATCATCTACCCAACATAGAGGGAGACCTCTCCTTCTCAAAACTTTGTGGATTAACCAACGTCACCTACGCAGTCTGCGTTGACAAGCACCCGACCTACATCTTGAAATCATTTTCTGATGGTTTTGACCGAGAAAAGTAAAACCGTATAGTAAAACAACTGGGATAGCATGACCTCGCTGCTAACATCATCTACGCAAACAATTGCTGCCGCATTGAGGAATTCATCAACTCTACCGTTCACCCTTCAACTTAAGATCTCAGGAATCCAAAACTCGTGGAAAGAATTCTTTCCCACCTATACAAATTCCACAGCGTTATCGTCAAGGAAGGACTCGGGACTACGACTCCTTCAGACCATCTTTGGACAGAGGAACAGATCGATGAGCTCACCCAACACTAGAGCTTACAGTCAGTGCCGAACTATCAAAAGTTAATGGCAGAGATAATGTAAGTTCTAGAGCACCGTGAGACTTGGAGGCGCAAGCTCATGCCTGAGAGTAACAGATCTGTGCATTTCTGTCATAATGATCTGAACAATTTGAACATTCTGATGGGGAAGGGTAAACTATACTTTATCGACTACGATTATGTAGGCTACAATTACATAGCCTACGATATTGCAAACTTTCTTAATTAATCTTGCATTGACTACTCAGTGAGTCTATATCCTGGCTTTAAGCTTGACCATCACTACTCCTTCGAAGAGATTAGCCAGATTATTCGTGCCTATCCTGGATATTACAAGAGTCTCCCCCTGGAAGTGCTCAAATTTTTCTGTGTCGCGAATTTTTACTGGGCAGTATGGTCAATAAAACGTTATCAACTGAATAAGACTTCAACCTTTGGCATTCTAGAGCATGGATTGGTTCGAATGGAACTATTTAATTACTACAACCGAATCCTCGATAAGGAGCTCCTACGCATGAGCAAAAAGTGATTACTTTACTGTTTTTACCTTATAACATCTGCATATTTATATCTAGTGGCTTAAATATTTTGATATTTCATTAAATTAAGCGCCGTATAATAGATACTAAAGAGAATGAATTAATTTACCTTCATATCGACTAAGGAAGAACTCAAAGAGACTCTCAGTCATGTCACGCCTAATTTTGGACTCTTAATATCTCTTTTACCCTCCAATATTATTTCATCTCTTTCGAGTTTCGATAAGGAATATTGTTAAGATTCATATGTCATCGTAAATGATGTAACTTTGGAAATCCAGCTGAATGAACCTCCCAAGAGCATTGAACAACTCATGTAATAAGTAGTCTTGTGCCTCCTAGGTCGAGTTCGTAAGTCATATGTGCAATGTTTGGGCCAGTAATACAAAGACCATACTCTGAAAATGAAAAGTCTTAACTTCGCTCGGGCTATTATCTAATCGAGCCCCACCTTCCGTAATCTCTTCGCACTGATGCCCCATAACAAGATTTTTCAGATCCTGCTCAACTACACCATTATAGTTCCCTACAAAGGGGAATATATTCAACTCACAGGTATATCACTTAATGACAAATACAATATGAAGGCAATTGGAAGGCGCAAGAAAAACTATATACCCAAAAAGCCACTCTAACCAACTCTCACTGAAAAAATAGAAAGCATGAGTATTGATGAGGCTCCTTCCAAAACGAATAGTATGTCCATCAATACCAAAAAATAAAGTATACCAAAGTAGGGAGCTCAAGGTGGGCACAGATACTGTTACAGTTAATAGGCAATCAAGCGCTTCCAGATTTTCTATTGCTCTGTAATGAATCGCTCAAGTGGTATATTTTCTCGAAGTATTAGTGAATTAATATAGATATATTCTTCGATAAGGGGTTGAGGAAATCGCAATTTATGAATGAGAATATGCATTTGGTCAAGAAGTGCATGCAGGACCATTTCATGCCGAAGGTCAACCTCAACGAGAAACACTACGCCATTATCTATCAACATCTATCGACACTTTTTTAGAATATTCGCAATCTACTGGCAGTTCGAGAGTTCAAGGGCAAAATGACATCACGATTCGATTTGCTACTCTCGAGGTGCTGCAGATTGAGTGAGAAATATCAACAGATTAAAGCTAATGCTATGGATTATATTTAAGGAAAACCCCATAAATAAGTAGATAGTATATTTAATGATTTATACGAACAGAGTACAACGTATGAAGGAGTTAAAAACCTGATTGTGGAAGTCCTTGGCACTGTGCCCAAATAACTGTTGGGGGTCAACAATATGAAAATCCTGAAGGATATGATGAAGGATTTCATCTCTATGAAAAGATTCGAAAACTATAAGATAGAAGACTTCCTAACGCGTCTAGATGTTTTTGATATGAAGTGGTTGTAGTGCAATTTCAACCCCAAATTCAAACGAAAAATCATTACTGGCAAACGCAAATTCCTGGCAATGATAGTTGTGTTCATCATCAATTAAATTGTGGTGCCCATTATGAAGTACAACTTCTACATCACTGAAAAGCATAAGGAAGCAAATAAAATATTCTACTACCGCAAACCCATTTGGACTCTCATCAGTAAAGTGGCTATCAAACGGTTCAGCGAATAAAATTTAGAGTACGTCGAACAATAAAGAGTCCTCAAAATGAAGAAAAATCTACTCACGATGTATCCCGAGGGGAAGTTACGAATCCTGCCGAAGAAGGGCACTTTCAGGCCCATTCTCACATTTAATCGCAAGGTGGAGTTCCCTTCAGATACAAACTCGACCTGGCGTTATAAGGCCACTCTCAACCAGTATCTCTCGGATACTCAATTAGTGCTACGAAACCTGAAGAATATTTTAGGTGAAAAATTCGGATACAGTGTTTTCGACAATCGCCAAATAATGAAGAAGTATGACTTGTTCGTGGATAAGTGGAGGAAGATGGGCTGTCCGCCGATTAAATACTTTACCGTTGATATTCACAAGTGTTATGATTCAATTAACACATCTCTTCTGCTGCAATTCATCGAGGAGACGCCCTATATTGATGACCAATACCTTATTGTCAAATACAACAGACTTTATCGCAACAAGAGACCCCTATTTGGTAATAACTCCTTCACAGGCTATTTCAATTATAAAGAACGAGTCACAGCCATTCCCATGTAGGATGATCTCATGCAGATCAAAGAGGAGCACAAAATACCAGCCATTAACATCTTTCCTGCTAAACAGAGACTCATCACGAAAGAAGACATCATAAGTAAACTTCGCAAGATATGCGAGGGCTCCATCGTCAACTACCGCGGACATCATTGGCTGCAAAAACTCGGAATTCCCCAAGGGCTCAACGTATCAGGAGTGCTCTGTTCCCTCTACTTCGCCTGTCTCTAGGAACAATTCATAAAAGTGAAGGAGGGACTATTGATGAGGCTCACTGATGATTACTTATACCTCGGTCCAGAAACATAAGCAGTAAAAGTATTAGATAGTCTGCTCTATTGCGCACAGAAGTATCATTTTAGTTTCAGCGAAGACAAAATCTCCAAAAACTTTGACCACCCAGTCCTCAAGAAACGCAGCCCTTCCAACGAGATAGTTTGGATTGGCAAGCGTATTAACGTGGATACTTTGGAGATGTTTCCAAATTTTGAGATGAGTTAGCGCATCTTCTACTCGATGAACGTAAATTTAAACAAGCACAACATTAAATCCTTCCTAAAAAATAAGTTGAAATCGCTGCTGACCAATCACTTCTCTTCCTATTTCAAGCCTCATCTCTTCCCCTATGAGCACATTGCCTGCAATGTGCGTCTCTATGTCCATATATCTCTTTAAAAATTCTATCCTTTCTTGAAGAAAGTGATTGCAATAAGGATCTAGCAGGTTCAGTAATTAATTTTGAAAGTACTAAAGTCATGCATTCACTAGTTTTTGTTGTTTGCCTGCATGCTCGCCGAAGCCATTAACGATAAAATTTTATACAAGCGGCTCTATGTGTAATACTGATGTTATTTAGGGAAGTAGCTGAGGAAGTGGTAAAGTTTTTCAAGAGTAAAAGCCACCCGTAGTTTCGAAGTATTCACAAAATATTTGAGGCGGATGCTAGAAGATAAAAGGAGTTCCTTTCAAAGCAGATTTATTGACAATACTGATTCCGTAAATATAATGGATTGAAATATGTATTATCATACTCAAATTGAATTTTAATGATGAGATGGATAAGCAATCAGTGGCTCTTGTATAGCTATAAACTTTTAATACCCTTGGCTAGGTCGAATTGATACAGATCGTTGAAGGCCATCAGGTGGCGATCACCTCCAAAGATGTACATTTTGCTATTAAAGATGGAGACGGTTTGACCATCACGAGCACAAGGCTTTTTGCCGATAATGAATCTGTGACTATCATCATAGATTATTTATTGTTTTAATTCCTTGTGGCTTTCCTGATTCCCAATTGTCTCTAAAGTTTTTATCATTGACTCAGTTGTCGGAGAAAACTCTCTTTTTTTCTTATCATTAGCTGAACTCTCCGAAAACTGTTTTAGGAGTTCTTTCTTTCTCTCCAAAAATTTCTTTTGCTTGTTTTAATTGATGATTTTCTTCATGGGGTCATCAGTCTTTTCAGATTTATGGGGAGACAATCGAAGAGGGGAAACTGACTCTGGACTTCTGTTTTTCTAAATAGGGGGAAAGTAACTTTTGCCTATCTTTTAAGAGTAGGCGAGCAGTCATAGACAGAATTGGTTGTCGTGTGTATTTTTCTCCACTGTGCCTGGTCGAACTGGTAAATATAGATATCATTTTTTTATTTAGTCACGTCCTGAATTCCGCCAAACATAAACAAGTAATTTTAGAATTGGACCATGGAGTGGCCTCTTCTAGGCTGATTAAGACGGCAAATACCTCTGGGGTTTACTTATTCTCGATAATGGTCCATGTCTTCGATGCCAAATCAAACATCCACATGTCATTTAGAGTTTTACTTCCATTTGTTCCGCCAAATATCAGCAGACTACCCTTGTGCTCCACCATTGCGAAATTTGATCTTCCCTCAGGCTCTTTATCACCACCATGATGGTAAAGAATTTCCCACTGATTTGTTTCCAAATTTAAAGCCAAAATATCTTTCATATATTCTGCTTTCTCTGATATATATCCTCCATAAATGAGCATCTGATTGCCAATGGTTAGGGCGCAGTGAGAATCTACTTTAGGAATATTGATGTTGGGTATGACACAAGTCCAATTTTTAGTTATAAACCCGTAGATATAAGCATTGTTATTACTCCGGTCGGTTTGGAATTATCCTCCAAAAAGGATCATCTTTTGGTTGTAAGTGACTGCAGAGTGTCCTTTTAGTCGTATCTATCTTCCCTCACAAATGTTGTTTAATTTTTTCCAGATGTACTCTTCACAGTCCTCCGAAAGATTCATCTAATAAAAATCTCCGATTAGTCCTTTCTACACATCGTATCCTCCATGAATATAGAGAAAACTGCCGAAGATAACTGCCACATGATTGGATCTGTTAGCGATATTCTTGCCCTCAATCTTAACCTCTGCCCACCTATTATCAAAAGAATTTTCTAGCTGCGTCTTGATGACTAGGTGTGAGCTCTTCTTTTCTACGAGTCCTGATTTGTTGCTGTAAATTTATTTGCCTTCCTTTTCCTTCATGAGTTTGAAAATAAATAAAACTAATAAATTTGAGCTGAAACTCAATTGTAAAGCAAAACTAAACATAGAAGATTAATTTAAATTTTAGGATAAAATAGAGAAAGAAGGATCACAATCTATATTTATGGATTATCATTTGCAAATAAAATTCTTTATTGTCATTATAAGCTAACAATAATAATAGATTTACAACTCAAATTAAACATTTAGCAATCAATATCGCATCTGATGACAGAAATTTTTTTGTATTCTCCAGCAGGAATCAAACCAATATTTTTTTTTAATTGGTCATATTTTCTCATATCCAGTCCTCATGTCCGGTGCTCTTTCCTATTTGAGGAATTATGAATGGAGAAGTTTCTGCTATGAATTTGACTGTACCGAGAGGTTTTAAAGGAATTAATAACTTATTGAATTCTGATGCTTTATTATCTGCGAATCAGATCATTGACATAAAATTCCGATATTAATTAAGCTTTGCTAAATAAGATCAGAAATATAATTAAAATATACTATTAAAGCCATTATAAATCCAGCCAGTATATTAAATTGCCTGAACAAATGGCTTCAAATCTCGAGGAAAACAGACCATCATCTGAATTTCTCATCAAAGATCAAGATCTAAAGCAAAAAACTGATATTAAGTAGATTTCCTTCTTGGAAATGTTTAGATTTGCAAACAGAACAGATTATGTCCTTATGCTTGTCGGGACTATCTGCGCCTCCATTGTTGGCACAGCTTTTCCAATCTTCGCACTCCTGTGGGGTGAGATGACAAATGCTTATGGGAATACCGATGCCATGATATCGAAAGCTCATGAAGTTATGCTCAAATTTATCTACATTGGCATTGGGGTCATTTTTGCAGGGTGGGGGATGTTTGGATGTTGGATGATCACTGGAGAGAGGCAGGGAATCGCCTGCAGAAAGCAGTATTTAAAAAGTCTGTTAAAACAGGAAATTGGTTGGTTTGATATTATAAACCAGTCATAACTAGCAACAAAATTTACAACTGATTGTTTTGCATACCAAGGAGCAATTGGTGAAAAAGTATCTACCATGATAATGACGTTGGCTATGCTCATTGCTGGCTTTATAGTTGCCTTTCTGAAGGGTTGGCTCTTGACCTTGGTCAATCTATGCGCAATGCCAACAGTTGTTTTCGGAGGATATCTGTATGCTTCAGCCATTACTAGCAAAGACAAAAATCAATAAAAGGATTATGAGTCTGCTGGTGGAAGGGCTGAGCAGGCAATCTCTGCCATAAAAACTGTGAAACAGATGAATGGATAAGAATTCTAAGCTGCTAGCTATGCTAATATCTTGAAAGATGTTACAGCTAAATCATTTAAATATGGAGCTTATATCGGTATTGGCTTGGGAGCTATGTACTTCTTTGAATTAAGCTCATACGCCTTAGGATTTTGGTATGGCTCTGAATGCGTGGAGGACACTGCGAACTGCCCCTCTAGTCAAAACGGAGGATTTCCCTATTCAGCAGGAGATGTGCTTATCATTTTTTACAGTATATGGATGGCTGGCTTTAACTTAAGTCAGCTTACACCCTCTCTCAAAAAAATCGTTGAAGGAAAAACAGCAGCTTCGAGGATATACGCCATAATTGATCGGCAACCTGCCGTGATTTCGTCACCCAATGCTGTGAGACCTTCTTAATTTAGAGGAGTTTTTAAGTTCGAAGGCGTTACCTTTGCATATCCGAAAGATAAATCAAAGAATATTCTATAAGACTTAACTCTTATCATTGATTGCAAATCTGTTGGTCTGGTAGGTGAGTCTGGATGTGGCAAATCTACAATTTTTCAACTAATGATGCGATTCTATGATCCTGATAGTGGAAGAGTAACTCTGGACGGTACTGATCTTAGATAAATTAATTTATAATGGCTGAGAGATCAAATCGGCTATGTGGGAC
>Ga0302188_10003740_pt1 | contig 10434 bp, 7 predicted proteins | sample II_Bog_E2_1_FD_198783 | JGI IMG/M metagenome (GOLD analysis project Ga0302188, IMG submission 198783) | Peat permafrost microbial communities from Stordalen Mire near Abisko, Sweden - II_Bog_E2_1 | ecosystem: Environmental > Terrestrial > Soil > Wetlands > Peat | place: Sweden: Abisko, Stordalen... | reverse complement strand
TCTATTTCGTGTCTTTGATTTGTTATTTTCTTTCATGTGCCTTATTTAGCAAAAATCTTTCCAGATTGGAGGAAAGTTAAAGTGAAAAGTTGGAAAACATTGATAGTTATGATAATTGATATGTTTATGGTGAATATGGCATACCTTTTTTCCATAAATATAACACAAAGTGGATCTTTTACAGAAATTGCAAAAATATATACTCATGATGTTATAGCTTTAAGCTTGATTTATTTAGTATGTTTTTACTTATTTAAAATGTATGAAAGTTTGTGGCATTTAACTGGTACAGATGAATTTTTATTAGGTGTTGGTGGAAATATTTTAGCAGGTATATTATCTATTGGATATACTAGAATTTTGGGTAATACTATTCCTTTAAATGTTTCTGTAGTAGGAATACTTTTAAGTATTTTCTTTGTATTAGGTTATAGAATTCTTTATAGAGTTTATAGAAGAACCCTTTTGTACATACCGTTTAAATATTCAGCTGATCAAAGAAGAGTAATGATAGTTGGAGCTGGTTCTGCTGGAACTATGATTATTAATGAAATGATGGCAAGAAGAGAATTAAAGTATAATCCTATAGTTCTTATCGATGACGATAAAGATAAGCTAGGGAAAAGAATATCAGGAGTTAAAATAGAAGGAAATAGACATGACATACCTTATATTGCTGGAGAGCAAGAAATTGATTTGATTTTAATTGCGATTCCATCTCTTGATGCAAAAAATAAAGCTGAAATAATTGAAATATGTAAGAATACCAATTGCAAATTACAAATAATCCCTGGAATGTATGAAATATTAAATGGAGATGCTACAGTTAGTAGGATTAAAGATGTTGATTTGGAGGATTTACTTGGAAGAGATCCTATCCAATTAGATAATAAAGGAATATCGGAGTACATAGAAGGAAGAACTATATTAGTTACTGGTGGAGGTGGCTCTATAGGTTCAGAACTTTGCAGACAAATAGCTATATATAATCCTAAAAGACTCATAATATTTGATATTTATGAGAACAATGTATATGATATTCAAAATGAGCTTAAAGAAGATTTTCCAGACATGAATCTTACTGTATTAATAGGATCGGTTAGAGATAGAAAAAGGATACATGAAGTGTTTACTAAATATAAAATAGATGTTGTATTTCATGCAGCAGCTCATAAACATGTACCTTTAATGGAAGATAGTCCTAAGGAAGCAGTTAAGAATAATGTATTTGGGACATTAAATTTAGCCTTAGAAGCTAGCGAATCTAATATTAAAAAATTTGTCATGATTTCAACAGACAAGGCTGTTAATCCCACTAACATCATGGGAGCAACAAAGAGATTATGTGAAATGATTATACAAGCTATGGATAAGCAATCTCAAACTGAATTTGTTGCAGTTAGATTTGGTAATGTACTTGGAAGTAATGGCTCAGTAATACCATTATTTAAGAGACAAATTGCTAATGGAGGACCTGTAACTGTAACTCATAAAAAAATCATTAGATACTTTATGTTAATTCCAGAAGCTGCTCAATTAGTACTTCAAGCAGGAGCATTTGCTAAAGGTGGAGAAATATTTGTCTTAGACATGGGAAAACCAGTTAAGATTTATGATTTAGCATGTGATTTAATTAAGCTTTCAGGTCTTGAGCCTAATAGAGATATAAAAATTGTGTTTACAGGACTTAGACCAGGTGAAAAGTTATATGAAGAACTTTTAATGAGTGAAGAAGGCCTTGAAGATACTGTTCACAAAAAAATATATGTGGGTAAGCCAATGTTTGAAGATATGGACACTTTAAAACAAAAACTTGAACAACTACAGAATTTACTAGATTTAAATGATATATCAGAAATTAAGCATCAAATGCAAAAAATAGTGTCAACATATCATTATAAAAATGAAGATGAAGTAGCTGCAGAAAATGCAGATAAGGAGTAGTTATGACTAGAGAAGACAGAATTAGAAATATTGTTTTAGCAATTATATTTGCTATTTCAGGATTTTTAGGAATAGCAAATAGAAGTTATTTAATAACTGTAATGTATATAATAACAGTATTAGTAGCGACATTTATAATGAAAGATAAGGATGCTTACAATCTACTTTATGGTGTGCTTTTAGTATCTGCATTTTATGATTATGCACTATATGTTCCAGGAATACAAAGCATATACATGTTTCATATAGTTTTAGGTGTATTTACACTGGCGTCATTATATAAAGCATTTAAAGATAAAGATGTTTTAATGAATTTAGATAGAAAAGTTTTAGTATTCTATTTGCTTTGGTTCATTTACATGTGTGTTAGTGTAACGTGGGCATTAAATAAAAGCTTATCAATAAAGTATATAGCTATCTATTTAATGATGTTTGCATTTATTATTGATATGATTATTTACAATATAAATAAAGAAAGAATTAAAAAAACTGTGAATTTATTATTATTTTTAATTTCTATGATAATTATTATTGGTTTGGTAGAAGCACTTTTAGGACAACAGCTACCTATAAGACATTATATTGATGGCTTTAAAGAGAGTCTACCACAGTGGCAAATTAATACTATACAAGCAAGACCAATAGCATTTTCATATAATACAAACAATTTAACAGCAACACTTGCAATAATTGGACCAATTTGTTTATTTGCTATTTACAAAGTTAAAAATATATTAGCAAAGATATGGTTAACAGTAGTTTCTTGCATAGGATTTTCATTAGTTGTTATGACAACTTCAAGAACAGGTTTTTTTGCATTTTTGTTTGGATTTGTAATATTTATAATTTATTCAATATTTAATGCTAAGACCTTAGGAATTAAGCAAATCATTTTTCCATTATTATTAATAGGTGGCTTTGTTTTAGCTTTTAATTATAGTAGCTTGATTATGAATATAAAACCAGTATCAGATGATAATGAACAATTAGAAACTAGTCTATCAGGTAAATTACATTCATTAGGAGACCTTACAGAAGGAGAAGTTACCACAGAAGGTTCTACATTACACAGGATGGAGATAGTAAAAAACGTATATAATGGTGTGATAAAAGAGAAGCAATACCAAGGCTATGGTGTAGGTAATGTTGAACAACTTATAAAAGATAAAGGAAATACAGGATCGGTATATAGTCCGCATTGTTATCCTATTGAACTTTTAGGTGACTTTGGATTACCAGGGGTAGCATTATATGGAATTTACTATTTATACCTACTTATAGGAAATTTAATTATTGGAATAAAGAAAAATAGCATTATGTGCTTTGCAGCAGTTGCAGGCTTAATAGCTTTTGCGCCAGCAAGTTTTGGTCCAAGTTCTATAACATATGTATTTTCATATTGGATACTTATGGGATTTGCAGTGTCATGTATGCAAGTCTACAAAAAAGGAGAAAATGTATATAAATCAACATCATCAATAAAAGAATACAGAATGATATAGTGCACTACCTATAGGCAGTATGAAATATCGATACCAAAAGTAAAAACTAGAGTTAAGCATGTAAATTACCTAAATGAAGGTCATGCATTTGTTAGGATTACTGAGGATTTAGCTGTGAATTTCTAACAGTAGAAGTTATACCCATTTCTGAATGATCCTAAGGCAGGCTTGGGACAAGCAAGAATGGAACAACTTCTAATGAAGAAATATCTACATATAAATCCTCTGATGTAACACCTCCACAAAAGCATGACCTTTATTTCTAGTATATATAACATTTAAGGTATAAGTGTAATTTTAAATGTTGTATATATGTGAAATACTTAAAGTGTTAGAGACATTCGAAAAAATTATAAACAACTGGAATAAATGCATACCTTCTCTTTCGATATTGCACAATACTCATAAGATGAGAGCTATCCTAAATATTTTTCAACAATGTCAGTGATAATAGAAGATGTATCTCCATTTCCAAATGCAGAAGCAGGAGTACCAGTTGGATTGAAGTTTTCTAAAGCATCTACAATTTTATTAGAATCACTTCCAACTATTACATTCCAGCCGTTTTCTACAGTTTCAACCCATTCAGTTTCATCTCTCATAGTGATACATGGTTTCTTTAGGAAGTATGCTTCTTTTTGAACCCCACCACTATCTGTTACAATTTTCTTGGCATTTTCTTGAAGAGAAATCATATCTAAATATCCTACAGGATCAATTATTTTAATGTTATCTCCGACATGTAAGTTATATTCTTCAATAAACTTCTTTGTTCTTGGATGAAGAGGAAGTATTATATTTTTACCAGAATTACTTAAAGCACTTATTATTGAAGTTAATCTTTCAATGTTATCTGTATTTTCAGCACGATGTATTGTTGAAAGTATATAGCTATCGTTAGTTAAGTTTAATTTTTTTATTATTGTTGATACTTCTTTAGCTCTTTCTTTAAAAAGAGTTATAGCGTCATACATTACATCACCAGTATTATGAACACCTTTAGTAATATTTTCATTTTTTAAGTTTTTCACGGCTGTTAAGGTTGGAGCAAAAAGTAAATCTGAAATATGATCTGTTAATATTCTATTTTGTTCTTCAGGCATAGCTTTATTAAAACTTCTAAGTCCAGCTTCTACATGGGCTACAGGTATTAATAATTTACTAGCGCAAAGACTTCCTGCAAGTGTTGAATTTGTATCTCCATAAATTAAAACCATATCTGGTTTTTCTTTTAAGTATATTTCTTCAAGAGCTATTAACATGCTACCAGTTTGGTGACCATGATTTGATGAACCAATATTTAAATTGTAATCAGGTTTTGGAATACCAAGCTCCTCAAAAAAAATATCTGACATATTATTATCATAATGTTGTCCAGTATGTACTAAAATTTCATTATTTCCATTTCTTCTAATTTTATTTGATACTGTTGCAGCTTTTATAAACTGTGGTCTAGCTCCTATAACAGTTAGTATTTTCATATACTGTTCCTCCTTAAATTTCAAAAAGTTATTAATATCATTTTAGCATATTATATGTATTAATAAAACTAAACTATGAACACTTGATAATAAGGTTAATAGTTCTAATATATTATCATTTGAAATTGGATAGCATATAATTATGGAAAATTTAAGAATGCAAATAGGAGATATTACTATCATATGATAAGTATTAAGTAAGTTTAACCAGTAGAATCATAGATTTAAATTTAAAGGAAACTCGACTCACATGAGTTCGCTGAGCAAGTTCGAAGGGCAAAATCATAGGTCAAAGATGAAGTTGAAGGCTTGGAAAATGTTTGAGTATAGAATTTGGGTTCTTTTTTTAAGGAAACTCGACTCACATGCGTTCGCCGAGTAAGTTCGAAGACCAAAATCGTAGATTTTGATTCTCACTTGCCCGACTGCGCTGGGTAAGTTCACATTGCAAAATCATAGATTTTGATGTTCACTTATGTTATAATTTATGAAGTTAATTAGCATTATAATGTAAAAAAAGGAGCAAATTAAGATGAATATCTTACTTATAAATCACTATGCGGGGTCTGATTATCATGGAATGGAATTTAGACCTTATTATATGGCTAGAGAATGGGTTAACATGGGGCACAATGTAACTATACTTGCTGCTGATTTTTCTCATTTAAGAAAGAAGAATCCCAACGTGCAAAAAGATTTTGAAGAAGAAATAATAGATGGAATTACATATGTATGGGTCAAAACTCCAGAGTATCATGGAAATGGTGTTGGAAGAATTAAAAATATATCTACATTTATGTATAAATTAAGGATGAATTATAAGAAGGTTGCAGATAAATATAATCCCAATGCAGTTATAGCATCTTCGACTTATCCTTTAGATATATATCCTGCACATAGAATTGCAAAGAGATCTAAAGCTAAGCTTTTCTTTGAAATACATGATTTATGGCCATTAACTCCAATGGAAATAGGGGGATATTCTAAGAATAATCCTGCTATAATCGCGCTTCAAAGAGCAGAAGATTTTGCTTATAAAAATTGTGATAAGATTATTTCAATTTTACCAAATGCAGATAAGCACATGGAAGATAGAGGATTTAAAACTGATAATTATGTGCATGTCCCAAATGGAATAATTGTTGGTGAAAAGAAAAATCCGCCTATAGAAAAAACTATTGAGAGATTACAAGAACTAAAAGAACAAGGTTGTTTTTTAGTTGGATATACGGGAAATCATTCACCAGCAAATGTATTAGATACAATGCTTGATGCTGCTAAAAAAACTACTGATAAAAATATAAAATATATATTGGTTGGAAATGGAAATGTAAAAGATCAATTAATTGAATATGCAAAAACAAATAATATAACTAATGTAGAGTTTTTAGATCCAGTGCTAAAGGACAATATGGATAATGCATTACAATTATTAGATATTTGCTACATAGGTTTAAAAAAGCAAAACTTATTTAATTATGGAGTAAGTCCAAATAAATTGTTTGATTATATGATGGCAGCAAGACCTGTAATATATGCAGTAGAAGCTTCTAATGATCCAGTTAAGGAGTCAGATTGCGGAATTACAGTGCCAGCAGAAAATTCAGATGCTGTAGTTAACGCAGTTATAAAGATTAAGAATTTAAATCAAGAAGAAAAAAATAAAATAGGTCAAAATGGAAATGATTATGTATTAGCAAATCATACTTACCATGGATTGGCAGTAAAGTTTTTAGAGGCATTAAAATAAGCAACATTTAAAAATAGAAAGTCAGTATAATAGTCTTAAAAATTTATTAAGGAACGTGCTAATATAAGCTAATTTGATTAAAAAGTTGTAAAATAGGTAATATAATATAATATGTTTTGAAATAATTTTATTGGGAGTAAATATATGAATAAATTTAATAAAGTAGTTAAGAGAATATTTGATTTTATATGTTCTACTTTAGGGCTTATAGTTTTAAGTCCAATATTGATTGCAATTGCAATTAAAATAAAAACTGGCTCTGATGGGGCAGTGTTTTTTAAACAAATAAGAGTCGGTGAAAAAAATAAGGAATTTGAAATTCTTAAGTTTAGAACTATGGTTGTAGATGCTGAAAAATTAGGAAGGCAAATCACAGTAGGAAATGATAGTAGAATCACTAAAGTAGGTGGATTTTTAAGGAAATATAAGCTAGATGAATTACCACAATTAATAAATGTATTTAAAGGAGATATGAGTTTAGTTGGACCAAGACCAGAGGTACCAAGATATGTTAAAATTTATAATGAAGAGCAAAGAAAAGTGTTAGAAGTTAAACCAGGAATAACTGATTTAGCATCCATTAGATACAGAGATGAGAATGATTTGCTTGGAGAAGCAGAAAATCCAGATGATTTGTATATAAATACAATCATGCCAGATAAACTAGCATTAAATTTAGAATATATAAATAATAACAATGTATTTCTGGATATTTATATAATACTTAAAACAATAATAAAATGTCTTTAATCAATGTACAAATGAACCAATGCACACTTTAAGGACAAAGGCATATGGCATTTGGAAATATATTTTAGAAATCCTAAATAGATTTAAAATCAAATTGTGAATTGTACATTGATTAAATGTGAATTGAGAACCGTGCATTGAATAAATGGGAGAGAGGTAGAATAAAATGAAAAAATTAAAATTTGCTATTATTGGTTGTGGAAGAATTTCTTATAAGCATGTTGAAGCTTTAGCTAAAAATAATCAGGAAGCAGAATTAGTTGCAACGTGTGATGTGATTTTAGAAAACGCTGAAGCAAAGAGAGATGAGTACATAGAAAAGACTGGAGCAAATCCAGAATTAGTTCATGCATATACAGACTACAAGAAAATGTTAGAAAAAGAAGATATAGATGTTGTTACTATAGCTACAGAAAGTGGATATCACGCAGAAATTGCTATTTATTCTATGAATAAAGGAGCAAGTGCTCTTGTAGAAAAGCCTATGGCTATGTCTATTGATGATGCAAATGAAATGATTAAAGTAGCGAAAGATAATAAAGTTAAGCTTGGCGTTTGCCATCAAAATAGATTTAATAAACCAATACAAAGATTAAGAGAAGCAGTTGAAGAAAACAAATTTGGAAGATTGCTTAATGGTACAGCAAGAATACTTTGGAATAGAAACATGGGCTATTATGATCAAGCACCTTGGAGAGGAACGTGGGCTTTAGATGGTGGTACTCTTATGAATCAATGTATACATAATATTGATTTACTTCAATGGATGATGGGTGGAGAAGTTGAGAGAGTTTATGCTGAATGTGACACCTATTTAAGAGATATTGAAGCGGAAGATTTTGGTGCAATAATTATAAGATTTAAAAATGGTGCTATTGGTATTGTAGAAGGCTCAGCGTGCGTATATCCAAAGAACCTAGAAGAAACATTAAGCATTTTTGGGCAAAATGGTGCAGTTTCTATTGGAGGATTAGCAGTTAATGAACTTGAAACTTGGAGATTTGAAGGTGATAATGAAGACGCGATTAAAGCATCAGTAAATGTTAAAATTGATAATGTTTATGGCGAAGGGCATACACCTTTATTTAAAGATGTAATTGATTCTATAAATGAAGACAGAAATCCATTAGTATCTGGAGAAGAAGGTAAGAAGGCAATGTCAATAATACTTGCAGCATATAAATCAAGAAAGACAGGAATGCCAGTACAATTCCCATTTAATGATTTTAAAACAATAGATATGAAAGAAAATTTTGAAGGCAGAAAGAAATATAGAAAATAGTAGGTTGTGAAAAGGTATTGCTACTCATGTTTTAGCAGGAAATTGAATAATTTCCTGCTTTCTATTTATCTTTATATTTGTGTAATATAAAGGAGAGGGAGCATATCATAGTTAAATTAAATGCAATGATTTCGCTTTTAAATGTAATTGTTTAGAAGCGTAAAATATGTTACCATTAAGATAATAAAAAGAATTAAAACCTTTAAAATGAGAGGAAGAGATGAAATGAAAGTAAAAAAGGCTATTATACCAGCAGCCGGTCTTGGAACAAGATTTTTACCAGCAACGAAGGCTCAACCAAAAGAAATGCTTCCAATAGTTGATAAACCAACTATTCAATATATAATAGAAGAAGCAGTTGCTTCTGGAATTGAAGAGATTTTGATTATCACAGGTAGAAATAAAAAATGTATAGAAGATCATTTTGATAAATCAATAGAATTAGAGTTAGAACTAGAAAAATCAGGAAAAACAGAGTTGCTTGAAATGGTAAGAAATATTTCTGATATGGTTGATATACATTATATAAGACAAAAAGAGCCAAGAGGTTTAGGTCATGCTATTCATTGTGCAAAAACTTTTGTTGGAAATGAACCATTTGCAGTTTTATTAGGCGATGATGTAGTTGATAGTAAAACTCCTTGCTTAAAACAATTAATTGAGTGTTATAGTGAATATAACACTACTATTTTAGGAGTTCAAACTGTTGAAAAAGAGAATGTTTCTAAATATGGAATAGTAGATGGAATTCATATAGAAGATAGAGTTTATAAAGTTAAGGACTTAGTTGAAAAGCCTTCTGTGGAAGAAGCACCAAGTAATGTGGCCATATTAGGAAGATATATTATAACACCAGAAATATTTAATATATTAGAAAATACTAAGCCCGGAAAAGGTGGAGAAATTCAATTAACAGATGCATTAAAGACTTTAATTAGTAAAGAAGCTATGTATGCATATAATTTTGAAGGTAAAAGATATGATGTAGGAGATAAACTTGGATTTTTACAAGCAACTATAGAATTTGCTTTAAAGAAAGAGGAATTAAGAGATGACTTTATAGATTACTTAAATACTAAGCCTTGGGAAAATATTTAGGAGAATAAATAAAAAATAAGCATTACTTTGTTATTCTTTAGAAAATTATAATATTTAAGGTACAGTCAAAAAATAACAGATTAGTATGCTTGTCTATTTTGCGTCATACTGCTTCGGTAAGTTTCACTTATACCCTCAAGGGACAAAATATATAGTGCATCTTTGGCCTGTTATTTTATTTCATGTACCTAAGATCTGTGGATAACAAATAGCAATGTTAATTTAAATATAAAGTATATGTTGCAGAGTTTGTTATACACTTAGATTATGGAGGTCTAAATTTTATGAAAATATGTTATTTAGCAGATATTAATAGTGCTCATACTCATAAATGGTTAAATTATTTTGTGCATAAAGGATACGATATTCATGTCATATCGCTTGGAGAAGGAGAATATGAAGGTGTTAAAGTTCATTCTTTAGATGTGAAAGATAATGTTATGAAGAAAACTTCTGATAAGAACAAATTAGAATATTTAAAAAAGATAAAGAGAGTTAGATCTTTAATTAAAGAGATTAACCCTGATATACTTCATGCACATTATGCTAGTAGTTATGGATTATTAGGTGCTATAGCAAATTATAAGCCATATATAATTTCAGTATGGGGAAGTGATATTTATGATT
>Ga0302188_10003733_pt1 | contig 10444 bp, 9 predicted proteins | sample II_Bog_E2_1_FD_198783 | JGI IMG/M metagenome (GOLD analysis project Ga0302188, IMG submission 198783) | Peat permafrost microbial communities from Stordalen Mire near Abisko, Sweden - II_Bog_E2_1 | ecosystem: Environmental > Terrestrial > Soil > Wetlands > Peat | place: Sweden: Abisko, Stordalen... | reverse complement strand
CAAGCAGTAGATTGCTGATAAATCAATAATAAGGTATGCTAAACGTGACCAGAAATATGATTTCTTTGGCTTCATGATAAAGGCTATTTAAAATCAAAGATATGTTGGTTAATATGTAAAGAATCAATCACTAACAGGAAAAGTCTAAAAGGTGATGAGAATCATTTATTTTTTATAGAGCAGCACTACTTTTGTTTAATAAGTCCAGTTTCAAAACCCATTTATGAACGAGCCAGATTGCAATGATCCGAAATATTGGAAATGGTCAATATTTTACTATAATCCCCAGGATAAAAACCGGTATGTAGCAAGACCTGACGGGTTAGGACTTAGTCCCAACTATGCCCATAAGCATATATATTTAATGATAGGGAGCCTATTAATCATAATCCTAACATTGGTCTTGTATAACCTAGATATATTGAAGTTTTAAACCTTTTCTTTTTGCATTTGTATTGAGGAAATAGAACCAATTGACAGCTAATTAGTTCGTACAGTGCTTTAAACTTGCAAACAATTACCAGCTTTTTCTAAAGGGCACCATTAAGCCACTCGCAATTCATTTAGAATCTTAAGCTGCTCCAACAAACGGTTCGAATTCTGTACAGTCTGGGGGACATCGTTCTTGATGGCTTCCTTTTTTTTAATTGTCCCCAAAGTGGGCAGAATTCGAACCAATTGGTAGAACAGTTAATGATATTGAGTGATTTGAAAGTGGCTTAACGGCGGCCGTTTCCCTATCAACAGCTGTTTGTAATTATAACTGCTCTCAAACCCTTTGCACTAAAGTATGATACAAACATAAGAGTCACCAAAGAAAACTCTTGGCTGCGTTCTGATCCCATTAGCGGTAGTGCGTTGGCAGGGTTAGATTGCCGGATCAACCCAAATGACGAATAAAACTGTGAACGGAGGGTTTATGCTTTTCTTATTTTAAACATACAGGCTTTCGTAAGTTAAACCCGACCAGCACCGATACCAGTTGCTGCCGGATCTGGCACAAGCCGCAGCTAAGGCATTATGCAGTATTAGCAAAAAGCTGGACTGCTGCATAACAGCTGTGGGGCATTGTTTTCAACAACCCGTAAAATGTATAAGTGATGCGTTGATGGGTATAAGTGGGACGAGCGCTTTTGGCTGACCTTTGAGTTATAAAAATTAACATTAAAAAAATGAAAAAGACAGTATTAATAACAGGGGCTTCATCGGGTTTTGGCAGGGAAACCGCTAAATTGTTTGATGAAAACGGTTGGAATGTGATCGCCACGATGCGTTCGCCAGAGAAGGAAACAGAATTGACTATGCTTGGTAATGTTTTGGTGACTAAATTGGATGTAACCGATACGCAAAGCATACAAAACGCCGTTGCGACAGGAATTGATAAATTTGGCGGTATTGATGTACTGGTGAATAATGCGGGTTATGGTGCCTTCGGCGAACTAGAATCGGCATCGGAAGAGGAGATCAGGAAGCAATTCGATGTGAATTTATTTGGTTTAATAGCAGTAACACAGGCGGTATTGCCGGGGATGCGTGAAAAACGGTCCGGTGTGGTTATCAATGTCTCTTCGGTAGGCGGCAGGATTACTTTTCCATATTGTTCATTATACCATGCCACTAAATTTGCGGTGGAGGGGTTAACTGAATCAATACAGTATGAGTTAAACCAGTTTGGTATACGCGCAAAAATTATTGAGCCAGGTGGTTATAAAACAGAATTCGCGGGGCGCTCCATGAGTGTTTTTAATGCGGACGGGCCGGAGGATTATAAACCTTCGTTTGAGCATTTTATGAAGATTATAGAGAACTGGCCGATGTCGGACAAATTGAGTGAGGTGGCCGATGCTATTTATGAGGCGGCTACCGATGGTACTGAAAAACTGCGCTACCCGGCAGATGCTCATGCCGCGGAACTGATACAAACCAGGAACCAAATGGGTGATGTGGAATTTAAAAAAATGATGGCTACCCAGTTTAGTATTTAATCAAAAGCCTTGTTTGCTTGTTTAGGCAAACAGGCTTTTTTTGTAGTAACTTTATACTAATGGTAACAGATAAATATATAGACTTGCAATCGATAAGCGACCTGCACCGATTGGTGGAATATACACCGCCGAGGCACCCGCTGATCAGTGTGATAGACCATGCTGATTTTTATGCCAAGCGCCCGAAAGGCGGCTGTGCTTATCGGTTTGGTTTTTACACTATCATGTAAAAAGGTTGATGGCGGTTCATTAAAATATGGCAAAGGCCATTATGATTTTTGCGAGGGTTCGCTTTTATTTACTGCTCCGGGACAAGTTATTTCATCTAACGGAGACGTGAAGGTTGCTGAAGGCTGGGCGTTGTTCATTCACCCCGACCTGATCCATGGATCCGATTTGGGTAAGCGGATACACCAGTATTCCTTTTTTAATTATGAGGCCAACGAGGCATTGCATATTTCGGAAGAGGAGAAACAGACCATCAGGGATTGCATCAACAAAATCGAAAAGGAATACGCGCAAAATATAGACAAGCATTCACAAGGATTGATTGTAAGCAATATTGAACTGTTGCTCAACTATTGCAATCGTTTTTACGACCGCCAGTTTTATACCCATGCCAGGGTTAACCAGGATGTTGTGCAGGATTTTGAATTGCTTCTAAGAGATTATTTCGCGCAACCGGACCTGATCAATGCCGGCTTACCGGGTGTTAAATATTTTGCGGGACGGTTGAATTTGTCGCCTAATTATTTGTCAGACTTACTGAACAAGTTTACCGGTAAAACCACGCAGGAACATATCCACCTGGAGCTGATAGAGAAAGCCAAAACCATGCTGTGGGGTACCAATAAATCCATCAGCGAAATTGCGTATGGATTGGGGTTTGAGCATCCTTCGCATTTTACCAAGATCTTTAAATCAAAAACGGGGAAGTCGCCGAGTGAATATCGGTTGAATTGATTTTTGAGTCTTTTACTGCTCTTACTCCAGTCCTGAGACTGGGCGCAATTCGAACCATTTTTTAGAGCAAATCCGCGTTCTGAGCGAATTAAGGCAGTTTTCTTGATCCCTTACTGGGCGAAATTCGAACCCTTTGCAAAAGGGGTTCGATTCCCTAGGGGCTGCTTTGCAGGTAGCTGTATTTATTACACCGTAGCCTTGAGTGGCAGAATCTCGAAATTCTTTCTACAAAATTTGAAACAGTTAGTGAAATTTTGAGGTTTGAAACCTTAAATTTTTTGTTGCATATCATGAATACTTTCGGGTGAAGCTATGATCGCTGTTATTAATGTCGCAAGGCCCTTCGCGAAATTGTCCCACCTTTTTCGGGTGTACCTTTAGGCGTAGTTCGTAAGCGGCATCATTGGCGCGTTGATAACTCTTCCAACCGAGGTATGAGCTTTTTCAGAAAGTCTATACTGTAAACTTCTGTTGGTCTTTCATTTGCATATTCATTTAGGTATAATTATATTTGTTTTATCAGCTATCCGCTTCAAGTTACAATAGCCGTTTCACCTAAACTAATATGACCACAGAAAAAGATTTAATAGCAAATTCGTGGCAGGAGCTTACGGAATTGCTATTCCACGACACCTGGTTGGAAAGCCGCCAGCGATTCCTTTCTCCATTTTCGTACAGAGGGATTCGCAATAAAGACTTCAATCTTAAGACTTCCTATAACAGAATAGGTACCACACATGGTGACAATGAACTTCATATTCTAAGGAATTTTAAAAAATACGCTTATCCATATGCCAAGGGTTTCGTTAATGACTGGGAATGGCTGTCATTGGCTCAGCATCATGGTGTGGCGACCAGATTATTGGATTGGACATTTTCACCATTTATTGCCGTTCACTTCGCCATCGATACTGAATTTGACATGGATAAGGATGCTGCTATCTGGTGTGTTAACAGAGCCGAATCAAAAAAATTTTTGCCGGCGCAATTACAGAATTATTTGGCTGATGAGAAAGGGCCGTTAGTTTTTACCTGTGATCAACTATACACACAAATAAAGAACCTGCCCGAACTCGACCATATAGACGCAGAGGAATTTATAATCTTTTTAGAACCTCCTGTTCTTGATGAACGAATTTCTAACCAATATGCTCATTTTAGTATGCTCAACAGGCAAGACGAATACCAGGACAGTTGGATAATTCAACATCCCCAATTATATTTCCGGATCATTATACCGGCAGCGTTAAAATGGGAGATCAGGGACCGGTTAGATCAATCTAATATCAACGAGCGTATCTTATTTCCTGGTTTGAGCGGACTGTCAAAATGGTTGAACAGGCACTATACCCCTAGGCCTAAATTTCTAAAATGACTCTATGAAAAAGCCGGCAGAGATAAAGCGGACATCATGTATATTCGGCGCAGGGGCTTCGGCAGCCTACGGAATTCCTACGCTCAATCAGCTACCACAGGAAATTAATAAGTACATCAACGAATGCAAATCAGTACATTTTAAAGAGACGTTTTCCTTAGTTAAAAAAATTGTTTTTGAATTGCAAGGAAAGGATATCGAAAAAGAGTGGATCGATTATGAACATCTTTTGGGACAATTGGATTATTTCATTAGAAACAATTCAATTATCAGGGTAGATAACTATTTACTTGATAAAGAGGTATTGAGCAGAGTGGATATTCCGGGAGGCTTGACCAAGCCATTCCGTGCGCTTTGGAGCACCGGGTTATGTAGGCAATTAGGGAAATCGAAATTAATAATCAACATATTAATACGATCAAAGTGTTACGGAATCAACTTTTTGCTATTCCGAAACGGAGTGGTCAATGGCTCCGGAATATACACTTACAGTGACGTTTTTACAATGAATTATTATAAAATCTATGTGCGAGTGAACGAAGTTTATTAGCATTGGAAAATATGGTATCTTTATCTAATTGAATTAAATATAAACTATAATATGTCCATTTTAAGAGACGAATTTTCGATGTTAATCGGGTCGCTAAATGCTGAAAAATTTCGGGCGTTTATACAAGGATATCTAACAGAAAAATACGCAGAGAACGAAGTTTACATTACTGATGGTCCGTATGATGGAGGCAATGATTTAACAATTATTGCAAATGGCAGAGAAATAAAGAAGAACCTGCAAGTTACTGTTCAAAAAGACAATTTAGATAAAAAAATAACAGAGGATCTTATTAAGGCGAATGCCAACGTTGCCAAATTTGCCTACTTAAATAAGCTTGAATTTTATTACAGTCAAAAGATTACAAATTCTTATAGGAACGATCAAAAATTGAAAGCTGAAATTAATTATGGAATTGATTTGAATATCATAGACGCAAATTTTTTAGCTCAGGATTTGGAAGGCTATCCAAAGTCAAGGAAAAAATTACTTGATTTATTAAATATCAAAGAAGAAAATGAATTTGTAAAAGTTGACAAGCAGACTAAGGTAGTGTATGATATGCTTGCCAACGCTCAAGAAACAGGTGAGATGAAAAAGCAGTTTGTGCTGTCCTTTATCTTTACTTATTTATATGAGAATCCCGGTACGACAATAGAAAATTTAATGACTGGTATAGAGAAAAAGTTACCTTTTGCGCCAGATTTGAAGTTTTTCCGAGATAATTTAAGCGCGCTTAAAGGCAAGGGCACAATAATAACAGATGAAACAAAAAAGTTATTTTCTTTGTCTGAAGCAAAAACAAAGGAAGTGGACGACATCTATGCACAGGCTTTGATCCAGGAAAATCAATTGAAACAAGCATTAGAAAATGTTTTAACGAAATATGATTTGGTTGAAATAACTAATGAATTAAGTGATTTCATAGTTAAGGCATATCAGGCAAACTATATGATAGATGTTGATGAACTTTCACATCAAAGCAAAGCATCACCTGTTACAAAAATCATGTTTGAATTAAGGTCATACCTAAAAAATAAAGGGGTAGAAGACAGCAAGACGGAAGTTTTAACAAGAGATGTATTAAAAGCTTGTAACGATAATGATTACCTAAATAAGGTTAGTGCCTCTATACTCTTTGCTAATTTGTATGAATCCGATAAACTCGACGATTATCTAAATAACCGAAGCCAATATTTGTATTTAGATACACAAATTCTACTTCGATTAATATGCTTTCAGTACAAAGACGTAGAATGGGATGATTTGGCTTTTAAAAGTGTAAAAGATTTTTATCAAACAGTTAAAGCCAGCAAACACAGCATAACATTGCTTACTACACATAATTACTTAATTGAAGTTGCAAGTCATTTTCAGGAAGCGTTGAGATTACAGCGCTTTTATGATTTACCCAACTATCATTTTGAAAAAAAGTCCAGTAATGTCTTTTGTAATTTTTATTTCTTTCTGCAACAAAGCGGTTTAATTGAAGAAGATACATCACTCGAAGATTTTTTTGCCGATTTGTTGGGCATAGACATTCCTGGTTATGACCGTTATGATTTTATTCATGTTGTTGCTAAAAGGTTAAGCGATCTCTATATAATGATTAACATAGAGGTGATCTCAATCGAATATCTTGAAGATTTTCAACTTTTTAAGAAGGAGTATGAAATTCAATTAGCATATAATGATAAATTTCGCCCCAACAAGGTAATTGATAATGACATACAACTCATAATAGAATTGTCGAATTTGAATAATCATTTAGACAACAGGTTGGCAATTAGAAGTGAGCCTTTCTTAGTTACGTGGGATAGAGAATTTTACACTTTTCGAAAGACTTTGATGGATAAATTTCAAAATAAAGGTTATGGGTATTTTTATATATATTCTCCTTCTAAACTTTCGGATAGAATTTCAGTCGCCAGCTTCAAACTCAACCCAAAATCTATAGATTATAATATAATTAGCCTCACAGAAAACAACTTTAACTTACTTTACAAAACGTCAAGTTATATTGATATTTTGTCTTACTTCTTCGAAAAAAGAGATTTATCTGAATTACAAACCGCGCAAAAATTGTTGGCAATGGAGTCCCACACGAAAAAAGTGGACGGCAAAGTAGAGAAAGAAGAAGTTTTTGATGATTCATCGGACATACAGGGTGTTTTATTGGGAATAAGAAAACATTACATGGATAATGTTGAGGCTTTCACGTTTAATGATTTGGTAAGAGTATTCGAAAATAATGAAATGACAGAGAATGTACTTGCTATTATTGAAAAGGCAAGAAAGGTTAGACAAACGGCAGAGAATGAAGATAAAAACTCGGTATTTATTGAGCTTAATGAATTGATGAAAAAGGCAAATGATAACTAAACTTAGTAATCGTTTAAGTTCATAACTTCAATTTATTAATATTCTTGAAAATTATAAATAAGTAATGACAAACTACACCATTCAACAGTTGGACCTCACCGATAAATTCGCAGAATTAAATTTGCAGCCGCCTTTCGGCTTAACTTTTATTCCCGAAAATTTTCAAGACTCCAATCAAATTAGCGATTTCATTTTTTCCGAACCAATTACCCAGATAAATAAAATATTTAAGTTAAATCAAGTCCCTGTAGATATTTTAGGTGGTAACCTAAAATATCTTAAGAGCAGAAAAAATGCTGATATCTTTTTGCCTGCAATTTACATAGGAGCAAGCTTATTAAGTGAAAATTCAACAGTAATATCTATTGCGTTTAATGTGCTTTCAAACTATATAACTGATTATTTGAAAGGTAGTTTCGGTCAGTCAAAAGTAGCCTTTGAAATTTACACAGAAACACGAGGAACAAAAAAAATTCAAAAAATTACTTATAAAGGCGATGCCGAAGGAATAAAGGGTTTAAGTGATGTAATTAAGCAAGTTAATAAATGATACAAGCTTTTTTAGAAAATCCCGTTTTGTTAATTAATGAGTTCAATGAACTTATTGATACATCGCAAGCCAAGGCTTTTATCACAGTAGGGATCGAAATTCAAAAAGATGAAATTGAAGTTCTCAATAATTATGAGCAAGAATTAATTAAACTTAAAAAAGAATTTGCTGAAAGACGACTGGAAAATGAGGCAAATCTTGTTTACTGTATTATCAGCTCCGTAGAAATTATTAGACATGAATTGTCAATGCTTGTTTGTATAAAGGAGGACAAAATGCCCGAAGCGTGGGCACATCTTGTACGTGCGCAAGTTCTTATTGGCACTATATTCAGGAATCATCCTATTGATGCAAGTCAGCTCGATGGACAAATGAATAGGCTGGCCTCATACGAAAAATTGCTATTTCCAAAAATGTTTTTTCAAAGTACAGGAGGAATAATAAAAGATAGTGAATGCTCTATTTGTCATCAGGACTTAAATCTTTGTGAACATTTAAAGGGTAATTTATATATGGGTGAATTATGCTGCCGTCTTATTAAAGAGATTGAGTTGGAAGAAATATCTTCAGTAGACAACCCAGCAAACAAATTAAACAGGATCGTTTCCATACAGACTGGCGGTAAAAAATGGGACACCCTTACTCTAAGGCCTATGCCCGTCGAATCAGGTAAGGAAGACGATTCGCTAATCGTCGGTATCATTGTCTAATAATTAGTTTTACGCTTTTTCATTAAAAAAATCACGAAATTATATAACTGATAAAGTAAAGCAAGCCATGTTTTTGTCGTACAAAAACGAATTATTACATCGAGTCATCACTCCGTTTAAGGTTTCTTATAAACTCTACCAACATATTTAGTCACCCCTTAAAAAGTATACAATCATTTGATTATCAACAATTTGTTGATAACCCACTGCGTAGATATCTGCAAGTATTTCTGATATTAGTATCAAAAGCTTGCAGATATTTATGCTTAACAAACCGATAATCACTACCCAGCTGAGTTTTTTACAGCCTGGCTTAAAAGAACAATTGTCCAATACACATCCGCTTTACATTTTAGCGGATGCGATCAATTGGGAATTATTTGAAGACACCTTCAGGAAACACTACCGGGAAGACTTTGGCCGCCCGGCCAAGCCGATACGCCTGATGGTAGCACTTTTGATGCTGAAGCACATCCGTAACCTGAGCGATGAAAGCGTAGTGGAGCAGTGGGCAGAGAATGGTTACTATCAATACTTTAGCGGAGAGCAGGTATTTATAGCCAAAGCCCCCTGTGAAGCATCCGAATTGGTTCATTTCCGTAATAGGATAGGTGCCGAGGGTGTGGAACTGATCCTAAAGGAGAGTATCCGCATCAATGGCAAAGGCGGCAAAGAAGATAAAGCCAGTATAGATACGACCGTTCAGGAGAAGAACATTACCTATCCTACCGATAGCAAACTGCACCGGAAGATCATCAAAAAGTGTATTGGGATAGCCGACAAAGAAGGGTTGGAGCTACGCCAGCGTTATAGCCGTACATTAAAGAAGCTGGGCATCGACCAGCGCTTCAGGAACCACCCTAAAAACGGGGCAAAAGCAAGGAAAGCCGATAAGAAAGTAAAAACGATAGCAGGCAGACTGGTAAGGGAACTACAAAGGAAATTACCGGCAGAAAGTTACAAAGCCGATCTGGAGCTGTTCGAGCGGGTACTCCGTCAAAAACGGCAGGACAAAAACAAGGTTTATAGCCTTCATGAACCGGAGGTGGTATGCATCAGTAAAGGAAAAGAGCATAAAAAGTATGAGTTCGGCAGTAAAGTATCGATTACCGTTACTCAAAAGAGTGGCGTGATCATCGGGGCGCTGAACATCGCCGGGAATGATTACGACGGGCATACGCTGGATGCTGCGCTGGAACAGCAGCAAAGGCTCACCGGGCATAAACTCAAAGAAGCCTTTGTTGACCGGGGCTACCGGGGAAGGAAAGAGGTGCTGGGAACCACTATCCATACCCCAAAAACCTTCAGCAGCAAGCTAACGAACTATCGAAAAACCAAATTGAAGGAAGGATTCACCAGAAGAGCCGCCATCGAGCCTAAAATCGGCCATTTGAAAGCAGACCATCGCCTAAGCCGTAACTTTTACAAAGGAATTAAAGGCGATAACATCAATGTGATGCTGGCTGCTGCTGCAATGAACTTTAAAAGGATGATGAATATCTGGAAAGACATTCTTTTGGCACTTTTTTACGCTTCATTCAGCTTATTCAAACAGTATTACAACAACCAAATTACAATATCAATCCTCGTTTATTGACTTTTTAAGGTTCGACTATTTAAGTTGTCAAATAAATAACATAAACACATCCACCTTGCGCCATAAAATTCAATATTATGGCATTGCACATTGTCTCTGAGAAAAGTATTCCTGATCCCTCAAATCCAACAACAGGAAAGGGACATAAAGAAAATGTAACTTCAACGTATTTTCCAAATACCCATTGCCTCATGCGCATACCCTACTCGGAGAACTGGTGCGTTCAGCACCAGTTCTCACTGAATAAGTTCTCACTGAATAAGTTCTCACTGAATAAGTTCTCACTGAATAAGTTCTCACTGAATAAGTTCTCACTGAATAAGTTCTCACTG
>Ga0302188_10003731_pt1 | contig 10444 bp, 5 predicted proteins | sample II_Bog_E2_1_FD_198783 | JGI IMG/M metagenome (GOLD analysis project Ga0302188, IMG submission 198783) | Peat permafrost microbial communities from Stordalen Mire near Abisko, Sweden - II_Bog_E2_1 | ecosystem: Environmental > Terrestrial > Soil > Wetlands > Peat | place: Sweden: Abisko, Stordalen... | reverse complement strand
ATCCGGCCCGCTTCAAGGCCGCGAGCTGCAAGGCTGTACTCTGGTCGTCAGTCGATACGCGGGCATAGCCGTATTTCATGGTTTAATTATGGCCTTGACATTTGACCCATGCAAGCCCTTGAAAACAAGGGGCGGCTGTCGTGGGTCAAAACTTACCCTTTGTGGGATACAGCTAACCCGTGAAACGCGAGTAGCATAATTGATGGGAAGCAAGAATGGAGATTGTCCGTGAAAGTTAAGAGACTCTGCCTGTCGTTGTGCGTTTCTGCGATCTCAGTGATGGCCCTCTGCGGCGGAGCTGTGCGGGCTTGGGCCGCGCCTGCGGCAACCACCACGACCCTGGCGGTCACGTCGGGCGGCAGCACGATAACCACGGTCGCGGCGGGGAGCGTGGTCACGCTGACGGCAACGGTGAAGGCTGGGACCACTCCGGTGACGATAGGGCAGGTGAATTTCTGTGATGCGGCTGCGACGTATTGCACGGACATTCACCTGCTTGGCACGAGGCAGTTGACGAGCGCGGGGACGGCGGTGCTGAAGTTCATTCCTGGGATCGGGAGCCACAACTACAAAGCCGTTTTTCTAGGGACTACCACCGACGCGACGAGTGCGTCGAGCGATGAGGCGCTGACGATAACAGGGACAATTCCTACCACCACGTCAATCGCCACCACCGGCAATGTAGGCAACTATACGCTGACGGCTACAGTGACCGGATCGGGCAGCGCAGTATCGCCGACCGGAACAGTGTCCTTCCTGGACACAAGCAACGGGAACACTGCACTGGGGAGCGCAGCACTGGGAAAAAGCTCGGCGGCGTTGAACTGGACGAACTCATCCAATCCGGCAACGGGCTTAGGACCGTATTCCGTAGCGGTGGGAGACTTCAATGGGGACGGCATCCCGGACCTAGCCGTAGCGAATTATAACGGCACGGTGACGATCCTTCTTGGCAACGGGAATGGAACGTTTACGCAAGCGACTAATAGCCCAGTGACAGTAGGCAGTGAGCCCTTTTCTGTCGCGGTGGGAGATTTCAACGGGGACGGCATCCCGGACCTGGCTGTGGCGAACTTCGGTAGCAGCACGGTGACGATCCTTCTTGGCAACGGGAATGGAACATTTGCGCAAGCGACTAATAGCCCAGTGACAGTGGGCAGCGAGCCATATTTCATAGCAGTGGGAGACTTCAACAAGGACGGCATACCGGACCTGGCCGTGACGAGCTATATCACCGGCTCAATTACCGTTCTGCTTGGCGATGGGCATGGCAACTTCACAGCCGCAGCGGCGAGTCCGTATGTCGGCTCTGGACCAACGTCCATTGCAGTTGGAGATTTCAATGGGGATGGCATCCCTGATCTGGTTGTAACAAACCAAAACAGCGGCAATGTGCTTGTACTTCTAGGCAAGGGCGACGGAAGCTTCTCGGGTGCTATGGAACAAGTTTCTGATGGACTCAATCCTGTTTTCGTTGCGGTTGGGGACTTCAATGGAGACGGAATCTTGGACCTGGCTGTAGCTAGTGCCAACACTAATTTGACAGGAAAATATAACAGCAATACGGTGACGGTTCTGCTTGGGAATGGAGACGGAACCTTTAACCTCCAGCCTTCAATTCCAGCAAATGGTATAAACCCACAGTCCATTGCCGTCGGCGACTTTAATGGGGATGGCATCCCTGACTTGGCCATAGCAATGTATGGCAGCGGATCACCATCTTCCGCTTGGGTGCTACTGGGCAAAGGAGACGGGACGTTTAGTACAGCAGGGAACATAGGCGCTGGCGGCGTCTTTCCCTATTCGATTGCGGCGGGGGACTTCAACGGGGACGGCATTCCAGACCTGGCCATGGCGAACTATGGCAGCAACACGGTGACTGTGGTGTTATCGCAGTTGACTCAGACAGGAACGGCGACGTCAAACGGCATTTCGCCTGTAGGCACAGGAACGCACCTGATTGCTGCGAGCTATCCCGGCGACAACAGCTACACCTCCAGCACCTCTGGCACTACCGGATTGACCGCGCAGGCGGCGACGCCGACGGTAACGGTGACACCAAACCCGACTAGCATCACGACGGCGCAAGCGTTGTCTGTGACAGTAGCGGTAAGCGGCGGCAGCGGCAATCCGACACCTACTGGCACAGTGATGCTGTCAAGCGGCAGCTACACCTCTGCGGTGACGTCACTCAGCAGCGGCAGTGCAACGATCAGCATTCCCGCTGGGTCGCTGGCTACTGGAACGGACACGCTGACAGCCAGTTATACGGGCGACAGCAACTACAGTGCGAAGACAGGCACCGCTCCGATTTCGGTTACTGTCGCAGTTGCGCCGGGTGCGAGCCTGACCGGGACCTGGCAGATAACGGGCAAGTCAACTGCATTCGGATTGACTTTCACGGGGACCGGGACAGTCCAACAAACCGGCAGTTCTGTCACGGGGCAAATTACGCTCAGTGGGTCGCCATGTGCTTCAACGGCGGCGCTCTCAGGAAGCATTTCCGGGACAACGGTTACAGTGCAACTTTTGGAAGGCAGTCAAACCGTAAACTTCACAGGTGCGGCCAACTCAGGGCTCACTTCAATATCTGGAACCTATACCGCGCCAAGTGGCGGATGCACGAATGGTGATTACGGAACGTGGACAGCCACGATAACTGCGCCAACTCCTAGCTTGACTGTCAGCGGCATGGCGGTCACGGTCACACCTGGCGCAACCACGGGGAACACCTCCACCATCACCGTGACACCGGCTGGAGGCTTCACCGGCAGCGTAATACTGACAGCCGCCGTTACCTCCAGCCCAACCGGTGCCCAGTATCCGCCCACTTTGAGCTTTGGCTCAACCAGTCCGGTGAGCATTACCGGCACCTCTGCTGGGACCGCCACGCTCACTATCACCACCACAGCGGCAACCAGCGCGGCGCTAGTCCATCCCAAACGCCCTGGAGTTCCCTGGTACGCGGCGGGTGGTGCGACTCTGGCCTGCATCCTGCTTTTTGGCATACCGGCACGGCGGCGTAGCTGGCGAACAATGCTCGGAATGCTAGTGTTCCTCGTGGCCCTCTCTGGCGGTGTGCTCGCATGTGGCGGTGGTGGTGGTGGAAGTACAGGCGGCGGGGGAACAAGCAACCCCGGCACCACAGCGGGAACCTACACTGTGACCGTTACTGGCACTTCAGGCGCGACTACGAACACGGGGACGATCACGCTCACGGTGCAGTAGCCCAAATATAAGCTGGTTCATCGCTCGATCTCAGTGCAAGGCTGCTTGAGGATCGACTATTCTCGGAGGTGTTGTAATGGCAATCCTCGATTTGGTCAATTGGGCGGATGTACGCCAGCACTACGATGTTCGTGTTGGCGTGAGCAATACACTCATGGGACTTTATAAACAAAACGCTGTAGAGCAATTTGCGAAGCTTGCGCTCGGATTCCCTGAGAATGAAGACGGCAATTACAGTGCGGCGGAACACCGTCTCGGCCCAAAAATTCTCTGCCCTGATTACAATCGAAATGCCGAGCAGAATGTATTTAATCTTGCTGGCGAGTTTATTTCTCTCACTGACGCGCGCCGCGTTCCCAACCTCATCGCGAAAGCAAATCTGAAGTACCTCAAGATTGGAGTCGGGTCGGAGATTTCCTGCATGGTAAACCCAGAAGTGTGCTGGGTTGCCAACACTCGCACGATCTGGACGCACCTAGTCATCATGCACAACGACAGTATCCAGAAGGCTGACGAACATTTGAAGCTCTATCGCGAAGCGGATGGAACCTCTGAGATGGAATACCAGGCGTGGGAAGCCATCCACGCCGAACTTCGCGTTGCTCTGACGCGTATTGCTGAAGACGGCCAAGCCACTGCCAAGAGAAAGAACGTTGTTCCGGGGAATATCACGTATATCTGGGCTGACGCCATCGCGTCAGCTTTGTATGAAAAGTATCACGGTTAAACGGGAGACCCGGTACTGTGTTAGGCACAGGGAATTCACTTACGGCTATCAGGGGTTGTAAGCCTCAACCTTTCCACTAGAGGCCCAAGCCAAAGTCTTCTCCTTGTTCCTGCTTCGGCGCAATCTCCCGCTGCGGCGTGATTGCCTGCTCCTGCTTCTGTTCTGGCTTCATCTCCGGCGCATGGGCGCTGCTGTGTGAAACATCATGCCCCAGCGCGGCTCCCAGCTTCTCGCGGTCGTTGGTGAAGATTTGCGCGTCGTATGCGCCGCGTGAAACGGCAACGTAGGCCATGCGGTTGTTGAGCAGGTCTTTGGCTCCCAGCTCGGTATCGGCGTGGATCAGCACACGGTCGGCGGTCTGGCCCTGGCTGCTGTGACTCGTCACCGCGTAGCCGTGGTCAAGGTGCGGATTCTTCACCGAATCAAGCTCGACGACACGATCACCTGGGCGGCCTCCGTCCATCTTCAAACTCATTCGCCCATCCTGGCCGATGCCCTCAACGGTTCCCATCTCGCGGTTGGCTAGCTTCAAGTCGGGCAAAGGCGCGGTGAGCTGCACTCGGTCTCCCACTGAAAAAGCCCGCTCCTGTTCGCGGTAGACGGAAACTCCCTGCTGGCGCCGTGGATCGTAGCTCACTTCCTCGCCGCTCTTGCGCTCGACAGTGAGCCGGTTGTTGGGCGCATCGACGCTTTTAACCCGCGCATACTCGCCTTTGCCGATGCCGGTTTCTTTGGAGCCGCGCGAGTAGCGCAGCACGTCGCCGGGGTTGTACCGTGCCGCCCAGATACGATCTGCTCCGGTGAGGTCCTGGCGCGGTACAAGCACCTGGGCGCGGTGTTCCTCCCTGCCGACAACGCCTTTCGCCTGTAACTCGGCGTGGATGGCCTGGTTGATCTCGGCGCGGGAGCGGTTGTCGGGAGAAACGACCAGCGTGTTATCGGGCGACTTGGCATACTCCTTGGCAATAGCCGTGATGCGGTCTTCATGACCGGGCACCTCATGGATGCGGCCCTGCCGCTCCATCCCGGCGATAGCCTCTCCCACCTGGCCACGCGCAAGCTGCTCGACGGTCTGTTTCAACTCCGGGTCGCGCTGGCGGACAATCTCCTCCAGCTTCACCGTCTTCATGCCCGCGTCCTGAAGCTGGGCAAAGATGCGGCCCGCCTCGACCGATTCATGCTGGCGGGTGTCGCCTACCAGCAAAACGCGGTCGTTCGGGTGCAGGCGGCTGACAAACTCGTGCATCTGTTTGGTGGACGCAAGCGAACTCTCGTCCATCACATAGAGCCGGTGTTCGCCCGTATCCGCCCGCTGGCCTCTGGCAAGATGGGCCTGCAAAGTCTTGGTCTCGATACCGGCCTCGCCCAGCTTCTTCGCCGCGCCGCTCGTCGGCGCAAAACCTTCGACCGTGTACCCGGCCTGCTCCGCGCCCTCGCGCACTACGGCCAGAGTCGTAGTCTTGCCCGTGCCCGCGACTCCATCCAACCCGACAATTTTCTCCCGCGAGAGAAAAACCTCATCGACCGCTTGGCGCTGTCCGGCATTCAATTCCGGGTGCCGGTCCTCGGTGTCGATGCGAACTCTTCCCTCAACCAGCATCGGATCGCTGTAGCCGCGGCGGTTGCCTTCCTGCATCTGGCCGATGGTCTCGCGCTCCATGCGCAGCATGGCCGCGGTGGTGTACTGCTGGTCCTTGTGTTTGGGTCCATGCTGCCTGGAATTCGGCTCTGGGGCGCGAAACTCGCCCGTCTGGACCCTGCGCTCGAACTCCTGCCGGACCTGGGCAAAGTTCGCCTCGCCCATGCTTCTACTGAGCGCCGCCGTCATAATCGAGCGTTCGCTCTCAACCGCCGAACGCTCGAAGAGGTGGTCGCGGGCATAGGTTACGGACACCTGGGCGGCTTTGTCGGGACTGTTGGCGTGTCGCTGGCCCTGCTGCCGCGCCTCGGCAACCACTCTATCCGCTTGGTGGCCGTGCTGCGCCGCAAGCTCCCGATGCTGCCGCAATACCTCTTCCGGGGTCCGCAGTTCCTTGGAATCCCGCGTCCGGTGCGCGGCGATCTGCGCCGCTGCCGGTCCGTCAAGCCCGCTGGCGCGTAGGTGGTCCTTCACCTGTTCCCGGCGTAGGCTGTTGGCCTCCATGTACTCTTTCGTGTATCCCTTGATTTCCGGCTGGCCAAACTCGCCGCGTTCGATCGTGTATCCCAGATCCTTGAGCCGGACGGCCAGCTCCGATCGGTAAACATTCGTGGCATAGCTCTGTGAGGCGAAAAGCTCCTGGGGCTGGAGAGCGCGGGTCTGTTTCTGGCCTTCGGGGCCGTTCTCCCGTTCGGTGACGTTGAAGATGGGGTCGCTTCAGAAAAGGGAAAAAATCGTACGCTAAGGCGTTCGAGCGATGGAAGGCAGAAGGGATGGATGTCAGATTGGGGTACACATCATTCTGGCGTCAGGCAGAAGTGGCAAATACGTAAGAATAAGGTCCTGTTCTTTAATTATTGACATGCGACGGCAAGGGTTATAGATTTCTTTCTGACGGATTCCGCCGGGAGCATCCATTGAAGGGTCAGCGCGTTGGTTATGTTCGGGTCAGCAGCTTCGATCAGAATCCAGATCGGCAGCTTGAGCAGACGCACGTCGATAGAATTTTCACGGACAAGGCATCAGGGAAGGGCACGCAGCGGCCCGAGCTGGAAGCCTTGATGGGCTTTGTGCGTGAAGGCGACACGGTGGTGGTACATAGCATGGACCGGTTGGCACGTAATCTGGACGACATGCGCCGCATCGTGCAGAAGCTGACCAGGCGCGGCGTGCGCATCGAGTTCGTAAAAGAAAGCCTGGCCTTCACCGGCGAAGATTCGCCGATGGCCAATCTGATGCTCTCTGTCATGGGCGCGTTCGCCGAGTTCGAGCGGGCTTTGATTAGCGAACGGCAGCGCGAGGGAATCGCGCTTGCCAAACGGCGTGGCGCTTATCGAGGGCGCAAGAAGTCGCTGTCCGCCGAACAAGCTGCGATGTTGCGCCAGCGCGTTGCCGGCGGTGAGCAAAAGGCCGGTTTGGCGCGCGAGTTTGGTGTCAGCCGGGAGACGGTCTATCAATATCTGAAGGCGGAGGCCTGAGGTGCCGCGCCGCTCCTTGTTATCGACCGCCGCGCGGCAAAGCCTGCTCTGCTATCCCGATTGCGATGAGGATCTGATTCGGCATTACACGCTCAGCGAAGCCGATCAGTCTTTGATCCGGCAGCGGCGCGGCAACGCCAACCGGCTGGGCATAGCCGTTCAGATGTGCCTGCTGCGCTTCCCTGGACATGGTTTACTGCCCGATTCCGATATTCCATCTTTTTTATTGCAGTGGATCGGCAAACAGATAGGAGTAGACGCCGCCTGTTGGCCGCAATATGCCGGGCGCGCAGAGACCAGACGCGATCACTTGCTGGAGTTGCGCGCCTATCTTGGCATGGAGCAGTTCGGCTTGCGGCACTACAGGCAAGCATCTTCCGCAATCGGCGAATTGGCCATGCAGACGGACAAGGGTATTGTTCTGGCAGGCGCATTGATCGAGCACCTGCAGCGGAAGTTGGTCATTTTTCCGGTGATCGACACCATCGAACGCATATGTTCTGAGGCGATCACGCGCGCCAACCGGCGTCTCCATGCGGCTTTGGCCGATCCGCTTTCGGCGGAACACCGGAAGCGTCTCGACGACCTGCTCCGCCGGCGCGAGAATGGTCGAACAACCCGCTTGGCGTGGTTGCGCCAGTCGCCGACAAAGCCAAACTCCCGGCATATGCTCGAACACATCGAGCGCCTCAAAGTGTGGCATGAACTTGATCTTCCCGTCGGCATCGAGCGGCAAGTGCATCAGAATCGCTTGCTCAAGATTGCCCGCGAGGGCGGCCAGATGACACCTGCGGACTTGGCAAAATTCGAGCCGCAGCGGCGCTATGCCACTCTCGTGGCAGTGGCCGTCGAGGGGATGGCCACTGTGACGGACGAGGTAATCGACCTGCATGATCGCATCATCGGCAAGCTGTTCAACACGGCAAAGCACAAGCATCAGCAGCAGTTCCAAGCAGCGGGGAAGTCTATCAACGAGAAGGTTCGTTTGTATGGGCGTATCGGCCAGGCCTTGCTGGAAGCCAAGCAGAACGGGCGCGATCCGTTCGCGGCTATCGAAGCCGTTCTGTCGTGGGATGCCTTTGCCGAGAGCGTGACCGAGGCGCAGAAACTTGCCCAGCCCGAGGACTTCGATTTTCTGCATCGCATTGGTGAAAGCTATGCAACGCTGCGCCGCTATGCACCGGAGTTCCTCGACGTGCTCAAATTGCGGGCGGCGCCCGCCGCCAAAGATGTGCTCGACGCTATCGAAGTGCTGCGCACAATGAACGCCGACAATGCTCGCAAGGTGCCTGCCGACGCACCGACCAGCTTCATCAACAAACGCTGGGAGAAGTTGGTGATGACCGAGTCCGGCATCGACCGGCGTTACTACGAGCTATGCGCGCTGTCGGAGTTAAAGAACGCGCTTCGCTCCGGCGACATCTGGGTACAGGGTTCTCGCCAGTTCAAGGACTTCGACGAATATCTGATGCCTTCCAAGAAGTTCGCTGCGCTTCGGCAGGGCGGCGAATTGCCGCTGGCCGTGAATGCGGACTGCGCGCTCTATCTGGATGAACGCCTGGAGATGCTGGAGGGGCAGCTTGCCACGGTCAATCGCATGGCGCTCGCCAATGACCTGCCCGATGCCATCATCACCGAGTCAGGACTGAAGATCACGCCTCTGGATGCGGCGGTTCCCGACACAGCGCAGGCGCTGATCGATCAGGCGGCGCAACTGCTTCCGCACGTCAAGATCACGGAACTTCTGCTCGAAGTGGACCGATGGACAGGCTTCACCCGCCACTTCAGCCATCTCAAGAATGGCGAAGTGGCCGCAGACAAGAACCTGCTGCTGACGGCGATTCTCGCAGACGCCATCAACCTTGGCCTGACCAAAATGGCCGAGGCTTGTCCTGGAACAACCTACGCGAAGCTGTCCTGGCTGCAAGCCTGGCACATCCGCGATGAGACTTATTCGGCCGCGCTGGCCGAGTTAGTGAATGCCCAGTTCCGCCAGCCCTTCGCAGAGTTCTGGGGAGACGGGACGACTTCTTCTTCGGACGGACAGAATTTCAAGACAGGCAGCAAGGCTCAGAGCACGGGCCACATCAACCCAAAATATGGCAGTGAGCCAGGGCGAACGTTTTATACCCACATCTCCGATCAGTACGCGCCATTCCATGCCAAGGTGGTCAACGTCGGTCTTCGCGACTCGACCTATGTGCTCGACGGCCTTCTCTATCACGAGTCCGATCTGCGCATCGAGGAGCACTACACCGACACGGCCGGTTTCACCGATCATGTCTTCGCGCTGATGCACCTGCTTGGCTTCCGCTTCGCGCCGCGCATCCGCGATCTGGGAGAAACCAAACTGTACATTCCCAAAGGGAAAGCGGCCTACGATGCGCTCAAACCCATGATCGGCGGCCCGCTGAACATCAAGCAGATACGCCTTCATTGGGATGAGATTCTGCGGCTGGCAGCTTCGATCAAGCAAGGTACGGTGACGGCCTCGCTCATGCTCAGAAAGCTCGGCAGCTATCCGCGCCAGAACGGTTTGGCCGTGGCCCTGCGCGAACTGGGCCGCATCGAACGGACGCTGTTTATCTTGGACTGGCTGCAAAATGTTGAGTTGCGTCGCCGCGTCCACGCCGGTTTGAACAAGGGCGAAGCCCGCAATGCCCTGGCCAGAGCGGTCTTCTTCAACCGGCTGGGCGAGATCCGCGACCGCAGCTTCGAGCAGCAGCGCTATCGCGCCAGCGGCTTGAATCTGGCCACCGCCGCCATCGTGCTCTGGAATACCGTCTATTTGGAACGGGCAACGAATGCCATGCGGAAGAACCGCCAAGGGATCGATGACACGCTCTTTCAGTACCTGTCGCCTCTGGGTTGGGAGCACATCAACCTGACCGGCGATTACCTCTGGCGCAGCAGCGCCCGCGTATCTGCCGGAAAATACAGACCGCTCAGACCATTCCCTACGCCTTAACGTACGATTCTTTCCCTTTTCTCAAGGGACCCCAAGATCACGGCATGGGTGTGGAGCTGGGGCGCGGCGTAGCCTTCAACAGGGCGGGCCGTGTCATGCTCGAAGGTCGCGGCGGCAAACTTGCCCGTCGTTTCCGGTGCGCGGATATTGCCGATTCTCGCCTGGGTATACCGCTCCAACTCGGACAGGGCCGAGCGAACGCTCTCCCGGTGCGCCACTCTTACCCGGTCGTCACCGCCGACCAGGGCGGTCAATGAAACCGACTTCGGCGCGGAAAACGTCGCATCCCATCCGGCCCGATGCTCGACGCTGGTTACTTCCCTGCCAAACTTGCCGTCGTAGGTCTTGGCCGTCTGATGCCGGACGAGCTGCGCCTCGGTCTGCGGGTGCTGGCCTTCACTCAG
>Ga0302188_10003725_pt1 | contig 10458 bp, 7 predicted proteins | sample II_Bog_E2_1_FD_198783 | JGI IMG/M metagenome (GOLD analysis project Ga0302188, IMG submission 198783) | Peat permafrost microbial communities from Stordalen Mire near Abisko, Sweden - II_Bog_E2_1 | ecosystem: Environmental > Terrestrial > Soil > Wetlands > Peat | place: Sweden: Abisko, Stordalen... | reverse complement strand
ATGAAGGACATTGCAGAGTCTTCCGACCTGGTGGTGATCGGCCACAATTTCAAAGGAATTGAAGTTATTCGTCAAGAGACCGGGCGATACCACATATTGGATCTTACTGGGCAAATGGCACTTCTTGAGCGCGACGAAACGCTCGCTCTCAAGTAGATTGCATATTACAGCAGAGCGGGAGAAGGGAGTGTATGGGAAACAATAGGTGCAATTATCTTGATCATCGTTCAAAAATCGTCCGGTGCAATTAACCAAGTCTCCTGTCAGTGCGATTGTATTAGCCATTTCACATTTCTCCTCTACAGCCTGTTTGAGGTCAACGGAAGCAAGTTCCGCGGACCATTAGAGTTCCAGTTCGTGGTATTTCCCAGGCCATTGTTGGTCGCGCGAGGATTCGAATTCATGCCTTACATTTTGAGGTTTCAACTGAAGCATATCTCTGGATATTTGGCTGGCAAATTGCGTCTCTCGCTATACGAAGGAAATACGTTATGAACCGTGATTCAAACAAAGAGGACGCGCGCGCCGTGCACTCGCCAATTCCTCGTGCGAATGTCTTGGGGGTTGGTGTGAGCGCAATCAACATGCAGGATGCGGTCAAATTGAGCGACAGCCTCATCTCTCAAAACGGCAGAGGCTATGTCTGCGTTACGGGTGTTCATGGAGTGACCGAAGCGCAATCGGACCCAAAGTTCCGCAGTATACTGAACTCTTCATTTCTTACGACACCTGATGGCATGCCAATGGTATGGGTTGGCAGATGGCAGGGATTTAATGGGATGGGAAGGGTTTATGGACCGGACTACATGTTGGAGTTGTGTAAGATTTCGGTTGCAAAGGGGTACAAGCATTTCCTATACGGAGGGAACGTGGGTGTGGCTGAGGATCTTGCTGCCGCCCTTATCCTCAGATTCCCTGGACTTGAAATTGTTGGAACATTCACCCCACCTTTCCGTCCGCTGAACCCGGCGGAGGAGTCGGAACTCCAAACTTTAATTGCTGAGAAGAAACCTGATGTCCTTTGGGTGGGTCTAAGTACGCCGAAACAGGAACGATTCATGTTTCAATATCAGAACACGTTCGACGTGAAGCTGATGGCGGGCGTTGGAGCTGCCTTCGATATTCATACAGGGCGCATCAAAGACGCTCCGGGGTGGATGAAAAAGGCAGGATTACAATGGTTACATCGACTTGTACAGGACCCGCGTCGGCTTTGGCGACGCTACTGCATGAACAATCCAAGATTCGTGTGGAACATCAGTCTACAGTTCTTGGGCATTCGGCAATTCAGAATTGATTCTTGAGTTGCCAGAGCCAACTGCTCTGCCAGTTGGGATCAATCCTGTGGGCATATAGACCAAGTGCTGTCAAGCCGAGAAGTTTTGAGAATGGATTTGGGGCGGTAGGAACAGAAATCCAACGTTAATGGAGATTGACATGAGTAAAGGACTCGTTGTAGTTACCGGTGGCGGCGGATTCATCGGAGGAAATCTGGTGGCCTATCTTAAGGAAAAGGGCTACAGTTCGATTCGAGCCGTGGACTTGAAGCCGCTGGATCATTGGTATCAAAGGTTCGACGATGTTGAGAATCTCTCGCTCGATCTAAACGATAAGAAAAACTGCGAAGTTGCGGCGAAAGGCGCTGCCGATGTTTATAACCTCGCTGCGAACATGGGCGGCATGGGCTTCATAGAGCAGAACAAAGCCCTTTGCATGCTATCAGTGTTAATCAATACGCACATGTTGATGGCTGCGCGACAGTTTAATGTCGGGCGATTTTTTTATTCATCTTCCGCTTGTGTCTACAATGGCGATTTGCAACATACTACAGACGATGGCGAAAAGTTTGTACCTCCCGCACTGAAGGAGGGGGACGCTTATCCAGCCCTTCCAGAGGACGGATATGGCTGGGAGAAACTCTTCTCGGAACGGATGTGCCGTCATTACGCCGAAGATTTTGGGCTTTATGCCCGAGTCGCTCGTTTTCATAATGTGTACGGTCCATGGGGCACCTGGTTTGGCGGGCGAGAAAAGGTGCCAGCAGCGATTTGTCGCAAGGTAATTGAGGCAAAGATATCCGGTAAACACGAGATCGAGATCTGGGGAAGTGGGCATCAGACGCGCTCTTTTATGTATATCGATGATTGCGTGAAGGGAATCGACCTAATTATGAATTCAGACATTGAAGAGCCGATCAACCTAGGATCAAGCGAGGCAGTCAGCATTAACCAGCTCGTAGATATAGTCGAAGACATCGCCGGTATTAAGCTGCACCGTAACTACAAATTGGACGCTCCGAAAGGCGTAAACGGCCGGAATAGCGACAACACGCTCATACAGGAATATCTCGGCTGGGAGCCCAACATCGCTTTGCGAACCGGCATGGAAAAAACGTATGCCTGGATCTATGATCAATACCGACTCCGGGAGCAAGGTGCAGCGGGTGTTGTCCAGGAGATGGAGCATTTTTTGGTGGATTGATCTGGCTGACGAGATGTTCTTTGTAACCCAATTTGGATGGTGCTGTAAATGAGTTGCATTACCAAATTGCGTTTTCTCCTTCTAAATAATCTGCTCAACTCAGAGTAATTTGGATCGTTGTCGCCAGTACCTACGGCACATCGGAAAAGTTTCAAGATCAGGGCCGACGCATCTTAATTGCTATATGAGCGGAGGGCGATAACGGTTGAGATGGAGGGATGAACAATCCCCTTTCGTATTTTGCCGAGTTGCGTGATCCGCGTGTGGAGCGAACGCGGGAGCATTTACTGGAAGAAATCCTGTTGATCACCATAGCCGCGGTATTGAGCGGAGCGGGAAGCTGGAATGAGATCGAGGGCTACGGCAAGTCTAAACGCTTGTGGTTCAAGGGTTTTCTGAAGCTTCCGGGTGGCATTCCCTCGCATGATACTTTCAATCGGGTCATCTCCGGGCTTGATCCTGGGGAGTTAGAGGATGGTTTCGTGGCGTGGGTTAGTTCCATCGCCAAGCTGACGGCCGGGGAAGTCGTTGCCATCGACGGCAAGGCGCTGTGCGGCACGCGCGAGGCGGGCAACAAGGCGCTGGTGCATATGGTTTCAGCCTGGGCCAGCGCCAACGACCTGGTGTTGGCCCAGCGCAAGGTCGATGACAAATCCAATGAGATCACGGCCATCCCGAAGCTGCTGGCGGCGCTGGAACTGAGTGGAACCGTGGTGACCATCGATGCGATGGGTTGTCAGCGGGCCATCGCCGAGAAGATCGTCGCCAAAAAGGCCGACTACATTTTGGCGGTCAAAGAGAATCAGGGTCATCTGCTGGAAGAAATCAAGGACTCGTTTCAGATGCTGGCTGCCGATGCGGTGGAGGAAGAGATTGACTGCGCTCATGGGCGCGTCGAACGGCGCCGCTGCTCGGTGATTGCGGATCTGAGTTTGGTTGAGAAGGCTGCGGAGTGGGCGTCTTTACAGGGTTTGGTGCGCATCCAGGCCGAACGGTTCCACAAGACAACGGGCAAAACCGAGAAGGAAATCCGCTACTACATCACCAGTCTCAAGCCCGACGCCGCACAGCTCAACCGGGCCATTCGCCAACACTGGGGAATCGAAAACAAGCTCCACTGGACCCTCGATGTCAGCTTCGGAGAAGATCTGGACCGCAAACGCGCCGGCCACGCCGCACAGAACTTTTCCATCCTCAATCGGATCGCCCTGAACCTGCTCCGACAGGACAAAACATGCAAGCTCGGCATCAAAGGTAAGCGACTCCAAGCAGGATGGGACAATGACTACATGCTCCAACTACTCGGGAATTAAGATGCGTCGGCCCTGGTTTCAAGATAAGATCAGTTGCAAGATAGCCTTTTTTCCGGATATCATGTAGAAGCTCAGTGATTCGAGTTTCTCAGCAGTTTTCGCTCGGCCAAATGACATTCGCGCTCGGCCGATCAACTCCGTTTTTCTCGATGATCGCAGTAGATTTATATTGACCTTCTACTCGACGAGAAATCTATTGAGTGGTGAGAGTGGATGTCGCAACCTCTTTTCTTACCGATCCCGTTAGTGCAGACTTTCACTCAACCGCTATTCCTGCAAATCGCGCTTGTATTGCGCCGCATTTCTTGTCAAGTGTGTATTTGAAGTGGCCCTTCGCTAAATCGAGTATTTAAACCGCAAATCGGTACTATGCTTTTCGACGGAATTACCGGTACTTCTGCTCCGTCGCGTATTCTCCTTAGTCGCCGGGATAGACTGCGGCTCATTTAGGTGAATGCTCTGTTCGATTTTTCTTAGGAGAAACGACAGTAATCAACCCATCATCAGAAGCAAGAACTAACAAAGGAACTATGTCACCAACCTTCGAGAGATCGGATATTCCTAGTTCGCTTTTGCCAGACAATTCTGCTCCAAGCGGTGGATTGGAAAGCGAAGACCTATCATTCCGCCAAGCTCTTCGCATGGTGCGCAGAAACAAGTACATCGTGATTGGGACGACCCTCGCGCTAGCATCAGCAGTGCTTATCTTCTCTTTCATCATGCGCCCCTACTACAGCTCGACTGTGGCAATCGAAATTGAACAAAACCAGAATGACGTGGGTGTAGGCGCCCTGGGAAATGTCGCATCCAGTCTCACCGGCGGCGATGCAGACAAGACTGCATTACAAACCGAAGTGTCTGTATTGCAGAGCGATGACCTGGGCATCGAAACAATCGAAAGGACTCACTATGAGGATCATCAGAAGGCAATCAAACACCGTTTCGGAACGGCGGAGCGGGTTCCCGAAGAGCAGGGGTTACCTTTAAGCCATGCGCCCAAGGCGCGCAGTAGTTTGCTGGATAACTTTGAATCGCACCTCAAAGTGCTTCCGCTGCCTGACACGCGGCTGATTCAGGTCACCTTTCAGGATCCGGACCCGAATTTTGCGGCTGAAACCGCGAATGCACTCATCGATCAATATGTGCAAGATCGATTGCAACGAAGAAATTCATCAACGCTGCAAGCCACCGGTTGGATGACGGGCGAAATCAACGATCTCAAGAAGCAGGTTCAAGACTCAGAGCAGAAATTGATCGACTACCAGCGCAAGAGCGGCCTCATTGTTTCCCCGGGAGGAAACACCCGAGGTTCTGGGACCATGAGTACTGGTGGGGGGGGCGCTACGACCACGAGCCCGGTGCTGGACAGACTCACCCAATTGGATGCAGATCTCGTTGCGGCAGAAACCAATCGCATCACGCAGGAGGCATTATTTCGGCTAGCCTCCTCAGGCAATGTAGACGCACTGTCGACCACCGCGCTGGAAATGCAAGCATCAGGAGCCGGAAGTTCTCAGAGTGGACTGTTCTCTGGTTTACTGGCGCTTCGCCAGCAAGAGACTGCGCTCAAGCTACAACAATCCTCACTGGCTCAGACATACGGCGCAAAGAATCCTCATGTGCTTGATTTGAATAACCAGATGGACTTGCTGAATCGAGAGATAAAGACTGAGGTTCAGCGAATCGTCAACACCACGGAAATGAATTACAAAGCAGCTCTCGATACCGAGAATGGGATCAGAAGTGCCTATACAGCGGAGGAGCAAGAAGCGTTCAAGATGAACGATTCAACTATTCGTCTGGCTGTGCTGCAGCAGGAGGCGGATTCCACACGCGGCCTCTACGAGGATCTTTATACAAAGCTCCAGGAATTGAAGCTCACAGTCGGCACACAGAGTTCCAATATCGAAGTCATAAGCCGAGCCTTGCCAGCCGCAGAGCCGACACGTCCGAAGAAGGTACTTTATACCGCAATTGGGCTTCTAGTAGGCCTTGTTCTGGGTGTGCTGGTCGCCTTTATCCATGATTCGCTGGATGACTCGGTGACGAGCGTCGAGGAGGTTGAGAGGCTGAGCGGTGTGCCCGTATTGGCGGGAATCCCGTCTTTCATTGCTTCATCGATCTCGTTGCCTGGGAAACGGCCTTCTAAAGACGCGGCGAAGAATGCAGAGAGGCAGTCCTACGGCAAGTCGACGTCGGAAGTGTCAGAGGCTTACCGCACGTTGAGGACAGCGATTCTTTTGTCGCATCCCGGTAAGCCGCCACGAACATTGCTCGTCACGAGTGCTGTACCGGGCGAGGGTAAAACCACTACCTGCTACGGGCTTGGCGCGTGTTTTGCGGGGCTCGGCCATAGGGTCCTCTTGATTGACGCGGATATGCGAAGGCCTGCCATGCATGTTCATTTGAATAGGGCGAATAATCGCGGACTCAGCAACTTACTCACGTCGGTGTCGAATCCGCCGGATTGCATAATAGAAGATCCTAATGTTAGTAATCTGTTTATTCTTATGGCCGGGACGCTGCCTCCAAATCCGGCAGAACTGCTAGCGTCAAGAGAATTTGACGATTTGCTCAGTGCTCTATCGACGGAGTATGACTTCATCTTGATTGACAGCCCGCCTGCAATGGTCGTCACAGATGCCTCCATCCTGTCCGTCAAGGTTGACGCGGTCTTGGTCGTAATCCGGTGGTCAAAGTCAACACGTTCGGCCGTGAGCAGGATATTTGAAAGCTTCCGGAGGAATAGAGCGAAAGTGCTGGGCATAATATTCAATGCAGTGAATACGAAATCTGCAGAGTATTACTATGACCGCGGCTACTACGGGACGGATTATCAGAGTGAGGACAATGATGCTAAGCGCGAGTCGTAGATGGATAACGGGCAATCAACATTGGATCCGCCAGGTCGCGGCGGGGTTCCTTGTTGCCCTGGCTCTGATCACTGAGCTTCATGCTCAAATGGCATCCAGCACTGCGGAGCAGCATCAGAACTCGAACGCCGGGGCAACAGCGTCGCCTTCGTCAAATCGATCCGCCGCACCGAGCGTCGCTCCGCAAGATGTCTCAAACCTGAAGCTGATGCCGGGCAGCATGATTGACCTGCATGTCTTTGAAGAGCCCGACCTGGATGGCTCATATCGCCTTGACAAACAGGGTGATATATCTCTTCCGTTGGCTGGATTGGTTCGATTGGATTCATTAACGCTGCGAGAGGCTGAGACAGCCATACAAGCTAAATTGCTGTCGTCAGAAGTGTTGAAGGTCGCAAATGTTGCGGTCAATCTGAATGAATACAGTGCCCAAAATGTTGTTGTCATGGGAGAGGTCAGCACTCCTGGGACCATTCCCATGATCGGCCCCCGCAAGCTTATTGAGGTACTTTCCCTGGCCGGCGGGGAGACGGCGGTTGCGGGCAATGAGATTGTGATCCAACGGGTCGGCCAGCCCCTGGCAGCAGGAGAGACCATACGTTACAACCGCAACGGACGAGATCTTGCGCCTCTTAATGCCGTTGTGAATCCTGGAGACACCATTGTTGTAAAGAAGGCCGGAATAGTCTATGTGCTTGGGTCCGTCAATCGCCCTGGGGGATATGTGATGCAAGAGGCTGGCGAATTGAATATCGACCAGGCACTTGCGATGGCCATGGGGACGGCCTTGGAAGCGAAGGTCGGTGACATTCGAGTCTTCCGGAAAATGGGCGACGGAAGCATGGTGCAGATCCCGGTGAATTACAAGAAAATCAACAGCGGAAAGGCTACCCCTTTGCGATTGCAAGCCGAAGATGTGGTCTACGTTCCCATCAGTGGCGTAAAGGAAACCATGTTGCGCGTGGGCACTCAGGTCTTGAACGCTGCGGCTTCGACGTTCATCTACACAGTCTATTAGCGGTAAGCCTCAGGGCTCGGCTAATGTGCAGAATGACAGCGCTGGCTATGAAGAGAGCGTCGCCGCCCACAAAACGTGCCTTTATTCGTTGGCCCTAACGTGCAGCGCATTCTAAAGATTTATCGGAAGTGCAAGATCGAGGAAACCGACTTGCGTGAACCGAAGCACGGGAAGTGAGTCAGATCGCATGTCAGCAGGACAGAGAGGTTTGGAAGGCCTTTGGCTCAAAGCATTGCTTTTTGTGCTCTTCGGCTATGCGCTCCTTGACAAAGGATTTGCTTATTTGTTTTTGGGCGAATTGGTGTTGGTGGTTGGCGCCATGATTTTTCTCATTTCTCGCAGAGTCATGCTGGTCTTCAGCGATCCTGTATTGTTCCTTTGGGGGGTGCTTGCCTTCTGGGGCATCTGCCGCACAGTGCCTTTCCTGTCCATTTATCGCTTTGATGCGATTCGGGACGCGGTTATTTGGGCATATGGCTCGTTCGCTCTGATCCTCGTCGCATTCGTCAACAAGAGCAGTCAGATCTCCCGCGCTCTCAACACCTATCGGAAATTCCTGCGTTGGTTTTTGCCCGTCATTCCGATCTTGTTAATTTTATCTCTAACTTTAGGCGGTTCTCTGCCACATATTCCATGGGGAAAATCGACAGGCATCCTCACACTCAAAGCCGGAGATGTGGCCGTCAGCATCGCTGCAGCAGCCGTCTTCCTTATGACGTTTCCCAATCGAATGGTCGGAAAAGGGAGACCGGAAATCTCGATATTTCGCACTATTGGTTTTGCCTGCATCTACTTGACCACGATCATCGTGATGGTTATGAACCGGGGCGGATTTGTGAGCATCGTTCTCGCGGTCCTTTTGTTTTCGGTTTTGCGCTCCCGTCGGGTTGTGTGGAAAATAGCGGCTACTGTCATCCTGGGGGCTACCTTGGCTCTGGTATTACTCGTTGCTCTCCCATCCAATTTCCATATAGGAAAGAGGGCCTTGAGCGCTGACAAAGCTCTTGCAACCGTAGCCAGTATTGCGGGCGGTTCAGCAACGGGGACGGGGCACGAGGGCACGGTACAATGGAGATTAGTCTGGTGGACAAACATCGTCCGCGAGACGTTCTTTGGCCCCTATTTTTGGACGGGGAGAGGGTTCGGTGTAAACCTTGCCGTTGCAGACGGCCCATTTGGGGATGCGACGTCAGAGGAGGATGTGGCGCTTCGCAGCCCTCACAATGGAAGTATGACCATTCTTGCGCGAATGGGCGTTCCCGGCTTCGCCATCTGGTTAACTCTCAACGCAGTTTTTGCTATTCGCATGTTCAGAGCACAGAGGCTGGCGGCTCAATCAGGATCGCAATTCTGGAGCGGGCTGAATTTGTGGATCCTCGCCTGTTGGCTTGCAACCATCACAAATTCAAGCTTTGACGTGTACCTTGAGGGGCCACAAGGCTGCATCTGGTTCTGGTCCATTATCGGCTTCGGCGTTGCCGCGCTTCGCATTCAGGCTTATGAAGCGCGGCAGTTGGTGTTTCGGTCGCGAAGTCAGGATGCGGATGCTTTGAAGATTCGGTATGCGAGCGCTTGAGAACTGCTGGCTCGTTAGTCGGAGCCGGCCTGGTATCGTGAAGTCAACCAACAACCTAGGTTAGAATTAATGCCCAATCTTCAAAGTTGGACACCCACAAAGGTCGAGTTACGCAAAGGGCATTGGTGCGTTTCACGCAAGTCGTCGGAGGTAAGCTACGGGTCGCGATTGAGCGCAGAGTTGGTCATTGCAGAATACGCGAGGCAAATCCAGGCCCACGCAACAGGCGTTCTTGCCGACATTGGCTGCGGAAAGGCCCCTTATTTTGGAATGTACCGCGACCTTGTAACAAAGAGCATAGGGGTAGACTGGGGTTCCAGTCTTCATGTCAGTGATCAGGTCGATATCATTTGCGATCTGAATAAAGGGATTGCGCTCCCGAACGATACGGCGGACACCGTTCTTTGCACTGACGTAATTGAACACCTCTTCGAACCGGCTAGGATTTGGGGGGAAATCGCACGAATTCTGATCCCGGGCGGCAAGGCGATTATCGGTGTGCCTTTTCTCTATTGGATTCACGAGGCTCCCTTTGACTATCACCGCTATACATCGTTCGCACTTCGCAGATATGCCGAGAACGCGGGCCTGGAGATAGAAGTGCTCGAAGCCGTGGGCGGTCCTTTACATGTGTTGGCGGACCTAACCTGCAAATTGGTACGCCAACGGCCTTTCCAGTTGCTGATCGGTTCGGCGTGCCGAGTTGCGTTGAATCTCATGAAACAAAAAAAGACCCGAACTGACACCGCTTTCCCCCTTCATTATGTTTTGGTGGCTTCTAAACCAAGAAGTAGTTAACGCGTCGTGATCAGATTTGATCAGCTTTCTTTCCGCTCCAAATGTAGCGGAGAGTGTTACTTGCTCGGCTTGGTCAATCGACTTCGTGCAGCATGCAGTTTTTTGTCAGCAGTGCCAACTAGAAAGAACCGCCATAAGCCTTTGCAAGGTTGCCATGACCAATAATTCCTTAATAAGATTTCTGATAACGAACTCCGTTCCCTTGAACGGCGGAGACGAGGCCCTCTTGAGGGCCCTCTTGATTGCAATCACCAGGCGATGGCCGCAATCAAAGATCGTTGTTCTTTGCAGAGACGTAGAAAAGTGCCGTCAAAATCTTCCGGGAATACATTTCGCGGCAGACCTGGAGTTCACGAAATCACGGAAATCGCGTCAGAGCACGATAGAGCATTATCGGAA
>Ga0302188_10003719_pt1 | contig 10463 bp, 23 predicted proteins | sample II_Bog_E2_1_FD_198783 | JGI IMG/M metagenome (GOLD analysis project Ga0302188, IMG submission 198783) | Peat permafrost microbial communities from Stordalen Mire near Abisko, Sweden - II_Bog_E2_1 | ecosystem: Environmental > Terrestrial > Soil > Wetlands > Peat | place: Sweden: Abisko... | reverse complement strand
TCTCTTATCGTCTTGCTCAAGCTTGGTATTATCGCGGCACGAGTAAGTGCTATCAGGGAATAAACGACATCATCGGATGTTTTAATTGCGCTTCAATGGAGTTATATCGTCGTTTCATAATGGAAGATGGAGCGGAGGATGTCTATTGCGAAACGACTATTCGCGTACTTCCTGAAAAGGTGCGCGACATTATTGACTCTGTGATTGAGCCATTGCTATCGGTAGTAAAGACCGGAGAGAATATTTGTGCGGGCGATTTGAATTATATCTTAACTAAGATTGCAATAGTTATTCTCAGATATTCTAATGAGGGACGAGTAATTAACGTTTATCGTTCAATAGCGGCAATGCGTACTGCCGGAATAAAGTTTTATGGAGTATATGCATCGAATTACGAGGATGCCAAAATTATTGAAAATGGGGACGTTTATTAATGGAGTGGTTAATCGAAAATCTAGGTCATAGTTCTTATCAAGAGCTATATGAATGCGCCAAACGAAACCACGAAGCTAAACTTTTTGTTGGATTCGACAAAGCTTTTGATGCGAATAGAGCCGCCAAAGAATCTCCTTTTATATTTGTAGGCTCTATTGAAGGGTGTAAAATTGTTCGGAATCATTGGCCGACCAAAGGCGTCTTATATTGTTCGTTGGATAATTACGCTTGTACAAAATACTATTCTTATTTTGGAAGTTTTTTGTTTAATCAAGACTATATAATTTTGCCTTTAAGTGAACTGAACCGTAGAAAATACTTCTTTTATGGATTGTTGGGTGTCGAGGCGAAGTTATTTGTACGCACTAACGAAGGAGACAAGGTTTTTGAAAGCTGCTTGGTGGATTTACAAGATTTCGAAGGATGGTATGAATCTAAACCGCAGCACTCTTTAGTGGTCGTTGCCAGTCCAAAGAAGATTCGCGGAGAATGGAGATTTATTTGTAGTAAAAATAAAGATATAGTAGCCCATTCGTTATATCGTTATCAGGGGTTACTCACACTTATCCCGAATGTTCCTCCGGGGGCGTTGGAACTGTGCCATAAGATATTAGAAGTAGGGTATTATCCAGATTCAGTTTTCTGTGTTGACATTGCAGAGGACGAAATAGGCAATTATCGGTTAATGGAATTGAACGGCTTTAGTTCGGCAGACCTATATGCTTGCGACAAGGAGAGAATCGTAGAGAGGGTTTCAGAGATTGCCCTTGATGACTTCAAGAGCGCTAAAGTCCATGCAACTTCGTATTTGTCTCTTGACACACCTAAAAATGTTGGTATTATTGGGACATGAATGTATTTAACATCCGTAGAGCTTTCGAGCTAAAAAAGCAAAACAAGTGGCCTAAGTTGTTCTGGTCGATTGACTTGCACGATGTCATTATCGTTGGTAAACATAATCGTCTAAACGAAGGCCGCGAGTTTTGTCCGAATGCCCTTCGTGTTCTTACGTGGCTGGACATGCGGGATGACATGGCGTGGATTCTCTATAGCTGTTCTCATGGAGACGCTATCAATGATATTTCAGCTTGGTTAGACCAGCATGGAGTTGGTCCAAATTTTGTCAACGCCAACCCCGAATGTGAGAACGGGCATTTGTGTGATTTCTCCAAGAAGTTCTATTTCGACATCCTTCTTGAGGATAAGGCGGGTTTCGAATGTAACAAGGATTGGTACTTGATTGAGAAAGAATTGAAGAAGATTGGTGAATGGCAAGACCCGTTCGCGCCAGCAAAGACTGACAACATGCCTCCTGCACCGCCCGTGTCTTCGTGGAATCCTTTTAACTTCTTTCAGGTCGGACACCCTTCACTAGGAGCAGCGTGTTAACGGCAACCTTTAGATAAATTTTCTGATGCCCAAAGAGGTTGAAGGTTCGAAAAATGAAAGCATTTTTCCTGTTCTTCTTTACATGATAAATCAAATGATTTGCAAGGTTTAATATGGTCTATGTGCCACTGACCGTAGTTCTCCCATGACATACCAGATTGGAATAATGATTCAATATGTTTCTTCAAATCCAGACGGGAACACCCTAATAGTGCTAACGTATGAGCGCTCTTAAAATTACCATTTCTAGTTATTGCGTAGTAGAGTCTGTTTCTAAGATTCCAAAGCGCTCGATAGCTAGGGTCACGAACCTTTTGTAAATTATGGAGCTTTTTAATTTTTTGATTAATTGCTTTTTTGTGTTTGCGGTAGTAGGACTTTTTCTTTTTGAGGATAGTGGTCCTGTTTTCAATTCGGTATTCTTTTACATTCTCAAGGATAGCTTCTCGATTTCCCCGATAATGCTTCGAGCTTTTTCTGAGAATATCAGGGCGGTGCAGTTGATACCATTCCTTTTGTTTTCGTTTTATATCTTTTTGATGAGCAGCGGCATAAATAGCGTGGGATGCACTCGTGCAACTTGCACAAATTGTGCGTTTGCCATCTTTTTTGCTTGCATCGTTAGAAAAATCATCCAGACTCTTAAACAGGAGACATTTATTACATTTCTTCATACCAAATTTTACACGGCATATCAATGAACGAGAAATCAAATTTGAAAATTATCAGCGGAAGCTCCAACCCTGTATTGGCGAAATCTATTGCTGATTACCTTCATATGGATTTGACAGCAGTAGCTAGAAAACCTTTTGCAGATGGGGAAATTTGGGTTCAAATTGAAGAAAATATTCGTGGCGCAGATACTTACATAATACAATCTACGAATGCCCCCGTTAATGATAATTTAATGGAGCTTCTTATTATGATTGATGCGGCTAAACGGGCGTCCGCAGGAAGGATAACAGCGGTTATGCCATTTTTCGGATATGCAAGGGCCGACAGAAAAGATAAGCCAAGAATTGCTATTACTGCAAAACTCGTAGCAAATTTATTACAAACAGCGGGAGCGAACCAAGTTATTACAATGGACCTCCACGCTCCTCAAATTGCAGGTTTTTTTGATATACCTGTAGATAATCTCTTCTCTTCACCTGTACTCTTGGAGTATTACAAAGACAGACCTAATCTCTTTGTTCTTAGTCCTGACGTAGGAGGTTTGAAACGTGCATCGGCTTTCGCGGATGTTCTTCATCTTCCTATGGGGTTTGCTTCTAAGAAGCGTAAGAGTGAAGACGAGGTAGAGAATTCCTTTATCGTGGGAGACATTAAAGGCCGCGATGTTCTTATGCTTGATGACATGACAGAGAGTTTGGGAACACTTATGGTCGCTGCTAAAGCCGCAATTGATAAAGGCGCTAAATCCGTGAGCGCAGCCGTAACGCATGGAGTATTCAACTATTCCGGTTTCAACAGACTATGGAACGAGGCGCAGGGATTATTTAAGGAATTGGTTGTAACCGACACTGTTGCCGTCCCTGACGTTTTCATAATGAGGACTGGATTGTATCCCTCCTATGACCCTACCTATCCCGCTTACGTAAAGAAACTCAGCGTCCGAAATCTATTTGCAGAAGCAATCGTACGTACGTTTCGTGGAGAGAGTGTCGCGGAGCTATTTGAGATTAAGGGGTTTTAATTTGACATTACCAGCATCATTTTTAATGGAATCGGAACTGATTAGAGAAGACTTACGACGCCTACATCAGTACGACAACTATCCCCAACTGTCAGCCTTAGCGTCTTATAACGCCAAGCGCGGGGACGTATTTAACTTCCACGAAGGTAACTCAGTGGGTCGCCTAGCAGAAGCACAAGAGTCTGGTATGTTTTGTAACTTAGATGGAAATTAATGAAAAAAGTAGAACTTGAATTCATGGTAGTGCCTGAGCACTTAGAATACTTTGGCAGGGTAAAGCATAAAGTACGTTTGCGCTTTATTGACCCTGAAAATAGCGTCCTCAATAGTATGCTGGGTGATAGCGGGCGTAAGTTGGTACGCGCTGGAGCGCACTTCTACTTCACTAAAGAGCTTGCTAAGTATTTCATAGATAACAAAATAGCGGAGGTAATATAATATGGACGGACATATGTTCGACGGACTTGGAGAATTGTTAAAGGGAATGTTTATTCTCTTATGTATCAGTGTACCACTTGGACTGTGGAAAATGGTAGACATAATCATTTGGTTATGCCATTTCTTCGTTACCCATTGGAAATAAAATGGAAATAATATGCCCTAAATGTAAAGGTCGCCGCAAGGTATTCAATCCTGAATGCTTGTTCCTAACTATCTGTGCGCCGATTGCCATGTTTGTTGATTGGCTGGACGGTGACGATGGATATGTAAAAATGTCTAAACGCGATTGTCCTACATGCAAAGGAAAAGGAAGGCTAACTCTCCGTGATTGAAATAGTAAATAAACACCATCACGAACCTACGCGTCACGATGTCTATATCGGGCGAGGTTCCCCGTTAGGCAATCAGTGGACCCACATGAAGGGCCAGACTAAAGCTAAATATACCTGCGCAACCCGCGAGGAGTCTATCGCGCTGTATCGTGTGTGGTTGGCAGAAAAGATTGCCAAGAAAGACTGTACGGTTTGCGATGAATTAAATAAGATATTTCGTATGGCTGCTCGTGGCACGGTTTATCTTGTGTGCTATTGCGTTCCCCTGAGTTGCCATGGCGAGGTAATTAAAGAACTCATCCAAAACAAATTGACAACGCACCCAAGAAGAATAGAGTAAAGAAATGGATAAACCTATTGTTGTGAATCTAATAGCCGCGCCCGGCTCGGGGAAAAGTACCTCGGCGTCTGCTATCTTTGCTAATCTAAAGAATCGTGATTGTAATGTAGAATTAATTCACGAGTATGCCAAAAGAATCGTGTATCGGGGGTCCGCTCACCAGCTACGTAATCAATTCTATACGAGCGCCAAGCAGTACGAAATCCTAAAGTCCACTGTCAACTACGGTGTCAAGTTCGTTATTACAGACTCTCCGCTGGTATTAGGAAAGATTTATTCTAAGAACGCTCCTTATCACGTAGAACTTTGTACTTTAATTGATAAACTAAACGAAGAATTCGAAAATATTAATGTATTTATTCAACGCGTGAAGAAATATAATCCTTCGGGCCGCGTACAAGATGAAGCGGGTAGCGATGCGATTGCTAAAGAACTTCTGCTGCTCATGGATTACGATTATGTTATTGATGGAAATCCAAGTGACCAAGTTTTACTTGCGGATATATTGTATAGACGTTTTGGAGAGAGAATCAAAATTTAATATGGAAAAAGAAACAATTCATAAAAACCGTTTTACTGGCACAGTCGGAAGTATTACAACTGAAAACCCATTTGAAATCTATCCTAAAGGCGTATATTTTCGTTCTAAGGATGGGTTTGGATTCACTATTAAAAACTTTGGTGGAGATTTAAAGACGCTACTTGCTCTAAAAGAATGTATGAACCTAGCATATCAAGCGGGATATGCGGACTGTGGTGCCGATATGATGCCTAAAATTATGTGGCTAAAATCTGAGCTTGAACAACGTACTAAGGGTGAGCAATGATATTAATTGATGATGACATTTTCGAACTTAGCGTATCTCAGCTACGCGAAGAGATACAGCGCACGCGTAAAGCTCTTCGTACATTTCGTGACAAGTCGGGCCATGAGTTGTGTTGGCTAAATCGTGGAGAATTATTTAGAGTTCTTCCTGAGCACAAAGATATAGAACTTGTAATTCCTCCGCGTCACGAGTTTCTTAGGGAATGTTCGAAGTATCAGGAGACTTTAGAACTTGTTAAGCCTTGTAATCAATACAGAGTAACTGCTACGAGGGAAGATATGTCCCCAACGATATATAGCTTTGCTTCTGATAGTGATGAAGCAGCTTTAGAGTATTTTGACAAACAATACTGTATGGATGCGGGGCTTTGTTGGCATAGGCTGTCCCTTGATAGAATAGATGTAGAAGAACTAACTACTAGATTAGAATGTCGATGCTAGGAAAAAGGAAATATTATGATAATTTTAGATATAGAAACCACGGGCCTCAGCCCAACTAAGAACGCAATGATAAGCCTCGGCGCTGTAGATTTTAACAGCGGTAAGAAGTTCTATGGTGAATGCCAAGTAGGACCGGATGATGAAGTAAACGATGGAGCGTTAGCTATTAACGGCTTTACGAAAGACCAAATTACAGACTATCGAAAGTTAAAAGCTGTGGACTTATACGTTTATTTTCTTGAGTGGGCAAATCAATTTGAAGATAGGGTAATCGGCGGTCACAATGTCGGACATTTTGATATTCTCTTTCTTGAAAGGTATCATCAGGAGCTAAATGAGACACTTGAAAACAAAATCAAGTGGCCGTTCGGCTACAGGACAGTTGACCTTCACTCAATTGCTTATGCTGTCTTTGGAGAATCGTTAAGTCACGAAAAGATTTGCGAGAAGCTCGGTCTTCCCGTCGAAGAGAAACCTCACAACGCATTAACCGGAGCATGGAGCGAGGCTGCGGCTCTAAAAACATTGCTCGTATATATCAAGGATGATACTAGGAGCCTTATACGTTCTGACGTGTACTTTCGAGACTTCTTCGACGAAACATTTTCCCGCAAGTAATGCACACTCATACTACTAGTTATGCCCTCTTGGAAGTTTCGAAAGAAACTATGGATGATATACGTGCGCGTTTGAAGCTGGCAGGAGAGTTGAACGAGTATCAGTTGTTTGACATCGGAGAACGGGAACGGCTGGTAATGAATGGAATTGCTTTAGTTGAAGAAAAAACTAGACAATCAACTCAAAAATCTGTAAAGTAAAATTAGATAGGTAATAAAGCTTATCACGAAAGTCTCCAAAGGAGCAAAAATATGAATAAAATAGCACAACAAAACGTTGAAGTTCTTATCAACGATAAACCAGTAAGGATTTTTGCACACAACGGTCGCCTCTACGTCGAGGCGAAAGAAAATCAGGAATATTCAATCCGTCTTCGTAATGATTCCTATTCAAGGGTGCTAGGAGTTTGTAGCGTCGATGGCATGAACGTACTTGATGGAGAAATAGCATGTAGTGATTCCTATAATGGATATATCGTTCGCGGACGTGATAGTTATATAATCAAAGGGTGGCGCGTTAGTAACGATAAAGTAAATGCTTTTGCTTTCGGTAAGAAAGACCAAAGTTACGCAGCTAAGAGCGAAGCCACAGATGGCGACACAAGCAATGTCGGCGTCATTGGTGTTCGTTTCTATAGCGAAAAAGCAAAGCCCGCACCTACTATTGTTTATCGTGATAGGATTATTGAAAAGGAAGTGCCCGTATATCCTCGTCGTCCAATTCTTCCATGGCGTCCCTATCCTTATGAGCCTTATTGGACTTCGGGTGGTGACGTTTATGATAGTACAACATTCTCTTGTTCGACAAGTGTATCTAAAAGCGCGGACATTAGCCGAGGAGTTACGCGTTCTGTTTCGCTTAATAACGTACAAGAAATGGGATTCTCCCCTATCGCAGACAATGTTGAGTTTGATATTGGCACCGTATTTACTGATAAAGAAGTAGAAGATAAGGTCACGAACGTAGAATTCGAGCAGGGGCGCTTGTTGGAGTTTGTGGAAATCTATTACGCCTCTCGTGCCCAACTTGAAGCGATGGGCGTTCCTATCAAAAAGGAAGCTGCCGTCAACTTCCCTACGAGTTTTCAGGGCGCGGGGTATTGTAAGCCTCCTAGAAAATAAATATTGACTTCCTCCTAAACAGAGATAGAGTAGGAGAAATTCTACCCTATCTCCCATGATTACGTTCACCTGTTTTGACGACGCCGGAAAGATTATTTTGGAGCAATCCACAATGAGAGTCTCGCCTATGAATCGTCCATATGACGCTCTGGAAGAGAGTGTCAAAGAAGCTCGTAAGGAAATGGACCGTCGCAAAGTGACGCCTTCGTTCAAGAAAGCTAAAGTGTCAGTTGTGGGAGAGAAATGGTTGCCGAATGGAATTTTTGAAATTTCTCTTGCTTAAAATAAAAACTGCGGCACAATACAAAATATGTCATACAAACTTGAAAACTGGTCAGTCTGCTCAACTGGAGATATGTACACTCCACCAGAGCTTCGTCGCCCTGTATTGCAGGGACGTGTGTATGGTCATCCCAATTTCGAAGATGGTTCTCCCTTGATAAGTTCATCTATCGTTAAGATGGAAGGTGAGCTGGTTGAGACTCGTAGTGGAAGCAAATACGAACTTGGAACCGTAGACCCTGAATGGGAAAAAGCCTTTCCAAATGCCGCAGAACGCTTTAAATCCTCGTTCGATGAGAACGGCAACATGAAAACCAAACCCTAATGAAAAAGCTCGAAGCTCTTAATATTCTAAACAAGATTGGGCCGCGACCCGGTACGATTCTTGACAACGCCGTTAATATTCTAATTCGTCGCGTCAACGCTATCGAAACGGACACCGAAGACCTGCCCCCTGTCGTGGAGCAACGTATTAACGAGGCTGCGGCGTCAAAAAAGAAGTAAAAAATCCTTTGACTTCTGCCTAAAAAGGTGTAAAGTCTAAACATAAGCAGGAGCCAGCAACTCCTCCCTAGAAAAGCTGGAACAAAAGAAGGGGAAAGCTTAGTTCTTTAAAATTTTAAAATGGGGGTAAACAGAATCGACATTGAGGTTCTAGTTTTGACCGCATCCCGTAGATGATACTTGGCTACGTAAAAATCGTATTACAAATAGACGCAAAAGCCCTATTTAACAAAGTCTCCGACTTCTTCGGTGCTATCGCGCAAGCGTTCAGCAACGGTGGTTTCGGGGAACTTGCATTCGCGTAAGCATTGCATCCGAACCGATAGACTCCTTCTATTTCGGTAAGGAACGACAGAAGGAACTAGCAATGAGGGCGCAACACTCGCAGAAGCTAGTAACAAATAGTTGCTCGGAAACGTAAAGCTGTTCGTCGCAAAGCGTAACCTAAACCTAAGACGTAATAAGGATGTAGAAGTTGAAATGAAGATTTCTTTGGACGCCGCTAGCATAGGCGGCTACCTCCACCATTTTTATGCTCGGTTGAATCCTTAAAGCTTGAGAAATACTAGTAAGTATCGAGCCGTACGGAAAGGCACATGAAACGGGGTAATTGCCGTCTTCGGCTGGTTCGAGCCCAGCGCCGAGTACCATTTATGTCAAGATTAACAATCAAAATTGAAAACGCAGACCCGAAAGAATCCTTTTCGATTAGTCTTTCGACAACGGAAAAGATTACGGATGCTCAACAACTTATACCAGTATTCCAAGAGTGGATTCGTATGAAGGAAGCTCCTGACGTAGAAGATAAGGAACTATTCTAATGAGGTCAATCAGATACGAAACTCCTCAAGACGAAATAGGCAAGTTAACGGGCGACGTTATTTTCCTTGCTGGACCGACCGTTCGCGGACACCAACCTCATTTGCAACCCTCGTGGCGCTTTGAGGCTGAACGCATTTTTAAGGAACATAAGTTCAATGGCACGATTATCATTCCCGAGTTTACTTCGTTAACTGAATCAGATAAAGGGAGATACGACCTTCCTCTTTGGGAAAACGCTGGACTAAGGCGTGCGGACTGTATTTTGTTTTGGGTGCCAAGAACGCGGGAGCTTATTGCACTGACTACTAATTTTGAGTTTGGGTATTGGATTGCGAAGAATCGTAACAAGCTAGTGTACGGTCGTCCAGATGACGCTTATCGTGTTGATTATCTTGATATAATGTGGGTACAACATGCAAGAGAAGCTCACGCTACGAACATAGAAATATACAATAAGTTAGAACACACTATTACCGCTTCAATTTTGAAGTGTAAACAATAACATGGAAAAGAATACCTATATAACGCGTCTTCGTCCGTTCGAGATAACGCATGAAATGATTGCGCTTAAAGCGTATTTTACTTGGCAACAAGCTGGTTGCCCTGATGGTCGTGAACAGGAGTTTTGGTTTGCGGCAGAAGATGAACTACGATATGAAATTGAGTGCGCCTTCGAGCAGATTTCGACGGAACTGGATTCAATCAGAGAGGTTGCCAGCGAAATGTCTTCTGAGGAATTGCAAGCGTTGGGCGTTCTTTAGCTTGACAGACGTAAAATCTGCGCTACCATGGTGACATGCCTAGTTCAGAAGAAATCTATGAAGCCGCTGCCGAAGTTCGGAAGTGGTACTACGAAAAAATTATTGTACCTCGTCGAGGAGACAATGACGCAGCGCGAGAAATCTCTCAGCTTACCTCCTATGCTATTCAGTTAGAGGAGTTTAAGCGCCAACACCCAAGCATTCATTTTGGTGGGTATTCCCCTTATTAAATGAAACTAAAAGACCTACAAGAATGGATTAAAGGAGCGCCTGTTGTTGACTATGGCCGTGAGCGTACGGACTCTAACGGTAACGAAGACGAACAGCGTATTTACAATAAGGATGGGCAACTTTATAGCGTATGGTTTTGTAACGGCTACCCATACCAAACTTGGAGTGACAAATACGGCTTCGTAAAAGATGATTACGCTGAACCTCGCCCCGTTAACGCGAAG
>Ga0302188_10003707_pt1 | contig 10495 bp, 4 predicted proteins | sample II_Bog_E2_1_FD_198783 | JGI IMG/M metagenome (GOLD analysis project Ga0302188, IMG submission 198783) | Peat permafrost microbial communities from Stordalen Mire near Abisko, Sweden - II_Bog_E2_1 | ecosystem: Environmental > Terrestrial > Soil > Wetlands > Peat | place: Sweden: Abisko, Stordalen... | reverse complement strand
ACTATTTGATTCATAAGATGTTGATAAATTTAATGGAGTAGAACTCAGCCAAATTGCATTGCAGCAAATAAGCTTATATAAGACTTACTATTATCAACAACATTAATAAGGATATACACAAGTTAGATTATGTTAAATAGCAAAAATTAACCAACTTAAGTTTAGTGTTTGATGTTCAGATAATACCAAACTGTCAAAATTGAAAAAACTGTCAATGCTTATATGTCAATAATTGATTGGAATCACTATTTTTTGGGAGCTGCTATTGTCACGATTTGTGTTGACTTCAGAGTCATATCCAGCTTATCTTGCAACGTTTTAAACTATAAAATGACCTGCTCCTTTTCTTTATCATTGATACAGCGTCCCAACAGTTTGTTCTTATTTTTCTGCACCAACAGTAATATCTCTTTTAGCATGTCCGTGATTGAAGATTTATTGTTCTAAATCTTTTGTTGCATCTTGCGCTTATTGATTTCCAGCAGCTGCTTATTTCGGCCGTCCAACTCGATAATAAACTTGTTCATTCTCGCAATTTAATCGTTGAGCTCATTCATTTTGGTCGCCGTAGGGAGGTAGGCCTCCTTCTCCTTTTCCCACTTAGAAATACACTAATTAAGTTGTAAGTTCATTTCCTATAGCTGAATGGTCTGCTCGTTGATCACTTCTTCCTTATACTAAAGACTCTCTTCCTTATCGCGCACAACCTCATTCAGCTCCTGAATGACACTATTCGCTCCTTCAATTTCTTTAATTGACTGTTATTTTTGAAATTCCAGCTCCTATTGTAAGACCATAAAGTTTTATTCAATCTTTGACATTTTGATTTAAAGTTAATGTCTTTCGTTCTCCAAATCAGCTTCCCATTTAGCCTTTTACACATTGATATCACAAGGGCGATCCTCCAGCAGCTTTTCAAGTTCTTCAATTAGGGTTCCCCGCGTATGTAATTATTATCTAGCTTAGTTTAATTTGGTTTTGAGTTAATTGATAGTCTTTTAATTCTACTGTTCATTACTGGCGAGGGCATCTCTTAATTTATCATAATCCTCAACTTTATATTGCATTTCATTCATTTCATTCTCGTAATCATTCTCAATCTTTTTTTTGGCCTCCTCCAACTCAGCTATTTTTTATTTGCACATTTGAATATTCTCGACTAAACTGGCTTTTTCTCGATTGGAGTTTTACAGTTCAGCTTCGAGTTTGAAGAATTTAGTCTAATAGTTGCTTATTTCCTTTTCTGATTTAAAGGCATTCTATTTTTGCCTATAGAGCTAGGCCATTGATTCTTCTTTCATCTTTTCAAATTACTCTATCCTTTTGGTGTTTTCTGCCTTGTAGAATTTATAAAATTCTATCTCACTTTCCAGTTTCATGTATTTTTCGCGAAGCTATAGGTTTTATTGTTCTAATTTAGCCTTGGTTATTTCAAGCCTATCAATTTTTTCTCTTTCTCTCTTCTCACTTTCAAAAAGATTGACGTATCTTAATTCCTGATCTTCTTTGAGTATTTTATACCTGTCTTCTTGCAGAGAAAGGTCTCCTTTTACTTTTTTAATCTCTTCTCCTTGTATAAGTTCTTTTGTCTTTGACTCATCAATTGCTTTTTTGCTGCTTTGAAGTTATTCTTGGAGATCTTTGATGCTTTTCTCTCTTTCCTTTAATTGTTTTTCAGCAATGATTCTGTAGTTTGCTTATTAATTGCATTTGGCTGTAATTTCCTTGAGTTATTGAGCTAATTTAAGCTTCTATGCCTTGTTATGTTCCTCATTCAAAGTGATTCTTTTGATTTAATCACTCTTCTCACTGATAGTCTTATCTTTTAGTTTAATTTCTTCCCCTAATCCTCTGATGGTTTCTTTCTTCTTTTCAATTTCAGTTTCATATCCTCTCTTAATTTCTTCCTGCTCGGTTTGATTTAATGCTTTTTCTTTATAATCTTTCTCCTTAAAATTGAATATTTAAATTTCCATTTCGCTGCTGAGTTGTCTGAGTTCATTCTAATTTTCTTGATGAATGACGATTTGCCTATTTAATTCATCGATTGTATACTCCAGTTTATTGATTTCTGAATTAAGATAATCGACTTAACTGGCAAAGTCTGATAATTTTTGCATCTCCTCCTCCAACTGCATCTTTAAATCGCTTATTTCTTTATTTTTACTGTCGATAATTAACTTTAACTTCTCATCCTACTTTCTTAATCTCTCATCATGCTCTTCTCCTATTTTTTAGATGAAGGCCTGCTGTTTAAATAATTATTCTTAGAGGTAGGCCACTGTATTCATTTATTCAAGGAACTTTTACTCTGATTTGCCAACACGAAGTTGATGCTTTTTGAGACAGTCAGTCAGCAGGAACTACAGTTGAGAATCAGGCTTAAAAGCTATTACGTTTATGGCCTATCTCTTCTCACTCTAGTCCCGATTCACTTATTAAATTAGTTGCTCTAGGGTTTGTTTCAAAGTAAATTTATACTATTAGAATTCACTTGTAATCAATTCTAACTACTTTACATTGGAGGATAGCTGGCTTGTTTTTTGAGATAAATTTTCCTAAAGATATTGTAATCTTTGAGCTTTACTCTTCTATTCTTCGTTGATTTTGGCAAATTTCTCGGAAATGGCTGTATAGTCTTGGCTGAGTGTTTTGCTGAGATCTTTAGCGATGGTTAGCTCATTAATTCTGGCGTTTAAGTTTTGAGTTAATTTATATATTTCCTCCTTCTTGATATCAATTTAATCGTGCATGGCGATGATGGATTAATTTTTATTCCTAATTTAATTCTAATGTTCTTCTATGGTCTTAAGCAGAGTTTCGATTTGAGAGGTGAAATTTTAATTGTTCTTGTCCAAGGCCTATTGTAGTATCAATATTTCTTGTTCTTTTTTCTAGATGGTATGATTTAATCCTTCAATTCTTTTAATATTTTCGTTGGCTTATTACAGATTTAAATGCAACTCTTCTATTTATTGCTACAACTCTAATATTTTACTGTCCTTTTAGTGGAATGTTTATTCGTCTTCAGCTACCTTAGTTTACATATCGATCACCTTTCTACTCTGATCTATCATTTGCTCATTTAGATCTCGGTTTTTAGATGACAGAATTTAGAATTTCTAGGCTTGGGTTTTGATTTGCCATTTTAGTTAGTCAATTTCAGTCTGCATCTACTCCTTTGATTGTTGGAAATACTGATCCTTCTCCTCATATTTTTTCTGCATTTGCTCGTACTTCTTCTTTTCACTTTAAAGTTTATTCTTTAGCTCAGTCAGCCTCTGATTTTGAGTAAAGCTCTGAGAAGACAAAGACTCAACAGCACGCTGTTTATTTTCTTCCTATTGAATATACTTTTGCTGATTTTTTTTAGTTTACTCGAGTTTGGCGCTGAAGGTATTCTTCTCTTTTGTTTATTTTTCTAATTTTTAAGATAACTAACGATTTTTCACCTCAAGGTTAAGATTAATTACTTTCAATTTTTAGAATTTGTCTTTCTGAATATTTAATTAATTGGTGGTCTCCATATACTTCTTCTTAAAGTTGCCTTTATCTTCGCTAAACTGAGAGGATACATGCTCAACTTCTTCCTTTAACACTTTATTTGTCGCTTCCAGACTTTTCATATCGCTTTGAAGAGTTTTGTTTGCCTGCACAAGTTCATTAATTCTTAGTTATTTACTCTTAAATTAATCAATTGTCTTTTTTTTTGCTGATTAATACTCAGCTATCAATGCTTTGGTCTCCTCCTGGGCCTATTTGAGACTGTTATAGTCTAAATTGACCTGTTATAACTTTTTCGTTAATTTGTTTCTCTATTATATGAGATTTCTCTATTTTTATCTGAGAGTCAGTTGGTTTTTTTTTTCAGAAGTTTACACCTGAGATTGGAGGTTGTTATAATCAAATAAAGCCTTTTGTCGTTCAATTTCACTTTGAGAAAATTTGTCATTTAACTTTTTCAACTGTTATCGGTATGAACTCTCCTTGACATCTTGTCGTTTTTGGCCTGAAAGTTGTAAAGATTTTTCCTATTACAATAATTGCTCTAATTTAATCTTATCATTCTGCAATTGGCTTATCAATCTATCTTTTTCAGCAAGTCTAACTTCATACTAGCTGCGAGACGAGTCCAAAGCAATGACTCTAGATTTCTTCTTATTCAAATCCTCCCTTAAATCTCTCCTCTGACTACTTGATTCACTTTCTCTTTCTTTCTGATCCTTCCCGCGATCAGATACTTTTTCCGATATCTTTTATTCTTCAGCCTTTTATTTGCCAATTATCTTATTGAGTTCATCTTAAATTTGGTTGTTCTATTCATAACGTTACTATGAGTCAATATCTCTCACAGAATTCTTCATTTTACTGATTTATTTAATATAACCTTCATTCTAACGTTCAAGAATCGAAATCTTTTTTTGATGGAGCTATTACGCCTATTGGCTTTCTTCAATATGGTTTGAAGCTCTAGAACCATGAAAATCTGAGGTTTAACGCTATAGCCTATGGATTGCCGATTTTTATCTTGCTATGTTAGCAGGACTTTGAGGAGATCTTGCAATAATCTCATATTATGATGTGGTGAGACTAAATCTCTATCTTTGATGTGGCGCTTAAACAACTCTGCTTGAGTGCATTCTAAGTTTATTGGCATCAAATCTCTGAGACTCTTCTCTGGAAGAGTCTTTGCATACTCCTTAGACTTGAGATTTAAACAGTCCTGAAGATCCAGAATGTTTAATTCTATTGACGCTTAAATTGGATTAATGATTTTTATCAACAGCAGGAGAAACTGCAACATGAGTAACACCTTTTCTTCCAAAATCACTCTTCATTTTTACCAATTTAACCTTTTCAAAATTGAGGGTGAATATTACCTATGCGTTTTTGTCAGGACATTTTTACAGAGTCACCTTTTTATCATTCATAACTCTATCGGTAGGGTTAATAGTCACTGATCCTGCAGGTATTTTACCATTAACTGATATCATGAATATGAGCAGACTCATCTAAATTACCATATTTATACCTTTTTCTCATCGTATTTTCCATTATGGTAGGGAATTTAAAGTTCCATCTCGATGGATTAGCCTATTATACACTGGCCGTTGCGGAGTTCATGGATATCTTGGTGTTCAACAACATTGGTTTCTTCATCACATAAAGCTTACCATATTTAAGAGCAAACGAAATGGAGCAGGGAAATCTGACGGTGATATTAACTTTCTTGAGGGTCACAGTTGTTTTGATCAGTTGAATCTCAATACCTTCACTGGTCGGGTTTTTCATGTTGTTTAAAGTTTAGATATTTAAATAAGGAAATGACAGAAAATCTACATTTAAAGATATATATTTTAGGTGTACAATAAAATTTAAATAAAAATTAATAGAGATAGTACCATATAAATTTTACTAAGAAGCCAACTGACACAAATATCAGTACTGTCAACATGCTTTGGATATACTTTGATGCATGACGCTGAAATAGATAATAAAAGATATCTAAAATATTCACTTTGACAGTCAACTATTGTGAATCTTATTTGAAAAAACTAATAATTTCATTTCATCTTTAAAATTACAATTGAGCCTATAATCAATCCAAATAGGAGTCCTTCCTATTTTCACCAATAATTGCTTGATTCAAATATAGAAAAGTTTTAGTCCGGAATTATTAGCACTTACTTAGCTTTGCTCTTATAAATCATACTCTTTCCATAAATATTTAACGCATTTTACGATGCAAACGAATGAGGAATTTTGATTTCAGTTTGATCCATTTTGCTAATTAATTTAGAATTATACTTTCCATTTATATCAAATGATGAGCAAGTAGTCTACATCAACTCATCTTAAGGAACACTGATTTTAGCTAACGATGTCACCAACTCATTTTGGGCCTTAGAGAAATATTAACTCTTGAGTTGATCTATCAAATTGAAATATCTCAAGGGCATGTGAAAGGGGATGTTCAGTTTTGTCAAAAGAAATATCATTGCTGATCCCATTTCCTTATTTTATGGACTAATTTATCTCGATCTATAAAATTCTTTATTTTTTTACGATTTCCATTCGCCTTAAACGAATTATTAAAATTAACATCGATTTTTCTCAGTTTATTTCACCCATTTTTTTTGTGATGTAAAGGTTGATAGTACCGGAAAAAGTCGTTCATAGATTTTGCCCCAGCTTAGATCTTTGCAGTTTTACACAAGTATTGCAATGAAAAGCTATTTTAACTTGACGCCAATCAATTTTTAGGCCTTTGTAAGAGCATCATCATAGGCATTGAGCAAAAATTTATAAATCTAGCTTTGACTCGGGAGCAATTCTTTGATGCATTTCTGAGAAATTGATTTGGGTAATTTTTCAGAGTCAAGTAGATTGGGGACTCCCCTAATTATCCAGCATAAAAGGAGAAAGGCAAAACATCGCTTCTTTATTAACACATTCAAATCCTCCATAGAGGTAAATTCATATAAGTTTGGTGGGAGGCATGGGTATATCTCCTCAAGATCTTAAATGTCCATATTTTAGTCGCTGCCAAAAATTTTAAGCCCGATTATTGAAATAGGATTAACAAACAATTTAATGGGCTAGAATTTATTTTACATATTCTTTGGAGTGAGAAAAATGTTGCTGGGCGAGTAGATATAGTTATTAATGCCGCCGGCGCGCATGATGATTTCAAAAAGTTCCTCGATAAAAAAAGCAAATAAATTCCTATTAGTTTGATTGAGGGGTATTTAGTCTATGAGTCCAAAGGACTACTTTTTTAGAAATTGCGATAGGGTTGGGTACTAATGATATTTGAGCGTCAGATAAAATATTTCAAAACCTTATTTAGTGTTTTTTTATATTTTGAGATGATCTTCAATTTCTACTTGGCTGTCTAGTCTATTGAATCGCAGGAGGTAGTCTTTGATATTTTATAGTTGCGCTTGAAGGCGGTCTTGAGAACGTTTATCATCATTTTTTAACATTATAATTTTTTGGCATAGGAACTTCTTTTCGGGATGGTACAATTTAATTATTTTGTGCTATTTATGAGAGATCGCGATAACATATTGCATTATTTGGGAGTTGTGCATTAAACTCATGCAACTAATGATAAATAATTCATAAAAAGTATTATTTATTTAATATTCATTTAATATTCATTTTTATTTGTCAAACTATTCCTAATTTACTTGTTTATTACTGACATATTCAGGCAAGTCATTATAGTAGAGCTGAAACAAAGAGGAAGATAATATACTTGAACAAAATAGATAAGTTATAATATTCATTTATTTATTAATCTATGACCATTTCACATCTTTTCTTATTTACGTGCGCATGAATATTATTAAAGAGTATTTTTTTATTTTTATAATGAATGAAGGCCGAAACAATAAAATAGATTAGATAATCCCTTACTATATTATTTTAATTAGATGCGATTTTCAAAAATAACAATTTCAGAAATATTAGTATAATAAAGTATATTATCGTGATAATTAATATGAGAAGATCTATGGAATAATCAGAACACCAATTCAGCAATATATTTTTTTGTAGAGATTAAATAGCTCATACTTTTGAATATTAGTGTCTCCGTTAGTATCCGCGGCATTGATGAACTGTAATATCTATCTTTTGTTCACTTGACCCACTCCTAGGCTTTTTTGAAGCAATACTGCCACTTAATCTACATCCAAATATCCATTATGGTCAGTGTCGTATTAGTCAAACAAACTTTCTATTGACTGTTTCAGTTAAGATTCTGTAAGTTTTGCTCCTGCTGCTGGAATATTATCACTTGCGGCAACTTGATTTTTGGCTGCCTTATCTTAATTATTTTGATGTTTGTTGTTTTCAGTTCCACTAACGTCAGCCATATTATTTTGAGTCGTTGTTGTTGCATTTTTGGCTGTTTTATCCTAATTGTTTAGAGGTTTTTTATCTTCAGTTGCACTAACACAGCCCATTTTAAAGGTGAAAATATTATAATCACAATAATTATAAGTTGTAGAAATATTTTATTTTGGCTAATTCAGTGAGTTATATATTTAATGTTCAGTAAACATTTTCTTGGGATTTAATACTATATGCAATTTGAGTTATTTTGATGTGTTTTTCTAAACATTGAACTCCTTATTTTGGCAGCTTCATTTTTTGGATTAGATGGAACACTTCAATGGTTTTAATTAATGAGCATTTCTGTTAAAAGATTCATATCAAGACAAGCATTTTGTCTATTTTGACAGAAATGACTTTAATAAATGGAAATAATTTAATTCTATAAACAAAATTAAATGGATATGCAATTACCATTTTCCAAAGCCATCTAATTTGCCATTGAACTATTCTTGATATATTTAAGCGTTTATCTTGTTTAGATATTATACACAAATAATAATAAATATCATTAAAACACCTCAGGAATAGACTCGCCTTTTGAACTGTCTTATCGACATTATACCCATCGTTTCACGAATTATCTTTATGTTAGGCTTAGCAAAGGGGTGCTTCAACTTAATCATGGACACTGCCTCTTCAATACTGTAGTTTTGGAACATAGAAAGATAAAGAGCTATAATCTGGGGAGAGCGATATATTCCCGCAGAACAGTGAACGTAGACTTTGCCTCCATCTTTTAGCAGTTCATTCATCATTTTAACTGCTCCCTCAGCTTTGTTAACAAAATCTTAGTTGTTCATGTCCTCAATAGCATATTTTTTGCATATAATTCCCTGTTCACAGCACAGCAAACTCAAATAATGAGGAGTTAGCCCATGCTTCTTAAAATCCCGTTCACTTTGAATGGATAGGATGGAGGTGACCCCTTGCTCTTTGAGTCGTATCACATCTTGTGCAGATTTCAAAAAACTCCCAACAAATATTTGGCTGGTAATTTTTGAAAAAACAAGCTAGTTGATGTTGCATTAGTCAAAAACAACAATTTCCCCCCTAGTATGGCAAACCTGTTTCCGATGAGGATGATAAGACTCTTGGCTGTTCATTTTAAGGACTCTTCCCGGTTTTCTTTAACTTTAAAAAACTTCTGCCTTTTTGATATAATAGTAATAGAACTGTTACCGTCCTCGAAAGATATAGAAGGAGTAACTGTAAATTTCCAATTCTTAGCTATGACTAGACCTGGATATTTAATAATCTCTTTTCAGTTTGAGTAACGTATTTTTCTTAATGACCTTTTTCATAATCTTTTTTTAATTCCAATTTCCTGAATAGTTTTAATGTTACCCAGCTCACCAATGTCTCCAGCAACATAATATTTCTCCTCTTGTGCTTTTTTAGACTTGCATGTTAACAAGTAGAGACTCACCCTATCCATGTTCCATTTATCGTCTGTATAACAATAAAAATACCACAAATAGTAGCAGATCCAGATCGATCAATATCAATCTTACGATTGTGGGAGCCGAGCTACCATTACGAGTTGTCATTACTAGGCTTTTCCCAGTTAGCAATAACATATTTAAATTCAATATTATCAGGGATATTGTGGGTGAGTAAGAAAGAACTAGTCCAAAGGTCACCCTGAATAATTTATTATATTACTTCAGTCCAACGGAGACGGTAAGCTTTTTCTGGTCGCCATAAGCCTAATTAAGTAGTATTTCCACAGACAAAGACGGCTTGTCCGAATTTTACTTTCTTCTGTATTGTAAAATGAATTTTATGAAAATTTAATCGAGAATTCTCTTCTTTAGTGATGCTCATTTCTGAGATATTACTCTGATTTATTAGAAAATAATATTATACCGAAGGGAGTTGGAATAGAAGTATTAATAATAGATTATCAAATCATGTTAGATTGATGAAGGAATTTGATTTGTTTCGATCATGTCCAAACATGGCAGGCACAGGAGTTTAAAATCTTTTGTCAAAAAAAGATAATGTAGCATAGATCAACTTTTGGTATTTATATGACGATTCATATGCTCTGATTTTTTTGATTTTCTGAGTTAAAAGATATGAAATGGATACTTTGGACGGTTAGATGGTGGAAGTGCATGGTGAGATCTTAAAACTAATAATATTTTTGGAACTTCCCTTTATTTTTTTAATTTTTTAATCTATTTACTTTTGCTTTATGGTATGATAAACTAGAAATAAAGGACCAATAGCAAACTTCAACCATTTTCCTTATAAATTCCGACTAAGATATTGATTTATCGTTGATTTATCGATAAAAAATATTCGTAATAGTTAAAATTGACAAGATATGTAAAGTTGTATAATTCTTGTTTATCGAATGAGAATGTAAAAATCATTAAACTGGTGAGTCACTGATAAATATATTTCAAGATTCATGGCAATAACATGAAGGAAACATATTTTTTAACCATTTATCAAGAAAAATTAATCATTTTATGATTAAAAAAACGATCAAAGAATTAAACTTAACTTTAGGAATTTAATAAACTAATCAATTATTTATTGATTGTGGGACATGAAATATTGATTCTTCGATGAAAAGATGAAT
>Ga0302188_10003692_pt1 | contig 10519 bp, 6 predicted proteins | sample II_Bog_E2_1_FD_198783 | JGI IMG/M metagenome (GOLD analysis project Ga0302188, IMG submission 198783) | Peat permafrost microbial communities from Stordalen Mire near Abisko, Sweden - II_Bog_E2_1 | ecosystem: Environmental > Terrestrial > Soil > Wetlands > Peat | place: Sweden: Abisko, Stordalen... | reverse complement strand
CTGATTTCGATTACGGTTTCGTCGAGTGATGCAGGGACGTGGTGGCGCATGGGGGCGCTGAGATACAGAGTATGCGCAGACGGGAAATTCTGATGGCGGCTTCTCTTTCCGATATTCTCACTGCCGCACAAAATATCGTCAAGGCGATCAACGGAGCTGCGCAGACTTATCTGAGTGTGCAAGGGACGGCGAATGTCGCCGGCATGACGGCGGCCACGGTCGTGAAAGCGTCGGCGGGGCGCGTTTGCACGGTTAGCGTGATTGTAGGCGGGGCTGCGGGGGCTATCTACGACGCCACGTCAGCAAGCGCGACAACAAACCAAATCTATGTCACGCCTACGACGGCGGGGGTATATGTCGTGAATATTCCGACGCAATACGGTATAGTGGTCGCGCCTGGATCGGGGCAGACGTTGACGGTGGGGTATTCGTGATCGCCGCTGAACACGCCCTCCGCATCGCCCGCGCGGAAGGTGGCGCAATCAAGTTGCACGTCGGGCCGATCCACTCGCGCGTGTCTGGGCGAACGGATCATCTGCCGGTTCACGTTCCGAGCGGGGCCTATGTCCTGCCAGCCGATATCGTCTCCGCAATGGGCGAGGGCAACACGGCGGCGGGGTTCGAGCACGTCAAGCGCATGTTCGGTGGCCTGCCCTACGGCGGGCATGGGCATATCCCCTACGCGGGCGGGAGCGGTCCTTATGGAAGTGAGCTACCGACGAAAGCGGACGGCGGGTCAATGAGCAATGTCGGCGCGCCAGTCCCCTGCGTCTTGGCCGGCGGTGAATATGTACTTTCGCCCGATCAGGTTATGACGGCTGGCGATGGCGACATGGATGCGGGACACAAAGCTTTAGATGGTTTCGTAAACCAATACCGCGCCAATACGATCAAGACGCTTAAAGGTCTGCCTGGGCCTAAGAAGGACTAATGGAAAACGAAATCACAGTCCGAACCGGAACGCCAGAGGACGTAATCCCAATGATGGATTTATCTTTGGCGGCATGCGAGGAAAATGGGCTTTCTCGACCAAACCCGGAAAAACTGCTTTCCGAGATTTGGTCGTCTCTAAATTTTCATCACGGTATCGTCGGCATAATCGGCGAACAGGGTAAACCGCTTGAGGCGGCTATACTTTTGAGGGTCGAAAGCCTATGGTACACGGATGATCTATCCTTGGTCGAAAGGGCTATTTTTGTTGCGCCTGATTTTCGCCAAGCCAAGGGAGGGCGTGCGGCAAGGCTTTGCGAGTTTGCAAAGAGCGCTGCGGAAAGGTTGAGCGTGCCTCTTGTGATTGGAATATTGAGCAATCAAAGAACTGAGGCCAAGCGGCGTTTGTACGAACGCTCTTTCGGTCCTGCGTCTGGTCATTATTGGATCGTTGGCGGCAAGACTGGTAGTTGGAAAGAAGGGGAGGTTTAATTGGGCGGGAAAACCTCGACCTCGACTTCCACCGTACAAGTTCCCCAGGACGTGCTCGCGCGTTACAATGCCGTCAACACGCAAGCTCAGGCCGCAGCTAACACGCCGTTTCAGCAATACAGCACGGACCCTAATGCGTTCGTCGCGCCACTGACGGGCACGCAGCAAGCGGGCATCCAAAATACGAACACTGCGGCGAACCAAGCCCAGCCATATTATTCAAGTGCTACCGGAAATTTGCTTGCGTCAGAAGGGATGTCTCTGCCAAATTATTCAACGGCTGCATCAGATATCACACAAGGTCAGAATTATTCTAACAACTTTCTTGGTCAATCTAACGATTATCTAGAGCAAGGCGCTCAGCAGGCGTATTCTGGCAATTTGCAGGCCGAAGGTCTTATAAATTCAGGAACTCAAGCGGTCAATGCCCAGCAAATCGGGGCGGATCAAATCAATCAATTTATGAGTCCGTATCTGTCCGACGTTGTAGGGTCGGAATCCGCTTTGCTAAATCAGAACAATCAGCAAGCTATGGCTGGTCAATTGGGCAACGCGATTACGTCTGGCGCATTCGGCGGGGATCGGGCCGGTATAGCGGCGGCTAATCTTTCGCAACAGCAAAACTTGGCAAATGCAAACATCTATTCCGGGTTGCTTAACACGGGATACAATACCGCTCTAGGAGCGGCGCAGCAACAGCAGGGTGTTAACCTCGGCGCGGCGCAAGCCAATCGCGCTGCGATACAGACCGGGGCGACTCAGGAAGCTGGACTAAGCCAACAGGCATTTAACGAAAATGCGGGGACTGCTGCCCAATACGCGACGAATGCGGCGGGTGTTGGAAACGCCGATTATCAAGCCGCGTCCGGATTGGGTAATATAAGCCAAGGTGAGTACAATATCGGTTCGGAAACATCTAATTCTCTTGCGGGTTTGGGCGCGGGCGCACAATCTGCCGCATTGCAGGGCGCTACAGCTCAGTTGACTGCCGGTCAACAGGAACAGGCAACGCAACAGGCCGGCCAGACTGCGCTTTACAATCAATTTCTGCAACAGCAGGCGTATCCTTTCCAGACGGCGCAGTTTGCGGCAAATGTCGCGGAAGGGACGGGATCGCTTTCCGGTTCGACGACTTCGACCACGCAGCCTACCGGCTTGTTTGGAAATCTGCTTTCGGATCGTCGCGCAAAGACGGATATCCGCGAAATGGGCCGCGCCAAGAACGGCCTGAAAATCTACTCGTTCAAATACAAGGGCGATCCTGAAAAAGTCACGCATATCGGATTTATGGCCGATGAGGTCGAGAAAAAGCATCCCGAGGCGGTCGGATTGGCCGGCGGATTGAAGACGGTTGATTATGACCGCGCCTCGAAATCTGGCGGCGGCGGACTGGTGTTTGATCCGAACTCTGGCGAATATGGTCTAGGGTCAAACGGAACTCCTGGTAGCGGAACCTACGTTCCGGCTCCGCAGCAATCGGCGGCTCGCCGTATTGCGTTCCAGCACTCGCCTACGCCTCCGCAAATGCAGGGCCTTGGGCAACTTGCCAATCAATATCAGCAGATGAAGGGGCTGTATAACGATGGCACGCAAATTTATGATGCGGGCAAGAGCGTCGTTTCCGGTCTTGGGGCGGCGATGGCTCCGACTTACTCTCATGGCGGACTGGCGCTTAAGCGTGATGACGGTGGTTATATCGATGATCCTTATCAGAGCGATGCTGCGTTGCAGCAGCGTGAGAAGGGTCTAGCCGCCGGCGAAAAGGTTATGGAGCAAGCGCCGAATAGCTCAGCGAATGGACCTGTTTCAAGCGCGCTGGCGTCGCAGGCGGGTCAACCGAAATACACGCTTAACCCCGCTCAGCCTGCCGGGGCGAATAGCAACAATTCCGCCAACAGCAATCTGCAAACGATAGGGACATTGGCGAAATTAGGTAGCGATGCGGCTCCGTATGCGGCGGATGCAGCAAGCTCTATCGGCGACGCGTTGGCGATGGTCGCGCTCAAGAGTGGTGGCCTTGTCCCTCGCGAGCATCACGCGGACGGCGATAGTGTTGGGGATGACAATATCAATCCGCACGGCGACGCTCCCGTTGATGACGCGCTTAGCCCGGAGGCTATGATCGCGCGTCAGCGAGTGGGTGGCCTTGCTCCTCCTTCGGCTCATTCGGAAGCGGCGCCCAAAACTTCGGACGGGATTTCGGGCGCTAACGCTGGCTTTTCTCCCCTGTCGCCGATGATTTCTCCCGATGATGTAAACGCACAACCAACGCCTGACCCGGACAAGATAGCGCCGGGGCCGAAAGATATTCCCGTTCCGCCCGATGCGTTCAAGCGTCCCGCGTCTTCAGCGGCTGGACTTGCTCCTCCCGCTGCGGCAACGGCGAATGTTGCGCCATCGGCTGCGCAAGCTGGATTGGGCGCATGGGCCGCTCCTACCTACGATGGCGCGCGCCCGTCTACGGCTCCCGAGCCATCAGCCTATGGAACCGATCAGGCAGGGCAGGCCGCGTTCATTCGTGATTATTCAATCTATCGCGGTGTGAAACCTGAATTTGCGCTTGGCGTCGCCAACACAGAAGGACTTCGCGCCATTTCGCCGAAAAACCCCAATGGGGCAAGTTCGGTCGATATTGATCCGCAGACCGGAAAGCCGTTTTCGTTCGGCGCGTTTCAACTCAATGTGCGTAACGGTCTCGGTAACGAGGCGATGGCGAAAGGCATTGATCCGACAAACCCGGCTCATGCGAATTTGGCAAATCAATTCGCTATCGACCAAATGGCGACGGGCGGCCTCAAGCCGTGGCGCGGCGACGCTGTGGTAAAAGCATATCAGCAAGGGATAAACCCCGCGCCGGTCTCGAATATGGGGGGTGGCGGCGGTCAACCGCAAGCTACTCCCGCGCAACAGCCCGGCCTTTTCGACAGTCTCGGCAAATTCTTCCACGGTCAGCCTGACGGTCAATCCGCCACGAACGGCGGCATGGGTGAGCGCGCTCTAATGGGCGTGCTGAGCGGCCTTGGCGCGGTCGGAAGCTATCGCGGGCAGTCCGTTCTCGGCGCGGCTCTACAGGGGCTTGGCGCTGGAGCGAAGGGCTATATGGATGCAGGCAAGACGCAGGCGGATATCGCTCGCGAACAGGCCGAGACGCAACGGACAGGCGTCGCGGCGGCTCGCGAAAGCGTTCTCGATAATGGCATGATCCTGAACCCGAAGGGCAATCTAGGGGTTGTTGACAAGAGGATTGCGACAACAGGCGTCCCGCTCATGGGCGGCGTTCCTAATGCGGCGAACAAACAAGGGGATTCAACTACAGTCAACCCGTCTGTGACGCCGCCTATTTCTGCAAGTGGGATAGACCTAAGAGGCGTAGGTTACAATAGTGACAGCGCCAATCGAGCTAAGAACGAGGTTTTGTCTGGACCCCAGGCTCCGCATGATATTGCTCAATCCGCCGCTTATTTAGACAGTTCTCAGAAAGCCTCCCAAGCAGCTCAGGAAACCTCTGGTTACACGCGAACGATGGCGGCAACGCTTGCGGACGCTTATCAGCAAACCGGCATGAACGCCGCTGGTCCGACGTTCTCAATGCGCGCCGGATTTACCAAATACGCTAATGAACTCGCCTCCCAATTTGGGATGGGTAACGGCTATTTCGGCGAAGGCGACAAGGGCGCGGCTCTTGAGGCCAAGATTAACGCTTTGCAAGGAGCGGCTAGGGCGCAAGGAGCCGACGAACACACTCTTGGCGCGCTGAACGTCTTCAAGGGCGCTAACGCGAGTTTGGATCAACCGCCAGAGGCGTCATCGGAGATATCCGCTCGCCTGATGACGGATCAAATGCGGGCTCAAGATCGATACAAGCATGCCCTGCAATGGAAATCCGACAGCCCAATGGGAACATCGTATGGAGCGGCGGATGATTTTTCAGATAAGAATGGTCCCCAGAAATACGATTTAGAAACAAAAGAACTGCAAGATCTTATGTTGAATAAAGGACAGGCCTTTAGCAAACTTACATCGGGTAAATATTCACCGCAAGTTATAGATAAAGTTTTGAGAGCCAATAATGTTGATCCTAATCTAGCGCGTTATTTTGTCCGAGGCGGCAATGGCGGATAGCGAAGATTTCGACGAACTCAACGCCGCCTTTCAGGCCGCTCCCGCCGCCAAGCCGGCGCAAGGCAAGACTGCGCCACAAAGCGACGCCGCGCCCAAACAAGACGACGAAAGCGATTTTGACGAACTTAACAAGGCGTTCAATGCACCTTCGCCGGGGCCAAAGCCTCCTGTTACGGGAGACAAGAGCGCGACTGCCGGGCCTACGCCAAAAACACCCGGATGGGGCGACGCGCTGACTTATGGAGTGGCTAATTCAGTTCCCTTCGCCCATGACATAGGCGCGGCTATTCAGGCGGGCGAAACATATTTGCCGAAATGGGCCGCTGTTGATAACATCGGGGAGACAAATCCGAACACAAGTTTTTCTGATCGTTTTAGCCAACAAAAACAGCGCATTGAGGCTGATAATGCAAGAATTAGCAGCGCGTTTCCTATTACTAGCATGGTCGCGCCAGTCGTCGCGGGCGGATTGGCGTTACCTATTGACGGACCTGTTGCAGCTGTTGGTAACGCTGCTCGTGTCGTGGCTCCTCGTTTGGGCAGTCTTGGGGCCGCTACATTGGGTTCGGGCGTCGTCGGGGCCGGGCTTGGCGCAGCCTATGGAGCCGGCAACGGCGATACACTTGACGATAGACTAAAGAACGCGAAATCCGGGGCGATGTGGGGCGCGGGGTTAGGTGCGGTCGCGCCAGCGGTAAGCGAGGCGGCGGGAACCGCGCTTTCCAAGCTTGGATTGACTAGCCCAAAATCTGAGGCAGCAAAAGCCATTCAGAGCGCGCGCGATCCGAGCGCGGCATTGTCTCCTAACGATATTTCTAACGCTATTGACGCAAATCAGCCTGTCACCGTTGCCGACGCATTGGGCGGCGGACAACTTCGCCGATTGGCTGACAAGGCCGCCGTAGGGTCACCGGAGGCGCAGCAAACAATACGAAATGTTGTTGAATCTCGGTTCAACGAACAAGGGGATAGGTCTCAAGCTTTCCTGCAAAATCTCTTTGGTAGCAATCTAAATCCAACTGAAATAATGGATGACCTGTCCTCAAAAGCGAAGGTCGCCAATGCTGCAAATTACAAAACGGCTTTTAGTTCTCCTAACGCGCAATCGGTTTGGACGCCCGATCTAGAAAACCTAATTCAATCTCCGTCCGTCAAAAAGGCGATAGGAGACGCAAATCGCGTAAGCCAAGAGGAAGCCGTACTACAAAGAGCGCAAACAGGAGCTTCTGGCCCGATAGTCAAAAATCCATTTGTTACGGATGCAAACGGCAATCTTACGCTTCCGCCCGGCACTACGCCAAATCTGCAATTCTGGGATATAGTTAAACGAAATTTGGACAGTCAATATGATTCATCTTTAACGGGGTTGGGAAAACCGACCAATGACTCAAGGTTGATTGGATCGTTGCGCACAGCATTGGTTAACCACTTGGACAATGCCGTTCCTGAATATGCACAGGCTCGCGCGGGAGCGGCGGGTTTCTTCGGAGAAAATGACGCCTTCACAGCGGGTCTAAAATATCTTGGCAAGAAAAACGCCTTGCAATCTTCGCAATCCGATGCAGCGCTTAACAGCCTGAACTCTACGCAAAAGGCGTTATTCAGCCAAGGCGTCGCGGCGGATATGGCGCAGAAGGTGACGAACGCTAACGCGCGGACGAATGCTCTCAGACAATTCAATGATCCTGCAACGGCAGGAAAACTCAGAAACGCACTTGGTCCTTATGCCGATAAAGTTGAAAGCTTTCTTCGCGTCGAAGACCGCATGGATCAATTGCGCCAATCGCTAGGCAATTCTCTGACGGGTCAGCGATTGACGGACCAAGGACATGGTCCTCAGCCGTTTGGACATGGATTTATCGGGTCTGTAGCTCAATCCCTCGGACCAACGGCGGGAGGCGCGTTAGTTGGCGCGGCGGGAGCGCATGAAGCAGGCCAGGATATGTGGAAAGGCGCGGTTGCGGGCGGCGCGTATGGGTTCGCCGCACAGCATGGGACTAATCATCGGCAGGCCATAAACGAGGCCATAGCAAACATGCTCATGGAGGGAAATCCCGCAAAGATTGCCAACACTACCGCCGCAATCGCAGCAAAACCATCTTTGATGAGCGCGCTACGTGGCTTTGTCCCCCGTGCCGCCATTGCCGCGACATCATCGCCAAACAACAACCCGCAACCACAAGGCCAATTGCAGCCTGCATATGCTCGCGGCGGCTCCGTCAAGCGCAAAAAAACACATGAAGAACTAGTTTCTCGCCTAATGTCCGCCTCGGAAAAGGCAAAAGCCGCGACAAAGCGCGAAACTAAGGCTATACTCGGCGTGCCTGACAATACCGTCGCAAAAGCCCTAGAAGTTGCGCAAAAGGCAATATGACATGAAACGGAACTTGTTCAAGGCGCTCGCGCTCGGTGGCGTATTGCTGGCGGCGATGATGCTGTGGTTATCGCTTGGCGAGGCGCAGATCGGCCCCGGCGGGAGCGTTGGCTCTTTCCAATCCTTTCTCTGCACCACGAACGGCACGGCGACGACATGCACGGGATCAGGCGCATTTACGTGCGTGCCAAGCGGCAACAACTCTGTTTGTACGGTCCCGGCCACAAGCCAGGGCATCGTTTACGTCGATCAGTGCGGGGGCGGTGGTGGAGGCGGCGGGGGACAAGCAACCCCTAGCACAGCAGGCGGCGGCGGTGGGGCATCGGCGGGCTGCGTGATGGCCTATCCGTTATTGGTCACTCCTGGGGCTACGCTTACGAATACCGTTGGCGCGGGAGGGGTGCTCGGGGCAGCAGGATCGAACGGAGGCCAGGGCGGCACTACGACCCTTACAGGCTCCACTGGTTTGGGTTTGCAGACGCTTGGCAGCAACGGGGGCTTGGCAGGCGCGGCTGGCGTCGGTGGTGTCGGCGGTGCATCACGCGGGCAGGGTCTTGTCGCGGGCGGGGCGGCTAACACTTCGGGGACATCGGCTAACGTTTATTACCCCTTTTCCCCTGGCAGCAGCGGCGGCGGCGGGTCAAGCACGGCTGGTACGGCTGGAAATGGTGGCGCGTTCCTCGGCAACACGTCAGGTTTCGGCGTGGCGAACGTTGTCTCCGGAGGCGCTAGTGGTGGGTCAGGCGGCGGGGCCGGCGCGGGCGGTGCGGCATCAGAGTTCGGCGCTGGCGTAAGCGGAGCAGCCGGGGGCGTGGCCTGCTCTGCGTCTCCGACGTTCTACGGCTACGGCGGCGGCGGATGCGGAGGCGGAACTAACGCGGCGGGCGGCCCAGGCGCAAACGGATTCATCCGCATTTATGGTGTTTGGTGATGCTGACGCGGCGCGGGCTCATCGCCGGATTGGGCGCGTCGGCATTTGCGGAACGGCTCCACGCGCAGACCGCGCTCGTGATGGCAAACTCGCGTGCGAGAGGCCAAACGATCCGTCCGCGCACTTATGACGTGGTAGTCTACGGCGCGACGGTCGCAGGGATCGCGGCGGCGAACGCGGCGGCTCAGAACGGGATGCGCGTAGCGTTGCTTGAGCCGACTGCATATCTCGGCGGCATAACTGGCGCAGGCGGACTGGGGGAATTCGATATTGCGGCGGCGTCTAGAACAAACATTGGAGGCACCTTCTGGCAAGTGCTCCAACGTATAGCAATCTTGAACGGCACGGCAGGGCAACCAAACTGGCCGACGACTGCGCCGCCTTCGGCGACCTCGACCGATGCGGGTTATTTCCCGCCCAGCATGCTCAACATGCAGCCAATCTATTGCAAGCAGGCAATAGATAATTTTTGTTTCAATCTCTACAACGTGGACGTTTATATTAATGCGGCATTGGTGACGACAGGTGGGTCGGTTTATCCCGCCGTCATTATGTCGGGACTAGCAATCACCGGCCTATTGACGCAACTCGGGATCGTCACCGGCTCCGTGTTTATAGATGCAAGTTACGAGGGTGATGTTCTCGCGGGCGCGGCGGCGCAGAGCAAAGCGTCGTACACTTTCGGGCGCGAAAGTTCGGCGCAATACGGCGAAAGCCTCGCGGGCGTGGCGAAGGCGTCGCCGAGCGGGTATGGCGGGACAGTCAACTACCTGTCTGGCGGGTTGCCGGTTTTCCCTTTCATTGCAAATACCGGCGCGGCGAATGGAAGCGCAGATGCGTTAATTCAGTTCGCCGGGTTTCGCCCAACGATCCAGCCGATAGCAAATGGTGGCGTCGCGTTTACGGCTCCTGCTGGGTATCAGGACAGCGCATACGCATGGCTTGGCGCGGTCTGCAATGCAGCGAGCTACACGACACTTGCGCAAGCGTGTAGTCTTACGCTGATGGGGTCGAACAAGTATTGCGCCAATAATTTACTGCTCGACTATTTCAATCAAGACAATGGCTACGCGGATGGAACACCGGCACAGCGCGCTGCGATTGTCGCGGGCCATAAGGCGTGGACGCAGGGGTTTTTCTACTACGTCGCAAATTCGCCAAACGCCCCTGCAGGGCTAAACACTAATGCCTCGCTATTTGGCTACGCTGGAACAGAGTTTGTGGATAATGGGAATTTCCCATACCAACTTTATGTTCGCGAAGGCCGACGCATGGTCGGCGAATACGTGATGGTGCAAGCGGATACTGTTGGCGGAACTTCGCAGGCACACTCAATTGGCTACGCGACCTACGCTTTAGACAACCATCCATCTGCCTATTACGCCTACGCGCAAAACCAAGGCATCGTTGACTCGATCACAGGTGACGCGACACGAACGAACTTCAAGCTTCCTATGGAAATCCTGATCCCGCAGGCGGGGCAATGCACGAACTTGCTCGTTCCGGTCTGCGCCTCGGTTTCGCATGTCGCGTGGCAGGCAATGCGCTACGAGGCGCAGTTCGCAATCATGGGCGACGCGGCGGGCGTCATGGCCGCGTCGGCTGTGACGGGCGCGAAGTCGGTTCAATCGCTTGTCTATGCGTCCGATGTGTCGCCGAAACTGACGACT
>Ga0302188_10003688_pt1 | contig 10521 bp, 8 predicted proteins | sample II_Bog_E2_1_FD_198783 | JGI IMG/M metagenome (GOLD analysis project Ga0302188, IMG submission 198783) | Peat permafrost microbial communities from Stordalen Mire near Abisko, Sweden - II_Bog_E2_1 | ecosystem: Environmental > Terrestrial > Soil > Wetlands > Peat | place: Sweden: Abisko, Stordalen... | reverse complement strand
TTCCAGGGCAAAGCGGCTGGGTCTTTCTCCGAAAATACACGGATCTTATGGTCGTTTATAAAAAGATGGTGATCATCAAACGTTACTGTTCCTTTAAATCCATGGTGAACGGAATCATATTTAAAAAGGTGGGCGAGCGTTTTGGTGTCGGTCAGATCATTGATGGCAACGACATTAACTCCGTCCCGGCTGATCATATTCCGCAAAAATATCCGGCCTATCCTACCGAAACCGTTTACAGCAATCCTCATCATATCGATTTATAAGGCTGCAAATCTAGTAAAATTAGGTAGCAGGAGGTATATAATACCACCCGGAAACGATGTATTTACAAATCGCTGAAATTAAGGGCAGATCAGATCAAACAAATAAATTGCGAAGGGCCAGGTTTTCGCGTTCTTTTGAGCGGATGAAAAAGGTGATACTCCAGTTAAAGACCAACGAAAATGCAATGATTAAAACAATAAGCGCCGAGCTTCCGTAATTGTTAAATAAAAGCACTGTTATTATCGATATAATATTAATGCCGGTCAGAATAAGGGTAGTTTGTAAGTGATTGAACCCTAGTTTCAGCATGCGGTGGTGAATATGGTTACGGTCAGCAATAAACGGGGACACGCCATTTGATATGCGTACGATAAACACACGTGCCGTATCGAATATGGGCCCGATCAAAATAGCAAAAGTGATTGCAGGCACCGCGTAAATTTGTGGCGAGGTTCCGCTGGCAACGCGGTTAACTTCCATAAACTTAATGGCCATTACAGCCGATATCAATCCAATCAGCAATGATCCCGTATCGCCCATAAATATTTTTGCAGGCGTTATATTGAATTTTAAAAAACCGATGATGGCCCCAACCATTGCCAATGAAACAGCTGCCAGTTCGAACTGATGAATGTATAGGAAAAGGGAGGCAAAAGCGCCGTTTGTTACAATGCCGGTGGTAGCGGCCAGGCCATCAATGCCATCAATTAAATTGAATGCGTTAACAATCATCAGGATCAATAAAATAGATATTCCTACGCTTAAAAAATACGACAGTTCGTAAATCCCAAAAACGCCGTATAAGCTGGTAAGCCTGATGTTACCTAAAACTACCAGGATAAAACAAACAATCAGCTGTATCAAAAACTTCGTACTTGAATTTACGCCCGAAAGATCATCCTTTAAACCCATCGCAAATAAAATAATACAGGCAGTAAGCAAGTAGTTGATTGGTAGTGATTTATCTGTCATGCAGAGCAGTAGCGAGGTAATGGTGAAGCCAACAAAAATAGCTACACCACCCAGGCGCGGGATACCGTGGTCATGTGTCTTTCTGAAATGGCCGAGATCATCGTATAAGTGACGAAAACGTGCAACATGCAGGATAGAAGGGATAGCGAACGCTGTGATGAGGATAGAAATAAGCACTATTAATATACAATATATAATAGTATAATTATGTAAAAAATCCATCATTTATTTAAGCAATTAGGGGAAATAATCCTATTAATAATAATCAATAGGTGCAAATAACTAACATTTGTTTATTAATTTAAAAGTAAATTATAAACATATTAACATTTTAAATTTCATTTAAAATACTGGCTGATCTTGCGGATTGGTTTTAATATCAACCCAATCAGTGGGGCCTTTATTCCATTGTTTCGCATAGCTTTCAAATCAAACAACAATCCTTTTACGCGGTTGTTTAAACTATTGTTGCTTATTCCGCCGGTTTTCATCTTAATTATTACTTTATTAAGATAACTGGCGTTGACCGTATTTTTATGCATGAACCTTAACATCAATTCGTAGTCCGCAGCAGATCCATATTCAAGGCTATAAAAGCCAAATTGTTGAAATAATTCCTTTTTGCAATAAAATGTAGGATGTGCCGGCATCCATCCCCAATTAAACCTGCCCGGCCAGTACAGTCCCGTTCTCCATTTTCTTAATACTTTTCCCCGCGGGTTGATATAATCAAGGTCGGCAAAAACGATATCACAGTTTTGTTTATCGAATAATTGCGCTATATCGTCTAATACACCGTTATAAGTAAAAACATCATCGGCATTCAATAATCCTATAATATTGCCGCTTGCCATTTTTATGCCTTTGTTTATGGCGTCATATAGTCCTTTGTCGGGTTCTGAGATGAAGATCTGGATGCGCTGCTGGTATTTGTGGATAATTTGAAGTGTATTGTCAGTTGAACTTCCATCAATAATTATATATTCGACGTTTTTAAACGATTGTGCTAAAACGGATTGAATACTATCTTCAATGGTGCTCTGCGCATTGAAGGACACTGTAATTAATGAAATTTTTAAATCCGGCACTAAAGGAAAAATACGCTGATGATACCCGCAAAATTACGTAAATTTGAAGCCGAATACATAATTATTTAATATTAAGAAGAATTGAGGGTATATGCATAAATTAATTTTCCTGTTTTTAATTTTAGCAGTGATTTTTTCGTGTGCATCCTGTTCCAACAAGCAGTATCAGGTGCTTTTCCAGCAAAGGAAATCAGCGTCTGCAGATACAACTGCCTCAAAGCCGGAAGTTGCCGCGTATCAGTATCATATTAAAGCGCAGGATATCTTAGAGATCAGGAATTTGCAAAACAGCAAAAATATTGTCGATCTTAACCCCGAGCAGGCGGTTATTTCTTCGCAGGGAGGGGCAACTACTCAATCGGAAACATATCAGGTGGAAGAAGATGGAACTGTAGCATTAACAGGTTTGGGCCATGTATCAGTTGTTGGGTTAACGCGATATGAGGCTCAAATGAAGATCGAGGGCCTTTACCAGAAAACATATCTTAAACAACCTATTATCGCTTTAAAAATAATAAACCTTAAGGTAACTATACTGGGCGAGATAAAAGGACAGGGTAATTACCCGTTGATAAAGGATAAAACCTCTCTGATTGAACTTATAGGCGAAGCCGGAGGCCTTACTGATAAAGCAAATGAAAAAAATATTAAAATAATAAGGGGCAGCGAACAAAATCCAAAGGTTACGGTAATTAACCTTAACGATATCAGCGCGATAAATGATCCGGCTGCTCAGCTTCAAAGCGGAGATATTGTTTATGTTGCCCAAAATAGGCGTGCAACACGTACGGATAACCTCCAAAACTTTTCATCATTGATACAGCCTGCCCTGATTTTATTTAATACCGTGCTGATTATCTTTACTCTTGTGCACAAGTAAATGGAAGAAACCGAGAAGACACAGCATAAACTGCCAAGCCAGGAGATCGATTATTTTAAGATCGGAAAAATACTGTTGAGCAGATGGTACTGGATTGTTGGATCTGTTACCATTTGTATGATCGCTTCCAATGTGTATTTATGGTATACGCCAAAGACGTTCGCTACTTTTGGTACAATGAAGTTTGAGGAAAAAAAATCCGAACTATCAGATATTACCGGAACGGGTGTTTCGTCAGACAGGGCAAATGCTTCGCGTATACAAACCGAAACAATTGTTTTGCAAAGCACACCGCTTCTGGAGAGTGCCATCAAACAACTCGATTACCGGATTAGTTTTTATATTGTCGGACGCGTTCTAAACCGTACAAATGAATTGTACCCTGAAAAACCGCTTGATATTGAGTTGGTGAAATTCGATACCTTGAATTTTTTTCATAACCTGATCACCTACAAACCGATTAATAAAGAGTCATTTAGCATAGGGTATAAAAATGGCGACAAAGACGTTCTATTCGTTTATAAATATAATGTTCCGTTTACAATAGGGCCCACCGCTTTTAGTATAAAATATCCCGGGGGGCTTCCGTCAACAGCGTCTTATTTGTTTAAGCTCAATGCTCCGGACGATTTTATAGGAAGGATACGCGGGGGGTTTCAGGCTAATGAAACCGCTAAAAATTCCAACATTATAGCGGTGCACGAAGTTGATTCGAATCCGCAATTTGCTGCTGATATATTGAATGCCATCATGAAGGAATACCTGAATTACGATCGTAATCAGCGGACGCTTTCCACAACGCATATGATTCAGTTTATCGACAGCCAGTTAGACTTTCTTTCAGGCCAGGTTAAAGGATCAGCAAACTCTATCGAGAAATATAAGCAGAGTAAGAAAATAATGGACGTAGGTACGGCATCCGATCTTGCTATTGGTAAAGCCAAAGACATCGATGGGCAGCGTTCATTGTTGAAGATACAATTGCTGGCAATTGAACAGCTAAAACAACAGATTATCAAAGAAAAGGAGGACGCTAACCTTAGTTTTAACCTGGGAGGCATGGTTGAACCCCAACTTAATGAGATCGTAGCTGGTTTGAATAACCTGCTTGCCCAAAAGTTTTCGTTATCAAAATCTTACCTCGCCAATTCTCCACAAATTCTGGGTTTAAACCAGCAGATATTGGTCGCAAAAAACAATATTTTAAACAGTTTAAACAGCTCCCGTATTCAGATTGAGGGTAAAATAAAATACCTTGATGCCCAAATCGCCCCGGTAGATCAGCAAATTTCGGAGATGCCGACCGCAGAAAGAGACCTGGTTAGTTTAAAACGCGATTTTGAAATCAATGACAAAGTTTATTCCTTTTTATCAGAAAAAAAGTTAGATGCCCAAATCAATAGTGCCGGGGTTTTGCCGGGCGCAACGATCATCGATCTGGCCCAGCCTAATTTTGGTCCGGTATCACCGGATGAGCATAGTATCCGGCGTACCGGGATCATATTCGGACTGGTGATTGGTTTAGGGCTGATTATTCTGATAAGGGTATTGAACCCGTATATTTACGATAAGGAAACCATTGAAAGCCTTACTACTATCCCAATCATCGGCGTAATAAGAAAGTTCCCTGAAGAAATAGACGAATACAGTTCACAGATCCTCGCTATTTCAAGGCCCAAGTCAATCTTTGCCGAATCGGTTCGCTCGGTGCGTACTAATTTAAGCTTCCTGGCATCCGAAAAACAACACAAGATCATCTGTATTACCTCCGAAGTTGCAGGTGAGGGTAAATCATTTGTAGCCGTTAATCTATCCAGTACATTATCTCTTATCGATAAAAAAGTAATCTTAATTGCAGCCGATTTGCGGCGCTCAAAACTGCATAAAACGTTTCAGGTGCCCAATGATATAGGCTTAAGTAATTACCTGGCCAATCAGTGCTCGGCGGAAGACATTATTATGCATTCGTCGCAGGAGAATCTGGATTTTATTATTTCTGGTCCTGTACCTCCAAATCCTTCTGAACTTTTGCATTCAGTTAGAATGACGGAATTAATATCAAAGCTTAAGACTTTATATGAGGTGATTATGATAGATACAGCGCCCATAGGATTAGTTTCGGATGCCATACCACTTATCCGAATGAGCGATGTGAACCTTTTTGTGATACGTTCGGGAAAATCAAAATTTTATTCGGCAACAGTTCCGCACCGTATAGCACAGGAATATCATTTAGATAATACAGTGATCGTTTTGAACGCTTATGCTGAAGACTTGCTCCATTCAAGATACTACACAACCAAATTTACCGGCGAGAACTATGGGTCAAGGTATTACTACTACTCTGATTACAGCGGATATGAAAGCTCAGGTTATTACATAGATGAAAAAATGGTGGAATATCAGAAATTGGTTTAACAGGTAACAGGCTAAGGTAAAATATGCCATTAAAGGTAGCTTCAGGTATAAGTAAATGGTACCCGGTTTATACTCATCCCCGTTCAGAAAAAAAAGCCTTCGAGGCCTTAATAAAAAAGGGTATTGAAACCTATTTGCCTTTGCAGCGACAACTTAAACAATGGAGCGATAGAAAGAAATGGGTGGAAGAGCCCTTTATCAAGTCATATTTATTTGTACGGATTAAGGAGCATGAGCAAACAGAAATATTGGCAACAAAAGGGATTGCACGTTTTATATATTTTTCAGGCAAGATCGCGGCAATGCCTGATCGTCAGATAAATGAACTTAAATTACTGACCGCGAGCCCGTATGAACTGGAGGTTACCGAAGAAGACCTCCAATCGGGTGAGACCATAGTGATCAAAGCGGGACCGTTGAAAGGCCTTAAAGGCGAGATTATTTCTTACCGTTCGCAAAAGCAACTTGTACTGCGTTTGGATAATTTAGGTTACTCCATTATCGTACACGTTTCAGCGTCATTAATAGGCAGGTTTTAACGATAATAACATAGTTTAATAAATAACAGGAGGCATTTTTGTATATATTAATGCCCCCCAATTAATTAATATCAACAATAATAAATTGTTGAATTATAATAGGTTGCACTTTTTTAGTGTGACTTACGCGGCGAAGCTGTGAACGTATTTTTATATGTGTAGAATAGCAGGAATAATATCAAAAAGTCGAAAACAGGATGAACTTATAGAAAAAGTTACCTTGATGTGCGAATCTTTAAAACATGGCGGCCCCGATGACGGTGGTGTGTTTTCTGACGAAGGGGCAAACCTGGTTTTGGGGCACAGGAGGCTCTCAATTATCGACCTCAGTAAAAACGGGCATCAGCCCATGGCAGATGTTAAGCAAAGAGTTTGGATAACATTCAACGGCGAAATTTATAATTATCGGGAAATTAAAGACCAGCTTTTAAAAGCCGGCGTATTATTTCATTCAAATACCGATACCGAGGTTATCATTAACGCTTATTTGCAGTGGGGCGTTTCGTCCTTTTCAAAACTTCGCGGAATGTTCGCTTTTGCTTTGTATGACAAAGAAAATGCAACAACATTCCTTGTTCGGGATAGTAAAGGCGTAAAACCATTATATTATTATGCTGAAAACGGGACATTGTGCTTTGCTTCTGAAATAAAAGCATTTAAATTGTCAGGGATAATAATGGAGCAGGACCCTGCGTGGGCGATAAGGTTTTTAGCTTTCGGACACATGCCTGAACCCCATACTACCCTGAAAAATGTTTTCAGTTTGAAAAAAGGACATTTTTTATCGTGGAATCATCATACAGATACATTCGGTATTGAAAAATTCTTTAGCACCCCGTGTGTGAATTATATAACCAATATCGAACAGGCTAAAGAATATATCCAAAACAGTTTAAAAACTGCCATTAGCAGACAATTGATGGCTGATGCCCCTTTAGGCGTGTTTTTAAGTGGCGGCGTCGATTCGAGCCTGGTAACCCTGCTGGCCAATCGACAAAAAGAACAACAGTTAAAAACGATATCAATTTTTTTTAACGAAAAAAGCTATGATGAACGCGCGTATCAGAATATTGTACTTGATCAGATAAATGGCGAAAAATATGCCCACCTGGTTCAGCAACAGGATTTTGAAGAGTTTTTCCCCCGGGTTATTTCTGATATGGATATGCCTACAACCGATGGGATAAATACCTGGTTCATCAGCAAATATGCCCATGAGGATGGTTTAAAAGCGGTACTTTCGGGTGTCGGGGCGGATGAATTGTTTGGTGGATACCCCTCTTTTAACAGAATAAAATATCTTCGGTACTTACGTAAGATACCCTCGGCAATTTTTGGGGCCGCCAATCATTTCCAAAAAGACAAATACCGGAAAATATCCTTTTTATCGCACAATCACTATTTAGCAGATTATCTTTTACTTAGAGCCCTTTTTGTACCGGCTGATATAGCAAGGATACTTAATACAGATGTGGCGCAGGTTGGTGAAATTTTATTTAGTGAGAGCAATGTCGACGACCTGGGTCCCTATAATGAAGAACATGCTGCGTGGTTTGAAACCAACCTTTATATGCAAAATCAACTATTAAGGGATACTGATGTAATGAGCATGAGCCATGGCCTGGAAGTACGGGTGCCTTTTTTGGATGAAGACTTTCAACAGACCGTGCAAAATATTTCGCCTGAAATAAGATTCAGTAAAAATCAACCCAAAAAGTTGTTAATAGATAGCTTTAAGACCATTTTACCGGAAATGACCTGGAACCGGCCAAAAATGGGTTTTACTTTTCCTTTTCAGGAATGGATGGGCAATCACGCTGAAATCAGCAATGAAAAACTATATAAAGGTAAGTTTGCACAGAATGAGGTTTTAAAATTTAAAACCGGCCAGATGCATTGGTCGAAGGTTTTTGCCCTTTACCAAATCCAATTACATGTCTAAAAAAGTAGTTTTACTTACTTTACAAACATTTAGTACAACTGGCGGCATCCAGAAAATGACACGTACCCTGGCTCATTCCCTGTATAGCCTTGCAAAAAGCAATAACTGGGAATTTAGCTTGTGGTCTGCTTATGACTCAGAAAAAGATTTAATGCCTCAATATTTACCGTCCGAAAATTTCAGAGGATTTGGTACTAACCGTGTATATTTTATTTTAAACACCCTGTTTCAGGCAAGAAAGAAGGACGTTGTTATTTTAAGCCATATTAACCTGGCATTGGTTGGATTATTGGTAAAATTTTTAAACCCACGGTGCAAAGTCTGGCTGGTAACGCACGGCATAGAAGTATGGAGGCCGCTATCCTTTTTTAAACGGACCATTTTAAAAAATTGCGATAAAGTAATATGTGTAAGTTATTTTACCCTGCAGCAAATCATACAACGGCATGGGACTAACCCGGATAGATGTACAGTTTTAAATAATGCGGTAGATCCGTTTATGAAGCTGCCGGAAACGTTTATAAAGCCCGCCCATTTATTAAAAAGATATGGTATAACAAGTGATAACCCGGTATTATTTACCTTAACACGTTTGGCCTCAACAGAACAATATAAGGGGCATGATCAGGTGATAAAGGTGTTGAGCAAGTTAAAACATCAGTTTCCGGACATAAAATATATTCTGGCCGGACAATATGACCGCGATGAAGAGGTAAGGATTCAGAAACTCATTTCAAATCATAGCGTTGAACAACAAGTGATACTTACCGGCTTTATTGATGAAAGCGAACTTTCTGACCATTTTTTATTGGCCGACATGTTCGTGCTGCCGAGCAAAAAGGAAGGGTTTGGAATTGTTTTTATTGAGGCCCTTGCGTGTGGACTGCCGGTTATTTGCGGAAACGTTGATGGAAGTATTGACGCGATTTGCCATGGCGAATTGGGCAAAGCCATAAATCCGGATGATTTGGGAGAATTGGAAAGTGCCTTATCTGATTATTTAAAAGCGCCATTAACAGAGGAAAACCGGAAATATCTGCAGAAGCAATGCCTGCTGCATTTCAATGAAAAAAAATATATGGAAAATTTAAAGAAACTCATCAACAATGGATAATCCTGAAGAGGAAGTTTGGGATATTGTAATTACCCCCCGGAACAACCTGCTCGACCTGAAGCTAAAGGATGTTTGGCACTACCGGGACCTGCTGGTATTATTGGTACGAAGGGATTTTGTGGCGTTTTACAAGCAGACTATATTAGGCCCGCTTTGGTTTTTTCTACAGCCGCTGGCAACTATTGTGCTGTTTAATTTTGTATTTGCCAATATTGCCAAAATATCCACCGGATCAATTCCACCACCTGTGTTTTATTTAGCAGGAACCATTATCTGGAACTATTTTTCGGATTGTTTAACCAAAACTTCAACCGTATTTAAAGATAATTCTGCGATGTTGGGAAAGGTATATTTTCCGCGTCTCATTATGCCGTTAAGCATAGTGCTTTCAAATCTGATCAGGTTTGGTGTACAATTTATATTGTTTTTATTGCTAATGGTCATTTATGGCGTACAGGGGTTTGCCATTCATCCTAACCTTTATCTTTTGCTGTTCCCGGTGTTGATCGTATTGATTGCTGCATTAGGTTTAGGTTTAGGAATGATGATATCTGCCGTTACCACAAAATACCGCGACCTTACCTTCGTGGTGAGCTTTGCGGTTCCGCTTTTAATGTATACTACAACCGTAATTTACCCACTGTCGGTAGCACAGGCTAAATATCCAAAATATAGCTGGCTGATAAAATATAACCCCGTTACGGTGGTTATAGAGACCTTTAGAAAAGGCTTTTTAGGAGAAGGTAGTTTTAACTGGAGTTTATTAGGATTTGCTGCTGGTGCGACTATCGTTGTCGTGATCCTCGGCACCATCATATTTAACAGGGTAGAGAAAAATTTTGTTGATACCGTATAATGACTAAAGTAATTGAGGTTGAAAATTTGTCGAAGGCATACCAGTTAGGAGATTTTGGTACTGGCACCATATCGCGCGACATGGAACGTTTTTGGGCCCGTATCCGGGGTAAAGAAGACCCTTTTTTAAAAATAGGTGAACTGAATGATCGCAGCAAAAAGGGCACCAGCGATATCGTGTGGAGCCTGAGGGATTTGAATTTTGAGGTTGAACGCGGTGATGCCGTGGGGGTCATCGGGAGAAACGGCGCCGGGAAAAGTACCTTGCTGAAAGTTTTAAGCAGGGTAACTTCACCCACTGTGGGCAAAGTTAAAATTAAAGGACGTGTTGCCAGTTTGCTGGAAGTAGGTACAGGATTTCACCCTGAATTGACGGGGCGTGAAAATATTTATTTGAACGGCGCCATATTGGGAATGCGAAAGGCCGAGATCAAACGCAAATTTGA